>Ga0209139_10000103_pt1 | contig 24435 bp, 15 predicted proteins | sample BogFormECP14_OM3_FD_188246 | JGI IMG/M metagenome (GOLD analysis project Ga0209139, IMG submission 188246) | Bog forest soil microbial communities from Calvert Island, British Columbia, Canada - ECP14_OM3 (SPAdes) (version 2) | ecosystem: Environmental > Aquatic > Freshwater > Wetlands > Bog ...
ATTGAATTCACCGAGTCAGTGAGATCCTTCCATGTGCCTGCGACTCCAGGCACGTCCGCCTGACCGCCGAGCCGGCCCTCGCTGCCTACTTCGCGCGCCACGCGCGTCACCTCGCCAGCGAACGCATTCAGCTGGTCCACCATCGTGTTGATGGTTTCCTTAAGCAGCAGAATTTCACCGCTGACATTTACGGTGATCTTCTTCGAAAGATCGCCGCTTGCAATGGCCGTTGCGACCTCAGCAATGTTGCGGACCTGATTGGTCAGGTTGCTGGCCATCGAGTTCACGGAGTCCGTTAGATCCTTCCAAGTACCCGCAATCTCTGGCACTACAGCCTGGCCTCCCAGCTTGCCATCCGTACCAACCTCTCTGGCAACACGGGTAACTTCCGAGGCGAATGCGCGCAGCTGGTCCACCATCGTGTTCAGCGTGTTTTTTAGTTCGAGAATCTCGCCCTTAACATCCACTGTGATCTTGCGCGACAAGTCGCCGCGCGCCACAGCAGTAGCAACCTCCGCGATATTTCGGACCTGGGCCGTAAGGTTGCTGGCCATGGAGTTCACATTATCGGTCAGATCCTTCCACGTACCCGCAACTCCAGGCACTTGGGCCTGCCCCGCCAATTTGCCTTCTGTTCCCACTTCGCGGGCAACACGCGTCACTTCGCTCGCAAAGGCGTTGAGTTGGTCCACCATCGTGTTAATGGTGTTCTTCAACTCAAGAATTTCGCCCTTCACGTCCACGGTGATCTTGCGCGACAAGTCGCCGCGCGCGACCGCCGTCGTTACCTCAGCAATGTTGCGCACCTGCGCAGTCAGGTTTCCGGCCATGGAGTTTACTGAGTCGGTAAGGTCCTTCCATGTTCCTGCGACACCCGGCACGTTGGCCTGTCCACCTAGGCGGCCTTCGGTTCCAACTTCACGCGCAACACGCGTCACTTCGCCGGCGAAGCGGTTCAGTTGGTCCACCATCGTGTTCAGCGTTTCTTTCAGTTGAAGAATTTCGCCGCGAACATCGACAGTGATCTTCCGGGAAAGGTCGCCTTTTGCAATTGCCGTCGCAACTTCCGCAATATTGCGCACTTGGCCAGTCAGGTTACTGGCCATGAAATTGACGTTGTCAGTAAGATCTTTCCAGGTACCGGCAACACCCGGCACGCTCGCCTGTCCGCCCAGCTTTCCTTCCGTGCCCACTTCGCGGGCCACGCGCGTCACCTCGCCGGCAAACGCGTTGAGCTGGTCCACCATCGTGTTGATGGTTTCTTTTAGTTCCAGAATCTCGCCCTTCACGTCCACCGTAATCTTGCGCGACAAGTCGCCGCGCGCTACAGCCGTCGTTACTTCAGCGATATTGCGCACCTGAGCCGTAAGATTGCCCGCCATGGCATTTACAGAGTCGGTAAGGTCTTTCCACGTCCCGGCAACGCCCGGAACCACTGCCTGTCCACCTAACTTGCCATCGGTGCCCACTTCGCGGGCCACGCGCGTCACTTCCGAAGCAAACGAGCGCAGCTGATCCACCATCGTGTTGATGGCTTCCTTCAGCTGGAGAATCTCGCCACGCACGTCAACCGTGATCTTGCGTGAAAGATCGCCGCTCGCTACGGCTGTTGCCACTTCCGCAATGTTGCGCACCTGGCTCGTCAGGTTGCTGGCCATCAGGTTTACGGAGTCGGTAAGGTCCTTCCATGTTCCGGCAACGCCCGGCACCACCGCCTGACCGCCCAGCTTTCCGTCCGTTCCGACTTCGCGGGCCACGCGCGTCACTTCTGACGTGAACACGCTCAACTGCTGGATCATCGTGTTCACGATATTTGCCGACCGCAGGAACTCGCCTTCGAGCGGCCGTCCATCCACATCGAGTCGTACTTTTTCGTTCAGGCTCCCTTGTGCGACCGCGGCGATTGCGCGGGTCACTTCCGTAGTCGGGCGGATAAGGTCGTCAACGAGAGTGTTGATCGAGGTTTCCATGCCCCCCCAGGCGCCCTTCTGTTCGCGGAACCGTGTGCGTTCCCGGATGCGCCCCTCTTTACCCACAGCCTGGCCAACCCGCGCCAGCTCGACCGCCATCTGTTCATTTGCGGCAACAATGTCATTAAAGGTATCGGCGATTTTCCCATGCAACCCGGTCCATGATCCCGGCAGACGGACAGAGAAATCGCCCTCCTGCATGCGCTGCAGACTGGCTAAAATCGCTCCAAGTTCCGCTGTTGCGCTCGCCTCATTTCCGTTGGTATGTCCATTCGCCGGTAAGGCATCGCTGGTAACGTCCGCAACCGCAGAACCTGCCGAAAGAGCAGCGTCGGCTGTGTTTTTTTTCATTACTTTGATCTCCCGGGAAAACCCACTTTAGACCTTCGAGAACCGCAGCTTTGTAATTTCATCAATTGAATAAACGCCAGTGAAACATCCTTACAGTGGGGACTGTAAGGCGGAATCTTTCGTCTCCTCTACATGCCCCGTATGAAGTGTAAATACACGTCTGCAGAGATGGAAACAAAGGAATTTGATGCGACACGTGAAGATAAGGTTGGATTGCGCTACGCGGGCATACTTTTCATTTGTAGGCACATACTCGGCTGAATTATCTCCTCGTTAGTTACATTCGGCAGTTCATCTGGCGATGCAGAAGGCGATCGCCAGAAGCGGCGCCAACGATGCCGTTTCAGGGTGTTTGAATGCAACCCACAAAACTGCCTTGTGCATCTGGTTCTCCAGCAGGCATAAGAGTCGATTGCCTCGACCTCATAGACCATGAACGCTTGCAGACAGGTAGTGTTGGATGGAAATTCTAAGGCTCTGCTTTCGCCAGCCACTCTCGGCGCTTGCTCTCGCAGCATCAATGTCGATTCCGAGCGCGTACGCCGCTTCGTGCATGACTGCGTCGCAAATGACCGCCGCGCAGCGGGAGACGTTTTCGAGCATAGCCCAGTCCATGATCGGCAAGGTGCAGAGCGGGGACGTGCAGGGTCTTCGTGCCGACACCATACCTCCAGTCGCGGCTGATTTTACCGGGATAGCAAATTCAGCAGAGGCTCTGAAGCCGCTTATTCAGCAAGCCAAACTTACTGTCGATAACCTATATGCCTTCGAGACAGCGCAGGGACCAGCGGGTAGTGAGGGAATGCAGTTTTTTTGCAGTCCACCCAATTCCAATATGATGGTGGTGCTGAACTTCAACAGTCTTCCGGCCGGAAAATATGCGATGGTCATTCTTCATGCGACAGGTGTACCGCAGCCCCAGCAGATTTCGCTGGTTCTCGCCCAGACTGAAGGTGATCGCTGGAAACTCGCCGGGTTCTTCAACAAACCTATGCTGACGGCAGGGCACGATGGCATTTGGTACTGGACCCAGGCCCGCGAATACTCCCAGAAGAAGATGAATTGGGATGCCTGGTTTTACTATCAAAACGCCGCTTTTCTTCTGGATCCGGTTGACTTCCTTTCCAGCCCGAATATGGACAAGCTCAAGCGTGAAACGGATCAGGTGCACCCTGAGAATCTCCCCGGAATGAAGCCAATGACGCTCAGTACACCTGGTTCTACTTTTGAAGTAACCGGACTCGATACATCGGCAGAGCTCGGTGGCTTGGACCTCGTGGTCTACTACAGCCCCGACGCTACGCAGGCTAGCCAGTTGCATGATCCTGTTGCGGCGCGCAAGCAGGTGGTTGACGTGATGAAGGCAATGCTGGCCCTTCATCCTGAATTACGCACAGCTTTTCATGGCATCTGGGTGCACGCGAACGAGGGTGGAGCTTCAGTATTCGCCCTGGAACTCCCGATGGACCAGATCGCTGGAACGCAGACTGCGGGGACCACTTAAATACATTTAAATATTGGTAATGTGAAGTTACCTCTAAGTAACTAACCTCGGGGTGTCCCTGTATACCAATCAACAAGTTATCCACAGGCAAGAGTAGGGGTTGCCTGCAGCGGGCAATTTTTCTTCAAATTTTACGAAAAAAGCTTTCCTCTCCTGATCGTTCGTGTGTATTATCCGCCTATAAATATCTCAATGTTCCCTTGATGAAGGTCTTGCGTTCCGAGATCTGAGTGGAGATCTTAGCCGGAAGCCATCTGTGTCGTGGCGAAACCGTCAGGGTAATCCTCCATATCGTTCTCGTACTTTCAGCTGGATTTCGTCCGGATTAGCCGAGGTGTACGTCGCCTCCGCAGCCGCCGAAGTATGCAGAAGAGGTTGTCGAGTTCTCGCCAGGCGAACGGTGTCCTGCCGCTCGGACCAGCCCATTGACATCAGAACTTAACCCTGGCTCTCCGCTGACGGGGACGCAGCGGACGAAGCCTCGCGCAAACCTCAACATGCGTGCACTTGTAAGTGCAAAGGCGGAGTCATGAAGATTTTTAAGTATGTCGTTTTGATCGTTTTGACCTTTGGTGGGCCCGTGTTCGCAAATGTCATCGTCAGCAGTCCGGGGAATGGTGAGACCGTCGGTTCACCGGCACACTACGCGGCCACAGCCAATACCAGCACTTGTTCGAAAGGCGTCGCATCGATGGGCGTTTACGTGAACAATGAACTGATTTACGTGGAGTACGGCACCAGCCTGAACACCGCGATTTCTCTTAAGCCTGGGACGTACGATACCGTCGTCGAAGAATGGGACTATTGCGGCGGAGCTACCTTTACCCATGTGCCTATCACGGTTGCCGGCCAACCCGGCATCTGGGTAACCTCGCCGGCTGACGGCAGCACCGTAAACTGGCTCACGAATTTCGTGGCCACCGCGACGACGAATTGCGCCAAAGGCGTGGCGGCCATGGGCATCTACGTCAACAACCAACTGGAGTACGTCTCGTACGGAGCGAAGCTGAATACGCAAATGAACCTGAATGCCGGACCGCAGCGTGCCGTCATAGAGGAGTGGGACAACTGCGGCGGCGCCTCGTACGTGCCTGTGAATCTGACGGTCAAGGGCAGCGGGAACACGCTCTACAACCTTCACGCTAGCAAGGGGTGGAACAGCTGGGGCGAGTTGGCTCCGCGCTACGATATTTGCCCATACGGCTGCCCCGGCGTCACAGGATCGATGAAGCAGGGGATTGCATCGCCTTCACTCAGCGGAAACGCGACCGAGTTCAATCTTGGCGGGACCACACCCTACTCTGACATCCTGTGGTCGAACCCGGTGCTGGGGCAATTCTCAACGCAAGGCCTTCCTGACCATAATCACCAACTTCTCCCCAATTTGCACAACTTCACCTACGACGCCTACTTCTATATGACAAATGCCTCTGTCACTCAGGTTCTGGAGTTCGACATCAGTATGTATATGGATGGAACCGGAATGATCTGGGGTAACCAGTGCCGCATCGCGGGCGGAAACGAATGGGACATCTGGGACAACGTAAATGCTAAATGGGTCCCGACGGGCGTTGGCTGTAATCCCATCAAGAACGGCTGGAACCATGTCACCATCCAGGCGCAGCGCGGGCCCAACAACACTGTCCTCTTCCAGTCGATTACCTTGAACGGCGTCACGGCCAATATCAACAAGAGCTATCCGCCATTCTCCGTTCCGGCAGACTGGTGGGGCGTCACCGTGAACTACCAGATGGACGGCAACTACAAGCAGTCGGCAAATACCACGTATCTGGACAACTTCAGTCTCATGTACTGGTAAAGAACCGGCCAACTTAAAGGGGACTCAGAAGTTGTCAAGCCCCTGCAACATGATTGAAGAGCGCAAGTCCTTCAATCTAAAATAAATAATCCCCGCAACGCACTAGTAAAAGGAGTGATATTCAACAATTTGTTGATACGCGAGCCCATGTAATTACAACCGTCACTGCGACAAATTTCTATTGAAAGCCAGAACAATTTACGCGAACTGCGAAAAAGGTTGCCCGAGGCCGATATTTTTTTTGTCGTATTGATTAAAAAAACTTTTTACGCCCGAGAAGTCTGTGTATGATTCCGTCTGTAAATTAACTGAAATTCATTTCCTGCCTTCCGGTCTAAAGTACGAGATTTAGCGGGGAAGTTGAGCTGAAGCTCATACGCTTCAGCGAAACCTGCAGACCAATTCCCCAAATTGTTTCTCGCACTTGAGCTGAACTTCGGTTCGGATTCAGCTGAGGTGTACGTCGCCTCTGCAGCCGCCGAAGTATGCAAAAGAGGTTGTCGAGTTCCCGCCAGGCGAACGGTGTCCTGCCGCTCAGACCAGCCCGCTGACACAACGGCACGACTCACCCGCTGACAGAATTGCAGCGGTTGGAGCCTTACGAAACCTCAACATGCGTCAGCTCCGAATGACGCGGAGGCAAGAGTCATGAAAGTTTTCTCCCTGGTGTTTTTGATCTGCGCGGCGCCCGCGTTCGCGAATGTTACAGTCAGCAGTCCATCCAATGGCGAGACCGTCAACTCGCCCGCGCACTACGTGGCAACATCGAATACGACCACCTGCTCAAGAGGCGTCGCTTCCATGGGCGTTTACGTCGACAATAATCTGGTAGTAGTCCAGAACGGGACCAGCCTGAACGCCAACGTTTCTATGACGCCGGGCGAGCACGACACCGTCGTAGAAGAATGGGATTACTGCGGTGGGGCGACCTTCACGCATATTCCGGTGACGGTCGCCAGCCAGACCGGCGTCTGGGTCAGCTCACCGGCTGCCAACAGCACCGTGAGTTCGCCGGCAAATTACGTGGCCACCGCCACCACGGGTACGTGTTCCAAGGGCGTGGCCTCGATGGGAATTTACGTAAACAACCAGCTGACCTACGTTGTGATGGGCGCGAAGCTGAACACCCAGCTGAGCCTGGCAGCGGGAGCCCAGCACACGGTCGTAGAAGAGTGGGACTACTGCGGCGGAGCATCGTTTACGACAATTAACGTGAATGTCCAGGGCGGCAGCGGAAAGGTACTTTCCAATCTGCAATCGAGTGGAGGATGGAACAGCTGGGGCGAACTGGCTCCTATTTATGACATCTGCGCGACATCATGCCGGGGGGTGAACTGGTCGATGCAGCAGGGAATTGGATCGCCTTCGATGAGCGGGCACGCAACCCAGTTCAATATCGGCGGAAGTACGCCCTACTCGGACGTCCTGTGGTCGAACCCCGTGATCGGTCAATTCTCCACGCAGGGCCTTCCCGATAGCAATCACACTCTTCTTCCGACCCTGCATAACTTCACCTATGACGCCTACTTCTACGGATCGAACCTCGCGCTTTCGCAGGTCATCGAGTTCGACATCAGCATGTACATGAACGGGACCGGAATGATCTGGGGCAATCAATGCCGCATCGCAGGCGGAAACGAATGGGACATATGGGACAACGTGAATGCGAGATGGGTGTCCACCGGTGTTGCCTGCAATCCCATCAACAACGGGTGGAACCACGTTACGATTCAAGTCCAGAGAGAGTCCGACAATACACTTTTGTTCCAGTCAATTACGCTGAACGGAGTGACAGCCAACATCAACAAGACCTATCCGCCGTTCGCTGTTCCTGCGGACTGGTGGGGCATCACCCTCAACTATCAGATGGACGGAAACTACAAGCAATCGGCCTATAGCACCTACCTGGATAATTTCAGCTTTACGTATTGGTAAGAAGCACGCGAGTAGTCGATCAGGAAGAAGCAGGAATGCTGCGGTCGTCTTCAGTAATGGGCATCTCCATCCGTTCGCGTTGAATGCCATCGAGAGACAACTGCTGGAGGACATGTTTCAGAACCTGCTGTTTCACCTCCTCAACAGGCGCGGGCGGGATGATGGTTATCCCGCCCAGCAAATCGTTGAGAGCAAGATAAGACGTACGGCTGGAATAGAGAAATTCGAGAGGGTATTCGGGTTTTCGCGCACGAGCCTGAATCGGATCTGCATCCAGCAAATAACTGATATTCGGTTTCGGGACAAGCTTCATGACCATCCGCGCATACGCTCGATTGGCTGGATTGCTTAGTTCTAGATTTCCCAGCTCGTCGTACGCATAGCGGTCGAAGATCACGAAATCCACATCAGAGCGTAAAGCTTTCTTCACGACGAGCGTCAATGAGACTGCATCGATGAAATAGAGGCACAAACGAACAAGAGACATTGCCCAGGACCGGACATTCTTGTCGCGCCGATTAATCGGCGCTGCTGGAGTGCCGACTCCTTTGTCTCCCTTGAATAACGCATGTCCGCTCACTTCACGGAGATGAGTCAGCCGTGCAACGTCGTCCCAAAAGGTAATCAACAGAACGCGCAGGCCAGCCTGTTCCAGCCGACTGCGAAGCGCTTCGATCTGAGTACTCTTTCCCGCGCCATCGATGCCGGAGAAGCTTACAAATCTGGCGCGCCGATTGTTATGGCTCGTACGAATCAAGTGTGCTCCACGCAATCTTCAAAACGTTGCGAATTCATACTTAGTGTGGCTGGCTGGGGCTGGCCTTGGAGAGTGCGACGACGGTGCCAACGGCAACTGCGGTAGCCACAACCACGCCTACACTGATCAGGATGGTCCGGGTTCTCTTCTGTTTTGCCGGAGCAATAGCCGCTCCTGCGGGTCTGGAGGCCGCAACGCCAACAATCTTTTCGTAGGGCGCAACTGCCGTACCGACGGGTTCCGGAGTAGCGCTTTGCTGCTGTTGTGGGGCGCTTTGAAAACTACTGGCCGATTGATTCTGCTCGACAGGAGTAGGACTATCAGGAATCGTTTCAGATTGAGTCGTGGGAACACCAGGCTTACTGGCTCCACTATTGGTGTTTTGAGACTGAGCGGCCTGCTCGCCTGGGGATGCTTGTTGCGGCAACGCCGAGGCTGCTTCTCCAAATGGCGCAGTCAGCAATATCACAAGACAGATAGCAATCTGTCTCCGCAGCCAATAACTTGAATTTCTCATTGATTACCCCCTAACGTCTTTCACATCCCACGACCGCCAGAATTGTTATGCAGCACTTTCTGACTCTTGATCCGAACATTTTGGTGCGATTGTTTGCGAAAGCATGAACGCGGGGATCTGATGGAAACTCTTCACCGCTTCAGCCGTCGTATCGGAGATCTCGAAGAGACGATTAACCCCAGTAAGTTCCAGAACTGCCTTGGCCTCGTGTGGTATCGCAGCAAGCTTGACGTCACCATTGCATTTCATGGCTTCCTCTAAACAACGAAGCAGCAGATGGATTAGAGCTCGATCCACTCGGCGTACGTTAGCGCAGTCAAGAACGATGCGAGGGCGATCGATACGCATGCAACTCTCGATCTCGCGAAGAAAAATCCACCTTTGTTTCACGCTTAGCGCTTCCGGTAACTGTTTTACTATTACTGCACTTACTCGAATCGTCGTGTTCATAGCCTGTCTCCTCGTTTCGATTGCTGGATCTACGTCTCAGCTATCCGGAGCTTTGTAAAAGTCGCGTAAGTTCGCCTTCAGGATCACGCGCAGCATGCGTTAAGAGGTTTTTCCCATATCGAAAAAGAGTCAGAGGGTTTGTCTTGTACCAACAGCACTCTGTCATTCTTGGCGATAGCCCACATAGATATCGAAGTCTCTGCAATCTGCATGGTGATGCCAGCATTGCCGCAACGAGACGATGATTTCCATCCAGAATAGTTAGAGGTTCGCTCTCGTTGACACCGATAAGAATCACAGTGCCCAGGTCTGTATCTTCATGGAGAAACTCATCGCCTATCGCGGCGATCTTAGCTAGAAATGGACCTTGGACGACGTTCTGACGCCTGCGTATGCGTTCTGTGACTTCTGTAATCGAGAAATTCCCGCGGGCAAGCTTTCGCCACTGAGCGCGCGGGAAGGCTCTGATCCGATCCAGTCCCTCTTCTCTGATTTCCACTTCATACCATTCGGTTTCAGGGGGAAGCTCCTTCCATAAGGAGAGATGCCGAATGAACAAGAGCGCACGCCGTCGCGCATTTTCGTTGGCGTCATCAAGATCGGGCTTAACTACAATTTCACGCAGGGCTTCCTGATATTCTCGAAACGCAGGGTTTTCGAAATCACTCTTCAAAAACTCAGCGATAACTTGATCTTCGGAAATACGTCGAAGGATCCTGATTGGTCGCGAAGCCTCGTCTTGTAGCAGATTCTTTGAGCCGCTCATTGAGTTAATAAGGAATGGCAGGGCCACAAGAACGAGCAGAAGGACCATTAGCACGAGTTGGACGAGAATGACCTGTTGCAAGGATGAATGAAATCGGCAGATGCCTGCGATGAGCACACCGCTGAACGCCAGCTGTATCCAGCTCGTATTCGCGATTTTGTACGACATTTCATATGTGATGATCACCACACTGAGTGAATAAACGACCGTTGTGACGGCATACAGCGCCAGCAAGTATGGCAGCCCGTAGCTCCCAGCGATTGCAAAGCCAGATCCGAAGAATGATGTCCAAAGTGCGGCGGGCATAAGGCGTAGGCCTGCTGCCAGCACAGAACCGATCGTCAAGACCAGCAAGAGCGAAGTTGTAAGAAGCTTGAGACTTTTTCTTTCCTCGTCGCGAGTGCCAGCCGCAAGCGGAAACATGGTGTTAACCACTGCCGAGGAAAAAGCGAAAATCACTCGGCCCACCATCGCCACTGCAGCGTACAACCCTGCTGTTCGCGGAGGGAAAAAGTGTTTCACAAGGACGATGTCACAGTTATTTATAAGAACCTGGCCAGCAAAGAAGACCATCCCTTGGAATGTTTCACGGAGCGCATAGGAAAGCCGGAGTTGATTCTGAACCGCGGGCGCCAGTTTGGGCACAGCAGCAAGATAGGCAACCGCAACTGCCGCGGAATTGGCCGCGATCACTCCCTCGACTCCGAACCCGGCCACAATCAAAAGAAGTGATCCGCCAAGCCGAACCGCCCCCTCCAGGACGAGGTTGGTGGCTAGAAGACGGAATCCATAAGCTCCTTGTATGTAGCCACGCCGGCTTCCCAACGGAACGTAGAATGCAGCTCCTATTGCGAGCAGAGCAACTAGAACTGGGCTCGGTAGCTTTAGATAATCGGCAATCCCTCTCTGAAACACCAGCAAAAGCAGCGCAACGAGGATGCCGCATGCCCATGCCCCTCGGTGGAAATCTCGATAGGTCGCACCTTTTTCTTCCTGCGTATGTTGTTGCGCGACCACCTTTGCAGAAACGATTTGGAAAGAGAGCGTTACTGCGGATATCAGAGTCAGGAGGGTATAGACAGCCGTAGCATGTCCAAAGCCAGCCGGACCCAGGAACCGCGCAACTGCGATGTTGTAAGCGAAGTTTATCGCGGTAGCTAGACCAGAGCCCGAGAGCAATACAAAACTTCCCGAGAGTATGCGGGCTTGTAAAGTCTTTACTTGCTGCGTCGGGCCTGTTACCACGTTTTTGTGCTCCAGCTTTCTAGAGGGAGTCTCGAATAAACATCAGTCATGCAAAGATCAACATGGCGCCGGGAAAGGCTAGGAATGCTGTGCTACCACGTGATAGTTCCTTCGATGCGAGAAGTCGCATTCCCGGCTGCTCAGCAGAAATGAATGATTCTGTTTTCCGCCGCAACGTAACAACCCAAGCACCATATAAGGGCTTCTAAACAGTATCTCTATGTTAGGTCGCTTAGGTTCTGCATTACTCTTTCTACTTTTTTTGCCCCATGGATGTACTCAGCAGGAATCACAACAGGTTCTACAACTCAGGAGATCTGTCGCAGGCACGACACCGCAAATACTGGCGCTCTATGAACCGTGGTTCGGACATCCCAAGCACATCTCCATTGGGTATTCCTCGCATGATCCCAAAGTGATACGCAAACAGATTCGCCAGGCGAAAGCTCTCGGAATCTCAGGATTCGTTGTCGATTGGTATGGAGATCGCGAACCTTTTATCGATCGCAGCTATGCCTTGATGCAGACCATTGCGGCCGAGGAGCACTTTCATATTGCGATGATGTACGACGAAACCGATGAAGAAGACGGGGCAACGGATGAAGCTTTTGCAGATTTCAATATGTTCCATGAGACCTATCTTTCGGAGAGTGCCTCGGGACGGCAGGCCTATTTGACATATGAAGGTCGGCCGGTGATCTTCATCTTTCCTAAAGGAGAGCACACCGATTGGGATCGAATACGGGCCGAAGTATCCAAATGGAACCCCCAACCCCTTCTTATTTATGAAAATGAGCCCGGCAAATATGTGAACGCGTTCGATGGTTTCTATGCATGGATAAATCCGGGAAAGAATGGGTGGGCATCAGATGGCAGCAATTGGGGAGAGGAATATCTAACCGATTTCTACAACACTATGCAGTCAAAATATCCTGACAAAATTACCGTCGGAGGCGCGTGGGCCAGCTTCGATGACAGCAAAGCATCATGGAGCCTTAACCGTCATATATCCGCACGCTGTGGTCAAACCTTTATCGATACCTTCAATCTATGGAAGAAGTATTCTCCTCCCGATGACCCTCTGCCGTTCTTACTCATCGAGACTTGGAACGACTTTGAAGAGGGCACGGCAATAGAACGTGGCATCCCGAACTGTGGCGGCAACAAAGGCCCGCTCATTCCGCACTAACTTGATTCAGAATCGATTCTCGTGAAAACCCTTTCTCAACCTTCACGGGGAGGGGCTAGCAGCCGAGTACGCCTAAGTTAATGTCTACGCTACCCGAAATATTTGCTCGGGATCATCCTCTCCAAATACGGCAGTTGGCTGATGAGTAATCGCTTCCGAAGAGTAGTAGACCTTGTTGATAATTGAAAGGGGTCTGCCGCGAACTTCGTCATACACACGTCCAAGATATTCGCCAAGTACGCCCAGGCAGAGAAGCAGCAGGCATCCCACCAGAAATACTGCAGCGGCCACTCCGAATCCCATAGCATCCATCGGATTTCGTGAAACTATTGTGGACACCGCCAGAATGGCAGCCATGCAACTAGAAAAGAAGGACAAAGCAAAACAAAGCCTCAGAGGCTTATAGCTGAAACTCGTGATTGCATCCATTGCATACTTGATACGGCTCAAGAACGAGAGCTTGCCATCGCCAGCTGCCCGGTCTTGCCTGTCGTAGAAAACTACAGCATTGGGGTAGCCAACCCAGGCCCGCAATCCTGGCAGGTACCGGTTCTTTTCTCCCATGGAGTTGATGGCATCCACAGCCTGTCGATCAAGCAGACCGAATATCCCGGCATTGAGCGGGATCGGAAAGTCCGACAATGCTGCCAAAACCTTATAAAATAGAGGAAATAGTTTTGCCAGAATCTTGCGCCGTTCTTTTCGACTCCTTCGAACAGCAACTACAATCTGTGCTCCTTCTCGCCAGGCATCTACTAATTCCGGGAGAACTTCGGGCGGATCCTGAAAGTCCCCATCCATGAGTACAACAGCATTACCTCGTGCTGTCTGAAGGCCGGCGGAGATCGCGCCCATGTGCCCCCAATTGCGTGAGAGATCTACTACTACCACATGTGAATCTACAGCTTGTAGTCCTCTTAGCAACTCCAGGGATGAGTCCCTGGAGCCATCATTCACATAGACTACCTCCCAATCGTCGTGAGTGTTTTTTAGCGCCTCCGCTACAGCGTCATGAAACAGAAGTATGAGTTCTTCCTCATTGAAGATAGGAACGACCACCGAGATCATTGTGCGGCTCCTTGGGGAAAAGTGTTTCTTAACATGGGATAACTTTCGTCTGGTCGTTCTTATAGCGTCCAGTATCGAACTATTTCTTGATGTGAATTGCTCTTACTATTCAGGTACTGCCTGAAAAACTCTTACTCTCCATCGAACTTCAGAGGGAGTCAGAACCGCGATGTAACGCGCGTGCACCTTCTGTGTCGTGATGCTCTTATCATGATCCACGACTTGTAGATCGTATTCGACATTGTCAATTAGCTGGATGGAGAGCCCTTCGGGTGAATAGAAGACTATTTGAAGATCGTGTGCCTTGTCCTGATAGTGTGTTCGAATTCCGAGCTGTGATTGCTGCTGGATCGTATTCGTCAGTTTGTCTTTGGACGTTCCGACGAAATCCTGATCGAGCAGGTCGACGCGATTTTGGTCAAGCGCGGCATCGAGACTCTTCCAGGCTTGCAGGTAATCTCGAATCACCGCTGCCTCTGTTTGTTTTTCGAGTGGCCGCGGGCCGTGCAAAGTCGTCGTCTCCACGCGTACGGTCGCTTGATCTGCTCCGAAAGCAGTTGTCGCGGCAAGAAGGGAGCAAACCGCCAGAAGGGGTTTTAGCATTGTTATTTTCCCCATCGAATCTCATTTCCCATGACAACTCCGCTCGCGACCGATATGAGCGCCCCGTCATAGGCTGGCATTTCAACCCGTGCAATGCCGTGTTTGAGAGGTACGTCTGCCGTCGATTGACTGCCGTTATAGGTTTCTGTAAAGGTGACGATCGTCCCATCGGACACCGCGTTGCCACTGCAGTCACGCACCGGATCGGTTTCCAAATCAAGTTTTTGGCCCGATCGCCGAGCGTTCATTCTTAATCCACACGGTTCACCAGGAACCTGTTGGATCACCCGCGTGCTGGAAATACTGCCAACTCGGGCCACAAAATTAGCCGCGCCTTGTTTTGGTGACGAATCCATATTGGTCCAGGCAGCGCCGTCACGAGTGGTCACCGTATGCGTCTGCATCCCACTCAATTGATTCGACAACTCGAAAGAGACTGGTGTAGGTACCGCGATGAGATTCTGATAGGCATCGAAGACATACACGGCACCGCTGATGCCATTATGCAGTCCAACTGAAAGGCGGGAAGGTTTCGCGAGGAAACTAAGATCTGCGGGCTGCTTCGCGGGAATAACGTCGAACGCACCACTGTCCGTGGAAGATGGCGCTGAAAGAACGACAAGATAGTGACCAGCATTGGATAAAAGTCCAGCAGGGAAAAAAGTCGATCCTCCTAGTTGAACGTCACGCTTAAGTACTTGCCCCGGCCCTACGATATACAGAATCGCGTTGCCACTGCCGCTGCTTTGGATCGAAAACGCGGTACCGGCTTCGACGCTTTGTGGCAATGTCATATTCCCGTTTTGTGCGATCGCAAACTGCGTTACAGCGGCGATCATAACCGCGAGCGGAAATGCAAATCTAGACCTCATTGCTGACCGCCCGAGCTGTATGTAGTGGTGATTGCGCGCTCATTGCAGACTTTTCTTGCGATGTCTTCTGGAACGGGAATAGCAAATGAAACCGGCGTCTGTGGCAAAAGTGCGCGGTCGATATACTGATCCGCAACCCAGATCAATTGACCGGTCTTGTCATAGAAGGTTCCAAGAACGTGCGCGATATTTACAACCTGACCACTTTGATTCACGAGTTGCCCGGCCAATGTGGAGCCCGGAGCAGGATTAAATTTCTGATTTTCGATCTCGATGACTGGGTCTGCCGAAGCAGCGACCAGGCTCGATAGAGGTTCCATGTGAACGCTGCCTACATCGGCCAGGGCTACATTATGAAACGCAATGAAAAATGGCGTGACTTGCTTTGGTAAGAGAAGATGAGAGATCTTATCGAAGCTACCTTCGGTCGCGATTGCCGACCCATTTTTTGCCTGCAGGGTCGCTTTGACGGACACATAGGCCGGCACAACATCTTCATTGAGAAGTTCTCCCATGATGACGACTCCATCGCTACGTTCCACAGGATGCATGTCTACAATTCGGACGTGCGGTGATTCCACGTCCTGGGCGCCCCAATCATCCTCCGGCCCGCGATAAATCACATCCCAGCGCAAGTAATTTACAGGGATCACCTGCGGCGGTACTCGAGGCTCCTTGACCAGAGGCCATTCAGGCTCCCAGCGATCTCCGTTCTTTACGACACGTAGGGTGCGCGTATCCAGAAACGTTCCCACCACTGTCGACCAACGCAATCTCAGTTGAATCTGTGCGTCGGTGGAAGAAGCGTGGAGCGGGCGTAATTCAAAGTTATCCAAAGTAGCGTAGGTGCGAAGGCTGGGATAGCTTCCAGTTACGTCGCGCACAAACTCAGTTTGGGTGAGTTCAGCCTTGTTGCTGAGGCTTGAGTACGCCTTGTGCCAGGCTTGGCTGCCGATCTCCTGCGCCAGGTTCGTAACTGCTGCTTCGGGCGTAGAAGAGGGACGCAGCAAGCTGTTTCCACCAGCAAACGCTGCTGCCGATGGATTTGGCCATAGAGTGCCTGCAACGATCAACGCCAGCGTTGCAGCGGTGATGGCGGCGGCGAGTAAACGTCCTTTGTTCACGAGACCATCCTCCCTGGCACCAGGTCGTCATAGATGGGAGAGAATTGCGGCTCCTCACTTCTGTTGCGGCGCTTCTCCGGAATTAGAACGACCAGCATGGCTAATAGGCTGCTGCCGAAAGGAAGAGTACCCCACATGAGACCTTGCCAATGTGGAGGTATTTGAGGCGCGTTCACGGGCGTAGCTGGAGGCACACCGTCTTTACCCCATACAGTGATAGTTTTGTCTTCAAGATCATCGACGCGGCGCCAGCCGGCGAAGGACAAGAGCGGTTCGTAGTACGGATCCTTTAGAAATACCCACTTGAGTCCATAACGATCAGCATGATCCAAAGTTGCGCGCAACGCGTCAATTCCCGGCTTGCCGAAATATTTTGAACTGGTGAGTGCGCCGGCGCCGTGTTGGGTGAGTTCTGGCAACATACGTCCAGAGTTCCATTCTCCATCGACGCTGCTGGCATCTGTCAGAACTGCCAATCGCGCGATCTTGTTACCAAATCCCAGAGTGATATACCGGTAGTTATCGTGACCGTCACGATTCAGCCACGAGGCAACCGAATCCACCTTGAAATCCTCAGCGTCCGCTGGACGATAGGTTGCCCACGCGACGGCAAGTGCACAACTCAACGCAGCCGCAATAGTTAGACCCAAAGCCGCACGCATTCGATATCGGTCGACAAGTTCCGTGGCCAGGAGTCCGACAAAAGGCAGCGCAAGCAGAGTAGCCCAATAGCTGAAGCGCTCCATAGTCAGCACTTCGAACGCGCGGCCAAGCAAAAGATGACCCACTGGAGTCGTTCCACCTAGCCCCACTAAGAATGCCAGCCAGAAGCCAAGGAGCAACGGGCGAAGCCGAGCCGTCATTGAGCCTCGGAGCACAATGAACGGCAGTACCAGAATCAACGCTCCGTAGGGAATGACGAAGTAGTTGAGACCCCATTGAGGGCTCAATATGTAATTTGCGCGGCTGGGGTGCGGAATAGGAGCCTGCGTGACTGGATAGTGAATGAGTGCAATCCAAAACGGCAGAAGCACAGCGGCAATTGCGACTCCGACGACCACGGAGATAGCAACGGTCCGAACGATGAATGCCGGGGTTGACACCCTCTCGCCATCCTGGCGATCCAGAATTGCCAGCGCAAGAACAGGCACCGCGAAAAACAATGAGCCGAAGAGGAGCGTGGCATGATGGGCGGCGGCGGCCGCTGTGAAGAGCACGACGCCTTTGAGAAAAGAGCGCCAGCTGCCATACCGAACCCACTCGAAGAGATAGGGCAGAGCATTTAAGTAAAGTGGCGCGGCGGAAGTGGTGCCTAGCTGCCCCGCGGAATACACCAAAAAGCTTTCGGAGCCGAGAAAAACACTTGCCAGCGCAGCGAACGATGCAGCACGATCACTGACCCACAGCCGAGAAAATCGATAAACTCCGAGAGCCAGTAGCAATATGGCTGCGAACTGGACCGCCATATATGCCATATCCAGACCGGTAAGTCTGGATATCAGCGCTACCCATTGCTGCGGGAGCGGCGGATAGGTGGTCTGAGAAAAGCCTGCGTACCACTTAAGATTCCAAGGATCGAACCAATGGTGCACGTAGTGAGATGCGAAAAAGATATGAAAGTTTGTGTCGTACGATTTCAGCGGCAACTTCATGAGGAGAAGTGGCAGGTGAATCACGATTGCCGCCATGAAGATGAAGCTTAACGGAATGGCTCGTGTAGACGGTGGTACAGACTCGATGCGGTGCAAGGGTCCCTCTCGACTTGCATTCGATTCCGAAATCGTCAGACCGGGTTGCTTTTTTATCTTAGAAAGGTCGCACATCGCTCCGAGCCAACGCGAAGGACTTTTCGGGCATCGAAGCTCTCGATTAAACGTTTCTAGTTGAGCTAGTAGTCAAGAGCTAGTTGAACTAGTAGAGAACTAGTGCAAATTAGTTGAGAGACTACTTGTTGAATTAGATGTTTCCCGGTGACACACGTTGATTGCTAGATCTGAATTCCTGAAGATTGCATATTTATCCCTGCTAGTTGTCGCGCTTGCTTGCCCAATTCATGCGCAAACCTATCAGGTGGGGGATACTTCCGAAAAGCCCCAGACTAAATCCGGTCAAACATCCGCTCCGGGTCAGTCCTTAGGCTGGGGATCGAATATCCAAAATGCGCGCCTCGCGCAGGCCGCAGTATCAGCTTTGAAGCGCGGAGATCATGGGGCTGCTGTTGACTATGCTCAGCGCGCCGCCCAGGCCGCTCCCAACGATGCTCAGCTGTGGTTTCTGCTCGGCTACGCAGCGCGATTGGACGGCAAGCTCCAGTTGTCCGCCGATGCTTACGATCGCGGTCTTCACTTGAATCCATCAGCCTTGGACGGGCTCTCCGGTCTTGCGCAGACTTACAACGCAATGGGCCGTATTCCAGACGCCGAGCGTCTACTGAAACAGGTAGTGGCCGCCGATACGAGGCGCAGAGATGATGCGCTGTTGCTCGGAGATCTTTCCATGAGATCCGGCGACTACGCGGCTGCACTTGATTGGCTGGGCAGAGCAGAACGAATGCAGCCCGATGCTCGGTCGGAACTACTGATGGCTATCTCGTATCAGCGCCTCAAGCAAATGGATATGGCCAGCCGGTATCTCGAACTGGCTAAGCGGCGCGCGCCGGACAACCCTGATGTTCAGCGATCGTTGGCAGGCTACTACTGCGAGATTGGAAACTATTCCGAAGCAATTGCCTCGTTAAGGTCAATCCGCAACCCTAAACCGGATGTATTGGCTGAACTTGCTTACACCTACCAGCTCGATGGCAAGCTGGATGACTCTGCAAAGCTATACGCGCAAGCTGCCAACGCGATGCCCAAAGACATGGGCTTACAGCTTTCAGCGGCACAGGCCCAAATCGCCGCAGGTTCCATAGAACATGCCAGCTCATTCCTTGAGCGTGCTGCAGGACTCGATGCCGACTATTACCGCTTGCATGCAATCCGCGGAGAAATTGCTCAACTCCAGGAACGCGACCGTGACGCCGTCCAGGAATACAGCGCCACACTGGCTCACTTACCCCAAGACCCGAGCGAGGGACCACTCTATGGCATTCAGGTGCATATGGATTTGATGGAACTTGAACAGGGGCTGAAGGAAGCAGGTGCTGCACACCATCAACTCGAAATAGCACAGACGCAAATCGGCGCACTGGATGACCGTGGACCCGGCAGACCGCAGTTTCTGCGCTTGAGAGCGCTGATCAAAATGAACGCAGGCAATCTCGATGGTGCGCTGGCTGATATGAAGGAAGCACTCGCTCTCAACGCACAGGATCCAAACAACCTCCAGCTCGATGGAGATCTGCTGATGAAGCTCGGTCGCACCGAGGACGCGATCGTAGTCTACAAACGGGTCCTCTCGAATGATCCAGCAAACCGCTTCGCGCTCACTTCGCTCGGTTATGCCTCACGCGCTGCGGGACGAGATCAGGAGGCAGCGAAGTATTTTCAGCGCCTGGCGCAGGCGTATCCGACGTTGTACGTGCCCTATCTCGCCCTCGGAGACATGTACACCGCTAACCGCGACTTCACAAGGGCTGAAACCACGTACAGCAAGGGATACGCCCTCGCTCCGGGGAATGCTTTGATTGTGGCTGGAGGAATGAATGCTGCCATCGAAGCCCATAACCTGGATGTGGCTGCAAATTGGTTGAGTCGAGTCACGGTTGGGATGCAGCAGGAACCGCAAGTCCTTCGCGAAAAGGAGCGGTACCTGAGTTTCAAAGGCAAGTACCAGGAGTCTGCTGATATTGGCCACGAAGCGATTAAAGTGCTGCCCACTGACAGGGACGTAGTCGTCTATCTAGGCTACGATCTGCTCAATCTCGAGAAATACGATGAGCTGCTACAGCTGACATCCAAGTACGACAAGGTCTTTCCGAAAGAACCTGATATTCCATTGCTGGCCGGCTATGTACATAAACACGAAGGGCAATCTGAGCAGGCGCGACAGGATTTTACTGAAGCGCTGGATCGCGATCCCAATGTGGTTACGGCGTATGTGAACCGGGGATACATGCTCAACGATCTCCATCAGCCCCAGGCAGCCGCAGCAGATTTCGAATCGGCCCTCAAGCGGGAACCCAAAAACGGGGAGGCGCATCTGGGACTCGCCTATGCGAGCCTCGATCTGCATAAGCCTCAGGCAGCCCTGCGCCAGGCGCAGCTGGCTGAAGACGAGATGGGCGATTCGCAACACATACATTTGATTCGTGCGACCGCTTATGGACGAGAGGGCATGCTGGCGAAATCCGCCGATGAATATCGTGCGGCCTTGAAATTTACACCGAATGATGGAACGCTTCATTTCGCATTGGCGGGAACGCTATATTCGCAGCGCCAGTATCATGACGCAATTGAAGAACTGCTGACCGCGCAAAAGCTTTCGCCAGACAATGCTTTCGTCTACGTGCTGCTGGCTCGTTCCTATGCGCACCTGCAAGATCGAGATCAGACTCTGCGATATGTGCAACTGGCAGAGCAGCACGCCCAATCAATGTCGGCCACAGCGGGAGACTCGAAATCAGAACAGAGCGAAATATATGTATCGACCGGCGAAGCGCTGAGCACCCTCGGAGACCAGAATGCCGCCATGGAGCACTTTCGCAAAGCACTCACCGCGCCCGACAGTGATCGCGTGACTGTACGCCTGGCGATCGCCCAACTCATGGTTCAGCAAGATCATCCCGATGATGCGGCGAGGCAGATCGCTTTGGCCCAAATGGAGGCTCAGGCCGGAGAGACGATGCCACCTACGGGCGATCAATTGATTGAGGCGGCAGACGTATTCCGGGGCTTGCATGATTACCAGCTATCGCAGACGTATCTGGAACGCGCGCAGGCAGCAGGCGCATCCGAGACGACCGTGCGAATAGGCATGGCAAACAACTATCTCGCAGTGGGAGATACGGTAAGAGCTCAGGGTGAGCTTTCGGCAATCAGCAATACGCCCGACAGCGAACCAAATTACCAGTACATGCTGGCCGAAGCCAACGTGCTGCAGCAGGAGCATCAAAATCCTCAGGCTCTTACTGCTTTTGCCCAGGCAACAAACGCAGCGGGCGACGATCAGACTGCAGAGCAGAGTTTGATTGCGGTAGGTGCAAACGAAGGATGGAGAGTTAACCCGAATCTTAGTTTACTTTCCAATTTCTCCATTCAACCTATCTTCGAGGATTCCACAGTCTATGTTTTGGACGCCAAATTGGATGCCCCATTCCCAGTGTCGAGTTCAGATACTTCTCTACTCCCGCCTCCGCGTTCCTCGATCGAGACACAAGGCACAGTCGCATACCATCTTCATTTCGGCTATCTGCCATCACCCGGAGGATTCTTTCAGGTACGGAATGCTCAAGGTGAAATTTCAGTGCCCAGTACAAACTCAGTAGTGAACAGAGATACGACAGATTACACGTTCAACTTTGCTCTTAACCCTACCGTGCGTGTGGGAAGGAACGTAGTGACATTCAACTCCGGTCTTCAGGGGACGATACGCAGAGACTCTGAATCTCCAACGCAAATGAACCAGAACCTGTTTCGCGTATTTACCTACGTAACTACAAGTTCATTTTTCAATGTAATTTCGGCCAGCGGGTTTGTTATCCGTGAGTCTGGACCCTTCACCGAGAGCAATCTGCATTCGCAGGGCCTGACTGGGGCGATTGATTTTCGCGTCGGGGCCCCATGGGGCAAGACCGCGCTGGTTACCGGCTGGGGAGCCAGTAATCAAAAATTCTCGCCAACCGGCAACGAAAACTACTATACGTCCTCCTACATCGGCCTGGAACGTCGGTTCTTGAATCGATTGAACGTGAGGGCTGTCGCAGAAGATCTGCGTGCATGGCGAATCGTTGGAACAAACTCGGGCACTGCGCAGAACCTACGCCCCAGCGGAACGGTTGATTTTGTTCCAGCACGCAACTGGGACCTGCAGGCGTCCACATCTTATTCAAGCACCAGGAACTTCCACGTCTACGACGCGATCCAGAATGGCTTTGCGATCTCTTACGCGAGGCCGTTCCACCGCAAATTCAACGATGAGAGTGGGGAAGTTGACCTGCAATATCCGATTCGCTTTTCTGCGGGATTTCAGACGGAGAATTTCTTCAATTTTCCGGGTGGGCACAATCAACAACTCAGACCTTACATAAGCATCACATTGTTTTGAAATAGAGGCCCCAAATGAAAATCTGTTTAGTTGCAACGTTCCCCCCAAGCGGACGACAGTTAAATGAATATGCATTTCATATCGCGCGGGAACTGCAGCGTAATCCTGAAGTCGACCTGACGATTCTGGCCGACGAACTCACCGACTATGAATTTGCTACTGACGAGAACGGCAAACCGCTGGACGTGGCACAGCAGTCAGAGTTGCCAGGCTTCAACGTCATACGCTGCTGGAAATTTAACAGTCTTACAACTCCTGTGCGCCTGTTCAACACCATTCGAAGATTGAAGCCCGATGTAGTGTGGTTCAACCTCGTATTCTCCAGCTTTGCAACGCCAGAGAATCCGATCACAGCTCTAGCTGGACTTTCTGCACCCGCCCTCATGCGTTCCTCGGGTTACTACACACATATCACTCTGCATCACATCATCGAACACGTCGACCTCGCGGCTGCTGGAGTTCAGAAGGGAAGAATATTTCGAATCGGCACCGACGTTGCCACCAGAGCTTTGCTGAAAGCGCATTCGGTTTCGGTTCTGCTCTCCGGTTACCGCCGCACACTCAGGGCGAAGTACTTCGCCCGAAACGTTCTGCTGGGTACACATGGGACATTTGCAGCCATTCCCAGCCCTCCAGATTTTACGAAACGAGGGAATCCGGATCTTCGCATTTTGGCGATCGGACATTGGGGAACATACAAGCGTCTAGAAACGCTGATGAAAGCATTCCCAGAAGTAGTAAAAAAGGTCCCGAATGCCAGACTCATTGTTGCCGGAGCCAACCATCACACGAAGGCTGGGTATTGGGAATCAATACGCGAGGCGCAACCCGCTGAATTGCCCATTGAGTTCCGCGGATATGTTCCGGAAGAAGCCATCCCTGAGCTATATCAAACAAGCTCAATAGTGGTTATGCCCTATGACTCAGCGACCGGATCCAGTGGCCCGGCACATCAAGCGTGTGAGTATGGGGTTCCGATCGTGTGCGCTGATATCGCCGACTTCAGGGGCATGGCGGCGGACGAAGATATGGCTGTCAGCTTTTACAAAGTAGGCGAGGCGGCCGATCTTGCCGAGCAACTCATTTCAATTTTGCAGTCTCCGGATCTGCAGCGACACATGGCAGAGCGCAACTATGCGGCGGGAGTTCAGATGACCATGGCCACCGTTGTCCGCAACTATCTCCGCTGGTTTGAACTCAATCAATACAAAAAAGCGATGCGAAGAGCCGGACGCATTCCGGGGCAACGCCGCTTGTGGCTGCGTACTCGATTTTCACGTCCGTATGGGGCGTTGAACTCAGGCTTCATCGGCCAGGGAGAAGACGGCTTCGAATCAGCCGTCAATGGGGCTGAATCTAGCCCTTTCATGGATGGTTGGAGCAAAGCGGAAGTCGCAAAGGATCACTCGAATGTTGACGGCTATCAATCAGGACCCGTGCTTGAAAGCGACTTTTGAGCGTCGGCCCGAGACTCCGTTCTTTACGGCTCGCTCCGCCAACGCAGAGAAAACTGCCCGAGACATCGGGACGCTTCGATCAGGCAGCCACGCTGAGCGATCGAAGAGCCTCAAGGTTGAGATTCACTTGTTCATTTTGCAATCCATGCGTTGTGCTAGTTGGAAGGAGAACACCTTGTTAAAGGTGCGTGTTGTGCGTATTGCCTCGTTTCTCTCCCGCATTCGTTTACTCGCGGCGGCAATGTCCAGTCTTTCGCTGTGCCTGCTATTTACTGGTTGCGGCACCCTTTTTAACGGTAATTCCGAGGCTCCCCCCACAGCGCCGATCGTCGGTATAAGCGCCAACCCTACAGCGATTGCATCAGGAAGTTCGTCGACTCTTACTGTGACCGCCACGAACGCCACACAAGTGATGGTGACCGGGTCGGATGGCAGCACGTACAGTCTGCAGCCGAATGGCGGAACGCAGGCGGTCAGCCCCAGCGCGACAACCACTTATACCGCAGTTGCGACGGGAGCTGGTGGAAAAACAACGGTGACCACGACCGTAACCGTTGCCGTGCCAGGAATGCCAACAGTCAATATCACCGCCGATCCTGCTTCA
>Ga0209139_10000105_pt1 | contig 24360 bp, 13 predicted proteins | sample BogFormECP14_OM3_FD_188246 | JGI IMG/M metagenome (GOLD analysis project Ga0209139, IMG submission 188246) | Bog forest soil microbial communities from Calvert Island, British Columbia, Canada - ECP14_OM3 (SPAdes) (version 2) | ecosystem: Environmental > Aquatic > Freshwater > Wetlands > Bog ...
CCGCGCCAGTTCGCGCACGTGGTAATTCACCGTCTGCCGGGGCAGATTCATGCGCCGCGCAACGCCGGCAGCCGAATCAGGCTCCATGAGCGCCGCAAGAATCTTCAACCGCAGCGGATGGTGCAGAAGCGCGGCCGCGCGCGCCGGCTCGCGTACCAGATCCAGACTCGAACCGGGGGCAGCCGCAGCAGGGGCCTGTGAAGGCCGCGTGCTAGGGATTTTCCAGCCGCCGCTGCGCGTGACTCGCACGATTTCAGGGCTTCTCCGTAGGCTGCAGACGCAGTTTCTGATGGACCATTTATTTTGTCAAGACCTATTTATCGGTCTATTCTCCGGACCGATTTTCGCACGACCGTGCTCCCTGAAATCCTGTCCCTCAACCCTGTTTACCTGCCCCTCGCTCAGGAGTAAAATGGCGTCGTCCTCAAATTTTCGGACGTCATCCACAATTATTTTGAACGCCTCAGCAGGGCGAGTGATCTAGATTCAGGATCAACACGCGAGTACGAGCATCGCGACAAGGAGACCACGATGGCCACAGCAACAATCTCAAAACCAGCCGCCAAAGGCGGCAGCTTTCTCCTCGAAACTCCCCTTCCCCAGGAAGTCTTCACCCCTGCCGATCTGACCGACGACCAGAAGCTGATCGGCCAGACCGCCGAGGAATTCGTGGTCAAAGAAGTCCTGCCGCTCGTGAAAGATCTCGAGAATAAAAAGCCCGGCCTAATGCCCGAATTGGTCAGGAAGGCTGGAGAGCTCGGCCTGCTGGGTGGCGGAATTCCGGAACAATATGGCGGCGCGGGCCTCGACAAGATCGCTACCACAGTCCTCACAGAAAAGCTTTCGATCTACGGTGGCTTCGCCGTCACGCACGGGGCGCACTCCGGGATCGGCACTCTGCCCATCGTCTATTTCGGCAACGAAGAACAAAAGAAAAAGTATCTCCCCAAACTCGCCACTGGCGAATGGATTGGCGCCTACTGCCTCTCTGAACCGCAAGCCGGTTCCGACTCGCAGAATTCCCTCACGCGCGCCGAATTAAACCCCGAAGGCACGCACTACATCCTGAATGGCCAAAAGATGTGGATCACTAACGGCGGATTCGCGGACGTGTACATCGTCTTCGCCAAGGTCAACGGCGAAAAGTTCACTGCGTTCATCATCGAGCGCACCTTCCCCGGCTTCAAGCCCGGCAACGAAGAGCACAAGATGGGCATTCATGGCAGCTCGACCACGCCGCTCTTCCTCGAAAATTGCAGAGTGCCGAAGGAAAATGTCCTGCACGAAATCGGCCGCGGCCACATCGTGGCGTTCAACATCCTGAACGCCGGGCGTTTCACATTGGGAGCTTCCGCAGTTGGCGGCTCAAAGAATGTGCTTCGCGACGCTTCCAAGTATTCCAAGGAAAGGAAGGCCTTCGGTAAGTCGATCGGCGATTTCGGCCTGATGAAGGAAAAACTCGCGGAAATGACCATTCAGATTTTCGCGGTGGAATCGATGGTGTTTCGCTCGGCCGGCAACATTGAGGCCGCCATGGTCGCGGCGTCAGGCTCGGGCGACAAAATTCAAAACACTATGAAAGTCCTCGAAGAGTACGCCATCGAGAGTTCCATTTCCAAAGTCTACGGCAGCGAAATGCTCGATTTCGTGGTCGACGAAGGCGTACAAATCTTCGGCGGCTACGGCTTCCACGAAGACTATCCCGTCTGCCGCGCCTACCGCGATTCGCGCATCAACCGGATCTTCGAGGGCACGAACGAAATCAACCGCATGCTCATCATCCAAATGCTCATGAAGCGCGCGATGGGCGGCCAACTCCCGCTGATTCCCGCCGCAATGAAGCTGGCAGATGAAATTCTCGCCGGTCCTTCGTTTGAAGATGCGCCCGAAGGCGTACTCGCCGAAGAAGGTCGCGTGGTGGCCAACGCCAAAAAAATGTTTTTGCAGGCGGCGGGCGGCGCGGTCCAGAAATTTCGCGACAAACTCGCCGACGAACAGGAACTAATCGGCGCGCTCTCCAATGTCGTGATGGAAGTCTACGCGATGGAGTCCTGCCTGCTGCGCGCGCAAAAAGCGGCCGCAGCCAGAGGCGAATCCGCAACGCAAACGATGATTGACGCAGCACGCGTGTTTATTGCCGACGCCGCCGAGCGCGTTGAGCACGAAGCCAAGCGCGCCATCGCCGCTGTTCACGAAGGCGACATGCTCACAACGCAAATGGCAGTTTTGAAGCGCTTTGGCAAACGCGCTCCGGTCGACACGATCGCGCTGCGGCGGCACGTCGCCACCGCGGTCCAGTCGCAAGACCGATACCCCTTCGAGAACCGTTAGTTTTAATTGTTCGGTTGCGGCCTCGCGAAACGATTTCGCGAGATGTTTTGGCAAGGGATCTACAAGCTTATGTCGCGATCTGGACAAGCTCAGGCTTGTTACCCGTCTGAGGACCGTTCGAGCCCCAGCGGGACGGTTTCTCTCCGCGACGCCGCAGCCGGTTGACCAGCGAGCCCACTCCAACCGATCCGCCCACAAAATGCCCGACGCGCAGCGGACCGGCCACTTTGACGGTCCGAATCCAATGCAGGCCGCTACTCGCGGCGCATCCGCATTCGGCGCAGTTGGGAGTTCCGCCGAAAACGCAAGGCTCGACACGCGTCACTAAATCCGCGGAATAGTTCGCCGACATTTTGGAAAAGAGGCAAGCCGCGGGATTCTCCGGAGGATGCACAAACGCCCGGGCGATGCCTTCGTTCATTAAAAACTTGGGATATTTCTTCGCCAAAGCGGGAAGAACGCGAGCCACTTCCAATCGGTTGGCGGGAGTCAACTTCTCCGCGCTTTCTTCGCCGATCTGCGGCGTATACAAGCTCACCCAAACGTGATCGACTTCGGGACGCGCATTCCAGAACGCAACATATTCTTCCAGATAGCCAGGGCGCTCCAGCATGGGCCGCGTGATCACCCAGTGAATGTTCACCTTGCGGCCATCGATATTTTTCAGAATGCGTTCGTAAGTGGCGGGCTTCCGCCGGATGTCGTGATGTTCCGGCAGGCCGTCCACGGAGATGGCCACGCGAACCCGCGGCAGGTCGATCCACTCCATCGGAATCGGAATCACGCCGCTCGTCACGACAAGCGAAAAGACATTCATAGCGCTAAGCGCCGGCAGAATCGCGCCCAACTCGCGATGGCGGACGAGAGGCTCGCCGCCCACCAGGGAAACATGCATGGGCTTGTTCTTGCGCACCAAATCCAACACGCCATTAACGAGGGCGTCGCCGCGAAAATCGTTCAATTCGGAGAGAAGTTTGCCGTCGCCGAGGTGCGTATCGCCGTAGGCGTAGCAACCAGGACAACTGAGTGGGCATTCGCGCGTGATCTCGATCGAAAGCATCGGCGCTTTGCCGGTCAGGATTTTTCCCCAAGCGCTCAAGATCTCTCGCGGGGTGATACTCGGGTTTGGTTGAGCGATAGTCATGCGGTTTAGATGCCCGAGAGTTGCTTGGGGCTGCTTCTCTTCTCGAAGGGGCGTTCGTGCATAGCTTTCAAAAGTTTCCTAGGAAACGCTGGTAATCCTCACTCCCAGAAGCGGGCTCCAATACAACTTGCAATTTTAGAGCAAAAATCGCTTCGCGACACCGTTGTACGCAAAGACAACGTCCTTCGCACTCCTTCATAGTACCCTTGTTAATTCCGTTAAACTTGGGGTTTACGATTAAAGGTTTGAATTCTTAGAATAGACGCAGGAATGCCCCGAAAGCTCCTCATTCTTGCCGGCTTCGTTGTCGGCGCGCACTTCGCGCAAGCGCTGATTCTAGGGGTGTCCCCCACTGGAACGCTGATCGCGAACCTCCTCGAGGTGTCCGCCAGCGCACTCGCCGCCATCATGTGCCTCGGAGCCTCGCGGCGGGCGCGCGGGATGGCTCGCCCGTTCTGGGCGCTGGTTGCCTGCGGGATGGCCGCCTGGGGGGTGGCGAACCTCGGCTGGATGTATTACGAACTCGTCCTCCATACCCAGCCGTCTCCAGGGTCCGTGGTGCGGTTCTTCTTCAGTCTGCAGGGGATCTTCTTCGCGATGGTGCTTTTCCTCGACCAGGACAAGGATTCGTCGCGATTCGAGCCCGAATTTATTCTGGACTTCGTACAAATCGTAATCGTCTTTTTCTTTGTCTATCTCGGTCTTTATTACGTTCCTTCCCCGCAACTCCAGCTTCACAGCGCGCGTGCGCGTCAGCTCTGGGCGCAGTTTGGCGAAGAGAGCATCATCCTCGCGCTGGCTTGCTTGCAGGTTGCCCGGGCGCGTGCCGCTCACATCCGCAATCTCTACGCGGGATTTGCAATCTATTTCTCTATCTTCATCGCCAGTTCCGCCGTGTCTACCTACCTGCAATCCATCAGGCCGAGGCCGACGGGAACGCTTGCTGATTTCTGCTGGACCCTGCCGTTTCTTTGGGCCGCTTTCTGGGGCACACGCTGGCAACCCTCGCCGGCGTTGCAAACCGCGACTCCCTCCAGAAGAAAAACCTTCAGCGGAGTCATCCTGACCAACGCGTTCTTCGTTTTGGCGCCGCTGATCGTCCTGGTGCAGGTCGCACAATTTCCGTCGGGGTGGCGCATTCTTCGCTTTTCCCTTCTTGGAGTTTCCATTCTGTGTTTCGCGCTCCGCGTCGGTATCAGCGGATACCGCGAGGCCAAGAGCGCAGAGACGATCCGCCGCCAGGCCATGGCCATGGATTCGGCCGCAGATGGAATTTCCATCCTTGGCGAGAATGGCGAGCACATTTACGTGAATGCGGCGTTTGCCCGCATGATGGGGCACGACGATCCCGGATCCATGGTCGGTGTGCACTGGCGGAAAATCTACGACCCTCGTGACATCGAGGCGATTCACCTGAAAGTGCGCGCGTCACTCAAGGCCGAAGGAAAATGGTCGGGGCCAATCAACCTGCGGCGACGCGACGGCACCGTCATCCCCGTGGAAATGGCTATAACAACGCTAGCCAATGGCGTCACCGCGTGCGTGGGCCACGATATCAGCGCGCGCAAAGAAGCAGAGAAAGCTCGCGCGGAGGCGGAGAGCAAATATCGCATGCTGGTCGAGCAAGTGGCGGCGATCAGCTATATCGCCGAGCTGGGCGTTCACGGTCAGTGGCAGTATGTCAGTCCACAAATTGAAGCCATCACGGGCTACACGCAAGACGAATGGCTGGCCAACTCCCGCGAATGGACGCGTTTTATTCCAACGGAAGATCACGGCGTTGTCGAAGCAGCGGAAGAAGCGAGTTTGCGCGGCGAGCGTTTTCAGGCGGAATACCGGATCGTGCGCAAAGATGGCGCGGTGATCTGGGTAAGCGACACGGCCGTGGTGGTCGCGGGCAGCGATACGCATCCCGTGATGGAAGGGATCATCGTCGACATTACTGAACGCAAGCTACTGGAAAACCAGTTACAGCAGTCGCGAAGGATGGAGGCTGTCGGGCGGCTCGCCGGCGGCATCGCGCACGACTTCAACAATCTTCTGACGATCATCAAAGGCTATGCGGAGCTAGCGTTGCAACGCACCGGGATTCCGCAGGAGCTGCGCGCCGATGTTCAACAAATCGAAAATGCGTCCGAACGCGCGTCAACACTGATTCGGCAATTGCTGGCCTTCAGCCGGCGGCAAGTTCTTCAGCCCAAGATCCTCGACTTGAACGCCATCGTGCTCGGCCTCGATAAGCTGCTGGGCCGGCTGATGGGCGAACACATCGAGATGGTGACGCGCTGCGGCGCAAACGTGGGACACGTAAAAGCTGATCCCGCGCAAGTCGAACAAGTGATCATGAATCTGGTGGTGAACGCGCGCGACGCCATGCCCAAAGGCGGGCGGTTGACGGTCGAGACCGTCGATGTGGAACTGGACTCGACTCACGCGCGCGACCACGTCACCGTCAAACCGGGACCCTACGTCATGCTGGCGGTCTCCGACAGCGGAATCGGCATGAGCCCGGAAACCGTCGCGCATATTTTTGAGCCGTTTTATACAACGAAGGAGAGCGGTCAAGGGACGGGGCTCGGGCTGTCCACCGTGTATGGCATCGTGAAGCAAAGCGGCGGATACATCTGGGTGTATAGCGAGCTGGGCAAAGGCAGCACCTTCAAGGTGTATCTGCCGCGCGTTGCGGAGCAGATGGAAGCCAAGCTTGAGGCCGTGGAGCAACCTGCCGCCGGCAAGGGCAGCGAAACCATCTTGCTTGTGGAAGACGAAGAAGCGGTGCGCGAACTGGCCAGCAGGATTCTTTCTGCCAAGGGCTATTCCGTTGTGGCCGCGAAGAGCGTGCGGGAAGCCGAGCAGTTCTCCGAGAAGCACGCCGCGAAAATCGACCTGTTGCTGACGGACATTATTATGCCGGGGACGAGCGGCCGCGAGCTGGCCCAGCGGATTGCTGCGCGAAACCCGAAAACACGAGTCCTGTACATGTCTGGCTATACAGATAACGTGCTGGCGCAGGGCGGCGTGCTCGAAACTGGATTAGCGTTTCTCCAGAAGCCTTTCACGCCTGGCGCGCTCGTCCAGAAAGTGCGCGAAGTTCTCGACAGTCGTGTTCACGCAAACTGAACCGCAGTGTGAGGGCTTACAGCGCCGGTGCGGATATAGCGTTGGGGTTCGCGAGGAAAGCGGCAGCAGAGCGGCTGTACTCCATAAGTGCTCAGTGGGTTGCGGTTAGGCGAATCGTCTTGCCTGTGGCCGCGGATTGGCGCGCGGCATCCAGAATTTCCGTGACGATCATGTTGGTTTCCAGCGAGGTCAGTCCCTGCGGTTTCATTCCATCCAGAACGACTGCCCTTAGATAGTTCACCGAATCGCTTTCGCGAGAATCGAGTGGCTTCGCGTCTTGCAGTTTTTCTTCCTGATTCGGAAGGCGAACACGGATGGCGTCGCTGGCCACGGTGATGGCGTAGCCGGTCTGGCCGTAGATTTCCATATCTTTACGCGAGAAAGGCCAGTTCCAGGAGGCTTGGAGAATCGCTTGCGCTTTGGGATACGTGAGGACAATGGTGGCTTCGTCATCGACGCGCGGGTAGATGTCAGGCTTGATGCGTTGGGTTACGGCAGTGACAGTGTCGGGCCGGCGATTGTCCATGAGCCATGTCATGAGGTCGGCGCCGTAACACCCAAAATCGAAGAGGGCGCCTGCGCCGTTTAGCTTGGGGTCGGTGAGCCAGTTGAGGAACCACGGTTCGACGTTGATTTCCTTTGGGCCTTGATGGCCGTCGTGGACGACTACTTTGCGGATGTCGCCGATGGCGTTTTCGCGGACCAGGTCGTAGGCGGCACGGTTGCTGCGATACCACGTTGTTTCGTAATTGACGAGGACTTGGATCTTGCCGCGCTGCGCGGCGGCTTGGATGGCGCGGGCGTCCTCGTTGCTGACCGCCAACGGCTTCTCCATCATCACTGGGATGCCGTGGCGGGCGCAGATCTCGACTACACTGCGATGGTCGTAGGTGTTTGTGTAGATGAGGACGGCTTGCGGTTTCGTTTTGGTGAGCATCTCTTCAACGCTTACGAAGAAGATGTCCTGCGGCAGACTGAATTGCGAGGCGATCGTCTGCGCTAGTTTCTCGTCCGCTTCGGCGATGCCGACGAGTTGAATGTCGGTGCGATGGAGATTTTGGCGCAGGAAGCCGCCGACGTGTCCGTGAACCAAGCCGGCGATGGCGATGCGGAGTGGCGCCGACGATTGCGCAGATGCGGTTGGCGCTGAGCACGCGGCCCCCGCCGGGATGAGGAACAGTGCAGCGATTAAGATTTGGCGCATGAATGCTCCCGAAAATGCGGTGCCATGGTAGCACTCGGTGGTGGGACAGGCATTCTTGCCTGTCGGTTTCTTTTGGTTTGGAGCTCTGATTCACCTGGGCGAGATACTAGTGGAGGGACAGGTAGCGATTGGCTATTTATTCCGGGCGGACTGACTTACGGGTTCTGTTTCTCGCCGGCGGCCTCGTCGGTGCCCTTGGGCTTGGCTACTGTGGAGAGGGTCTCTACGTTGAAGCGCTTGTAGTCGGAGTAGCGCGTGACGGCGTTGACCTTGAAACCCTTGACGAGGAGCACGCGGACGGCGGCGTGGGCTTCTTCGTAGGTGGGGAGCCAAACTTCATTGTTTAAATAGGACTGCTCGAAAGTAAAGCTGGTGCCCTTTTCCAGGTTGGCTAGCATGCCGCCGGCGACTTTGAAGTCGCCAACGAAATAGGCTTCGATGCGCGCGACGTCATGCGCTTTTTCGTCCACCCAGATTACCCCGGCAAGCTTTTGGACGACCTTTTCAGCCATGTTGCGGGCTTTGTATTCGGGGTTGGGCTCGAAGTCGAAGACCAGGACGTCCTGGCCACGGAAACGTTCGCGTCGCGGATTCACAAATTGGCACGCACGCAGGAACATTTCGATGCCGACATCATCTTCGTCCTTATCTTTCTTGCCTTCTTCTTTGGCTTTTTCGTCTTTGACTTCTTTCTTGGCTTCGCGCTTTTGAATTTCTGCGATTTCTTTCTGGGTCCTTTCGTTTTCCTTCTTTTGTTCTTCGTCGCTGAGGGCTTTGCCGTCTTTCTTGACCAGCGTGGAAATCTCTTCTCCGTTCAGATAGAAGAAAGTGTATTCCTTGAGCTCGGTCTTCTTCACTCTGCCGTCTTTTTCAAACTCGGTTTCTTCTTCGTCGCGGGTGCCGGCGTAGTTTTCTTTGAGTTTGTCGATGGCTTTCTGGTTGTCGTCGATTTCCTTGAAGAGGGCTTTGAGGTCGGGCAGCTTTACCTGCGATTTGATGGGGAAGTCGAATACCCGCTCGCCTACGGTGCCGTTGATGGCGGCGCGGGTGACGTCGATATTGTAGACATCGCTGCCGCGATGCAGCTCGATTTTGTAGGGTACTTTAACGCCGTCCACCATGCGGTAGTCGTCGTAGTAGATCTCCTCGTTGACGTCGCCGAGAGCGCCGCTTTCCTTCACAATGAGGTGCGTTTCCGGGTCGAAGAACGCTTCGCGTTTTACGCCGGTGGCGGCGGTGACTTCGAGTTGCAGCGCATCTTTTCCGCGGACTTGCGCGTGACCGACGAAGGCCAGCGCCACTTTGCTCTTTTTGGGATTCAGAAAACGGGAGTTGTAGTAGCTGGAGGCGGCTTCGAGTTGGAGGCCCTCCTGGCCGAGAAGTGTGGCGAGTTCGCCGGCCGCGCTTTGATGCCAAGCGGATTTGCCGTTGTAGGCTTCGATGACGTTCTTGTCTCCGATCACTAGTTCGGAGTAGTAACGGTTGGGCAGCTTCGTATCGAAGGTGTAGGTGCCGAATTTTCCGTCGGCCGCGCTTGTAAAGGAGCCTTCCAGTGTCATGGTTTGAATTTTGGACAGGGCTTTGCTGCCGCCGGCGGCTTTTACGTACTGATCGGCGATCTTGGCAGGTTCCTGCGCTCGCAACGGGTTGGAAGCAAAAGCGATGGATAAGACCAGAGGTACAAAATAGGTGGCGTGCCGCATGGGACTTACCCTTCTAAACGCGGGTGCGGGTCAAAAGTTTCGCGAAAAGGAGACCCTAGTTATCTAGACGCCGCGGGCCAGTAGAGATTAACGACGATTTGCGGCTTTTGGGAGTTTGCGGAATATAGAACTTTGGGGCGACGAAGAAAAAGCGGCAGCTAGGCTGCCGCAGTCCAAAATATGACTATTCATAGCGGAGCGCGACCAATGGATCGACTTGCGTGGCGCGGCGCGCGGGGAAATAGGAGGCGGCGACGGCGATCAGCGTCAGGAGAACCGAGACCGCTACGAAGGTTAGCGGGTCGTAGGCGCTGACGCCGAAGAGGAAGCTTTTTAGTAGGCGCGTCAAGGCTAGAGCCGCGACGAGGCCGATTCCCACACCTACCAGCGCGAGGCGCAGGCCTTCGCCGACAATGATGCGAAAGACGTCTTTGGGTTGCGCGCCCATGGTGACGCGAACACCGATTTCGCTGGTGCGTTGCGTGACCGTGTACGACATGACGCCGTAGACGCCTACCGCGGCGAGCACTAAAGCCAGCATGGCGAAGATTCCGATGAGCCAGGCGCGGAAACGCGGCTGAGCGACCGTCGTGGCCATGTTGTCTTCCATGGTGCGGACTTTCACTAGCGGTTGATTGGAATCGATTTCGCCTACAGCGCTTCGCAGGGCTGACGTCTCTAGTGCTGGATCGCCTGCCGTGCGCATCACTACGGAAAGCTGGAAGACGGGGAGGAGCGCATCGGCCTGGCGATACGGCAGGTACATTTCGGCTTGCGGGTCGATGCCGAGGCCAGGGCGGACGTCGCCTACTACGCCGACGATTTCCATGGTGGGTATTGTTTGTTCCGGGAGCGCGCCCAGTTGCAGGCGTTTGCCGAGTGGATTCTCGTTCGGGAAAAACGTAGCGACCATCGTTTTGTTGATGACCACCACGGCAGGAGATTTTTCGTTGTCGGCGTGGGTGAAGAGGCGGCCTTGCATCAGGGGAACACCCAACGTCTCGAGATAACCGGGAGTGATGGTACGGTAGCCTGCGGCTACAAATTCATGCGGGGATTTCGGCGGGCGGCCGGTGATATTGAAATGGATGATGCTGCCGCCGCCGCTGACGGGTAGAAAAGAGGCGGCTGCGGCAGAGCGAACGCCGGGGAGCGTTTTGGCGCGGTCGACGAGACGATCGAAAAATTGGTAGCGGTCTTCGGGTTTGGCGTAAGCAGTCAGCGAGAGCGGGATGTCGGCGACTAAAAGATGATCGGGTTGAAAGCCGGGAGGAACTTCCTGCAGGCGCGAGAAGCTGCGGAGGAGCAAACCGGAGCCGACTAGGAGCAGCATCGCTAGCGCGATTTCTGCAGCAACCAGCGCGCCGCGGAGACGGTGCTGGCCGGGTCCGGCAGTGGAGCCGCGCGAGCCTTCGTTGAGCGCTTCGCGCAAGTCGAGTTTCGCGGTGCGCATGGCGGGGACGATCCCGAAGAGCAGACCGGTGAGCAGCGAGACTCCGGCCGTGAAGGCGAGGACCCACGGGTCGAGGCCGATCGGAGCGCCCTGCGGGACGCTGCCTGCGGCGATTTTTAGCAACGGGCCAAGGGACGCCCAGGCGAGCAGTACGCCGAGCAGGCCGCCTGCTATCGAGAGCATGACGCTTTCTGTAAGGAGTTGGCGGACCACGCGGGCGCGGCTCGCGCCCATGGCGGTGCGGATGGCGACTTCGCGGCCGCGGGAGGCGGCTCGGGCGAGCAAGAGATTCGCGACGTTCACGCACGAGATGAGGAGAACGAAACTGACCGCGCCGAGTAGAAGAAGGAGAGCGGGGCGGGAATTTTGGACGATTTGATCTTGCAGGCCGATAACGTCGGCGCTGGTGCCGGTGTTGTAGTCGGGATATTGCAGTTCGAGGCGTTTGGTGATGCCGACCATTTCGACGCGGGCTTGTTCTTTTGTGACGCCGGGCTTGAGGCGGGCTAGCGGAATGATGCCGGGATGCCAGTTGCGATCGTCGGGAAGTTTTTTTGCCCAGGGCATGAAGGGGAGGAAAACGTCGGCTTGCTGGAGAATCTGGAAGCCTGCTGGCAGGACGCCGACGACGGTGTACGGTTGCGTGTCCAGATTGATGGGCTTGCCGATGATTTCTTGCGAGCCGCCGAAACGGCGTTGCCACAGGCCGTAGCTGAGAATGACGACGGGCGTGCCTCCGGCGCGATCTTCTTCGGCTAGGAAGGTGCGGCCGATTTGTGCGTTGATGCCGAGGAGCGAGAAAAGGCCGGCGGTGGTCATTTGCACGGTGAGGCGTTCGGGTTCTCCAGCGCCGGTGAGGGTGATGGCGCCGCTGCGGACCGCTTGCGTGGATTCGAAGGAGTGGCTTTGGTCGCGCCAGTCTAGATAATTTTCGAAGGAGGTGGAGATTACGGGGAAGGAGCTTTTTTCGGCGATTAGGACCAGGCGGGACGGGTCGCGGAAGGGGAGCGGACGGAGGAGGACACCGTTGACGACGCTGAAGATGGCGGTGTTGGCGCCGATGCCTAGGGCTAGCGTGAGGATGGCAATGAGGGTAAAGGCAGGGCTTTTTGTTAGGAGGCGGAAGGCGTAGCGGAGGTCCTGGAAGAGTCTCATTTATGTGGGTTCTCCTTTGGGCGCGGAGAGTCTATCTGACTCTGACGGATCGCGCGACGGATCGTTTCGGTGGTACGGAACGCGTGAGGGCTCCATACGCCTGGGCGTTTGGGGCGCAGCATGCTGCGCCCCTACAAGATGTTCGCCGTTCGCCGAGTTAGGGCGCGGTTGTGGGTTTGGGCCGGTTCGAATATTTTTCGTAGAGGCGGAGGTGACGGTTGTCTAGCGACGTGCGCTGGCCTTTGATGAAGAGGTATTTCACGTCGGTGGTGATTTCCAGGGGGTCGCCGTTGGTGACGATGACGTTGGCGACTTTGCCGGTTTCGAGTGTGCCCAGTTGATCGGCTATGCCGAAAATTTCGGCCGGGTAGAGGGTGACGGCTTTGAGGGCTTCGTCGTAGGGGAGGCCGTAGGCCACAGCGTTAGCGGCTTGCTGGCCGAGGCGGCGCGCAAAGGAATTGTCGAAGCTGCCGAAGGCGAATTTTACGCCGGCGGCGGAGAGTTCGGCGGGTTGCGAGAGGAGGCGATCGTACGCGTCGTCTTCGTCTTCGGGCAGGGTTAGCGTCGGGCGAAGAATTACGGGGATGGCTTTTGAGCGAAGGAGATCCTTAACCTTATAGGCTTCTCCGCCACCGGCGAGAATCATTTTTAGTTTTTGTTTGTCGCAGAATTCGACGGCGTTGCGGATGTCGCGGGCGCGGTCGGCAAAGACCAGGACGGGGAGTTGGCCGCGGATGACGGGGGCGAGGGCTTCGAGTTTCAGGTCGCGCTTGTAATCGGACGGGCCGCCGTGGCCCATGGCTTGGGCGTAGTGGCGGGCGCGGTCGAGATAATCGCTGAGTTCGTTGACTTGCTTCTCGTATTCCTGCTTGGCTTCGGTGAACGGTTTTTCTTTTCTCGAGAAGGTGGCGAAGTCGAAGGTGCGGGTCTCGATCTGAGGCCACACGATGACCATGGCTACGGATTTTTTGATGGCCATGTCGTTGATGGTCCAGCCGGCTAGATGGATTGCCGAGGCTTGGCCGCCGATGACGCCGCGTGCGCCGCCGAAGTCGAAGCCGCCGCTATCGGGGACGGCGAGGACTTCTGTAATGCCTGAGGCGCGCGTGACGGCGATGTGTTCGCTGGAGGGGGAGACGGCGGTGGCGGCGACAACGTCGGGATTGTAGGCGCCGGTTTCCGTGGTATCGACGGTGGCGCTGACGGCGGAAATTTCGCTTAGGCCCATTTGCGTGATGGGGTCGAAGAGGCCGGGGTAAACCTGAAGACCTTTGCCGTCGATGATTTGGGCGCCGGAAGGAACTTCTACGTTCGCGCCTACGGCAGCGATTTTGCCATCACGGATGACCAGGGTGGCGTCTTCGAGCGGCGAGCCTGCCAGGGTGAAGATCTTGGCGTGCGTTATCGCGACGATCGCCGGTGGTTGAGACTGCGCGAAGGTTGCGAGAGAAAAGCAGGAAGCGGCGGCTGCAGCGACGAGCGCGCGGCGCAGAATTATTCTGTTGAGCTTCACAGCGCACCCCCGGAAACGGCGGCGGCTTGCGGCGGTTTCGGCTTGTCGTCAGGCTTGGCCGCGTCGGGTTTGGCCCCGGGTTTTTTGCCAATTTCCACCGTGGCGTCGGGCTTTTTCTCTCCGGCCTTCTTTTCTTTTTCCATAAGGGCTTTCTTTTCTTTTTCGAGATTGGGGCGATCGGCGATATCGCGCTTGCGATCGAAGTAGACGCGGCCGTCGATCAGCGTTTGTTGAACGACGGCGTAAGCGCTGAGCGGGTCGTGATTGTAAATGACGAGGTCGGCATCTTTACCGACGTCGATGGAGCCGACGCGCTTGTCGATGCCAAGTTGGATGGCGGGATTCAGCGTGACGAGCTTAAGCGCTTCGTCATGCGTGAGGCCGCCGTACTTGATCGTCTTGGCCGCTTCTTGATTGAGGTGCGTGGCTTCTTCGGCGTCGTCGGAGTTGATGGAGACGATCACGCCACGATGGGTCATGACAGCGGCGTTGTAGGGGATGGCGTCGTAGGCTTCGACTTTGTAGGCCCACCAATCGGAGAACGTGGAGGCGCCGGTGCCCGCGGCGGCAATTTCGTCGGCTACTTTGTAGCCTTCGAGGACGTGCTGGAGGGTGCGTACTTTGAAGCCGAATTCTTTTGCGACGCGAAGCAGCATGAGGATTTCGTCTTCGCGGTAGCAGTGGGCGTGGACGTAGCGCTTGCCTTCGAGGACTTCGACGAGCGGATCGAGACGAAGATCGCGGCGCGGCGGGATGGCGGTTTTGTCACCGGCGGCGGTGCGTTTGTCGTAGTCGTCCCAGGTTTTCTTGTAGTCGACGGCTTCGGCGAAGGCCGTTCGAATGGTTTCTTCGACACCCATGCGGGACGCCGGATAGCGCGGAGTCGCGCCCGGGATGCTGAAGTTGGAGCGCTTGGGATTTTCGCCTAGCGCGAATTTTATCCCTGGGAGAGCGCCTTCGAACGGGAGCTTCGAGGCGGGCTGGCCCCAGCGAAGTTTGATGACGACGGTCTGGCCACCGATGGCGTTGGCGGAGCCGTGCAGGACGTTGGCAACCGTGACGCCGCCGGCGAGATCGCGATAGATGTCGATGTCGTCGGGATTGAGGACGTCGGCGATGTTGACCATCGAGGAGACGGAGACGCTGCCTTCGTTGACGCTGCCGTCGACGGCGATGTGCGAATGGCAGTCGATGATGCCGGGAATGACGAATTGGCCGGCCGCGTCGTAGACCTGCGCGTCTTTCGGCGCTTTGATGGACGGGCCGACTTCGGCGATCTTGCCATCCTTAATAAGGATGGAGGCACGCTCGAGGGTGCCGTGCGAGACGGTGAGGACGGTGGCGTTTTGGATCAGGATGACTGGCGGCGGCCCGTCGGGCGGATTGGCGGCGCGCGTCAGAAGAGGAAGAGCGAGGAAGCACGACAGGCTAACGAGTGCGGCGCGTGTGCGCCTGTTGATAAGGATGGATGAGAAGTTCACAGTGCACCCCCGGCGATAGATGAATCATTTGTTGTCCTTGCGTTGGTGCGAGACGTGGGCTTGGCGCCGGTGAATTCGATGGAGTAGCCCATGACGTCGATGCTACCTTTCAGCGTGGCGCCGTCGAAGGTGCCGGTGAAAATGACGTCGGAGGGATTGCCTTCGATGGGGATGTTGATGGTGTAGCTGAATTTGTCGCCGCTGAGGTAGCCGCGGATGATGCTGGCGGTGCCGCGCTTGCTGGTGGTCGTTCCAGAGAGCGAGCCGTCGGTGGCCATTTCCACGTCGAGCGTGGATTCCTCGGCGCCTTCCGGAGTGGTGTACGCGAGCTTCCACTTGCCAGTCATGTTCCCTTTGGGGGGATCTTTGGGCTTTTCCGGCTCATGCGTTTCAAATCGTTTCCCGTCGACAAAAACCATTTTGATTTTTGTTTTTTCTTCGAAAATGTCGCCATCCGTCACGACCAGGTTGGCGATCTTGCCGGTTTCGATCGAACCGACGCGGTCGGCAACGCCATAGATTTCGGCGGGGGAGAGCGTCAGCGACCGCAAGGCGGCGTCGGGAGCCAAGCCTGCATCGATGGATTTTTTCGCGGCTTTGAGGATGTCTTTCGGCGTGTTGAGGCCGCCGGAATAAAACGCGAACTTGACGCCGGATTTCGCGAGCGCGGCGGGTGCCGAAAGCGCCTTATCGCGGAAGCGTAGTGTGCGCAGCGAAGGCTTCTCGTCGGGATCGGTGTCTTTTTCGCCTTCGGGCCACTTGAGATTAACGAGGACCGGAACTTTCTTGGCCGCGATTTCATCGGCGACTTCATAGGCCATTTGCCCGCCGTAGATCACCGCATCCACGTGGTCTCCGTCGTTCAACTTCCACACATCGACCAGTTGAAGGGCACGGCGAAGCTGCACGGAATTGTTCGCGGGAATTAGAACGAGCGTGTGATCTTCGATGGCTTCGCCAAGAACAGCTTCCGTGCGGTCGTAGCGTGGGCGGGCAATTCCGGTGGGATTTTTTTCGTACATCGCCTGGGCGACGTTGCTCCAATCCGTGTCCAGCCAAACCTGGTGAACGTAGGCGAGCGCGCCCATGAGCGAGCCAGGGAAGTTGCCAAAGCCGCCAGGCGCTTGCAGCGAAACGGGAAAGGCAACCGGCGTCTTAACTACCATTTCGTTGGCGCGGTCGCCGGCGAGGTCCAGAACAGCAGCCTGCCCGGGGAACATTCCGCCTTTTGGCGCGGAGACAACCGTTGTGAAGCCGCCATTGCGCCACGTGTCGATGCGCTTGTCGCTGAGGCTGACTTCATCCGCGGCGCTGCGCCATGGCGTGGTGGCCGGCCGGTCCTCGGGTCCGCGGGAAACTTCGCCCGTCGGAGCCGCGCGGCGGCCTCCGCCTCCCCCTTCAACTGGGCCCGCCGCTGGAGCGGCGGAGGGCAGGCCTACGTCGGTAAACGCATCGAAAAGCCCGGGATAAACCGTGAGGCCCTTGCCCTCGATGATCCAGGCGTCGGGAGGGATCGCGACGTCCTTGCCGATCGCCGTGATGACGCCGTGAGCCATAACGATGGTGGCGTTTTCCAGCGGCGGGCCGGAGACCGGGACGACTTTGGCTCCGCGAATGGCGAAGTATTGCGGCTCGCCACCCTGTGCGCGCGACGGAGGCGCGGCAGCCAGCACCACGAGAGTTAGAGCAGACGCAAGTGCAGAGAGGCACCAGCGCGCTAGGACGGAACGCATGCAAGCTCCTTTTTTGGGAATGGTTTAGACCACTATCCCCAGACCGACTGTTTTCTAGACGCATGAGGCTAGTCAGAAGTTACGGAAGAGTCAAGGAGAGGGGGACGGGCAGCGGTATGGCAGGGGCGGAATTCGCCTCGCGTCGCATGCTTTGGTGTCGTTGGCCGTAGCCGGGCCGCCCAAGGGCGGCCCCTACAAAAACCTGGCGGTGCAAAAATTTTGATAAGCGGTGAAACAAAATGGGGTTCGCCTCGTCTCTTCTATTGTCTTCCCATAGGGCCTGTGGCATCCTCGGTATGGGTTTCCCATAGGAACCAAGAGGAGAACGATGGGCGATAAAGCGGGCGACAAGAAGGACGTGTGGCAGGGCACGCTGGCCCTCATGGTGCTGAAGACGCTGCAGGCGATGGGCCCGCTACACGGGTACGGCATTGCGCGGCGCATTGAACAGACCAGCGGAGATTTGCTGGCAGTGAATTACGGAACGCTGTACCCGGCGCTGCTGAAGCTCGAGCAGGAAGGCTACATCAGCTCGGAGTGGGGCGTGTCGGACAACAACCGCAAGGCGAAGTATTACAAGCTAACGCGAGCTGGACGAAAGCAATTAAACAAGGAAGAACGCGAATGGGAGCAGACCACCGCGATCCTCGCACGCTTTTTGGCGCCGGGCGAAGAGCGGTCTTAGTGGGTCGGGTAGCAGGGAGGGGTTCATGAGATGGCTGCGGTCGTTGTTCTCCAGACTAGGGGAGATTTTCGGCAAACGCAGGCGCGAGCAGGAGTTTTCTGCCGAAATGGAAAGCCACCTCCAAATGCACATCGAAGACAATCTGCGCACGGGGATGTCGCCGCCGGAAGCCCGGCGGCAGGCCCTCATGAAGCTCGGCGGCATGGAGCAAACGAGAGAAAACTATCGCGAGCGTCGCGGCCTGCCCCTGCTGGAAACTTTCTTGCGGGACATGCGCTTCGCGTTCCGCGTGCTACGTAAAAATCTCGGCTTCACGTTCGTTGTGGTTCTCACGCTCGCTCTGGGAATCGGCGCGAATACCGCCATCTTCAGCGTTCTTGAATCGCAGCTCTGGCGCCCGCTTCCCTTCCCGGATTCCGAGCGGCTCATGGATGTTCACACCGTTCTTCACGACAATCGTCGCCAATGGGACGTCATGCCCAACTCGATTTACCGCGCTTGGTCCGAGCAAAATCATGTGTTCGCGAGTCTCGGCGCTTACAACTATCCATCACATCGCAATTTCGCCGCTGGAGGCACGTCTGAGCGCGTGGTCGTTATGCCGCTGACGGCTTCTGTTTTCAAGACGTTGGACGTTCCGCTCGAACGCGGACGCATTTTCCTGCCTGAAGAAGAAAAGACGGGCGGCGACCACGTCGCCATCCTCGGCAATGAACTGTGGCGCACGCGCCTCGCTTCCGACGCGGACATAATCGGCAAGCCGATCAGCATGGATGGCGAGTCGTACGTGGTCGTGGGTATCGCTCCGGCTCGCCTTCGATTCGAGTTCCTCCCCGAGCCGCAGATCTACGTTCCCATTGCAATGGATCCCACGGCAAAACTCGGGCGCGGCCTCTACGTCATTGGCAGGCTAGGTTCTGGCGTAACCGCCGAAAGCGCCCGCGCTGAACTCGATGGCATCCTCCAGCGTCAACTGCAAGCCGAAGGAGTGAAGTCGGAAGACGTCGCCGCGGTCACCAACCTGCGCGTGACCTGGACGGAGTTCAGTGCGCGTTCTCTGTATTTTTTTGCAGGCGCGATTCTGCTGGTGCTGCTCATCGCCTGCGTTAACAATGCGGGATTACTCCTCGCGCGTGGCATGTCCCGCCGCCGCGAATTTGCTCTGCGCGCCACGCTGGGGGCGAGCCGTGCGACGCTCATTCGGCAGTCGTTCGCGGAAAGTCTGCTGCTCGCCTTCGCCGGAGGGGCAGCGGGCACCCTGCTTGGCATCTGGGGCTCCGGGGCATTCGCGGTATTTTGGAATGAGGATACGCTTCCGCGTCACACCGAAACTTCACTCGATATGCGCGTGCTTCTCTTTGTGCTGGGCCTCTCCATTTTCTCTTCTCTGCTCATGGGCGTGTTGCCCGCGCTCTTTTCATCGCGCGTGGATGTCAACGAAACTCTGCGCAAGGGAGCGAGCGGGCTCTCCGCCAGCCGGAGCCAGCATCGGACTCGTAATCTACTGATCGCCGTCGAAGTTTCGCTGGCACTGGCGCTGCTGTTCGGGACGGGGCTCTTTCTCTCGAGCTTTGTTCGCGAGCAACAGGCGCCCCGCGGCTTCGACGCCCCCGGTGCGCTCACCTTTCGAATTTCCCTGCGCGGCGAAAAGTATGCGCAAGCCGATCAGCAGCGGCGTTACTTCCGCAGCTTGACCGATCAAATCCGCGGACTCCCCGGCGTACAGGACGTGGCCTTTGGGAGCGGCGTCCCGCTGGCTGACTCGAATCTCTTCGACTCGGTCGCTGTCGCTGGCCAGCCGCTTCTGCACAAGCATGGCACCGGCGTTGTCGTCTACGCTGTCGACCCCGGCTACTTTGACGTTCTCCACATGCGCATGCTCGCCGGACGCAAGATTGATTCCAGCGATACGGCAGCTTCGCCCCGCGTCGCTATTGTCAATCGCAACGCAACGCACACTTTGTTTGGCGGCGAAGATCCTATGGGAAAGGTGCTCGAGTTTGTTGCCGACGAGCGTCGCGACGTTCCTGCAGAAGCGCCGGTTCAAATCATCGGTATTGCCGAGAACACGCAGGAGTTTGGCCCGATCGAAGTTCCGTTCGACGTTATCTACGTCCCCTTTTCGCAGCATCCGGACCCAACCGGCACCGTCGTCGTTTCGGCAAATCTTCCGCGAGGCGCGCTCCTCGGAGCGATTCGCGACGCTGCGTATACCCTCGATAAAGACCAGCCACTGTTCGACATAAAAACGGTGGACCAGCTCATCGGCGAATCCATGCGCGGATCGCGGTTCGACCTGATTCTCGTGGGTTGCCTCGCCGTGGTCGCACTGGCACTCGTTTCTGTCGGAATATTCGGCACCGTCGCGTATTTCGTGCAGCAGCGCACCCAGGAATTTGGAATACGTCTCGCCCTTGGGGCGACTCCAATACGAATCTTGCGTAGCGCAATCAGCCGCGCGCTCGTCGCCGGGGCTCTCGGCTTGCTTTTTGGAGTTGGTGCATCGCTAGCTCTTGGCCGCATTCTGGGTAGCACACTTTACCTCGTGCCCCACGAACACGGCGGCATGCTTTATGGCGTGAGCATTTACGACCCACTTTCGATGTCGCTCGCGTGCATCCTGCTGCTGGCCGTGCTCGTACTTGCCAGTTTCGTTCCTGCGCGCCGTGCCATGCGCGTCGATCCCATGGTGGCGCTGCGTTATGAATGACCTCCGCAGGCTCGGAAGCAGACGTCCGCGGGCGTCGGAAGAGGTGCGCGTATGACACGGCTGCGTGTGGCGCTAACCCGACTAGCCAACTTGTGGAACAATGAACACCACGAACGCGAACTGGCTGCCGAGATGGAGAGCCATCTTGAACTCCACATCGAGGACAATTTGCGCGCAGGCATGTCGCCGACGCAGGCCCGGCGGGAGGCAATCATGAAACTCGGCGGCCTCGAACAAACCAAAGAAGCGTATCGGGATCGCGCACGCTTGCCACTGCTCGAAACATTCCTGCAAGATCTTCGCTTCGCGGCACGCATGTTGCGCAAAAGCCCCGGCGTTACGTTCGTCGTCGTGCTCACGCTCGCTCTCGGCGTCGGCGCCAACACCGCGATCTTCGGCCTGGTGAATGGCCTCTTGCTCCAGCGCCTTCCTGTCCCTGCCGCCGAACAAATCGCTGCCCTCGTCATTCAATCCAACAGCTCTGCTCTCGGAGCGCTGGGCTTTTCCTATCCACAATTCGTCGAATTCCGTGAGCAAATGGCGCCCGTCTGTGAAGTCTTCGGCTCGGCCACGGCTTGGCGCCTGAACTTCACCGCCGACGGGCATACCGACACTCTGACTATCGGCGGCGTAAGCAGTAACTATTTTTCCGCCCTCAGCCTCAAGCCCGCTCTCGGCCGCCTCGTTCTTCCCGGCGAAGGCGAACACCCCGGCGAACCCGCGATCGTCGTCCTGGGCTACGGCTACTGGCAAAGAAGATTCGGCGGCGACCCGCAAGTGATCGGCAAGCAAGTGCGAATCGAAGCCAGGCCCGCGACGATTGTCGGCGTCGCGCCGAAAGAATTCACCGGCCAGTTCACCTCGTTCGAAATGGGCGCTTACGCCCCACTCAGCACAGCGTTCGACAGGTCTCCAGCCAACAACTTTTGGAATAGCCGCGACATACACGTGATGCTGGTTCTCGCGCGGCTCAAGCCCGACGTGACTCTGGCCTTAGCCCAGAGCCGATTCGACGTAGTCTCGCGGCAAATCGCCGCGCAGTACCCCGCGACGGACAAAGATTTGCGTGTGCTGGTGATGGACGAGCGGCTAGCGCGCCCCATCCCTTACGCCAACAATGCGTTCATTATGTTCTCCGCTGTGTTCCTGATCCTCGGCGCTCTCGTTTTGTTGCTGGCCTGCACCAACATCGCGAACATTCTCATGGCCCGAGCCTCCGTCCGGCAGCGGGAGATGGCCATTCGTGCGGCTCTCGGCGGCGCGCGCTCTCGCCTCGTCGGGCAAATGCTCACCGAAACCATTCTCAACGCCCTCCTCGGCGGAATTGCCGGCGTGTTTCTCGGCGCGTGCCTGAGCCGGCTCATCGCCTCCATCCCTCGCATGTCCGGGCTTCCGATACGGCTCGGCTTCGGTTTTGATTGGAGAGTCTTTGCGTATGCGTTGGCAGCGGTCGTCTTCACTGCCATTCTCGCGGGCCTGTCACCCGCTCTTTGCGCGACCCGCGCCGACGTTAACACCGTGCTGCATCAAGGCGGCCGCGCGAACGCGACCGGCGCAGCCCGTCACAAAGTTCGCGGCGACCTCATGGGCGCGCAAGTCGCGGGGTCGCTGATGTTGCTGATCGTCGCAGGACTTTTCGTGCGCAGCCTTCAGGCCGTGGAACACATGGATTTGGGCTTCGACGCCAATCAACTGCTCAACGTCAGGCTCGATCCTGCGATCAACGGCTACAAGCAAACGCAAACCACGGAATTCTATCGTGTGCTCGAAACGAAAATCCGCGCGCTTCCCGGAGTGCAATCCGCCAGTCTGGCCGCAGCAGTCCCCATGGGATACGGGCGCGGCAAGAATTTGGTCTACGTCGCGGGCCGGCCCCTGCCGCCAGGCCAGCGAGCGCCTGGAATTTTCTTCAACACGGTCGACGCGCCTTATTTTGAAACTCTGCGGATTCCTCTGCTTCTCGGCCGCGCCTTCTCGGACGCCGACGGCGAAAACTCCCCGCGCGTCGCCATCATCAACGAAACCATGGCGAAGCAGTTTTGGCCCACCGAAAATCCCCTTGGCAAACGCTTCAGCGTGACCAGCGACACCGGCCCTTTCCTCGAAGTCGTCGGCGTAGCGCGCGATGGCAGGTACACCACGCCCGCCGAAGACCCGCAGCCTTATTTTTATCTCCCGCTCGCGCAGAACTTCACGCCCGAGCGCACCCTGCAAATTCGTTCCACCCTGCCACCCGAATCGCTCGTCCCCGAAGTCCAACAGCAAATTCTGGCGCTCGACGCAAACGCGCCGATAGAACAAATCCAAACCATGAAAGAATCGCTAGGCGGCGCACTGGGATTTTTCCTCTTCCGCCTCGGAGCCTCGTTAGCCGCGGCCATGGGCTTGCTCGGATTACTTCTCGCCGTGGTTGGAGTCTACGGCGTCGTCTCCTACGCCGCCACGCAGCGCACGCAAGAACTCGGCATCCGCATGGCGCTAGGCGCCAGCCCGCGCCAAATCCTCGCGCTACTTCTCAGGCAAGGCGCGCAACTCGTCGCCGCAGGCCTTCTCTTCGGCCTCCTCGGCGCGTGGGCGCTTACGCGCGCCATGTCGCACATGCTCGTAGGCGTAAGCCCCAGCGATCCACTCACCTATCTCACGGTAGCCGCGGTGCTTTCTTTCATCACGCTGCTCGCTTGCTGGATTCCAGCGCGCCGCGCCATGCGCGTCGACCCCATGGTGGCCTTGCGCTACGAATAGTCCCGCGTCCGCTAAAAAAGCTCCTTGACATGCGCCCGCCAACTACACTATTTTGCTCTAGGCCTTGCAGCTCATAGCCTGGCCTTGCAAACAAACCCGGAGCCGCCGATGCCCATGAAAAAATCCGAGCAGCGCGACCTCTTCCCCGGCGCCCTCGAAATGATGATTTTGCGCACCTTGAAGCGCCAGCCGCTCCACGGCTACGCCCTGGTCCAACACATCAAGCGGACCTCCGACGACCTCCTTCAAATCGAAGAAGGCTCCCTCTATCCCGCGCTTCAGCGTCTCCTCAAAGAAGAACTTGTCAAAGCCGAATGGGGCATCTCCGCGACAAATCGCCGCGTCCGCATTTACAAATTAACCGCCGCCGGCGCGAAACATCTCGACCGCGAAGTATCCAGCTTCGAAAAAATGCTCGAAGGCATCACCCGCGTCCTCGCGCGAGGCGAATCGTGAGACGTGAGTCATGAGGAGTGAATCATGAATTGGCTGAAACAGCTTTTCTCTCGCCGCCGCCTCTACAACGATCTCTCCGCCGAGATGCAGCAGCACCTCGAAGAAAAAATCGAGGAACTAGTCGCCACCGGCATGCCCAGAAACGAAGCCACCGCCGCCGCCCGCCGCGCCTTCGGCAATGGAACACTCCTTGAAGAAGATAGCCGCGACGTTTGGCGCTGGCTCTCCATCGAAAACTTCCTCGCCGATGCGCGCTACGGATTGCGAATGCTCCAGCGCAATCCCGTGTTCACCACGGTGGGGTTGCTGACGATCGCCATCGGAATCGGCGCCAATGCCGCGGTCTTCAGCGTTGTGAACAGCGTCCTGCTACGCCCGCTCAATTATCCCAAAGCCGAAGAAATGGTCTCGCTGCATCAGGTCGCCCCCGGCGCGGCAGGCCTCGCGGACTTCGAAAACGGTCTCCTTCTTTCGTCCTCGATGTATTTCACCTACGCCGAGCAAAATCACACGTTTCAATCGCTAGGCGTGTGGGACGCCGGCACCGCAAATATCACCGGCTTGGCCGAGCCGGAACAGGTGCGCACGGTCGACGTCAGTGATGGCGTCCTGGAAACTCTCGCAGTTCCGCCCATGGTTGGCCGCTGGTTCGCGCAGGCGGATCAAATCCCTCGCGGCCCCGAAAGGGTCATTCTGAGCTACGGCTATTGGCAACGCAGGTTCGGAGGAGACCGCACCGCGATCGGCCGCAACATCATGGTTGATTCGCGGCCTCGCGAAATCGTCGGCGTCATGCCGAAAGACTTCCGTTTCATCGATGCGGATTTCGACGTAATGGTTCCGTATCAGTTTGACCGCAGCCACCAGATCCTCGCGGGCTTTGGACTCCACGGGATCGCGCGTCTCCAACCCGGCGTCACGCTCGCCCAG
>Ga0209139_10000106_pt1 | contig 24344 bp, 17 predicted proteins | sample BogFormECP14_OM3_FD_188246 | JGI IMG/M metagenome (GOLD analysis project Ga0209139, IMG submission 188246) | Bog forest soil microbial communities from Calvert Island, British Columbia, Canada - ECP14_OM3 (SPAdes) (version 2) | ecosystem: Environmental > Aquatic > Freshwater > Wetlands > Bog ...
TCATCTGGACCGCCAAAGCCGCCGACATCCTGGAGAAGGTCAAACGTGCCCGCGCATCCCTGAATAATCGGCAATCTGTATGACGCACTACACTAGCGTTCCAGCAATAACAACCACTAATAGGCTTGTAAATGGTTGCATTCAGATAAAGTCAACCGTTCGCGAACGTTGCTACTGCTTGATAGATTCGCCAGGACCTGATATCCCGCAGTTTTACGGATTAGGGCTGCACGATCTGGCAATCGGATCTAGTCTTTGAGTTGAGGTTAGCCTGACAGCGCTCATCGAGAGCCTGTTGGTAGATTTGCTGTAAAGACACGACGTTTTGCTGTGGCTCGTACCGAGCATCATAGGTTAAGCGCGCGCCTCTTCGCAGCGATGCTTGAAGCTCACTCGAAACAGCGATTCGCAGGATTGCCGCCCGAATCGCCTCAGCATCTGCGGGCGGAACGAGCAAGCCGTTATAACCGTCAGAGATAAGCGACGCTAACGATCCTATCTTGCTCGCGATAACAGGAAGTCCTGTACCGAAAGCTTCCGGAATAACCATCGGTAATCCCTCATACCATAAAGATGGCACGAGCAATACAGCCGCCTCTTGCATCAGAGACCGAATCGCCTCAGCGTCCAGTCGCCCTAAATATTCGATATGTCCCGCTGCGTGAGCTTCTCGTGCCAAACCCTCCAGGGGGCCTGCGCCGGCAACTTTAAGCGGTAAACCAAGACCCATGGATGCGGCTTCGAGGAGAACGGAGATCCCCTTTTCAGGGGACAGTCTGCCGACATAAAGGGCATAAGCGCCACGGCCGCTGCCGAGACCTGGATCAGCGATGGCATTCTGCTTTATGCATAATTTTCGCTCAGGAATATCGGAGTATTGCGTGAATAATGTCTTCGCAAATTCCGTCAAGACGATATACCTGTGTACTTTATTTGCCCATGTTCCTCGGAATCTGTTCCAGGCTATCATCGCGGCAACAGAAGCAGTCCCTATTCGGCTTGAACGATAACAGGCGTGAAGCACACCGGGCCAAGGTGTCTTTTTTTCAAGGCATTCGTGACAAATGGAGCCTTGTCGGTACAAAGTCGCACTTGGACATAACAATCGATAATTGTGCAGCGTCTGCACGACACTGCAGCCGGCATCGGCAGCCGCATCGTACACAGAAGGTGAGATTTGAGGGAAGAAGTTGTGTACATGCACGATCTCCGGGCGCATTTTTGTCAAGACTCGATTAATGCGCGCCCTCATGTTCCACGAGTATGCAACCTGCGCTGCTGTCACTATCCGCGCGAAAGGCGAGGTGATCGAATCATTATTCACCTCAAATAGCTCGACGTTCATACCGCTCGCGTTGAGCATCGCCAATTCCTGCGCAACAACAGAATCCTCGCCGCCCGCGATCTGGTATCGGTTGTGAACAAGCAGTACTCTCACCGGATCCTCATTCCATACGATAAAGTAGTCAGATTCTCTCTAAACCATGCATCCGGAATGAGTGGTTTCAGGCTCAATTGCTGATCAAGCACGGTTATATCGACAAAAATCATTGCATACATTACTTCGTCTGGCTCTTGTAACATGCGATTGCAATATGTGTTGGGCATCTACCTTGTGCATTCAAGGCACGATGATCCCATGCCGATATCCCCTACTGGGGGAAATCGCTCGTGGGTTCAAGATATTTGCGCTTTTTCGACCCAGGTTCGGTTGGAGCCTGGATTCTGGTAAGTGTCCTTGCGCCGCTCTGCGGGTGTGGAGCGCAAATAGACAAATCAATGAGCACTACTAACTCTTCGTCTAACACTGTACCCGCTCCTCCGAGTATACCTCCTGTCAGTAACCCACCGACGAGGAGCGGCCCCTCCTATACAGTCGGCATCGATGTACCGTCCCTGCAGGCATGCGTAAACAGTGCCGTCCCCGAGTCCACCTGCCTACTTCCCTCCGGATTTGTTGAACATGTGTCGAGCGCGATTGATATTTCGGCATCTCACATCTCCATAGAATGCGCTCAAGGGACATCTGTCATAGAGGAAGCCAGCGACCGCATCTTTATCATTACAGGAACGGACATCACGATCACGGGCTGTGACCTAAATGGAGGTCTGCAGAACGGCTTCAGCTCCTATGGAATCGCCATTAGAGACGCGCATTCCGTAAACATCTTCAACAATACCTTTCATGATTTTGCAAATGTAGCCATTCGAATTACAAGGGGTTCGAATATCGATATCGAAGGAAATCGATTCTCTTCGCTTCGCGACAATGCAGTCTACGGCGAGATGAGTATCGATACGATCACTATTGCAAATAATCCACTTATCGACGTTTCTCAACGAACCGACTGGGGAGCTGGGGTCGCGCTTCACTCAACCGCTCCTGGAGAAATTGTCAAAAATATCACAATATCGAATAATTTCATCGAGAATGGTTCCAGTTTTTGCGTTGAAATTGGCGCATTCGGAGGAAACCCGCCGTCAAACGTCTCATTGCTCAACAACTATTGCCGGCAGGGCAGTGACACTGGGGATCATGGCGGGTATTCGTTTGAAAATACCACCGGCATCGTCGTCCGTGGAAACCTGTATGACCTGCACGGCACCAGCGAGGCTACCCTTCAAGGCATTGAATTGGTTCTCGGCACGCAGGCTGTTGTTACTGATAATTCCCTGTATGGGCTGGGCCTTTCTTTGGACAGGCAATCTGCAAGTGAGGTATCCAACAACGTGATCCATGATCCCCTCGGAGGCATTGGTGTCTATCTGGGGGCAAATGTCGCGTCCAGCGCCGTCTCAAGCAATGTCGTAACTGAAAATCACATCTATTACAGCATCGATCAGCCTTCTGAAACAGGAATTTGGCTTCAATGCAATGCCGGGAATGCGGACTGTTCCGGCAATCAAATAGAGGGCAACTTTCTAAACAGCTCCGAAATTAGCGGCGTGGGGATCAACATCCAGCGCGATCAAGGAGTTATGCAAAACAACTCAATCACAGGCAATACTATCTCCCAATTTAAGACATGCATAAAACACGGTTCGGATAGCAACGCATACCGTGACAACAACTGCAATTGAGAATCAAGGGGGAACAGGCGTACTGTTCGATCTTTTCGGGCCACACTTCACCACTCCAGCGTTTTCCCTATTAAGGACGGCTGCCCTTCGGGTCGTATAGTCACTGACTACACTCCCAAATTGAGCAGATCGCGTCGCAGACCTGGTTCTGATAATGTCGCCTCTTTGTCATCAGATTGTCATTTCCTTGCGATGCGTTCGGTAAAGCTATCAATCTAGAGGAGAATGGTAGAAAGGCTGCCGGTTACATTCCACGTCCTGCAGTACAAAGGCGCATGGGCACGATTCTTGTTATCGAAGACGACGCGCGGATACAAAAGGCGGTACAGCGCCTGTTTGCATCTGAAGGTTACGAAATTAAGAGCTCTACAGACGGCCTGCAGGGACTGGAAATATTTCGAGGTTCCAGCCCTGATGCAGTTGTCCTTGATCTAATGCTTCCCAGCATGTCAGGGCGGGAACTCTGCAAGTCCATGAAACAGGCCTCACCAGACATCCCCGTGGTGATTCTCAGCGCTATTTCCGAAGTCGCCGATAAAGTCTTGCTTCTTGAACTCGGAGCCGACGATTATGTCACCAAACCGTTCAGCCCGAGAGAGCTTCTGGCGCGCGTCCAGGCCGCGATACGCCGCTCGAAGCGCACGCGCCCCGGTGGTTCGGCATATTTTGGGGATGTGGAAGTAGACTTTGCTCGAATGCAGGTCACGAAGGCCAGCAAGAAAATCCCGCTCACCGCGCATGAATTCAAACTGCTTCGCTTTTTTCTTGAAAACCCGGATCGTGTGCTCAGCCGCGAAGAATTGTTGAACCAGGTCTGGGGTTACAACTTTTATCCTTCAACGAGGACGGTGGACAACCAGATGCTCAAGCTCCGGCAAAAGCTCGAGGCCGACCCGGCGAATCCTGTTCATTTCTGTACGGTCCACGGAGTAGGCTACAGGTTTGTGCAGAGTCCGCAGGCATGACAGGCCACGGACCCGGAGGCTAAACGCAAGTGGCAATGCGGATGCGAACGACGCTTCTACTGAGCATGGTATCAGTGTCGTTTGGGCTCGCAACGCTGAGCCTGCTGGCGGTCCACTCAATTGTGGAGAAGCAGATTCGTCACGATATTTCTTCTGATCTCCAGCACTCGATTCTCACCTTTCAAAATATTCAGGCACAGCGCCGCCAGAACCTTTCGCGAGAAGCATCTCTCCTAGCCGATCTTCCTGACCTGAGATCGTTAATGACCACCGACGACCCTCCGACAATCCGCGATGGAGCAGAGTACTTTGATCGCCTGAGTGGTTGCGATTTCTTCGCGCTGGCGAATGCGAATGGCGATCCCGTCGCTCTTATCCAGCGAGGCGTGCCAAGGAAGGGCGTGAATGATGTTTCCGGTGTGAGCGAAGCCGTTTTCACCTCGACCGAGTCCCACTACGTGTTGCGTAATCGGCAGCTCTATGAAGTCTCATCGCAGCCGATCTATTTTGGCTCGGCGGTGTCGGGCACACGGCTCGGCTACGTAGCTGTTGGATACGCAGTCAATGATCAAGTTGTGATGGAGGTGAGTGAAGCCGCAGCCGCAGAGGTTATCTTTTTCGCAAACGGCGAGATCGTGGCCACGACACTGGGCGAGAAGCACCGACAGGGAGCAATGGATCAGAAGGAAGCGCTCCTCAGTCATCCCCTCAGCAGCGATGACGTATGGCTTGACCGCGAGCACTACATCCATGCTTCCGTCACCCTGTCGCGCGCAGGCGAACCACTTATCCAGTTGGTCGTTCTCAAGTCCTATGATCAGGCAAGCCGCTACCTCACACAGCTGAACCATCTGCTCTTTGCGCTGCTTGCTTTTGTGCTCCTGGTCAGCGGAACGCTCGCCACATACATTTCGCGCACGATCACACTCCCCGTGGAGACTCTGGTGCTGGGCGCTCGCGCACTGGGCGCGGGTAATTTCGACTACCCGTTCCAGAATAAGGGCGCCCGGGAAATACAGGAACTTAGCACGGCTTTTGATCGAATGCGCACGCGCCTGCAAAAGTCTCAACAGGAACTGCTTGCTTCGGAGCGACTTGCCACCATTGGAAGAATGGCCAGCTCAATTTCTCATGACCTGCGGCACTATCTCTCCGCGGTATACGCTAATGCGGAATTCCTTGGATACGATGCTGCAAGCCCTTCGGAACGAGCTGAACTGCTTGCGGAAGTCCGCCTTGGCGTAGAAGGAATGACGGAACTGATCGATTCACTTCTGCTATTCAGCAGAACCGGCCAGGCTCTTCAACCGACGTATGAATCGTTGCCTTTTCTGGTGGAGCGGGCTCTGCATATGGTTCGTACCCACCCGGATGCGCAGGACGTGAGCTTCGCTTTCGATGCCCTGCCCCAGATCGAGATATGGATGGACGCGCTGAAAATCGAGCGCGCTATCTATAATCTCTTGCTCAACGGGTGTCAGGCGGCAAAATTAAATGCACGCACGGCATCCGTTCACATATCTCTTTCAGAAACAGAAGAGTGGATCAGGCTGTACATTACGGATAATGGGCCCGGAGTGCCGGATTCAATTCGCGTGACACTGTTTCAGCCCTTTGTGAGTGAAGGCAAGCAGGGCGGCACCGGGCTGGGACTGACGCTGGCCAACAAAATCGCACAGGAACACGGCGGAAGCGTAGCTCTTGAAGAGTCCCAACCCGGAAGAACGGTTTTCTCTCTTTCACTTGCGAAAGCTACTCTACGAAAGCTTGCAGATTTGGTTCAGAATCACGAAACAACGGTTACCCCCCACTGAGGGGAGACTCCCGGAAAGACTTCGCTTACTCAAGGATGTCAACAATGAATCGGGAAAGAACAAGACGCAGCTGCGGCATCATACTTGCCCTTACAGTGTTTCTCGGTGCGGGCATGGTTGACGCTCAACAATTGGAGTCCCACCCGGGCAATGCTCCAGGCAAAAGCGATTCTGGACGAATGGAACAGCGGATGGATCAGCTACTGGCCGCAGTGGATAGCATGCGCCAGAAACTGGACCAGTCACAGCATGAGATGGAGCAAATGCGCGCTGAATTGCAGGCGCTGAGAGATCAACTCGCCCAGACCCGCAGTAGCGAACAGCCAACGCAAGCTGCGTCGGCGCTGCAATCAAGCGTGCAGCAACTGCAGGAGCAGACCGATGTGCTGCAGGCGGAGGTAAAGCAGCACGATCAGACCAAACTCGAAAGCCTGTCGAAATACCCTGTCCGTATCTCCGGCATGCTTCTCTTTACCTCGCAATTGAACGGCAGCAATGTCGATGACATCGATCTCCCAATTATCGCGCGCCCGGCATATGGCCATCAGCCACAAGGCAGTCTCAGCGCAACCGCCCGTCAGACAATTCTCGGACTAGAAGCGACAGGACCCTCACTTTGGGGAGCCCGCTCATCGGCGGATATCAATGTAGACTTCTTCGGTGGGATTCCATACGCCGACTACTCCACCAGCGCCGGACTTTTACGATTACGCACGGCTCACGCGAATCTCGAGTGGTCACACCGCTCGCTAGCCGCCGCCTTTGATAAGCCTCTGGTTTCGCCGCTGGAACCCACATCGTTTCTGAGCGTCGGAGAACCCGCCCTGGCATGGTCGGGCAATCTATGGACATGGGCGCCTCAGCTTGAATTCAAAGACAGCTCGCTGCTTTCGAACAGGAGACTGGGGTTAGAGGCTGCTCTGATCGATGTTCCTGCCCCTGGTCCACCGACGACATTTGGCATACCTACCCCCAGTCCCTCAGAGCAAAGCCATCAGCCGGGATACGAAGCCAGATTGAGTTATGCGATACCCTTTGGCGACCGCTCGATCGAGATGGGTACCGGCGGCTATTACAGCAGGCAAACGTATGAGTATAACCATCATCTGGATGCATGGGCAGGAACAGTAGACTGGAGAATTCCATTCACGCAGCATCTTGAGTTCTCGGGCGAGTTCTATCGAGGTCGCGGTATCGGCGGTCTTGGCGGAAGCGCCTTCAAAGACTACGCGCCTTTTGCAAACGATACGATCCAGCGCGGCCTGGATGCAGAGGGCGGCTGGGGACAATTCAAGATCAAAATGACTCGTTCGCTTGAAGCTAATTTCGCCATCGGCGATGACAATGCATTCGCGAACGATCTGCGTGGTTCAGACCTGGAATCGCTGCAAGACGAATACCAGAACCTGGCCCGTAATCGCACTGGATTTGCGAACGTGATCTATCGCCCAAAAACGTATCTGCTCTTCTCCGCAGAGTACAAAAACATTTATAGCTGGCCTATCTCAGGGCAGGCCAACTCAAACCAAAGCCTCGGCCTCGCCGCAGGATATCTCTTCTAGATGTGTGCCATGGTTTCAAGCTCCGTGCGATTTTTCGCTGCTCTGCTGGTGCTGCTTTCCTGCAGTGCGGGATTTTCTCAATCATCCGACGTAGTGGCTCATGTTGAAGTTAGTCGCGCGAACAAGCAGAAGGCATCGCATGTTCAGTCGTCTGGCGTTGTGGTGTGGCTCAGCCCAATCTCGTCTGATCCGGCAACTTCCGCCAGACCTGGACATTTTCGACTGGTACAAAAAGATAAGAGCTTTAACCCGCACTTATTGGTTGTGCCGTTGGGAAGTTCGGTCGATTTCCCGAATATGGATCCTTTCTTCCACAACGTCTTTTCACAATTCAACGGCAAACGCTTTGACCTTGGACTGTATGAGGAAGGCAGCGACAAAACGGTCCGCTTCGATCATGAGGGCGTCTCCTACATTTTCTGCAACATTCATCCTGAGATGAGTGCCGTCGTTATCGCCCTCGCAACTCCGTACGTGGGAGTTTCCAGCCCACAAGGAAATATAGAACTGCACAACGTTCCTCCGGATACTTACGAAATGCGAGTATGGGCTGAAGGAGTGAATGCAAAAGACCTCAATACCTTGACTCGCCGCGTGCGCATCGGCTCAACTCAAACTGACCTTGGTGTTATTCAGCTCACAGAAAACGGCGCAGGTAACGCTCACAAGAATAAGTACGGCGAAGACTATTTCCCTGATCGAGGATCGACTTACTGAGAAGTCTCTTCGACGACATGCGTGGTACGCATCTGCGACCCTCCCATCGCTCCCCTGAAGAATCCGGCTGCAAGCAGCGCAATGAGTGCGATGCCGAAGAGCGCAGAAGGGTATCCGTATCGATCGAAGACCCATCCCGCCAGAGCCGCGGCGATGAGTTGAGAGACGGACATAACGAGGCTGTTCGATGCTGATGCTCCGCCTCTCTGCTCTGCAGGCACGTTGCCCATGAGCAGGCTGTAGAGTCCAGGTTCGTTCATCCACTGAAAAGCAGTGAGCCCTACATAGATCGCTGCGGCCGTTAGCGGGCTACCGACGATTGCCAGCAAGCACAGGCACAGGCAGGCAGCAAGCTGCGTAAAGACGATGCCGTGAATCAGACCAAAGCGCCGGAATAAAAAAGGTACAGCCAGCACAGCGAGAACCTGCGCCGACTGTGAAACAGTGAAGACCGTGCCGATGGAGCGCAATGGCATATGCAGGTGTCGCGCAAAATAAACAGTGGCAAAGGGACTGAACGATCCCGTCACAAGGGCCCAAATCGCAACAGCTGGCAGAAAGCGTCGCAGAAAGGGTGACAGCAGAGGCCGAGTCTGCGCCGGGAGATCGATGCTGGAGAATGAGAGCCTCGCAGCCGGCACGATTGCGCATGCCGTAATGCTGCACGCGAAAAGAAGAGTCATTTGATCTGGGGCGAGCCTGAGCGCCATGGAGTGAAAACTTACAAACCAGCCGGGCAGCCGGCTGCCTGCCAAGCCGCCCAAAGCTCCGACTCCAATACCGAGCGAAAAGACGAGACTGAAAGCAAACGGGCGTTGCTGCTCGTTTGTCGTGTGGGCCACAGTAGGAGAGATGCACACCGCCCACAACGAAAGCACCATACCCGCGAGAATCGCCAGGACAAGCTGAAACGGAAAAGCGAGCACGATCGCGCGGACAGAGAAGATGCATGGAGCCAACAGGAAACAACAAATCAAGGCGCGCAGAAGGCCCTTTTTCTGGATGAATCGACCCGCGGGAATGGCTCCTATCAAGTTTCCTGCCGCCATGGCGCTGGTGAGCAGGCCCAATCTCCTTTCGGTATAGCCGTGGCTAACTAGAAACAGATTGAACAGAAAGAAGTAGATTGACAGGCCCCAGTTAAAAAAAAAGAGGCAACGAGAAAAGTCCAGAATTGTCGTTTCAGCTGGCGCTGCGAAAGCCACAAACAAATACCCTGATAAAGCGTCGTTGGAATCAGCCGCGCATACACCGTAAGCCTCGAGATTAAATACGCCAAATATGCGACATATGGATTCGACCTTCCAATCGGCCTGAGCCGGCGGTTCTCAAGCGGGATTGCTGGCGTGCCCATGCCCGGAATCCGTGACGGCACGAGTGCGCGTTTGAGTAACCGACGTTTTTTTTCTGGCGAGCTGATCAGAGCCGTATGCAGCCATACCCCGGACTTGTTCCGGCGAAACATTCTTTCCAGAGAAGACCCAGTAAAACGATGCAGCCATTCTTGAATTTTCGGATCAAGTTGCTGGCAGACCTCTAGAACCTCTTCATGGACATGACAGCAAAACCAGGATCTGGCATGGGAGAACGCAATTGCCTGCAAAGCTCGAAGCGAATCGCTGTGAGTTTGCTTCCACGCTCTCCAAAACTCTACGTCCTCCGCATGTCCGTGAAGAAACGTCGCCAGCTCGTGCACATGATGAATCACCCAATCCTCGTTAACCAGACCGCGAAGGATGTGGAGCGCCAGATAAGCGAGGTGGTCCACAGGAGCAAGACCGGGAAATGACATCTCTCCAAGCGTTCGCTTGATGCGGCGTTCCCAGAAGTGGTCTACTTCCGGCACAGAAAGGCAGTAAACACTCTCATTCCAAAGACAGAAATGCAGTTCGACCGAGAGCGGCATGTCAGGATCAAACGCATTGCCGCGCCATTGCCAGTTGCTGGGTCGAATCATGGTTGGCAGATGATCGGCGCGGCTATAGTCAACAGTCTCTTCAGGCTGATAGCCGATGCCCAGCAATGCTGTTCTGGCTCGGGCAATACTTTCTTTCGGACAATAGATGTCCAGGTCCGATTGCACGCGGAGACAAGCATCAGCAACATACTCTGGAGCCTGCGTGAAGCCTTTGATCACGAGGTACTCAACGCCGGCCTGATCCATGGCATCAGCCACTTCCCTATATGTGGCCTTGACGTGTTCAAAACGCGCAGCATTATCGGTAACATTTCTTTTCAGGCGCTCCGCTACCCACAAAGGAAAGCCGCTCGTGTCAACTTGAGCCAGCCGCAAGGTCAAGTGCGCCAGGTCGCAGAAGCGCAGAAGCGACTCCCACTCGCGCTCTTCGAGTTCCAAAAGCGCTTCTGTGGTCGCTCCCTTAAGCTGAAGGGCTGCAATCAGGGCAGCCAGTTCCCGCGGGATCCGCGGCGCGCACATTCCATTTCCGATCGGATGACGATCCATCAAGCCTTACCTTCCTGTATCCGCCAGTCGTTCCAGCCGCTCAACGGCCCAGTCCAAATCGCGATAACGCAGTTCAAAGATTGGTACTGACAGCAAGCGATCTACCGCGGCTTCCTGTGCGGAGCGCGATTGAGTCGCAGCCGTAATCGATTTCATGAACCACGGAAGGACGGAGGAACGTGAAAGGGGAACCAGGCCGTCGGCACTCTGACTCCGCCGATTCAAAAAAACGACATACTCAACAGTTGCAGAATCAGATGTCTTAAGATCGGGCATCTCAGACGTTGGGACTTCAATCGACGGTTTCCCAGTCGCGCGAGGGGTGATCGGTTTCCCCTCAAGCTCGGGAAATAGATCGACTCCGGAGCTGCGGAATCGTATCTTATGAGCATTCCCAGTCACCAGCGGATCAACGCCGTCCAGAAGCAGATAGCTCGAATCGTCGCACACATATGTCCAGCCCGCACGAGCTCCCGCATAGGCGAGAGAAGACTTTCCTACGCCGGAGTCGCCGCATAGCAACATCCCGGTGCCAAGTGGACAGACACATGCTGCATGCACCGGAGCTGCGTGCAGAGAGGTGATCGTTGCCAGCGCTGCGGCTTCCAGAAAGTGATATCGAAAATATGGAAGAGAGTCTGCAGTCGACGGTGTAATCGCTCCGAATGAACGGTTATTGTTGAAATCACAAATGACGAAGTTGCGAGCATCGGCAATGCAGAGCAGAAGATTTGACTGCATCCAGCAGACGGGAGCAGGAGGCAATGCGGAATCACCATTTTCGACTCCATGCACTTCAATGCGAATTTCCATCCGGGTATGCGTGAACTTCGGCAGAAAGAACTTCCAGCTTTCTTCAGCAGCGGCGATGACCGCCGGTGAGTTGGAAAAGACATCGAGCGGAAATCCCAGTGGAAAATACGTAGCGCGCAAAGGAAGTTCGACCTGTGGCAAAAGTGAAGTCTCTTCGACCACTTCCATGCCATTGCTCGTCTTCATACCGTCTGCAACCAGCACCGGCGATCTCTTCAAGTGGACAATCTCGTGTCCAGTGACGCGAGCGGGCCGGCCTTCGTTGCTGTGCCCCGCCGGGTATAGAAAGTGGTCATTTGTTGTCTGTGTCAAATTCATCACCTGAATAAATTCACGGCTCGCCAAGGCTGGCGGCAAATGCCGCCGCATTGCATCAGTCCGGTTTCACATGAACTGTGAAAAGCATGGAGCCGTGCCCGCTCCCGCAAAATCTTCCGCACTTACCCTGAAAATCACCGGCTTTATCTGCAGTAAACGTAACGTCCGCTGGGTGCCCCTTCGATACCTGCTGATTGACTCCGAGATCCTTAATCAAGAGGCTGTGAGGAACATCGTCGGAAACGAGATGCAACTTAACCGTCTCCCCCTTCTTGACTGTGATTTCCGCAGGCTCAAAGCTAAAGCGCTTGGCGTGGATCTCGATTGTCTGCCCTTCCTGGGCCCACAACCTTGAAGGCAGTTGCGCAAGAGTGCCGATGACGAGCAGCACCGCCAATCTTGATATCTTTGTCATGAGAATTTATTTCCTTCGTTTGTTGATAGATTTGCGTTACCGTTCAACCTCGACGTTCAAGCTCAAAGCTGCTAAGCCTAAGGCGCCATGTACTTGAGCAGTAATTGCTCGTCCTGACGAGATAGGCGGGCGCGCACCCGCATGTGCATGATGATCGTTCCAGTAACGCGTTGCGGAATACTCATTGGCGGCAAATGACAGCGCGAGCAGTTAGCCTGAAAAACCTCCTCGCCTGTAACCTCCTGAGTCTGGCCGTTGTTCTTGCTGGTTGTTGTGGGCTTTTGATCGTTCCGGGTCGGGGACGAATCCTGTTGGAGCGCAGCAGCGCCCAACCCTCCCAGCAACAAAACGAACAACAATGAGAGAGCTGCTATATAGCGCTTCATTTCTTCCTCTCAGGCCAGAGCGGCAGCGTGAAGCGATAGGTCACACCCGCGTTCCAGATATTCGCATCCTGCTGCGAGCTAAAACTCCTGCCATAACTGGACACCAGTCTCAAGTTGTCGCGGAAGTAGTAATTAAGGCCGAAATCAAACTGCTGCGTGTTGACTCGTGGCAGCGCGTTGCCTCCGCCGTTCAAAGCAAAGAATTGTTGCATTCGTCCTACGGCCTGAACGCGCCGCAGAAATGGAGGAATCTGGAACTTCTCGAAACGGTAGGCGGTTTCCAGCCAATATCCATTTCCGGTATGGGTGTAATCGTATTCGGCCTTCAAATCGAGTGAAGTTGTAGGGGGTTGCCACGAGACGTAAGCGGCCACGTTGTTGACCTCGCGATCCTGCAGAAACCGCTGATATGACGTACCGATCTCAAGACGAGGGTGAGTCAGATAGATGCTCGTATCGCCACCCGCCGTTCGCGCTGCCTGAAGTTGATTGATACTGCTGCGCGCGGAAAAGTACGCGGTATATTGCACCGTGTACTTCGGCGTTTGTTGGGCGACCCCGCGCAGCATGATCCCATCGCCGGCGCCACTTGTGAGGACGCCTATGTTTGCATCGATCGGAGCGTCCTGCAGATTTCTGATCCAGAAGGGCACCAACCGTTCGTTATAAAGACCAAACGGCAGCACATACTTGCCGGCTACAACCATCACGTGGCTATTCGCAAGCCAGTCGAGCTGTGCATAGTCGACGTTCTTGAGTACCTTCCCCGTAAATGGGCCAGACGTTAGGTTCTCCCGCTGAAAGAAGCCGAAGAATTCCGTGCGCGACTCAAGCAGAACATGGGAACCAAAAGGAACAAGCAGGACCGGAGTAATCTGCGGCTCCAGGGTTGGGACGCCGCCATCCACGTTATGGATATAACCGATGCCGCCGGAAATAACCGGAACATGCCCTGCATGGTTCTCGGCATCGCTCGTATCCTGGGCGTAGACAAGCACTGGAAGACAAAGCGCCAATGCGACGATGAAACGAAGCCGCCTCAACTGGTGAACAAAACGCAAGATATCTGACTCCATCTCTTCGTGAACTCGCTCTTCGGGGCCTCTATCCCCCGCGAAGTGCATCGTGATTTAAGTCGGAGTATAGGCAGACGAGCCATCGGGCATGTCATACAGATGTAATTGCTCTGTCACTCTTAAACCACTATTCGAATGACCAGCACGGCAGAGGCTCAAGGCGCTCACGGATGCAAATGCGTGTCTGCCGCAGGACGGCACGCATTCGATACCTTTTCTCAGCAGGTAGATACGCGTGGTTGCGATGCGCATTCCTGTAAATCAGGCCTTGTTCAATGATGAGCACCCGTTCACAAAATTCTGTAGAGGTCCCGTAGGAGAAACAAAGACCTCACGAAATTCTGACAAGGCAATGACAAGTTGATTGCGGTTGCAATCAATACTGGGGACTCATTCCAGAGGAAGAGACCCCACCATGATCTACTCAGCAGCGAAACTCGATTGCAAATGCCGAAGGACTTCTGATCCGAGAATCAGCTCACCGGTGAAAATATCTTGGCTACAATACCGGCTAGCTATTACTCTGCTCTTCCTCGTCGCTCCATGTTTCTGCAATGCGCAGACACCCGGCACCGGGGCGGTGTCGGGAATCGTCGCAGACCCGTCAGGCCGTCCTGTCGACGGAGCGGAAGTGACTGCGACCAGTGATGCGATGGGAATGAGCCGTGTCGTAAAAACGGCTGGCGGAGGAGTGTTTCATGTGCCGGTGCTTCCGCCGGGAACCTACTCCATCAGTGTGAGTGCATCAGGGTTTGCGACCGCGGTATCTCCCAAAGTGGAGGTCACAACCAGCGAGACCACGTCAGTTCATGTGGACCTGCAGGTGGCTGGAGCGAAGGCAAGCGTTAATGTGACTGCAACCAGCACGGTCCTCGATACGGAGGGCTCGACTCTGGGTGGAGTGGTTGACGAGGCCGCGATCCGTGGCCTGCCTCTTTCAACCCGGAACTACACACAGATTCTCGGTCTGTCGCCTGGAGTGATTGCGGACTTGCCCACGCCTACCGTTCTCGGCAACGGAACGCAAAATGTCGCCACGCAGGGCGCAACGCCGACGGCCAACAACATTCAATTCAATGGCATCGACGCGAACAACCTGCTTGAGAACTCCGCTGCCACGGCGCAGAACTATGAGATCGGCACAGCGGTGCCCGCACCGGATACGATCCTGGAGTTTCATGTGCAGACGGCAAATTACGATGCCGCCTATGGAAGAGGTTCAGGGGCCAATGTGGACCTGATCAGCCGTGCCGGTTCGAATCATTTTCATGGCGAGATCTGGGAGTTTGCCCGAAACAATGTCTTCAATGCCAACGACTTCTTCTCCAAGCTCGCGGGGCAATCGCGCGCTGACCTGAAACAGAATCAGTTCGGAGGCGCCATCGGTGGTCCTGTGTTGCAGGATCGCGCGTTCTTCTTCTTCACGTATCAGGGAACCCGGCAGATCAATGGGCTGGGAACGACTCGCACTGCGATTCTTCCACTGTTCACGCAGGACAGATCGGCGACGACGCTGGGCGCGCAGTTCTGCCCGGACACTCATATCAACAGCCAGGGGCAGCCCTCGCAGGGTTACCAGACGACGGCTGGCGGTGCGCAGGTGGCATGCGATGGCTCAAATATCAATCCTGTGGCTCTCGCTGTACTGAACGCGAAATTGCCAAACGGACAGTTTGCTGTACCTTCACCGCAAGCACCGCTGCCTGCGAGCCCGGGCCAGGACGCTTCCAATCTGCTTCCTGTCGGCATTTCGACATATCATCCTGATGCGCACTTTAACGAGGACCAGTACTCGGCGAACCTGGACCAGACGCTGTCTCGTACAAATGCGTTGTCGGAGAGATTCTTCTTCTCAAACATCAATGTACAACTTCCTTTTTCACCAAATGGGGCCAATGTGCCGGGCTGGGGCACAAATGCCACGGGGAAGGACACGCTCTTTGTGGTTGCGGATACGCACATCTTCAGTCCTAACCTGGTTAACGTAGCGCGCCTGGGGTACACGCGTTATGACGGTCTGGCAGCAACGCTGAATCCGTTCACAGCACAGCAAATCGGCATCGGTGTTCCGACCGGCACGCCTGATGCGAGCGCGAACATGCCTTCGATCACAGTAGGCGGCTTCGCGATCGGCGATGGGGGTACGCCTTCGGATTGGTCGGTCACGAACAGCTATATCGGCCAGGATACGGTCGCACTCACGCGGGGCCGCAGTTACATGCGCTTCGGCGTTGAGGTCAAACATCACCAGGTGGACGAGAACCAGCCGCAGCAGGTGGACGGGAACCTGATGATTTCCTCTCTTCCCGATTTTCTGGTGGGACAGAGCGCCTCGCAGAACCTCAGCCCACTGGGGCTAAGCAATGTAGGGCTAAGCATTGCCGGAGGCGGTATCTTTCGCCGCGACGAGCGTTACACGGACGTCGCGGCATTTGCGCAGGAGGACCTGAAGGTAACGCCGACTCTGACCATAAACGCCGGCCTGCGCTATGAGATCTTCGGCGCTCCGAGTGAAGCCGAGGGGCGGTTAACTAACTTTGACCCCAATCTAGCGATCACAGGCGTCCTGCCGGATGCAGGCACGCTCCGCGGCTTTACTGCAGCTTCGAATTTCCAGGGTACGGTTCCAGAGGGTGTGGTAAAGACATCCTATTCCGGCTACTACAAAACTCCGTATGGCGATGTGTCGCCGCGGCTGGGCTTCGCGTGGAGCTTACCTAACACAACGGCAACTGTGTTGCGCGGTGGCTTTGGCATCTATTTCGACCGTCACTCCGGGAATCTGCCTGAAGCGATGCTGGGACAGACCCCGTTCGCGCTCTCGCAGTTCAACTCCGGGCCGCCAAATGGACCGGCTTCCCTGCAGAGTCCTTTTGTCCCAGTGGTGCCGCCTGTTTCGGCCTTCCCCATCTTTCAGCCACTGGTGAACTTCGGTTTCCCCTTCATCGAAGGCATCAATCCCAACATAAAAGATGGCAAGACCTATGAGTACAACTTGAACGTGCAGCAGGGACTGGGCCGAAACACAGTGTTCCAGATTGGCTACGTCGGTACGCAATCGGTGAATCGGCCCGGACAGATCGAGTTCGATCAGGCACTTCTGGCGACTCCGTCAAGTCCAGTGAACGGCCAGACCGTGAATTCGCTGAACAATGCCTTCCTCCGCATGCCGTATCAGGGACTAAGTCCGGGTTCTCTGTTGACAGATTCCGTGCTTGTGGGAAATTTCAATGCGCTGGAGGTGAGCCTCGTTCGGCAGATGTCGCACGGACTGCAATTCCAGGCGAGCTATACGTGGTCCAAAAACCTCGACATGGTGAATGGCGAGGGTGGGTTGGATACTTTCGAGTTGCAGTTGCCCACGAACAATCAGTTTGATCTTCGTAACTCGTCCTACGGACCAGCCAACGACGATCGCGCACAGCGCGTCGTGATCTCGGGTTTGTGGACAACGCCGCGCGTCACTACTTTCCCCACCGCTCTAAACTACCTGCTGAACGATTGGCAGTTTTCGGGTATCGCGCTGATTCAGTCTGGTGGGGCACTGAGCGTGTTCGACGGCAATGCAGGCTCTGTGTATGCATTGCTCGGAAGCCAAACAAGGGCACAACTCGCGCCTGGAAATGTAAGCCTGGGAACGAAAGGTTCGTTATTCGATCGCGTGACGAAGACGGGCTATCTCAATCCAGCAGCATTCACACGCGCGCCTCAGGCGCCTAACAGTACGTCGATCGCTGATGAGGACTTCGGCAACTCTGGTGTGGGAATTGTTCGCGGACCTGGTCAGCACAGCATCGATTTCGCTGCTGAGCGTGCCTTCCCCATTCGGGAGTCAGTGAGACTAGTTTTTCGCAGTGAGTTCTTTAATCTGACGAATACACCGCAATTCGGTAATCCAAATACGAGTCTTGGTTATGGAAATCCGCTGCAGCCCCCAGTAGCCAGCAGTTCGTTTGGCACGATCCTCGGCGAGCAGGGCGGCCCGCATCCCCGCATTGTGCAGTTTGCCGCGAAGGTGAGGTTCTGAGATACCGGCCGTGACGCGGCTGTTGTTCTGATAATCACCCGCTCATGCGGTCGGTATCTAAAAGCTATCTTTCAATTTGCTCTGAAATACGCGTTCTGAGCGGAGCGGTGGCAACTCTGATAATCAAGGCCTGCCACCGCTCACTCATCAAGGATCTTTTCCAATGAACAGGCTTCTGGTTCTTCTCATAAGTGCCGTTTCTGTCCCGTTTGCGTATTGCGGACAAACCCAGCTCATCTGTCATCGGACTGCAAACGCAGACATGCCCGAGAACACACTTGAGTCTCTCGCGCTGGCGGCTCGCATGGGCTGCAACGTTGTCGAGATTGACCTGACGCGAACCCTCGACGGAAAGATCGTTCTGCATCACGACGGCCTTCTCGAAAGACTTAGCAACGGAATGGGAGTCGTCGAAGAGACCTATTCTCAGGAACTCGCTCTCCTCGACGCTGGCTCCTGGATGGGCTCGCGTTTTGGCGTAATGCGAATCCCCTCATTCGAAGACGCCCTCAGCGTCGCGAAAGAACAAAACATCAGCCTCATTCTCGACATGAAGTCCAAAGGCATGGGAGCGCAGGTGATCTCGATCCTGCGGCGCGAAAGCATGCTGGATCGGGTGCGCTTCGGCGGTGAATGGGATGACGTCAAGGCAATCTACCCGCAGGCCAATGCAGGAGCAGAGGTCTCGTTACCTCCCGGAGCCACCCGCGACCAAATCGACGCAGCGCATCACGATGGAAAATTCGTGATCGTGAATTTTTTTGCCAACCACCATGAAATGGATCTGCAAGGTATGCGCGCTGCCGTCGCCTCGGGAGCCGACGCCATTTTCGTCGACTATCCGCGATTAGGCGCAGATGCCGTCGGACGGCCAGTCGAATCGAGACTAGCTGCGCTGGTAACAAAAGCAGACACAGGAGCGACGCCAGACCGAGCCGCCGCCATCCTTGAGATCTCACAATTCGATGGATTCCCGACGGAAAGCCTCTTCCTGCACTGGCTTCTCGATAACGACGACCGGATCTCCCGTGCCGCCGCCATCGCCCTGGTCACATCACACCCGCATGTGCAGCAATCATCACTTGAACCAACGCTCGTTTCATCGCAAACAAGTGCGAGAAAGAACGCAGCCTGGGCCATCGGCATGGTGCGCGGCCAGGTTAGCCCTTCTCTGCTCAATCTGTTGAATGACAAAGACCCCACCGTCCTCCAGGAAACACTTCTCGCGCTCAGTCGTTGCTCCGGAGAAGTCCCCGCCGAAAAAGTGCTCCCCTTTCTGTCCAACCCATCGCCGCTTGTACGTGGAGCCGCTGCCCTTGCGCTGGTTCGCCATCAGCCGCAGGTAGCAGCGACAGCGGTACCCGCCACCCTCGACAAAGACGAACAACTCATCGCTAATGACTACGCGCATTACGTCGAACGCGGTAAGCCAAAGCTCACGCAGCAGGAGATCGATCCGATTGTCCTGATGTATCGCGGCCAGATGAAACTGGTTCAGGCAGGCGAGCAACTCCCGGCGGAAGATGCTTTGGCATTCCTGCAGACACAGGCTTTCCGGTCAGTAGAGGACTACTCGCTGGTTGCCGGTTTAGTTGCTGGCTATCAACTCTGGGATAGAGTCGGCGCCGATCCAACAGCTACGATCCGAGCCCTTGCTGCGAAAGACATAGATGTCGCAAATAGAGCCGAATGGATCCTGGTCAAAGCTGGCCCTTCTGTACTCCCCGCCGTCCGCGCGGCCCTCGCGACAGAGCCCGCCCCCGTCCGCGATCGATGCATCGAAATTGTCGCGTGGCAAGGCGACCTCGCATCGTTGCCATTGTTGAAAGCAATGGCCCAATCCCCTTCTACAGACACAAGCCTGATCAACTGGGCCATCGACAAAATCAACACTCTATCGTTTGCGGTTCATTGAACACACTCACTTGGGACTTAGCAACGTCCTCCGTGAGCACAATAACGGTTCGCCTCCGCCAGAAACTGCGTCCAGTCAGAGGCGATTCCGCGCTGAGCAGTATCGAGCGACATGCGGCCAGCCTTTACCTCTTCAGCCAGATAATTCTCCACACGATCTTTGATCTTGAAGTAACGGTTGTCGAGCGTCACCGCATCCGGTCCGCATTCCGGCCAGATATTTCCCAGCCCATCTGCTCCTCCAAGCTCGAGGGGCACCAGATGATCCAGTTCGCACACCTGGTTTTCCCCGGAATTTGCGCGCGGCTTCCGTATTCCGTACCACTTATAGGTGACATGCTTCTCCGCTTCGCTCACTTGGCAGTTGCGGATGCAGGCCGTTCTCCATGCCGGATCCCTCAAAACCTCAGCCGTGACCGAAGCATCGATCCCTCCCGGCGTACAGCCAGCATCGGGAACCGGATAGCCGTTGCGCATCTTTGTGCTGCACGCGTTCTCCGCTGGCGTCTGCCATTGCTGAAAGTAGCTTGAGTCGCATTTAATTCCCAGCGCTCCACAGGCGATCGGTTCCGATCGCCGGCCATTCTTTTCTCCGCGAAGCTGCTGCTCGTCACGATAGAAACGCGGCTTGGAGTTGGATGGTGTTGCCGATGAACGAAGTGGTATGCGGTGCGATCGGTAGCTGTGTTGCACTAGAAGAAAAACGAGAACGACGAGGACAAGTATGAAGAAAAAAGAGGGGCTGCCAGGCTTGCGACGACTCATTCTTCTTCACGCTAGCACACACCGCCGTCGATGCTTCAGAACGTCTTCAGATATTCAATCAGCGCACGCTTGTCCGCATCAGGCAGCTTCGACCCATAAGTGTGGCCGCGGTCCTGCACAAAATCGGGCGCGTTATCCGAGAGCAGGAACAGTCCGTTCAAGCCGCCTGTTCCGGTGAGGTGGCAAAAAAACCGCGTCCAGAAATTGTCTTCACGGAACTTCTCCGGCGTCACCAGGTCAACATTGGCCAGCACGTCGATGGGGGTATTATGTGCGATGCAGACGGTTCCACCTTCTTCGTACTTGAAAGTACTCGCCTGCGTTGTTCTGCGAATCGTCTTCAATCCGGGCCTGCGCTCCGGCCACAGCATTTTCTCCATCGCATCCTGGTAGGCGGCCATTCTGCCCGCGACAGAAGGATCGTTGTTGAACAACCCGACAGAATTGTTATGCAGGAACGGCGCTGTAGCCCACATGTTTGCGAGAGTGGGAGTTCGATAGTATCCGCGCCCCCCCGTGGCATCGACGGGCAGCAGCGTCAGATCGGTGTGCAGCGGATTCACCAGTCCCGTGATGTGAACGGTCGGCAACTTCTTATAAGTATCGGAAGAAAACTCCTGCCAGATGTGACCCTCGGTGGCATTGCTCGCCATGGCCCGCTCGCTGTTTGTGCCAAGCTCTGACACGGGATACCGCGCATCATCTGACAAAAAATTGTTCGTCAGGAAATCATCCTGCATCACCGCCGTCCGGAACCAGTCCGTCGGATCGCCTTTGTAATCCGGCGGTGGTTGCTTGCTCGAGTGACACTTTGCGCAGTTCTCTGCGAATACAATCTTGCCGCGCGCGACCACCTGCTGGTCCGTCGGCAAGAAAACGGTCCCGCCATCGGCATCTGCAAGGTGCAGCGGAGTCAGCGTCCGCAGAAAAGATTCCAGCCCTACTGTTCTTGCCTGCGTTGCAAGCCATCCGGTATTGCATGCGCTGCTTTCCTGGCGCGCCTTCTTTGGATCAAAGACCGACTGCGGCCGCTTCAGCCCGTAGACCGGATCCTGCAGCGTAGTCCAGATCGCGGCACACATGCCGATGTTTACGTAAACGCGAAGTCCCGCGCACGCCGTGTCATTCACTCCGGGAAGCGGAGTCGGATCGTCCAGGCATGCGGAACCGATCGAGTCCGCGCCGTCTTTCAGAATATGATAGACATCCCTTTCCACTCCATCCGCAGTTAGTTCCTTGTGCTTTGGACGGTCATTGAGATTGGCAATGTTGTTAATCACATTCGGATTGTTGATGTGATCGGTAGCGACCTGCGAGGTCTCCGATGTCCCCGGAGGCTGAGCGTTCGCGATCTGCCAGCGAAAGTCGCTGGTCTTCAGCCCACGTGAAGGTGGATATTTCGCAGTGTTGAAAAGCTGCTCCTTAAAGTACTGATTGCCCATCCCAGGATAGAGATTGTGCCACTCAGGATTTTCCGGATCAGCAGGCGGATGCAGCGGATTGAAGCCCACATGGCAAAATCCACAAGCCATTCCGATCAGATATGGCGGCTCAACCTTCGCCGGATCGGCCATGTACTTGTTCACGTCCCACTCGGATTCCTTGAACTTCGGGTTCAGAAATTTTCTCAGTCCCATTACGCCAGTAGGCGCGCCGGGAACATCGGGAATATGCGGCACATCAGGACTGGAGCAGTCATCCAGCCACAGTCCGTATTTATCGGGATGCGTAGCCTTCGTGCAGTCAGGATCGCTGATCACGCCGAAGAGCTTGAAGCGCTGACCGCGATACCTTGAATCGACGGCCTGCAGAAGATCGAATGTTCCATGCGATTCGATGGCCAGAATCCGCCAAAGCGCCTGATCGCCGACAACAGTCTTTCCATCTGTATCGAGATCGCCGCCGGTCCAGAAGTACCACGTATCGCGACCATGTTCCTGCAGTTCGGTGAGCCCGATGTAGCCCGATTGATAGCAACTCGATTTGCCACTTGGACAAGTGTAAGCGCTCTGTGCCCGGGCTACTCGGCCGGCATCAAGGGACAGAACGGCAATCGCAATCAGGGGAATAAGAATCGAGGCAAGCTTTCGAGGAGTCATAGCGCTCCATCTTCCGAAAAATCTCTGATACCCGCAGACTGCCTGCACCGAACATACCGCCTACCAAATCATGGCTGGTATAACGGCGGCATACTATCACACAGCTTCGAGTTCCAGCTTGACTTTGATGGATTCTCCGATATAGTTTCGGCGAATCACAAGCAGACGCCTTCATCCGCTATAGTGCGTCTCCGGGTCCCTTCCGTTTCTGCTCCGCCCGATGCTCTGACACGTTCGCTCGCCCCTGAGCACTACTACCAAGAAGAGAATCTTCACGCGTCGCGAGGTATTTGCATGGCTACAAATACAGTTACGAACTGGTTTGGCAACGTCGTTTCCCATCCTGCAGTCATCGTCGATGCAAATTCAGTCGATGACATTGTTGCGGTCTTCAAGGATCCGGTAAAGTATCCGTCACCTGTTCGCGCAGTTGGCTCCAATCACTCTACCTCGCCCTGCGGCGTGGCGGATGGCGGCACGCTCATCCGCATGAAGATGAACCAGATTCTCAACATTGGCACGGACAGCCTCACCGTGCAGGCCGATGCCGTCCACCTCGACATGGCAAAGGCTCTCGAAGCGAAGAACCTCCAGTTCTACGTAAACACCGAGATCGGCAGCCTCTCCGCCGGAAGCGCCTCCATTGCGGGAACCAAAGACGCATCCTTCCCCGGCGAATACGGCCAGGTCGGCTCCTATGTCACCGGCGTAAAGATGGTGCTTCCCAGCGGCGACTTGCTCGAAGTAACTGAAGACGCGCAGCCCGACCTGATGCAGAAAATCCGCTCAAGCTATGGCCTTTTCGGAATTTCCTATGAAGTCACGTACAAGGTCAAACCGCTCACGCCAATGCACGTGCATCACACCACGTACGAACTCGAAGACTTCATCGCCAAACTGCCCGACCTCAAGGCGCTGAACTACTCGATGATGTATTACCTCTTCCCGTTCGACAACAAAATCACAGTCGAGTTCCGCAAATACAATCCCGGCGCAACCGGCGAGCCGAATCACGCCGCATGGGCATTGCGGAATCATATCTGGGGCCAGGCTGGACCAAAGTTTGGTCACGATATTACGCAGAACGTCTCGATCCCATCGATCCGCTACCATATCATCGACACCTTCAATGCCGCCTGGCGCCTGCAGCTTGAGAACATCGTCACCAGCGACTACACCATTCCCGGCGACCAGATCATTGACTACCCTCCGGTCTCTAACGACAGTCGCTACACCTTCAGCCTCTTTGCCTTCCCTGAAGCGGAGTTTCCCGCAGCCATCACCGACTTCTTCAAGTTTTGCAAGGACTACTACAAGCAGAAAGGCTACCGGTCGAACTTGCTATATGTCGGCTATTACATCGCGCAGGACCAGAAATCGCTGCTCTCTTATTCCTACGACGGCGACGTGATGACGATCGATCCCGTGTCTACCGCGAACCCGGGCTGGTTCGAATTCCTCGATGTCTACAACCAGTGGTGCAGCGACAGAGGTGGCAAGCCGCTCCTCAACCAGACGCCCCAACTGACACCAGCCATCCTGCAAAAGGCCTATGGCGACAAACTGAAGACGCTGGCAGACCTGCGCAAGCAGTACGATCCGCAAGACCGCCTGCTGAACGACTACTTCCGCACGCTGCTGTCGTAGAAAAACTATGCGGACATTCTCGTCACTTCTGCTGCTCACAACGCTCGCTGCATGCGCAGCAAGCGTCTGCGCGCAGGAAATCCCAATGACACCATCGACAACCATCCGCGTCTGCCCCGGAGCTTTTCCAACCGATCTGACGGCGACCGATTGCCGATACCGTCCGAAACAGCGGATTCTGGACTTCGTCTCCGGCAACGTTACGGACCAGGCAATCCTGAGCGCAGTCGTCTTCGGCCTGGGCGCGCAGATCATTAACTCGCCGTCAGAATGGAAGCGCA
>Ga0209139_10000107_pt1 | contig 24064 bp, 18 predicted proteins | sample BogFormECP14_OM3_FD_188246 | JGI IMG/M metagenome (GOLD analysis project Ga0209139, IMG submission 188246) | Bog forest soil microbial communities from Calvert Island, British Columbia, Canada - ECP14_OM3 (SPAdes) (version 2) | ecosystem: Environmental > Aquatic > Freshwater > Wetlands > Bog ...
CCAAGCATATTGCCAGTGAGGTCAAAGCGGCCAAACTGCAGGTCCCTCCGCTTCGGTCGGGATGACAAATCAGGGAAGAGATCAATGACTCAGGAGACTAGAGCCCCGTTTCGAATCGTGCGGCCCATTAAGGATTTTTGCTGTGTCGAGGTCAGGACAGAGTGCACGGGCTACACTCCCAAGGCCAGCCGCACTGGGTTTTCTTTCTCGCCGATTCCGAATGATAGCTTGGGGTCTACTTTGTCGGGATCGAGGTATGTTCCGAAGAGGCGGTCCCATATCGTAAACAAACTGCCCATGTTTCGACCGTAGTGCTCCGGGTTGTCGCTGTGATGGATGTGGTGATAGCGCGGCGTGACAAAAATCCATTCCAGCCACTTCGAGCGCCAGGCGACATTCATGTGCATCCAGTCATTTTGAAAGATGCTGACGACAGCAGTTGCAGTGGCCATCCACCAAGGCGATATGTACACCATGGAATAGGCCAGCACATATGGAATGTTGACGATGAAGAAGTCAGGGATTGTGGTTCTCGCTCCGCCAAGCCAGTACATGTAGGTTGGCGCATGGTGCCACTTGTGGACCCGCCAGAAGAGTTGAGTGTGAGTGAGCCTGTGCATCCAATAGTGGCCGAAGTCGGCCAGGATGAAGTAAAGCAAGATTCTCACGCCAAGGGGCAGGTGAGCGATGGCCGCAGGCGCGGGATGATAGCCGGGCACAACATCATTCAGATAAATGCAGATGGGTAGGATGAGCCAGCGGAAACTTCCATAAAAAAGCAGATCTTTCCCGATGACAGACAGATAGTTCAGTGTTCGGGCAGGCCTGATGATCTCGATCGTTGTGAAAAAGACAAACCTGCCAATGAACAGCAATTTAAAGAAGATGGCGGGGGAGAATATGAACTCAAAAAGCGCCTTTCCTAGAAAGGTCTCCAACCTACCGCCCATGCATTCCGCAGACCTCCAACCTTCCCGCTCAGTATAAGTGACGCTTTCCATCCGGGAGAAGACAAAAATCCGCTCGCTAAGCAATGCCAGATATCGACTCGGAGGCATTTTGACCGTGGAAAAGGTTCTTTAACTGCAGGGTTGTCGCATGTTCGTTCTGCTAATAGACTGGCTGCCATGAAAACAACGATGCCGCGTGTACTCAGCGTCTTTGCGATGCTGCTCTTTGTTGTCGCCTCCTCCAGCTATGCGCAGGACTGGGCGAAAGCCCGCCTGGATGCTTCTCCACGACACCATGAATATGTGCCTCTGAAGCATGGCGACCGCACTGTGCAGGCTTTTGTGGTTTATCCGGAGGTGAAAAGCAAGGCTCCGGTGGTGGTTTTGATTCATGAGATTTTCGGGCTTAGCGACTGGGCTAAGGAGATGGCGGATGAGCTGGCTGCGCAAGGATTCATCGTTGTTGCGCCGGATTTGTTGACTGGGTTTGGGCCGAATGGCGGTGGGTCGAGCGCGTTTCCAGATCAGGATGCGACGGTGAAGGCGGTTTCGGGGCTTGATCCGGGTGTGGTGCTGGCTGATCTGGATGCGGCGGCTGATTATGCGAAGAAGATTCCTGCTGGTAACGGCAAAATTGCTTCGGTTGGATTCTGCTGGGGCGGTGGGAAGTCATTTGCCTTTGCCGCGCACCGCAAAGACCTGTCGGCGGCGTTTGTGTTTTATGGGACGGGACCGGATGATGTAACACCGATTACTGCTCCAGTCTACGGGTTCTATGCAGGCAATGACGGACGTGTTGACGCTACGATTCCGGCGACCACGGCTGCTATGAAGGCCGCGGGTAAGAAGTATGAGCCTGTTACTTACGACGGTGCTGGACATGGATTCATGCGGGCGGGCGAGGATCCTTCGAATACGAATCCTGCCAACAAGACGGCTCGTGAGCAGGCGATGGCTCGGCTGATTCCGCTGATTAAGGGAATGTAGAGCGCGTCAGCGGTATTTATGACCTCGCTGGTGAGTGCGCCTGCGAATCCCACATCTCTACGAGATGTGGGGCACCCGGGAACGAGGAGACTGCACGTCTGGCTGCCTCCTCGTGATTACAGCAGCTTTGTCAGCAATTCACTGTGGCCGTGTTGCTGAAGGTGTGACCGTCCGCAGTGGCTATCACTTTGAGCGGATTTCCTGTTCCTCCGCTGCAGCCTTGCACGTTTATCAACTGGCTGAATGTGCCCAGCGAGTTTGATTGCGTGGTGTAGAGCGGGCTGCGATTTCCTGTGAGGTCGACTTCCAGAATATAAACGGGCACGTTGGCCGGGAACTTGCTGCCCTGGACCTGGATTGTTCCTGACTGGTAGACGCCGGCGATGATGGTCGGTTGCGTAGCCGGAGGAGGAGGTGGTGGTGGTGCACCTCCTGCCGACGTCACCGTGATTGTCCCTGCCCACGATGCCGGATTGTTCGACTGCAGAGTCACTGTCAGCGACACCCTGAACTGAACGGTGCTGCCGGTGTTGTTGTGAAATACATGTGTAGGATTCGTGCCCGTGCCTGTGCCTCCATCGCCGAAATCCCATTGGCGTGAGACAAAGCAGTCCCCGTCCGTTTCATCGAGAAACGTGACCTGCAACGGAGACGGTCCTCCCCAGGAACTTGCGCCGAATTTCACCTTCGGCGGATTGGGATACACCCATATGCTGCTCTTCGCCGTATCGCTTCCGCCCTCGCTGGAGACCGTCAGAGTGATGGGATACTGATTGTCGCAATCCGGTGAGGTGTAAGTATGCGATGGATTGGCCACATGATCGGTTTTTCCATCACCAAACTTCCATTCGCGCTTCAGGATGTATCCTGTGGACTTGTCTGTGAACTGCACTGCAATCGGTGGAGTACCTTGTGTTTTGTCCTGCTTGAAAGACGCCTGTGGCGGAACCTTCTCATACGCTTTGATCAGAGCCAGCGTCGAGATAGGCGCATGGACTTTCAGCTTCGCCGCCATCTGAATCTCACTGGACAAGTTTAGAAACTGCGCTACGTCCTTTAGAGTCGGCATGGGAAACCTCCGAAGGGTTTATTGCAGTGCGATCAGGATGGGGAGCAGTCCGGTTCCGGATTTGAGCGGAGCCAATGCTTTGCCGATGACTGCGCCGAAGGCTCGCTGGTGATCTCTTGCGGCCATGGCGTGACCCGGTGTTGGCGAGGTGGTGAGGAGGTCGCCGACGGAGATGGGCGATTCCTGCGCGTCGACTTTGCAGAAGACTTTGCCGGAGAGCGCGATGGGCCAGCGGTTAGTGGTATTGGCATGGCGGCCGAGGACGATGCCTGGCCTGAGGCCACCGGCTCCGGAGATGACTCCGGCTACTTTTCTGTCATAGGGAGTTGTGGATAGCGCGAGTGGGCCGTCGTCGCTGAGAGAGAGGACTACGCCGGGTTCGATGGCCGCGTCGTCGCTTACTTCGAAGTCTTCGGCACAGTCGGCGTTTTGCAGGATGACGTCGCCTGTGGAGCCTTTGATCCAGATGGCAGCGTCGGCGGCCGTGGTGCCCTTAGCGTCGGCGGCGAAGACGAGGAGATCGCCTGCGATACCGGGAGCGCCGAACCATCCGGATGCGCCTTTGGCGTTGAGGCGAATCGTGCTGATACTGGAGGCGTTGTTAAGAGTAAGGCTGGCGTCAGTGTCGCCTTGCAGTTCGGCTCTAAGCGCATTGAGAATGCTCGAGGCGCCCGCGGGATCGTAAAGGCGGATGACGCTAGGGTTTGCTTCAAGGATTGCTACGACTTTTCCGCCCGCGTTCAGAAGATGGAAGGAGCCGTCTTTGTTTGCGCCGCCTGCGTTGATCTGTCCTGCCTCACCATCGACACTGATGGTCACGGTGCCAGGGCCGATGGGGGGAATAGGTTGAGGGGATCCTGGTGGGAGAGAGCCGGCGGAGACGGAGACGGTGACGTTTTTGTTGTAGTCGTAGCCGGAGAGCTTTCCTATAAAGGAATTGTCAGACATAGAGCAGTTTTCCTTTCCTCGGAATAGATGAAGTGTTCAGGTAAACTTTCTTGCCCGCGAGCACGATACAGCACGAGGCGGAGCAAAAACAATGCTGATTCGCTCAGAAAGCGATAGAACGGGCGCTATTTCTTGCTGAGAATCTGATCGATGGAGAAAGCGCCTGAGCCTTTCACCATGATCAGCAGGCAAATGGCGAGGACGAGCAGGTGGTATTCGTAGCCTTCGCCTTTCTGTGCGCCGTACCAGTTCATGAAGAAGCCGACGGCGAGATGGACCTTGATGATCGCGACGATCATGACGCAGGCGATACCGAAGGCGGCGATGCGGCCGAGCAGGCCGACGATGAGGCCGAGTGCGCCGAGGAACTGCGCGAGGATGGAGATTGCGGCGAAGACGGCGGGAATGCCGAGTTGCACAGTCATGAAGTGCATGGTGCCGCTGAATCCGTAGCCCCCGAACCAGCCGAGCGCGAGCTGCGAGCCGTGGATGAAGAAGATGATGCCGAGAACCAGCCGGCAGACGGCAAGCGTTATGTCATTGGTTGTTGCCACGATTGGTCTCATAGTGTTCCTCCACGGGAAAGTTGTGTAACAGAGTGAGGGATGCGGTGGAGGAAATGCAAGCTTTGTTTCCAGGCGCTGCTTGGCAATTGGGTGCCGCTCCGATAGATTGGTCGAGTTGGTTAGGAGTCAGACAGACCAGATGCTTCAGCTCAAGACGCTCAACGATATTTTCTTCCTGGTAGCTACGAGTTCGCAGCCGCGATGCGTTCTGTATTTGGATGAGGCAGGGAAGTGGCAGGCGTTCACGGGAATGCAGGTGTATCAGCGGGTGCGGGCCTTTGCTGCGGCGCTGTCGGGCTGGGGCGTGAAGAAGGGCGACCGCGTTGCGATTCTGGGAGAGAACCGCTGGGAGTGGGCGGTTGCGGACTTTGCCGTGCTGGCGATGGGCGCGGTGGATGTGCCGATCTATCCTACGCTGACTGCTGAACAGATTGGAGTGCTGCTGGCGGATTCCGGCACGCGCGTTGCGGTGGTGTCGTCGCGGCAGCAGTATGACAAGGTGGCTTCGGTGCGCGGGGCAGCTTTGGAGAAGATTGTCCTGATGGATGACGAGGGCGTGGCTGACGCGGTGCTGATGTCGTCGCTGCTGAAGGATGCGGATGCGCGTGGATCGGAGCGTGATCCTGTCTTCGATCGTGCGGCTTACGATGTTGCGCCGGATGATCTGGCTACTCTGATCTACACATCGGGCACAACGGGCGAGCCGAAGGGCGTGATGCTGACGCACGGGAATATCGCGTCGAATGTGAACTACTCGCTGGCTGGATTTGAGATTTTGCAGGCGGATTCCTGCATTTCGTTTCTGCCGCTTTCGCATATTACGGCGCGGCATCTGGATTATGCGATTTATACGCGGCAGGCTACGGTGGCGTATTGTCCCAGCTTTGAGCGGCTGCCGCATGCGCTGAAGGAGATTCGGCCAACTGTGCTGGTTGCGGTGCCGCGCGTTTTTGAGAAAGTGCGGCAGGAGGCGGAGCGGCAGTCTTCACTTTCCGGCGCGAAGAAGAGGATTTTTGGCTGGGCGGTGAAGACGGGCGGGAAGCATCGCGAGGAGATTTTGAGTGGCGAGACTCCTTCATCGCTGGGCTGGAAAATTGCGAACAAGCTGGTCTTCAGCAAGATTCAGAGCGGCTTTGGTGGGCAGGTTCGTTATTACATTGCCGGTGGCGCTCCGCTGGGGATGGATACGGCGACGTGGTTTGCGGGTGTGGGGATTCGGATCCTCGAAGGCTACGGGCTGACGGAGACTTCGCCGGTGCTGGCGATCAATACGACGGCTGCGTATCGGATCGGGTCAGTGGGCAAGCCGCTGCCGAATGTCGAGTGCCGCATTGCCGACGACGGCGAGTTGCTGGTGAAGGGACCGAACGTCTTTCAGGGCTACTGGCAAAAGCCCGATCAGACGGCTGAGGCGTTCGATGCCGAGGGATGGTTTCGGACGGGGGATATTGGGCGCATCGATGATGATGGGTTTCTCTACATCACCGACCGCAAGAAGGAGCTGCTGAAGACTTCGGGCGGGAAGATGGTGGCTCCGCAACCGATTGAGAACAAGCTGAAGGCTTCAATGTTTGTGGGGCAGGCGGCGGTGGTGGGCGATAAGCACAAATTTATTGCTGCGCTGATCTCGCCAAACTTTGGTGCGCTGGAGGAGTGGGCAAAGCAGCAGGGGATTAGCGCGCCGACACGGCGGGAGCTGGTGGAGAATTCAGCGGTAGTGACGAAGTATCAGGCGATTGTGGATGAAGTGAATAGTTCACTCGCCCACTTTGAGACGATCAAACGGTTTCGTATTGTTCCGGAGGAGTGGTCGCTTGTGCAGGGCGAATTGACGCCGAGTCTTAAGCTGAAGCGGCGGGTTGTGAACCAGAAGTATGCGCAGGAGATTGCGGCGTTTTATCCGGATGAGGTTCGGGCGTGATCCTGCGCCACGGTCAGTACAAACCTGTGGACTGTATGAGCTTGACGAGACTTGTGATTGCACCCAAGATCGTGTTCGCCTTGGTGGCAGAAATTTCCAACCATCCGACTGCGGTTGATACTTTTGCACCCCAAGCTGAGTCTTTCGGCCACTCTCTTTTCAAGGCATCGCGAAGACTGTCGAGCCGGGTATCGTCAGGAAGCTGATTCTTACACAAATCGTCGATTGTAGAAGCGATTTTGCCGAATAGCGTGGTCAAATCCTCATCGGTGACTTGTCCCGCATCTAGTAAAACGTCCTTTAGCCTGAGCACCAGGGTCTCATTGCGCTCCCTGGGGTCGGTGAAAAACACAATCGCCGGAACGTCATCCACGCGGGCACCCAGGTAACGGGCAATCTCATATACATCTTCGGGTTTGAATCGCTCGATAGGCTGGGCCCGGTTAATGTCCTCTACTATGGCCACAAGCCAGTTCGGGCCTGTCTGCGCATTAAAAAGTTCGAAGTGCCCAGGGATGTGTTGGCCGTCGGCGCCTTCGTGGCCGACTATGTATTCGTGAAGCAGCTTATTCAGTCCGTTCATGGGCGTGTACAGCAGTACGCCGTAGAACGGAAAGGGACGTTGCTCAAATACGTAGCCGCCTCGGCCCTCGAGCAATTCCTGCAAATCCCTTAGGCTGCCTACTGGTGCTGACATCAGACGCTCCGATCGCAAGCGGACTTTATTGTGCTCCAAAGCGTATTGATTCTGCACGGAACTTTGAAAATACGGTCACTTTTGCTAATTCACCGCCAGCGTTCCCGACGCTAATATAAGCTCCTCATGAGCGAGTATGCGATTGGAGCGAGGCTATGCGAAGAAAGTCATTCTGCGCTAAATGGATTTGCATGATGGTCGTGGTTGCGCCGGCAATGGCGCAGTCTCAGCAGAAAAACCTTGTCATTGATGGCCACCCGGGGCAGATTCCTGTGATTGAGGCAGGCGGGAATTCGTGCGTCGGGATCGAATCGCTGGCAAGTCTCATGAATGCGTCGCTGAGTTTTCATGGAGATCAGATCACGTTGAGCCTGCACGGCGCTTCAGCCAGCCAGCCGGGAGGTCAGGGATTCTCAAAAGATTTCCTGGCTGCAGGAATCGAGGCCATGTCCGAGATTCGGGAGTGGCGCAGTGCGCTACAGACTGCTGTTCGATACGGGTTTCCGACGAATGCGGGCTGGGTGAGTCCTTATCAGAATGCGGCGACGGCGAGCGTGCGGCAAGCCTCGGTCGCCGCATCCACAGAGGCGGATCGAAATGCCGCGCAACTGATTGCAAATGAACTCAACAATATGCAGCAGTTGAGCGACAAGATGATATCAGCGCGAAAGAACATGACCTATATCGCACCGGACGCGCTTGAAAACGATCCGCTGGACAAGAAGATTGTGAATTGCGCGCACTCCCTGGGGGCTATGGCTGCAAGTGGTCAGTTCCATGACGATGGCTCTTGCCATTGAGGTCTGGTTCGTCTCGCGATTGTGTTCTCTAGTACGGCGTTGGAAGAGAGGCTGGCTGTTGCAGTTCGAATGAGATCAGAGCTTCGCAGGGGACCTGGATCGACTGGCCCTTCTGCGCTACGCACAAGCCTTTACCATTGCACTCCCGGATAGAGGCTGGGAATACGGCCTGCACGGTAAAGAGCTGCGCCAGCGACATTCATACTCCAAACTGTCTGCGGTGTACCCTCTGAAGTTACTTCATATACCTGACCAATGGCGCAGAGGTCGTACTCCACGTCATTGTTGGCTAATTGCTCCGTATTGCCACCATAGGCGCTATAAAGATTGGCCGGCAGAATCTGATGGAAGGTGAATGTAGCCGTTTTGGCGCCCTCGTCAATCCGCCACACCGGGATTGTTGTGTAGAGACACGGCGGCGCACCGGCGCTGCCGCAGGTTACACCGGTGGGAAAGATCCGGTCGTCGCCATTGTCCATTAAGCCCAGCGAAAAGACACCTGTCGTGTTCGTGCTGAAGAATGAGGGATCATGCTGGGCGTATTGCCAGTCGGTAGGATCAGTTCCGCCCAGTAGAGTGAAATCACCGCCCTGTCCCAAACGCCACAAAATGCTGCCGTCCCCTGTGCCATCTGCGTAGTTCACCTTTATGACCCAGTTCTGATGCCTGATGGAGACGAGAATATTGCCATCGTCTTTCGAGTAGATGATCGCGTTTGTATGCGTCCAGTCGGGGAACTGCATGGGGTGACGGTTGGGGTCGAGATGATTGAATTCGTTCCACGCCCATACTGGCTGTAGGTTCTGGTCGAGGTCCACGATTACATCGCCGAGCACGGTTGTTGCAGGCGCATTGGTGAGCGGAGGGCTACTGGTGCTGGAAAGCGCCATGGTGGTGTTTGCCAACACCAGCCAGTGGCCGTTCGGCAGCGGCTCGACATCATGATGAAAGGTAGCCAGCGTGACGTGGCACTCGGCACAGGTAGCATTTACGAGTTTTGAGTTCAGATCGTCGATGGTAATTCCGCGGACGGTGTCTCCCGCGAGGTTGACTTCGCGTATCTCATTGATCGTTCCCGCCGGAAGCGGCCCGTTGAGTGGGACGACGGAATTCGCTCCGATGGTCATCAGGAAATTTCCATCGGGAAGGATCTTTACGCCGTCGATAAGGTTGAGGGATGCGCTGCCGGGATTTGCATAAGTCCACAACTCATTGCCGGAAAGATCGGTCACAACCACGCCGTTCGGATTCCCATTGATGGGGTTCAACAACTCCAGCCCAGGCTGCGGAGTCATGCCGGCCGTGGTCGTCGTTGTCACGTTCAGCTTCATGTTGGCGGGCACATCCATTGTCGTGAATGTGTGGTCGATGTCGTTGGCCTTGATGCCATTGGAAAACTCCACCGCAGCCTGCATATGGTATACGGTGAGAGGCAACATACCTGCCACGAAGATGCTCACGGTGCCGCCTGCCGTGGACGTTGACTGCGTCCAGGTCTTCAATCCGTAGCTGGTAGAAGTGCCAAAATTCACCGTGATGCTTCCGGGAAAGGGGAGCGTCATCGTGTAGAGCGCAACCTGTGGGTTGTCAGTAGACGTCACCTGGCCGACAGGGAGTGTTGCGGAGATTCCACTGATGGCTACTGTTTGCGAGGTTCCCGCTGGCACGTTAACAAAGCTCATGTTCAATGTTGCAGTTTGTTTCGCCGGCGCTGACGCGGTTGTTGGAGCGTAGTCTATGACCACGTCGCAGATAGACCCGGCCGCCAGTTGCTGGCCGCATGAACTGCAAGGAACAATCGAATAGCTTGAATCGCCACTTAGCGCCGGGCTCATGAACAATGCTGCCGAGCCGGTGTTTGCGACAGCAACGACCGATTGAGAGACTGCGTTGTTTACGAGGTTGTTTCCGAAATCAAAGACCGTTGTGCTCAACGTGGCGGTGGTCGGCTGTACGATTGCCAGGGAGGCGGATAGGTTGTGCACAAGAGCGCCCGCAGTTCCGGTAAGGGGAATCCTGGCCGAACCCAGCGCAGCATTTTCAGACGCCAAGATACTGATCTGTGCCTGCGATCCTGGGGCAACAGACAGAGTCATGGGAGTGGCTGTGATGCCTGAGGGAAGCGATCCGACCGTAACCGCCACACTTTCACTGAATCCGTTCACAGCGGTAGCCTTAATCGTGATGGTCTGCGGTGCGCCGCCGGGGACTATGGTTGTGGTCGACGGAGCAACAACAAGAGAAAAATCAGCTTGGCTGTTAGTTTCAGTCAAGCTATGAGTCCCGCCGCAACCAATAAGAACAGCTGTCAAGAGAGGGGCACTGAAGGAAAGAAGGTGCAACTTCATGCTGCCACCATGTAGATGCTCAAGGACTGGCGCATATTTGACTGAAGGGAACCGTTTCCAAACGGAGATCTCACAGTTGGAAATTCTTTCTCGCTCTTTAGATCGCAACATTCTACGCCACTTGGATTTGTTCGCAACACGATTTGAGAGTCCCCTTGGAAAAATGACCGCCGTTAGTGCGTTTCTCCTCCGGCTCGTCGCAGAATTTGAACCGGGCGGCATGTCTTGCCGGTGATTTGTAACTCACAGTTGTGACATTTATGATCGTGCTGAGATTTGTTGTGCTTTTCGCAGAAGAGAATAACGATCCCCATTTCATTTTTTTGAGTGCAGGAGAAAGAAGTCATGCGAGTTGGTTTGCTTACGGGTGGCGGTGATTGTCCCGGATTGAATGCTGTGATTCATGCGGTGGTGAAGAAGGGAATTCTTCATTATGGCGATGAGTTTGTCGGGTTTCTGGAGGGCTGGCGCGGCGTGCTGGACGACAATACGATGCCGCTGACGCTGGAGTCAGTGGACGGCATTCTGGATCAGGGCGGAACGGTGCTGCGCACGTCGCGCACGAACGTTCGCAAGATTGAGGGCGGCATTGAGAAGTGCGTGGCCACGCTGAAGGCGAACAACATCGACGCGCTGATTGCGATTGGCGGCGACGATACGCAGTCGGTGACCAATGCGCTGATTCAGGCGGGTGTGCCGGGCGTCGGCGTGCCGAAGACGATTGATAACGACCTTTACGGAACAGATGCCTGCTTTGGGTTCGACACAGCGGTTTCGATTGCGACCGAGGCGGTGGACCGGCTGCATACGACGGCTGAGGCTCATAACCGCGTGATCGTATGCGAGGTGATGGGGCGCGATGCGGGCTGGATTGCTTTGACGGCAGGCGTGGCGGGAGGGGCGCATGTGGTGCTTGTTCCAGAAAAGCCGATTGATCTGGATCATGTTTGCGCGCTGCTGAAGTACAACCATGACCATGGCAAGAAGTACGGGATTGTCGTCGTGGCTGAGGGCGCGAAGCTGCCGGGCGCTGGACAGGCGATTCAGGGGACGAAGGTCGACTCGTTCGGTCATGCGCGGTTGAGCGGCATCGGGCAGGCGCTGGCTGAAGCCATCGAGGAGAAGACGGGCTATGAGACGCGTTCGGTGAACCTGGGGCATACGCAGCGGGGTGGCACCCCGACGGCTTATGACCGGATGCTGGCTACGCGGTATGGGCTGGCGGCGATTGACCTGGTTCACCAGGGGAGCTTTGGACGGCTGGTCGTGCTGCGGGGGACCGAGATTAAGGACATTTCGATTGCCGAGGCGATCTCAAAGAACCGGACGGTTACGGATGACTTCTTAGAGATTCTGGATGGGCTGGAGCCTAAAGTCTAGGCTTATTCTCGGTTGTGTTTCGTGAAGGCTAGACAGCTATGTCTAGCCTTTTCTGCTTCTTATGTAATCTTCTTCATCTTTAACACGAAGTAGACCTAAAAAGGAATCAACTTTGATACTGACGGTTCCAATAACGGCTTAATTGTCGGTATTTTGGGTAAGAATCCCTTAGATAAACGTGTAACTTGGGGAAATTTCTTGAACGGATGCACCAAAACAGGTATAAGCACATGGCCGGGTTATTTGTCTTGCCGGCGCACACATGATTCATTTCGGGAGGGCCTCCATGAAAACAGCAGTTGCGCGCAGTGAGATTCGAGAAGTGATGGACATCCGACAGGCTGCCGATTACCTGGGAATCAGCCCGGATACGCTCTATAAATATGCATCCGAGGGTTTTATTCCGGCGTTCAAGCTGGGGAATCGCTGGCGTTTTAAGAAGTCGCGGCTGGATGACTGGATGGATCAGCAGTCCGGGGGCGCGCAGCAGGCTGAGGTGAGGGAAGCGAAGCCTCGCCAGCGGAAGCCTGTCAGGGCGGCGCGGTAGTCGATTTCTTGATCGTAGAAAAGTCCGGCCTAAAGGCCCTCGTTCTCATCTTGAATTCACCGGGCTAAAGCCCGGTGCTTCTACCCAGAAAAGCTCTCACTTCAGTTTAGCCACATACTTTACTTCAGTTTAGCCACATACTTTATAGAACGTGGTCCTTACACCGGGCGACAGTGGTCTTCGGTACATCATTCAGATTCTTCCTCCCGTTGGTCGTCAGAATGACGATGACTAACGTCATTGCGCAAAATTAGTCCTTTGTTCGCCAGCCTACTTTTACGAACCATGCTTCCCATGCGTCGCGGTTAGCTTGTTCCTGCTTCTGGATTTCCTCGGGGAGGTCGGGGCCGGGTGGTGGAATCGGGTGCAGCGGGTTGAGTCCGACGGAGGCGCGGTGTTCGTTGACGTGCTCCGGGTCTTCGAGTGGGAGCGGGCGGGTGAGACCATCGCGGATATCGTCGATCCATTGCGTTCCGTAGCGCTGCGGGCGGTCTTCCTGTACGGCGATGCGGTCTTCAAGATAGGCGGCGTGCCATGCTGGGAGTTTTCCTTCGGCCGCGTGGCGTTGCAGCAGCTGTAATGTCTGGCGCTGGAAGGCGGGTTCGCCGATGGCGTGCTGGGCAATGAGCCATGCGGCTTTGGCGCCGTCTTCTCCGGCAATTTCTTCGTGCGGCCAGCCGTGGATTGCTATGATTTCTCTGAGACGCGCGGCATTGTGGCGGTGAACGGCTTCCATTTCGGGGACGTAGAAGCCGCCTAGTTTGCCTTCATCAATCAGATGTTGGCGCACTTGGAGGTCGTGCTCTTTCATCTGGAGCAACTCGGCGCGCAGAGCCTCGTTCATATGGCTGGCTTGGGTTTCTTTCCGAGTAGATAGAACACCATGATGAGCATGAAGACGGAGCCCGTGGCGGCGAGGCCGAGGACGCGCATCACTGCGACCGTGTACCGGCCCTGGCTTGGTGTGTAGTTGCAGCAGTAGAGGATGATGAGGTCGGATAATGATCCGATTTTGTGGTCGCTGGCTTCGACGAGGGCGAGGCGCACGTCGCGTGGTTGGTATTCGACGCCGGAAAGGTACTTGGACATGCGGCCGTCGGGGGTGGCGATCATGATGACGCTGGAGTGGGCGAACTGATTCATTTTGCCGTCGGGGCCGGGGACGCGCACGTAGTGGAAGCCGGTGGCCTGGGCGAGGTCAGTAATGGAGGCTTGCTCGCCGGTGAGGAAGTGCACGCTGGAGGCGGCGTCGGGATTGCCGAGCATCATGAGGAAATGCTGCTTGGCTTCGGTGGCGTCGGCTGGGGTGTCGGTGGGGTCGATGCTGGCGACGATGATGTCGTAGTCGTGGCCGGGATGCAGGTTGGCCCGCTTGAGGGCGGAGGCCATGCCGTGGAGGACTTGCGGGCAGAGCATTCCGCACTTGAAGTAGACGAGGGCGATGACGGCTGGTCTATGGCCGAAATAACTGCCTAAAGTTACGTCGTTTCCGTTCTCGTCGCGGAAGTGGTCGGTGAGCGGGAGTTCGTGGTTAAGGTTCTGGTCTATGCCTGCGTTCTTGAGGTAGGCGGGAGTGGATTGCGCGGCGGCTCCCAGCGGCTTGTCGGCGGGGTATTGCTGGGCTGACAGCGTTAGAGGGGCGAAAGCCAGGGCCGAAAAAAGAAGCTTGTTTCTCAGGTTCACTCTATAGGATACGCTGTCGCGCATCGCGAGCGGTCAAGATCATACCTTTCCCACCCTTTGCTTCGCAAAGGATGGGGCACCCATTTTCGTGCTGCTCGATGCTAACTGCGGGCCTTGCTATGCAAGGCAATAAGCGCACCATGCGGTGCGGGTCCTTCGGCTTCGCTCAGGATGACAAATCAGACAAACAGTGCCGGCACGACCGAGTCCGTACGGCCTCAGGATGCTGCTCTGCTATTTTTCTTCGTGGTATTCCTGTTCGGTGTTGATTTTCCAGAGGACGCTTTTGTCCATGTTGCCGGCGATGATGTTGTCGACGGCGGTCATGGCGGTGAGCATGGAGTGGTCCTGGTTGTTGTATTTGTGCATGCCGTTGCGGCCTACCAGGAATAGGTTCTCGAAGCGGTCCATGTAGCGGATGATTTCGTCGAAGCGGTCATAGGTCCCGAAATAGGCGGGGTAGGTTTTTGGGACGCGGACGACGTGGGCGTCGAGGACGTCGGAGGCTTTGAGGATGCCGATCTTCTCGACTTCGGCGATGGCGAACTGCTTGATCTGGTCGTCGGGCATGCGCCAGAGGTCGTCGGTTTCGTAGCAGAAGTATTCGAGGCCGATCCAGACTTTGCTGGGGTCGGCGACGAGGTAGGGGCTCCAGTTGTTGAAGATCTGCAGGCGGCCTACCTGCACGTCGGGTTCCTGGATGTAGATCCAGGTGTCTTTGAGCGGCGAGCCGTCGGGTTCGGTGACGGTGAGCTTGTTAACGAGCAGGCCGACGGTGAGGAAGTCGCGGTAGATGAGGCCGTCGCTGATGGCGCGTATGTCTGCGGGGATGGGTGTATCTGAACCCGCATTAAGGCTATTGATTAAATCGCGAATAGGCATTGTCGAGAAAACGTAGTCGGCCGCGATGGTGCGCCTTTCGCCAGCAGCGTTGACGGCTTCGACGGTCACGATGCGGTTGCCTTCGATGTGCAGCTTGTCGACGTACCAGCCCATTTCCACGCTGCCGCCCTTTTCGGTAACCAGATCAGCTACATGTTCCCAGAGCTGGCCGGGGCCGTATTTCGGGTAGAGAAATTTTTCGATAAGTGAAGTTTCGGTCTCTTTTTGTGCGATGCCCGATGCCTTCTTGCGGCTGAAGGTCTTCTTCAAGAAATGCATGATGGCTGTGCGCAGGGAGAGGCCCTTGATGCGCTGCGCTCCCCAGGCGGCGCTGATCTGGTCGCAGGGTACTCCCCAGACTTTTTCTGTGTAGGACTTGAAGAAGGTGAGGTAGAGTTCGTTGCCGAAGCGGTTGATGAGGAAGTCTTCCAGTGTTTTTTCGTCTTTGCGGGGGAAGAGTTTTGCGCGGATGTAGCCGATGCCGATCTTGAACATGCGCCACGCGCCGAGCTGGCGAATGGTTTGCGCGCTGAGACTGATGGGGTAATCGAAGAAGCTGCGCAGGAAGTAGATGCGGCTCTTGCGCTGGCGCACCAGCATGACTAGGTCTTCGTTCTCCGGTGGCGGAGCGAGGACGACTGCGGCAACCTCGTCGGGGCTAACCTCTACTTCAGCGTCAGAGTCTTCTGTTTCTGGCTCATGCGTCAATGGACCAAGGCCGCGCAGAGGCGGTTCTTCCTGCAGATGTGCAGGCACGGTCACAACGCGCTTCTTGCCCTGATAACTGATTTCCGCGGCGGTGTCTTCGGGAGGCATCAGGTCGATCCACCACTGCATGACGCGGTCGGATTTGGAGAAGAAGCGGTGGCCACCGATGTCCATGCGGTTGCCCTTGTAGCGCACGGTGCGGGAGATGCCGCCGATTTCGTTGCTGGCTTCGAGGACGATGGGACGGATATTGGAGCGGCGCAGGAATTCGAGCGCGGCGGTGAGGCCGGCGGGGCCTGCTCCGATGATGACTGCGGTTTTCTGGTCGCTCATCGGGTGCTTCCGGAGTTGGTGCGCGGCGGGCTGTTGAGGGAGTCAATCTGCGTGCAATGAGGTGATTGCGATACAGATGGAGGAGAAAAACAATTCTTCATTAAGTGTCTACTTGGCAGGGGTCTACTTATCGTGGCGCGAAACAAGCGTAACTTATTTATTCTAATCGACCAAGGGATTGAATGTAGGATTAGCTGCAACCTGTGAGTCGGGCCGCGTATCTTACTGCGAGTAACGTCATCATAAGGAGAGAGATTATGAATGCTGCAAAATTCTGGGCGGTTTTTGCGATTGGAGTAGCGGCAGGCGCCGCGGTTGCACTGCTTTACGCGCCGCAATCGGGCGAGAAGACACGGCGGCAGGTTCGTCGCAAGCTTGAGGATGCGTCGGATTATGTGAAAGATACTGCCGACACGATCAGCGAACGGGCGAGTAAGGCTTATAAGGTCGGTCGAGGCGCTGTTGAAGATGCCCTTGATTCTGCGAGCAGCGTTTATGATGCGGCTGCGAAGAAAGTGCAGACGATTGTTTAATCAGTTGGCTGAAAGCTGATTTGTTTTCGCGGCTCGTTCGGCATTGCATGGATTCTTCGCGCGGATTGCGCGCTCAAAAATGACAGTTTGTTGAGGGTTGTGCTTTCCCACCCTGTCGCTTACTGCGCGACAGGATGGGGCACCCCTTTTCGTGCTGATCGATGCGAAAAACAGATCCTTTGCTACGCTCAGGATGACAGCATTTCGTTAGTTAGCTGGTAGTGGCTTTAATTTGACGGTGCGGCCGGTGCGTGCTGATTCGCGGGCTGCGTCGAGAATCTGCATCACGATCATGTTGGTGTCGAGTGATGCTTGGTCGCCGTCTGGTTTCAGTGAGCCGTTCATGACTGCAGACAGATAGTGCAGGGAACCGTCGTTCGGCGGCGTGAGCGGGTCGGCTGTGATTTCGCTTTCCTGCTTTTCTCCTACGAAGCGAAGACGGAGTTTCGTGAGGCCAACGGTTATCGCGTAGCCTTTGTTCCCGTAAATCTCCGAATCTTTACGTGCGAAGGTCCAGTTCCATGAGGGCATGAGGACGGCCTGTACGCCGGGGTACTGCAGGATGATGGTGGCGTCGTCGTTTACGTTGGGATATATGTCTGGCTTGTCGGTTTGTGCTACGGCGGTGACGCTGATGGGCGCTTTGCCGTGCATCCACCATGTCATGAGGTCGGCGCCGTAGCAGCCGAAGTCGTAAAGTGCGCCTGGGTTTAAGGCTGGATCGGTGAGCCATTTCAGAAATTCGGGCTGGACGTTGATTTCCTTCGGTCCTTCGTGTCCGTCGTGGACGACGACTTTGCGGACGTCTCCCAGCTTGCCCTGATTGATCAAGTCGTAGACGGCTTTGTTGCTGGAGTACCACGTTGTTTCGTAGTTCACGAGGACCTGGATATTGTGGGCCTTGGCGGTGCGGCGGATGGCGAGGGCATCGTCGAGCGAGATGGTCAGGGGCTTTTCTACCATCACGCTGAGGTTGTGCTGCGCTGCCTGCTCGATAACTTTGCGGTGATCGCCTACGGAGGTATAGACGAGAAGGGCTTGCGGGTGCTTTGCGGCTACGACTTCATCGAGAGTGGTGTAGAAGAGGCTCGGGTCGAGGTGGAATTGCTGCTGGTAGCGGTTGGCGAGGGCTTTGTCGGCTTCTACGATGCCTACCAGTTCTACGTCGTGCTGTTGTGGGAACTGATGCAGGAAGCCGGCGATGTGGCCGTGTTCCAGGCCGTAGATGGCTACTTTCAATGGTTGTGGCTGCGCATAGGTAAGCGTGGGAAGCAGGGTCAGTGCGAGGACTGTCAGGAGTTTGGGTAGGCGCATGGTATCGTTTCCACCGATGATTGTACTTGGTTCTTTTGAAAATGCCAGTCGATGGGGAAGATTCTTGCTTTCCCACCCTGACTTCGTCAGGATGGGGCCCACCCCTTTTCGTGCCATGACTGCTTAAAAGCAAATCCTTCGCGTTGCTCAGGATGACAGCACTGCGGGGGCCCGCTTTCGCGGCGGCTTCAGGCCTTCTCTAGTGGAACCAATTTGCTTTTCTGTGTCAGGTTGGCTATCAGGGTGTTTAGCTTGTAGCCGGATTGTTCCGCTGCTGAGCAGAGTTTTGCGACGGACTGTTCTACTTCTTCGAGAGTTAGGGTTTTGGTTTTGTTGTTGGCTGCGATTTGCAATAGCGCGGGGATTTGAGTCCAGCAGATCATTTCTTCGAATTGCTCTTTGTTGAAGTAGGTGATGCCGGAGGATTCGTTGACGCCGGTGAGCCAGCGGACGTCCAGGTCGGCCCAGAATGCTTCGGAGTGCCAGACGTCTTCGGATGGCAGTTCGGGGTGCGACAAAAGAATGCGGACGCGGGCGGCGGTGCGCCACGCACCTTCGCCATCGATTCCGAGGGATGAGAAGGTTTCGGCGAGGACAGAGCGCAGGAGCAGCTTGTCGAAGAGTGCGGCGCTCATTCCCTGAGGGGAGAAGCTGCGCAGAACGATCCAAGCGATGACTGGCGACCAGGTATGTTCCGTGGAGACGCCCGGCTCTGTGTTGGGCAGCATGTGGCGGACGGCTGCGGGCCACGCGGACGAGAAGGACTGCTCCAGGCGGAGAAGATGGACGGCTGCGGAAGTAAGACCTTCACAATTGGTTCTGAAGTTTTGCGCGAGATCCGGTGCAGCGCCATCGTCTGCGGGGGCTTTCGTGCTCGCTGTCGTTCCAGAGGCCATTGCATCGAGGTCTTCAGCTGACATGGTGTCGACGGCTCTGGCAAAGAATTGCTCTGCTTTTTCAACGAATGCAACAAGGTGTGGATCGAGAGCGGTTGGAAGCGAATCCTGTTTTGCGGCGGCAGGGATGACGGATGGCTTTCTGGCTGTTCCGTTGAGGCGTTTGCGCGTTTCTTTTTCCGCGAGCTCGCCGAAGCAGCAGGCGGTTTTTGCATTGACTGCCTGATGGAATGCCTCGTGGACGGGACGCAGGCGGAGCCATGTGAGCGCCTCATCGACGCTGTGGACGCCTTCGCCGTGCAATGCGTCGCAGAGCGCGTCCCAGGGCTGCTCGGCTGAGGGGCGAAGCTCGCGCCAGTTCAGTAGGACGGTGTGCTGGAAGCCGCGCAGTCCGAAAGTCATGCCGCGATGGTGGATGTCGGTAGCGCGCCGGAGATATTCGAGGCGTTGCGTCGTGTCGCGGTAAGCGAAGATGAGCGAGTCGTCGTAGGGAATACCGAGGCCGTCGGAAAGGTTGCGCTGCCTCAGCTCGCCGCTGCCCTTGTCCATGTATGCGGCGGAGATGTGGATCGTGCCATGCGTTGATCCGTAGCTGTTGTTGTAGACAACGAGCCCACGCTGGTCGCCGAGGCGGTTGGAGTAGGCGAAGACGTTTTCGTCCACTGTCCCGTGGTCGTTCCAGAAATCGTAGAGCACGAAGTTATGGCTCTCGGCGAAGAGCTTGCGGTTCTTGAGCAGGGGAGCGATTTCGTGCTGGTGGCGGGCGATGAGTCCATCGTTGGGATGCTCGTCCATGCGGGCGCGCTTGAATTCCATGCCGTAGCGCTCGGTGTAGCCCTCGATCTGGCCGTGGCCGAACATGGGCAGGCCGGGCAATGTTGCGAGCAGGGTGCAGACGCCGAAGTATTTATCTCCGGTGCCGAACTGGTCGATGGCGGTGCGCTCGTCGGGATTGCTCATGAAGTTGACGTAGCGTTTCATGACGTCGGGGTCGAATTCGATGGTTTTCTTGAGATATGACCGGTATTTTGCGTTTTCCTCGTCCCTCAGCATGTTCATGAAGGCGCTGTTGTAGACGCGGTGCATGCCGAGAGTACGGACGAAGTAGGCTTCGAGAAGCCAGAAGGCTTCGGCGAGCAGGAGAGTGCCGGGGACTTCTACGGCGACGCGATCGACGACTTCGCGCCAGAATTCGTGCGGCATGAGGGCGTCGAATTCTTCCTGCGACATGGCATTTTCCGCGCGCGAGGGGATGGAGCCACCGGCGCCGGGGAGTGGGAACCAGAGGCGCTGCACGTGACGCTTGGCGAGGACCATGGCTGCGTCGAAGCGGATGATGGGGAACTGGCGGGCGACGTGGAGGATGGTCTGAATGACGTGCTCGCGGACTTCGGCTTTGGAGTAGTCGAGCTGCGCGGTGTCGTTCCAGGCGAAGGATGTGCCGTCGTTGCCGTGGTAGACGTAGCGGGTGGTGCCGTCGTGATGGTGGCGGAGGCGGAAGGCAACGGCGGCGTCGCTCTGGTCGTAGTAGTGGTCTTCGATTTTGATTTCGACACGGCTGTCGGTGGAGAGATCGGGACCGTTGTAGCTGTAAACAGGGAATGGGCTCTCCCAGCGATAGATGAACCATTCGGGATGCTCGATGACCCATTCGGAGTCGATGCCCATGTGGTTGGGGACCATGTCGCTGGCGAGGCGCAGGCCGAAGCGTGAGGCGCGGTTGCGCAGGTCTTCGTAGGCAGAGTAGCCGCCGAGGTCTTCGGCGATGTCGTATTCCTTGAGTGAGTAGGCGGACGCTACGGCGTCGCTCTGGCCGCGCAGGCGCTTGATGGTGCGGGAGGCGATACTGCGCTCCCAGAGGCCGATGAGCCAGAGGCCGGTGATGCCGCGGTCGGCGAGGATGCGCAGCTCTTCATCGGGGATCTGGTTGAGGCGGTGAATGTGGCGGCCGTATTTTTTCGAGAGCTGTTCGAGCCAGACGTAGGTGCTCTTTGCGATGAGGACGACGTTGGGCATCCATGCCTGGTCGGCGCTGAAGGCTTCGTATTCAATGAGCGGGGCCTGGTAGTCGTGCGCGTAGAGTTTGCGGTCGAAGTCTTCGTCGAAGCCGATGAACTCGTCGCCGCGGAAGCCTTGCGTTCCCCAGGTGGGCGCGCCGTGGCGGTGCCAGTCGGGGCCGGGCGGATGGAAGCGGAGCCAGATGGCGATGTCTTCTTCGCGCAGGACGTCAATGGCGAGGAGGATGCGGCGGAGGTCCGCCGCGAGGTATTTTGACCAGCGCTCGCGGATGAATTCGAGCTGTCCGGCGATGGAGTCGGGTGAGGCGAGCATGGGTGCGCGGAGTGCCTCGTAGAGGCTGCCAACTTCTGGCGCCAGTGGCGGGCGCGTGGTGAGGTAGTCGGGCAGGGCTGCGGTTACGCTTTTGTAGACAGTCTGCGTCTTCAGCGGCTCGTCGTTGAACAATTCACGAAAAGGCGCGAAGGCGGGGTTCATGTTCGAGAGCCAGAGCAGCATGAGCTCTTCGAGTGCAGCTTCGCGGTTCGGCAGGCTGTCGGTTGTGCCGTTGAGCCATTGCTGAGCTGTGAGTTCGCCACGATAGACGGCGACATTCGGGAACTGTTCGACGAAGGTGAGGAGCAGCTGCTCGATTTTTGTGGGGTCGAGTTTTGAGGCGAACCAGCGGATGGCTTCACTGTGAACGGCGGGGTCGATTTCCTTGCGGTACTGGGCGACGAGGGCGTGATTGAGCTCGTCGATGAGGCCCATGGCGAAGAGAGCACCGGCGTTGATGGTCTTCGCAGGATCGGCGTCGGCGCCGCGGGCTTCGTTGAGCTGGCTGGCCAGTCTGCGGCTGGCTGCGACGTTCCCAAAGATTACGTTTCCGGTGTAGCCGAAGATCAGCCCGTCAACATTGAGGCTTTCTCGAATTGCCCGGGAAATATGAAATTCCATTGTGGAACGTCTCCCATGTCCAGAAGCACCGCAGCGGTTGTTATACCACCACGTTGAAATACATGCAGCGTCTCTTTCATACAACGCAGAGTTCTGCTTCGGCAAATGCAGCGAGAGCGCCGAAAATCTGCTTTCTCAAGTTGGATGCAAGCCGAGCGGAGGCTACTCGATCTCGAAGGCGATGTACTGGACAACGCCCTGGCGCTCGATTTCGAAAACCGCGGCTTCACCGGGCTTGAAGCTGGCGAGATCCTGCCGCAAGTGTGCGGTGTCGCTGACCGGCTTTCCGTTGAGGGTACGGATGACGTCTCCCTGCTGCAGGTCGGCGAGCGTTGCCGGTTCGCCGTTGAGAAGTCCGGCGACGAGGATGCCGGTTTTCGAGCGGGTTTGCAGGCTGTCGCTGAGGGGGCCTTTGAGATCGATGCAGAAGATGCCGAGTGAGGCGATGAGGTCGGTGGCGGGGTTGATGAGGTCGGAGAGGTTGTCGACTGTGGGCGGCGCGTCGGCGGGCGTGACGGCCACGTTCACAGGCTGACCGCCGCGCATGACTTGTATCTGCATGGGCAATCCGCGCGGGTGTATGTACATGACAGCGGTGTATTTTGGCAGGGAATCGACGGGGAGACCGTCGATTGAGGTGATGACATCGCCAGCGCGCAAGCCTCCTGTTTCTGCCGGGCCGCCGGAGTCTATGTCGGAGAGAATCACGCCCCAGTCCTGCGGGAGCTTGAGGCCGGCGGCGAGCGCGGGTGTGATGGTCTGCGCGTGGGCTCCGATGGTGATGGCGTGGACGACGCCGTGCTCCTTAAGTTCGTGGTAGGCAAAACGCACGACTGGCTCGGGAATGGCGAAACCGAGGCCTTCACTGCCTCCGCCGGAGCTGAGGATAAAGGTGTTGATGCCGATGAGGTTGCCGCCGCGGTCGATGAGCGGGCCACCGCTGTTGCCAGGGTTGATGGGGGCGTCGGTTTGCACGTAGACCATGGGACGGTCGAGTTCGGGCTGTCGGCCAACGGCGCTGACGATGCCCTTGGTGACGGTGTGATCGAGGCCTTGAGGCGCGCCGATGGCGAGAACTGTCTGGCCCAGACGGACGCGAAACTGCTGATCGGGCAATGCGATGGTGGGAAGGTTCTTCTCTTCGATCTTGATGACCGCCAGATCGGCGTAGCGGTTGGTGCCGATGAGTTTGGCTTCGTAGACGCGCTGCCTGCGTGCGAGGGAGGTGTGGTAGGGCACCATCTCGACGGTCGCGGGAGAGAGGATGACGCGGATACGCAGCGCTCCGGAGACGACGTGATTGTTGGTGACGATGTAGCCGTCGGGATCGACGATGACGCCTGAACCCAGAGAGCGCTGGCGTTGCAGCATCTGCGAGCTGTTGTCTTCGTCGTCGTGCTCGGGAACGCCGTAGCCTGTGACTTCGATTTCGACGACGGAGCGCATGGCTTTTTCGGCGATGTCGTCGATGGCCTGGTCGTAATCCTGCAGGATGGTTGGCGCTGCTGGGGGCGTAGGTTGATTCTGGCAATGGACGATTGGTGGGAGGGAAGCGCAAACAAGGGCAAGAGTAAGGGGCAATCTGAGGTTCATCTTGGGCTACTCGCTGGCGGACAGGTTTTGTTGCGAGGAAGGTTCGATGAAGATTGTACCCTGCGCTTGTCGAGTGTCTGCGAATCCAGAGTTTCAGGGTTATGATCCTGAGCCATCCTAAAAAGAAAGTCGCGCAGCCGATCTTAGATCAGCCGCGCGAGATTGGAAGGGTGAACTACTGCTCAGCCATTTGAGGGGTGCAGCACGCGGAAGCTGTTGCCTCCTTGTGACCACACCAGTACCAGGGCGTCCTGTCCGCTTGGCACGCTCTTGAGCGCGTCGGCGGCATCGGAAGCCGACGTGGTGGGCTTGCGATTGACGGAGACGATGACGTCTCCAGATTGCAGACCAGCGTTGTCTGCCGGGCTGCCGGAGCGCACATCCTGGATGACAGCTCCTTGAACATTTTGCGGCAGCTGTATCTGGTTGCGAACGTCGGGCGTGAGGTTGCTGAGGCTCATGCCCCAGCGGCCTTTGCCAGGACCGTTTTGTGCTACTTCATGATCGGCTTTCTGCTCGAGCGGTTCGAGCGTTACCGGGACGTTGATCGTTTTGCCGTCGCGGGCTACTTCGAGATGAATCGTGTCGCCGGCCTGCTTTTGCGTCACTTCCATCTGAAGCTCTCCGGCATCGGCTACTTCTTTGCCATTGAGTGCGGTGATGACATCGCCTGTTTTAAGGCCAGCCTTGCCGCCGGGTGAATCGGGATTGACGTCGGAAACGACTGCTCCAACTGCCTTGTTCATCTGGAAGAACTTCGCGTTGTCTGGGGTTACGTCGGCGATGGTGACGCCCATGAAGCCGTGGCGTACTTTGCCGTCGCGGATCAGCGTGTTCACAGTGTTCTGAACGATCTGCTCGGGTATGGCAAATCCCATACCGGCGAACGATCCGGTGGGCGAGATGATGAAGGTGTTGATGCCGATCAGTTCTCCGCGGGCGTCGACGAGCGCGCCA
>Ga0209139_10000108_pt1 | contig 24035 bp, 20 predicted proteins | sample BogFormECP14_OM3_FD_188246 | JGI IMG/M metagenome (GOLD analysis project Ga0209139, IMG submission 188246) | Bog forest soil microbial communities from Calvert Island, British Columbia, Canada - ECP14_OM3 (SPAdes) (version 2) | ecosystem: Environmental > Aquatic > Freshwater > Wetlands > Bog ...
AAAGCTGGCCGCTGAAGGCGTTGATGGCTGCGGTAGTGGCCTGGGCTGTTGCGGCGATGTACTGTCCAGCCTGGTTCTTGATTTTGGCTACGGGCAGGTGGTTTTGCTCGGCGTAGGTCAACTCGACATAGCCGATGGCGCCTGGAGACTGGCGGATGGTTCCAGTTACGCCCTCACTGCCTTTGCCTCCGATTCCGACGGGCCAACTGACCGAATTGCCTTTGCCTACCTTCGCTTGCCATTCGGGACTAATTGCTGCGAGGTAGGTCGTAAAGATGTTCGTCGTGCCGCTGCCTTCGGCGCGGTGTGCTACGACTACGGGCTGATTGGGGAACTTCACTCCCGGATTGTCCTTGGCGATGACCGAGTCCTGCCACGTTTTGATGTTGCCGAGGAAGATGCCGGCGAGGGCTTCGGGCGAAAGCTGCAGCGGCTGGTTCAGATCGGGCAGATTGTAGGTGATGCAGACGGGGCCGGCGGATTCCGGGATCTGGATGACGGGCTTCATTTCACCGAGTTGCTGGTCGCTGAGCGCGGCATCGGATGCGCCAAAGTCGACGGTGCCGGACTTCACCTGCTGGATGCCCCCGCCCGACCCGATGGACTGGTAATTGATCTGGACATTTGTATGAACTTTGGAGAAGTCCTGAATCCAGCGCGTCATGACTGGATAAACGAAGGTGCTGCCAGCTCCGGAGAGCTGGACATTTTCAGAGCCGCCTGAGTTGCATCCGGCAACGCCAACCAGGATAACTGCGACGGCCGCTGCGGCCAGCTTATGGGTCATGGTGAAGTTCCGCACTTGAATCCCTCCTCTTGAATTTGTTGTTTGCATCAGCTTTGACGGATGCCCTCCGTAAGATTTTTTTAACGGAAATTTATATTTCGTTTTCGAGGTTTTTGCACGGGCCGATCTGGCAACGCTTCGGTTGGAGGCGTCCTCTTACTGAGTAGAGCACGTAACTTCAAAATGGTATGCCAAAGAAGTGGAGGTAGTAGGCATGCAACAAACCCTGAAAGGTAAGAGAGTTGCAATTCTGGCCACGGATGGCTTTGAACAGGTTGAACTTACCGAACCGAAGAAAGCGCTCGAACAGGCAGGCGCGGTGACAGAAGTCATTGCACCGAAGTCCGGGGAAATCAAAGGCTGGAAATTCAAGGAATGGGGCGATTCGGTGAAGGTCGACAAGACTTTAGCGAATGCCAGACCAGGTGATTATGACGCCCTAGTACTGCCGGGAGGCGTCGCGAATCCTGACAACCTTCGTATGGATGAGAAAGCCGTGAGCTTCGTGAAGGAGTTTGCGCAATCGGGTAAACCCGTTGCGGCGATCTGTCATGGGCCCTGGACGCTCATCGAAGCTGGAGTTGTGAAGGGTCATACGTTGACCTCGTGGCCTTCATTGAAGACGGACTTGAAGAATGCGGGTGCAAACTGGGTGGATAGAGAAGTGGTGCTCGATGGGAATTTCATCACGAGCAGGAAGCCGGATGATCTCCCGGCGTTTATTAAGAAGGTGATCGAAGAAATTGCCGATGGGAAGCATCTGAAGGCTGCTTCTTAGCATGTCTTGTTTGACGGAAAAGCGCGCCGATTTTCGGCGCGCTTTTTTATGCTGAGATTTGTGGTTCCCACCTTTTGCTCCGCAAAGGATGGGGCACCCCTTTTCGTGCTATTGCTTGGTGAAAAGCAGATCCTGCCGCTTCACCCCGCTCAGCGTCAGGATGACAAAACTTTATCTGAATGCTCGTTACTTAAGCGTAGCTGCGGACCCACTCGACGATGCTGCGGACGGCTACTCCGGTCGGACCTTTGGCGGTCCAGGGTTTGGTTTCGTCCATCCAGGCCATGCCGGCGATGTCGAGGTGAATCCAGGGGGTGTCTTCGGCGAATTCCTTCAGGAACATGGCGGCCGTGATGGCTCCGCCATAGCGGCCGCCTGTGTTCTTGATGTCAGCGATGTCGGAGCGGATCTGCTCACGGTATTCGTCGTCGAGCGGGAGACGCCAGAAACGCTCGCCGGATGTTTCCAGTCCCTCGGTGAAGTGCTGGTAGGTTTCTTCGTCGTTCGCGAAGATTCCGGCGTTCTGCTGGCCGAGGGCCACGGCTACGGCTCCCGTCAACGTGGCGGCATTGATCAGGTGCGTTGCGCCGAGTTGTTTCGCGTAGGTTAGACCGTCGGCGAGGACGAGTCGGCCTTCGGCATCTGTATTGATTACGTCAATGCTCTTGCCGGACATGGCAATGACTACATCGCCTGGCTTATAGGCTTTGCCGGAGGGCATGTTCTCAGCGGCGCAGACGATGCCGATGACCTTAACGGCTGGCTTGAGCTGGGCGATGGCGCGCATGGCTCCGATCATGGCGGCGCCTCCGGCCATGTCGTACTTCATCTTCTCCATGCTGTCGGCGGGCTTGATGGATATGCCTCCGGTGTCGAAGGTGATGCCTTTGCCGACGAGGCCGAGGACTGGACCGTCAGCTGGAGCATTTTCCGGGACGTAAGTCATCACAATTAACGCGGGCGGCTCCTCGGAGCCTTGCGTGACGCTCCAGAAGGCCCCCATTTTGAGTTCGTGGAGCTTCTCTGCACCAAAAACTTCGCACTTCAGCCCGACTCCCTGCGACATTTCGGCGGCCTTCTCGCCCAGGATGGTCGGCGTCATGAGATTTCCCGGCTCGTTGACGAGGGTGCGGGTGAAGTTCTGCGATTCGCCGATGATGACGCCTTCGTTGAAGCCGGCTTCGGCAGCTTTCTGGTCGGGTGCGAGGACGGTCAGCGACTGGATGCTCTGGTCTTTGCGGTCGCTGCGATAGGTGTCGGGGTCGAAGTCGGCGATGGTGGCTCCCTCGGCGACGGCGCGGGCGGTTTGGGCCACGTCGAAAGTGGTTGGGAGCAGGATGGTAAGCTCGCGCAGCTTGCGCGGCTTGGCGAAGCGGACGGCGGTTCCAGCGGCCTTGCGGACGTCGTGAACGGTGGCTTTTGCGGCCTTTCCGAGTCCGACGAGGAGCAGGCGCTTGGCTTTGAGGCCTGCGGGCGCGTGCAGCAGGATGGTTTCATTGCTGGCGCTGGCGAATTCGTCTGTTGTGAGGACGCTGGCGACGGCTTTCTGGATGGCTTCATGGTCGGTCAGGAGCGAGATTTCGGGCTTGGCGTCCTTGCCGGTGGCTGTGTCGGTGGTGAAGGCAACGAGGAGTTCGGTTTCGGCTGCTGCTGCGCTGCCGGTCTGGAGGGTGGTCTTCATATCTCCAGTGTAATTGCTTGACTATTCCAGTCGCGCTTGCCTTGCCTTCAGCCGTAAATAGTGCAATGTCCCAGGTCTATTGAGACTTAGGACATTGCGTCTGACTTGGCGATCAATTGACCTTGGTGCCGTTGGCTACTACTGCATTTGCGTCGACTACCTGTTTGATTTGTTTGCCGTGGTCGGTGATCACGAAGTGTATGTTGAGCGGGGGCGGAGGTCCGGTAGAGCCGGGAGGGGCTGATGATGACACTGGATCCAGTAGTTGGGGTTACACTTCTCGGCGTGCATAGGGGGACGATGCCGCGCCCTGCCGTCTATACCAAGGCGACAGGGTGGGGTAACGAACCAGCGCTCAGACGACTAACGATCGTGGCCGTCATGACCGTCGTTGACTCTCGTGCATGTGATGGAGAGCGCATGCTCGCCGTTTACGCTGTAAATCTGTTTACCGTTATCAACCACCACAAAGTAATTGATTATCAGATCCTGACTGTTGGGACTGGAGGTTACAGACTTTCCCGTGCAATCCGGATTGACGGCATAGGTCCCGGCGTTCTTGTCCCAACCGGAGTCGAACGAACTACCGCTGACAACTGCGTGCTCCAACCCCGTTAGATTGCCATCGCCATCGTAACGAGTCGTGGTTGCTGCGACGAACGGAAGTTGGGTTGTCCCGAAGATGAGCGAGCCCTGGATGGAACAGCCGTAATCGCCCCTAATGGTTTTGTTGGAGCAGGACTGAGCCACGGCAGTCGTGCCTAACACGAAAATGCAGCAAACGAGCATCATGGGCGACGCTAACGTCAGAATTCTGGAGAGCGGATTAGTTTTCATCGAGACCTCCTTCAGGTCTGGGGTGAACTGCGTGGTTTTGCGCCGGATTGTTTCCATCAACTTAGGGGCATGAAACACCGTAGTCCCAGGGTTGAAAGCCAGGAGCGTGCAATCCGAGATTCTGGCGGGTCGTGAGGGCCGCCGGATGGCGATCCTCATCCCGAGTGGAAGCACCATCGCACCGTTTGCAGTAGCGATCAATGCACGGCGGGTGAATTGATGGTGAACTGCGAGAACATCAGCCGAATGTTAGGTTTAGCGACGAAGGTGAACTGTTTTGTGCCTTGTCGTAATGGCGTTGGGATAAAATGCGAGTCCACGAAGCGAGGCTTACTTGGTCACTGACCGTTCATTTCCGCTTTCTGGGCGTTTTGACCGCTTCGAGGTCGATCTGAATCGAGGCGAGCTGCGGAAAGAAGGCGTGGGCGTCGCCATTCAGGAGCAACCTTTCCAGGTGCTTCGCATGCTCCTGCAGGCGGAGGGAGAGGTCGTAACACGCGAGCAGCTGTGTGCTGCTCTCTGGCCAAAAGACACCTTTGTTGATTTCGAACACGGAATCAATACCGCGGTAAAAAAGCTGCGCCAGGCGCTTGAGGATTCAGCGGAGCGGCCCAGGTTCGTCGAAACACTGCCCCGGATCGGTTACCGCTTCATGGTTCCGGTGGAGTGGGCGAACAGCAGGCATGGCATGAGTCTGCTGCCAAATGTTGTGCCGATCGCTCCGCCCGAGACACTGGCATCTCTTGAAACGGTTCCACCGAAGCGCGCGTGGAAGCTGTCAGTGCGGGTAGCATTGGCGGCGCTGGGAGTGATCGCCTGCGCATTTTTTGTTCGCAGAGTATTGGTTGGTCATTCCGAAGAGCCTCTACCAAACTTCAGCCAGCGGCGGTTGACGGCGAATCCTCACGATGCGCCGCTGACCAGCGGGGTGATCTCGCCGGATGGCAAGTATCTGGCTTATTCGGATCCGACGGGGCTCTATCTGCGACAGGTTGACAGTGGCGAGACCATTTCCGTGCCTTTGCCGAAAGAACTGGATGCCATGCCGGAGAGCTGGTTTCCCGACAGCGTTCATCTTGTCGTTTCTCACTTTGATGATCTGGATAGGAAGCCTTCCAGCCTCTGGAAGATCTCGGTCGTGGGGGGAACGCCGCGAAAGCTGGCGGATGCAGGTCTGTCTGCGCGAGTGTCACCCGATGGGTCGAAAATCGTGTTTCTCAGGGGCCAGTGGGATGACGAAGAGATATGGCTGATTAATACGGACACGAATACGACCACTAGGATTGTAGACGGGGGCGGGGATCATTTTGGCCCGATTGCCTGGGCTCCTGACGGGAAGAGATTTGCCTGCATCAGAATGCCCGACCGCTTCAGTACGGTCGGACTTGGACAGCGAATTGAAGTGTTCGACGCGACGACGGGGAAGGGCGAGACGATACTGTCAGATTTTCGGCTGGGCGAGGCGCTTGCGTGGCCGGAGAACAGGCGCCTGATTTATGCATTGCAGGAGGCTCCGCCTAATGACGGAAACTTTAACCTTTGGTCGGTACACCTAGATTCGCATACAGGACGGCCTTACGGCTCTGCCACCCGCATCACAAACGATCAAACTCCTATCGCCGGCGTCAGTGTAACAAGTGACGGAAAGCGCCTGGCTTTGCTTCGCCGCGAGTTCCAGTCGGACGTTTACGTGGCGGAATTGATGGCTCAGGGTAAGCAGTTGAGCCCTCTTCGGCGCTTCACTTTGGATGACAGGGACGATTGGCCATCGGCCTGGACGCCGGACAGCAAAGCTGTTCTGTTTGTCTCGAATCGCGACGGGCCCAACCATATTTTCAGGCAATCGATTGATGCGGCGCATCCTGAATTACTGGTGGGCGGAAAAGACGGTCTCGGCTTTCCGGAACTGACTCCCGATGGTTTGAGCGCGCTCTATCTTGTCTACCCTTCGTCGGGTAAGTCGTCTGACAATTCCCGGCTCATGCGTGTTGCGCTGGCTGGCGGTTCCTCACAACTGGCATTTGAAGAGCCGGGAATCGGAGGCTACAAGTGCGCGCGGCTGCCCTCTACGCTCTGCATTTACAGCCGGATCGATAATGGGGTACAGAGATTTTTCGTGTTCGATCCAGCGGGAGGAAAAGGGAGGGAGCTTTCTGCGGCGAAAAGGCCGTCTGACGATGGACCGGGCAGCGCCTGGAGCCTTTCTCCGGATGGCCGATATCTGGCGAGCCCCAGGTCGGCAAATCCACAGGACGCGTCTGCGCTCAGGATACTTGATTTGACCAGCGGCAAAGAGCGGGAGATTTCGCTGCCGGGTCCGCTACTGATCATGGGTATCGATTGGGCTCCGGACAACAGAAGCCTGTGGGTGGGTGGCTACATGGGCAGGAGTGGTGGGGGAACTCGCTCGGGCCTCTTAAGGGTCGATCTCGCGGGCAGAGTCAGGACGATGCTCGAAGGATCAAGCATGGCGATATGGTTTGCGATTCCTTCTCCGGATGGGCGTCGTCTTGCGATTTTGGCACATACTGACGATTCGAATGTTTCGCTGCTGGAGAATTTCTGAGTTTGCTCTGAACGACAATTCTGTTTCGCGGGTTGGGACAACTTGCAAGAGCGCCCAGCCGTCCATATCTTGTTTGGCAGCTGTTCTTTCGGGTGGGCCGATGGTGCTGCGAAATTCGACGCTTGTTCTGGCATTGCTGGTCGGGACGGCACTCTCGTTGCCTCTTGTGAGGTTATCGGCGCAAGCGGCCGCGCAGACGCCGCCACCTAACCAATCCACATACACGTTTCGTGCGGACACGCATATTGTTCTTACCGATGTCACGGTGACGGATGCGAAGGGCAACCCCGTGCGTGGTCTGCCGCAATCTGCTTTTCACATCTTCGATAACAAGAAACCGCAGGTGATTGCTTCCTTCGAGGAACATGCGGAGATACCGGCTGCCACGACGCTGCCGGAGGCTGCGAGTGGTGTTTACAGCAATGACTATCTGCTGCACCTGCCGCCTGTGCTGAATGTCATGCTGATCGACATTGCCCGCCTCGGCATGGCCGATCAGATGTACCTCAACTACGAGCTGACGAAGTTTCTGAATGAGCGGCCGGACGGGCAGCCTCTCGCCATCTACCTGCGCGCGGGTTCCGGCTGTTTTCTGGTGCAGAACTTCACTTCGGACCGCAAGTTGCTGCTGGCAGCCTTGCACAAGGCGATTCCGCGCTTTCCTCCTCAGGACAGCGAGTACCTGAGCGACTTTGATACGCTGCAGCAGATGGCCCTCGCCCTGAGCCAGCTTCCCGGGCGGAAGAATCTTCTGTGGTTCTCCGGTGGTTCCAACGTGCACACGCTCATACCCAACGCCATCAGTTTGGAGAATGACGCTGACTGGCGCGGTCTCTATGATGAGCTGGATCAGGAACGCATCGCCATCTACCCGATTGATGCACGAGGGCTCATGGTGATTTTGCGCCCGGCGGTGCTGATGGCCCTTGCGACGCAGCACATCATCCTGAACGAGCAGGCTCAGGCTACCGGTGGACAAGCCTTCTATGACAACAATGGACTAAAAGAGGCGACGGAGCATTTTCTGGATACGGATGTCAGTTTTTACTCGCTGACCTACTCGCCGCAGAACCTTCGTTTTGATAACAAATGGCACAAGATTCGCGTTGCCGTCGATGGCTCTTATCACCTCAGCTACCGCAGCGGATACTTTGCGGACGGCAGCATGCGCGGCACGGAGGAGCCACCGAAAACCAGAACTCGTCTGCTTGCAGGCGGAGAAAAGCTTGAAATGACCGAGTTGAGAGATCAACCCATCATCTTTCGGGCAAGCGTGCTGCCCTCGTCAGACCCTTCTGTTGCCAGGATGGAGAAGCCCTCGGGTTCTCTGTCTCCGCCTCCGCCAAAGAAGGGATCGGTGCCGTTCTCGGTTCGGTATACGGTGCCGCTCAACGCACTTACCGTAAGAGAGGTAGACGGGAGGCATCAGATCGTCTTCGCCGTAGCAGCCATTGCGCTCAATCGCGACGGGAGCGCCGTCCAACAGGACGCGCAGCAGGTGAAGATGGTTCTCAAGGAGGATGTGTTTCGACGCGATCCCAACCTTACCGTTACGCTGGACCAGAAGCTCAACCTGACAAAAGATGACCAGTTTCTCAGTCTTGGTATATTGGACACGGTCAGCGGGCGATTCGGCAGCGTCGAAGTTCCTCTTGATGTGCACAAACCGGTGAAACATTAGGATCGCTGGGTAAGGGCTGTAGTTCTCACCCTTTTTCGTGCTGATGTTTAGGGAAAAGCAGGTCCTTCGCTCCGCTCAGGATGACAAATCTTTGGCGTGGAGCTGGAAGATCACTGCCCGCGGTTGCGGGCAATGGCGGCTCGGGCTTCTTTGTCGGCTTCCCGGCGGCGTTCGGTTTCGCGTTTGTCCCAGTCCTGTTTGCCCTTGGCTACCGCTAATTCGCACTTTACCCGGCCGTTGCGGAAATAAAGGCGGGTAGGAATGAGCGTAAATCCCTTTTGCTGCGTCTTGATGATTAGTTTGCGAATTTCTTCCTGATGGAGCAGCAGCTTGCGGGTTCGGAGCGACTCGTGATTGGTGTAGCTGCCGTGAGAATACGGACCAATATGCGCGTTCAACAGAAAGGCCTCGCCGTCCTTGACGATGCCGTAGGCATCTTTGAGATTGGCCTTGCCTTCGCGGATGGACTTGACCTCTGTTCCGCGGAGGGCGACGCCTGCCTCGAATTTATCGGTCAGAAAGTAGTTGTGACCGGCGGCGCGGTTGACGGCGGCGTCGCGGGTGCCGGATGCGACCGGGTCTCTGGGCTTCGACGCGGGCTTGGTTTTCTGGGGGGCGGCCGGAGCCACCTGATGGCTGGTTTGGCGGGCCATGGGTACGAATTCTAATGCTAGCATGCAAGGTGGACTTGTCCTTTGATGAACATGGCGATGCTATAATCGCCAAGCATCGTGGCATGAAAAGAAACAGGTTATCAGCCCGGATTCCGTGCTCGAAACCGGCTCTGCCAGCCGCAGAAAGAATCTTTTCCCCCGAGATGTTTTCCTGGAGTTGCATGAACAATCGAGCCGTGAAACTGGCCCTCTTTTTTCTTGTATGTACTGTATTTTTTGGCTTTTCCGTCACGGCGCATGCCCAGTCCGCAAAGTCGTTATACAAGCAGGGCGAAACTGCTGAAGCCAAGAACGACGTAGAGACGGCTTACGAGGACTACTACAAGGCCTTCCAGAAAGATCCCAAAGACCTGCGCTACAAGACAGCCTATGAGCGGACCCGCTTTTCCGCGGCTGCTGCGCATCTAAAGCGCGGTCAAAAGCTACGCGATCAGGGGGATAACACAGGCGCGCTGACGGAATTTCTGCATGCGCTCGAGATCGATCCGAGCAATGAGCTGGCGCAGCAGGAGATTCGGGCGACGCGGGACAAGATGAGTGCTCCGCCCAACCAGGAATCTTCGCTCTCTCCGAATGCCAATCCGGCGCTGGAGGACATAGGCGGGCCGCCGGCGCTGACGCCGCTTTCGAACGAACCGCTGACCATTCACTCGGTCGAAGACAGTAAGATTGTCTACCAGACGGTAGGCAAATTGGCCGGGATTAACGTGTTGTTCGACCCGGAATATACGTCGAAGCGCATCCAGGTGGACCTGACGAATGTACCGCTCTATGACGCGCTGCGAATTCTCGGAACGATTTCGGGAACCTTCTGGCGTCCTATTACGGCGAACACAATTTTTGTGGCGCAGAATAATCGCGGCAAGCGCGCTGAGTTGGACGAGCAGGCTGTACAGACCTTTTACCTGACCAACGTTTCGCAGCAGCAGGACCTGAACGATGTGCAGACGGCGCTGCGCAACGTTTTTACCACGGCCAAGCTGTATGCGGTGCCGAGTCAAAGCGCGATTATTATGCGCGGCACGCCGGATGAGCTGCTGCTGGCGCAGAAGCTGATCTACGATCTGGACAAGGCGCGGTCTGAGGTCGTGGTGGACGTGGCGGTAATGGAAGTGAACCGCGACAAGACGCGGCAGATCGGCATTCAGCTGCCGCAGACGGCGACGATCAACTTCCAGCAGTCGAATGCGAACCAGAGCTCGACCTCTTCCTCCTCTTCTTCCTCGTCAACAACTACTACCGGTACGACGACGGGTGGTTTGACTCTGAATGATCTGGCACACTTGAATGCGACGAATTTTGCAGTGACGATCGGGCAGGCGCAGGTGAACCTGTTGCTGACGGATTCAGATTCGAAGATATTGCAGAATCCTCGCATTCGTGCATCCGACGGGCAGGAAGCTACTCTGAAGATTGGCGAAAAGTATCCGGTGGCCACCGGCTCGTACCAGACGGGTGCGGCGACAGCTATCGTAAGCTCGCTGGTGAATACGCAGTTCCAGTATTTGGACGTGGGCGTGAACATCACCATGAAACCACAGATCCATTATGACCGCGATGTAACGATGAAGATGAAGATCGAGGTTTCGACCATCGGTCCTATCCTGAACCTCGGCGGCGTCAGTGAGCCGGTCATTTTGAATAACAGTGCTGAAGAGACAATCCGGCTGAAAGAGGGAGAGGCCAGCATCATCGGCGGCATTCTTACGAAGTCGAATAACAGGTCGCTGAGCGGTTGGCCGGGGCTGGCAGAGCTGCCGATCCTGCGATATATCTTCGGTTCGGAGACGCGCGAGGTTCAGGACGACGAGATTGTCTTCCTGGTGATTCCGCACGTGGTGCGCGCGGCGCAGATTTCTCCGCTAAATACGCGGCAGATCGATACGGGCACGACGAACACGATTGAGCTGAGAAGGATTCAGGCTCCGGTGCCGCCGCCGCAACCGGCTAAGCCCACCGGCCAGGCTGACGGTCAGGCCGTGCCGGGGCAGACGGCTCCTCAGGCTGCCGCGAACGCTGTGGCGCAGATGCAGCAGCAGGCGAATGCCGGCGCTCCGGTGAGCTTCCAGTTGGCTGCTCCTCCGGCGCCGCAGAAAGTGGGTTCCAGCTTCCAGGTGGCGGTGAATCTGTCCGGTGGGCAGGATGTGTTCTCCGTGCCGCTGCAGATGCAATATGACACTTCGAAGCTGAGCCTCATCAATGTAGACCTGGGAACCTTCCTCGGGAAGGATGGGCAGACAGTCGCGCTGGTGCATCGCGATGACAACGGCAACGTAACGATTTCGGCGTCGCGGCCTCCGGGTGTTGCGGGCGTGAGCGGGACCGGATCGGTGGTGGTGTTGACCTTCCAGGCGAAGGCGGCTGGGGATGCTTCGGTGGCGATCACGCGACCGGTGGTGCGGAACAGCGCGCAGCAGGCGTTGCCGGCGACTGGAGCACAGGCGGTGGTTCATGTGCAGTGATGCGCGGTTGCGCCAACACGCGCGTCCATTCTTTGTGGCTTTTTACTAATGCGGCTCAAACGAAAATCCAGACACGGCGAAGCCGGGTTGACGCTGGTGGAACTGATCGTCACGGTTGCGATCCTTGCGATTCTGGCGTCGGCGGCGATTCCGCTGACGCGGCTTACTGTGAAGCGGGAGAAGGAGCGCGAGCTTCGCTACGACCTGTGGCAGATGCGCGACGCGATCGATCATTACAAGGACGCAGCGGAACGCAATGCTTTCATGACCAAGGTGGACAGCTATAACTATCCGCCTGACTTGCAGACGTTAGTGGATGGCGTGGATGTGCAGGGCAAGAAGGTGCGGTTTCTGCGGCGAATTCCGGTCGATCCGATGACGGGCAAGGACGATTGGGGACTGCGCGCGATGCAGGACGATCCCAACAGCGATTCCTGGGGCGGCCAGAATGTGTTCGATGTGTTTTCGAAGTCGGATGGGACGGCGCTGAACGGGACAAAGTACAACACATGGTGACGATGAGGGCAGGGAAAACAAGACGCACGCAGGGCGGCTTTACGCTGGTGGAACTGATGGTGGTGATGCTGATCATCAGCGTACTGGCGGCGATTGCGATTCCTGCCTTCATTGCGTCGATCAAGTCTGCGCGCGAAGCCGTTTTGAAGGAAGATCTGCACATCATGCGGCAGGCGATTGATTCCTACACGATGGATAAAGAGAAGGGGCCGCAGTCGCTGGATGATCTGGTGCAGGGTGGGTATCTCAAAGAGATTCCTTCCGATCCGATGACGCACAGCACCACAACGTGGGTGACGGCGACGAGCGATGTGCTGGAGAGCGTGGATCAGTCTGAGCCGGGGGTCAATGATGTGCACAGCGGATCGGATGAGGTGGGGAGTAACGGGCAGCCTTATTCGAGCTGGTGATGGAAGCGCTTCGCGCGGCGAAGACATAGATAAAGCAGGTCCTTCGACTTCGCACCTACTGTACTCCGCTCAGGATGACAAATCTTTTAAGTAGTTCCAGGCATCACAATCACTACAAATGTCTGACCAGAATATTCCAGATACAGCTGAGGTTTTTGATCACTTCGCGGCGCTGATGTCGATTGTGCCGGAGCCGGGTGGTCAGCTTGTTTTCTTTGGCGAGGCGGATAGCCGCGGAATGGCGATGGCGGTGGCGGCAAATATCGCGGGCGCAGCTTCACTGGGGGTGGATGCTAGCGCGGCTCGCGTTAAGGTCGCGCTACGGCAGGGGCTTTGCGACTTTATGGTGAACAGCCTGGATGAGGCGCTGCGAATCCTCAAAAATCAGATTCGCAAGAAAGAGCCGGTAGCTGTGGTACTGATGAGCGATCCTGAGCGCGTTGCTGCGGAGATGCTGGACCGTGGCGTGCAGCCCGATCTGTTGGCTTGCGGCTTGCAGGCAGAGGCATTTATCGAGCGCGGCGCGAGGGTGCTTCCGGCAGCTGCGGCGATGGAGAATTCACTGGTCGTCACCTGGAGCGTTTCGCAGGATGCGGCGCGGTGGCTGCCGCGTGTGGACGCGATTGCCCTGGATGCCCTGATGAGTGCGTCCGATCCGCGCGCGAAGTGGATTCGACTAGCTCCGCGTTATCTGCAGAAGAGTTTGTCGCGCGAGCGTTACGTACGGATGCGGGATGAGGAACTGGTGCGCTTTGTCGAGTTGCTGCACCAACGGACGCATTCTGGCGAGATTGCGGTTCCGGTTAAGGTTTCGAGCGGCGGCCTGCCGGTGGTTCAGCCGTCTGATTCTTCTGCCGCTGTGTAAATTGCCGACCATACTTCCTTCAATCCAGCGCCGGTTTTCGCGGAACAGAGGAGCAGGTCTTCGACCGCAAGGCCTTTGCGGAGTTCGGCCTGTGCCTTGACGCGGGCGTTTCCGGAGAGGCGGTCGGCCTTGGTTCCGATAATGAGCAGGCGACGGTTGAAGGACCGGAGAAAGTGGATTAGCTGGGCATCGCTCTTCTGTGGCGGGATGTTGCTGTCTACGAGACACAGGCAGAGCGCGAGCGTCGGGCGGTCGGAGAGGTACGGTTCAATGAACTTCGGCCACTCTGATGAGATGGATTTTGAGAGCTTGGCGTAGCCGTAGCCGGGGAGATCGGCGAAGTAGAGCTGCGGCTGCTGGCGCTGCGGGGAATCGGTGATGGAGAAGAAGTTGATGGCTCGGGTTCGTCCGGGAGTGGACGAGACGTGGGCCTGCTTCGATCCCAGGAGCGCGTTGAGCAGGCTGGATTTGCCTACGTTGGAGCGGCCGAGGAAAGCGACCTCGGGAATGGTGGGTGGAGGGAAGTGTTCGGGGGAGATGGCGGAGAGTAGGAATTTGGGATAAATGCGCTGCATGGTGAAAGGGCAAGTATAGAGGAGATTCGGTTGTTGATTGAAAAGGTTGGTTGGAGTTTGTGCTTTCCCACCCTTTCACAAACTGCGCGAAAGGATGGGGCACCCGTTTTCCGTGCTGATGCAGAGGATAAGCAGGTCCTTCGCTCCGCTCAGGATGACAGCCTAATTTCGAACGTCAACCTGCTATAACTTTGTGAGTGATGAATCATTTAGGGCGTATTCGCGCGTTGCGCGGGCAGATGAAGGAACTTGGCATTGAGTCGGTGCTGGTGACGCATCTGCCGGATGTTCGCTATCTCTGTGGCTTTACTGGATCGAATGCGGCTCTTACTGTTACGGCGAAGCGCGCGGCTATGTTCACCGATGGTCGCTACATTGCGCAGGCGAAGGAAGAAACGCAGGGCGCTCGGGTTGTGATAGCGAAGAAGTCGGCGTTGCGCGAGGCTTGTGCATGGTTGGAAGAGTCAGGGGTATCGGCGGCCTATTTCGATCCGGAGCAGACTACGGTTGCTGCGCTGGAGATGATGCGTGATGCGCTGAGTAAAGGGAAGCGGCGCGGATTCTTTCAGCCTTTGAAGTGTGCACTCGTTTCAGAGCTACGCATGGTGAAGGATGCCGACGAGCTTCTCCTGATGGAGAAGGCGGCACTGCTGGGGTGCAATCTGTTTACGGCGGTGCTGCCTCATATTCAGGCTGGCGTTGCGGAGTCGGAGATTGCGGCTGATCTGGAATTTTTTGCGCGGAGCATGGGCGCGGAGGCCATGTCGTTTGAGACGATCGTGGCTTCGGGAAAGCGGTCGGCGCTTCCGCATGGGCGAGCCACGGCGGCGAAGGTGCCCGGACGCGGCTTCGTGACGCTCGACTTCGGTGTTATCCTCAATGGTTATTGTTCTGATATGACGCGCACTGTCCACATGGGCAAGCCGGGCCGGGAGGAACAGTTCGCGTATGATGCCGTACTGGAGGCGCAGGAGGCTGCAGTTGCCGTAGTAAAGCCGGGCGTGACGTGCGGCGAAGTAGACGAGGCTGCCCGCAGCGTGCTGCGTGCGGCGAAACTGGACAAGTATTTTACGCATTCAACCGGGCATGGCGTGGGGATTGAGATTCACGAATCGCCGCGGGTGGCGGCGGGCCAGGAACAGGTGCTTGCGCCGGGAATGGTGATTACGATTGAGCCGGGTATTTATATCGAAGGGAAGTTTGGCATTCGCATTGAGGACATGGTCGCGGTGACCGAGAACGGCGGACAGATCCTGACGCCTGCGCCGAAGGCGATGATCCAGTTATAACGAGACATTTCAAGATGAATCCAGAAGAGATGAGAGAACTCAAGGAACTGATTGAGTTCCTGAAAGAAAACAAAATTGGCGAATTTGACCTGGAGCGCGGCGACCTGAAGGTCCGCATCAAGTTTGCTCAGGAAGGTGCTACGGCTGATCTGGCGAGTTTGAGCCGGTTGCTGGCGGCTGCGCCCGCTGCCGCGGTTGCCGCTCCGGTTACGCTGCCTGCGGTGCAGGCTGCTGCTCCGCCCACAGGGGCTGCTCCGGCTCCTGCTGCTGAGAGCGACGATGCTTCATTGCATATTGTGAAGTCGCCGATTGTCGGGACGTTTTATGAGGCGCCGGGGCCTGGCACACCTGCTTTCGTGAAGATCGGCGATGTAGTGGAGCATGGGCAGGTCCTCTGCATCATCGAGGCGATGAAGCTGATGAACGAGATCGAGTCCGATGCGTCGGGCGAGATTGTGAAGCGCTTTGTTCAGAACGGCCAGCCGGTTGAATACGGCCAGCAACTCTTTGCGGTACGTCCGCTCTAGGTTTCTATGTTTCGTAAGGTTTTGATCGCCAATCGTGGCGAAATTGCGCTGCGTGTGATTTGTGCCTGCAAGGAATTGGGCGTGCGCACGGTGGCGGTGTATTCCGAGGCGGATCGCAACTCGCTGCATGTGCGCTTTGCAGATGAGGCGATTTGCATCGGGCCTCCGCGCTCGGCGGAGAGCTATCTCAACGTTCCCGCAGTAATCAGCGCGGCTGAGATCGCAGATGTCGACGCGATTCATCCGGGCTACGGGCTGCTGAGCGAGAATGCGAATTTCGCCGAAGTGTGCCGCGCTTCAAATATCAAGTTCATCGGGCCCCCGCCGGAAGTGACGCGGCTGATGGGCGAAAAAGAAAAAGCTCGCCAGGCGATGAAAAGAGCCAAGGTGCCGATTCTTCCGGGCTCGGATGGCGTGATCGAGAGCGAAGACGAGGCGCTGGAGTGGGCGAAGTCGGTTGGGTTTCCTGTGATTCTGAAAGCGACTGCCGGCGGCGGAGGACGCGGCATGCGCGTTGTGCGCTCCGCTGACGAGCTGCCGGGGCTCTTTCAGGCGGCGAGCAGCGAGGCCGCGAATGCCTTCGGCAACGGATCGCTTTACATGGAGAAGTTCATCGAGAGACCGCGGCACATTGAGTTTCAGATTCTGGCCGATGAGCACGGCAATGTGATTTCGCTGGGCGAGCGCGAGTGCTCGATTCAGCGGCGGCATCAGAAGCTGATTGAAGAGGCTCCGTCGCTGCAAGTAACGCAGAAGATGCGTGACGACATTGCGAAGACACTGAAGCGATCGCTGGAAGGCGTTGGCTACCAGAATGCCGGCACGATCGAATTTCTGATGGATGAGGACGGCAAGCTCTATTTCATCGAAATGAACACACGCATTCAGGTCGAGCATCCGGTAACGGAGATGGTGACGGGCATCGATCTGGTGAAGGCGCAGCTTCGCATTGCTTCGGGTGAGAAGCTGTCGAGCATTCTGCCCGAGCCAACAGTGATTCGCGGCCACGCGATAGAGTGCCGCGTGAATGCCGAGCATCCGGAGAAGTTCACGCCGTCGGCCGGGAAGATCACGGTCTTTAATATTCCGGGTGGAAATGGCGTTCGCGTGGATACGGCGCAGTATGCGGAAGGTGTTGTGCCTCCGTATTACGATTCGCTGATTGCCAAGTTGATTGCGCACGGCAAGGACCGCAACGAGGCGATGGCTCGGATGCAGCGTGCGTTGGATATGTTTGTCGTCGAGGGAATTCACACGACGATTCCGCTGCACCGCGGGATTTTTCAGGACGAAGAATTTCGCGAAGGCAAGTTCGATACGAAGTTCATGGAGCGGTACTTCGAGCGGGAGAAAGAGCGCAAGGAAGCGGAGCTGGGGGTTTAGGCAGGCGTCAGGCTTTGAATAGCTCCAGCGGAATGCACTTTCTATACCGCCGAAAGTCTTCGTCGAGAGTGAAAATCTCCCATTTGCGCCGCGTGGCTACAGCCGAGATTAAGAAGTCAACTGGATTTCCAGCTATTCCTGCAGCCCGGCAGCGATTTGCAATGCTCGCTGCCTCTTCGTGATCTTCGGTTGTGATGACGACATCGTTGAAAGCGCGCAATGTCTGGCGCAATTTTTCGAACTGTTGTTGATGACGGATTCCGCTGAGCAGCTCCTGCCGAATAACGCCCATCAACTGCGCCCGGCCTTCCATCACTAACTCTTCCAATGCACGACGAAGCCTCAGCTGCTGACTGTTCAAATTTTCCTGCTGGCGCCGAAGAGCTAAAGACCACACAGAGGTATCGACGAGTACGATCACTGTTTACGCGAAGACCTCTCCGCCTTGTAGTTATAGGAGGGATCGAAGTCAATTTTGCCAAAAAGGCGGATGACCTCAAGCTGTTTGTGCCGCTGAATATACTCTTCGAGCGCAGCTGTAACGGCAGCCTTCTTGGACTTATGCCCTCCGATCAGGCGGGCTTCGTTGATCAATTCGTCATCGAGAGCGAGATTGGTAGACATGTGTAGATTATTACACATCTGTATGTGCAAACGCTGGATCGAGGCTGCTCATTTCTCAACCTCTTGGCTTTTCATCTTCGGACCAATACCACGTCGGCTCAGCGTAGCTTCCTTGCTTTTCCAGCCACTTGTCGATTATGGGACTCACGGGCACATGGCGCGGCGGAAGTTTTGCGCCGGCTGCAATCAGCGCTGCGAAGATTTCGATGTAGCGTTCCGGGTTGCCTCCGTGGGCAGCCGACCATAAAGCCTGACCGAGCACTGTTCCTCCGTAGATGTTCTTTGTCTCGAGCGGCGGATTGCGTTTCAGCAAGAGCTCGACCGTATCCACATAGCCGCCGATGACGGCGCAGTGCAGGCCGGTTTGGCCGTCGCCTCCGTGGGTTGCGGGCTCGACGCCTTTGTCGAGCAGGAATTCGACCACCTTTGTTTGGCCGTAGCCACAGGCGTATAGAAATCCTGATTCCAGCTGCGTCTTCGTTGCTGTGAGTTTCAGTGAGCCGTCATCGTTGAAGTAATTCCGGACTAGATCGAGACGGCCGATGCCTGCGGCGGATTCGAGCGTGAGCCCTGCGCCGTGCTCTGCAAGAAAAACCGCAGCTTTCAAGCGGCCGTTTGCCAGACAGCCCAGTACCGCCGGGTCGTTGTTGCCAGCGCTGCGTGGCTGGTCAATGGTTGCGTTGTGGTTGAGCAGAGTCTGGAGAAGCTGTTCCTGTACTCCGGCAAGCTCGGGATGAACGCTGGTTGCAGCGAGACCGAGTGTTGTAGCTCCGCCGCCATACATATTTGCGGCTGCATCGATTTCCGCGCCAGCCTCAAGCAGCAGATTCGTGATCTGCACGATGTTCTTCGGTGTTTTCTGTCGGTAATTTTCGACGCCGTTTGCCGCGACATAATGCAGCAGCATGGCCTGATGCTCGCGCGTTGAGCGCATATGGATGAGTTGCGGCTCTTCGCGCAGGAGGCGTCTTAGCACGGCTATTTTTCCGGTGATGATGGCATCGGCGGCGGCTTCAAACCTTGCGATGGAGGAGTTTTTCTGCGCGAGGGCTTCAAGATGGCGGCCAAATTTTGGCCAGCTCTCGAAGCCGTGCGAGCGTGCGATGACAAACTGCGCGTTCGAAAGCGTACATTTTTCTACGAGTTTTTCCCGGGCGAAGGGCTCGGTCAGATTCGCATTGCGCGTTTTTTCTGCGGGTGAGAGCTTGCCGCCAGCGTGTCGTGCCAGTGTTTCTATCCAGTGATTCGTCCACTCGCTGATGGCGTTCGCGTCGTGAGATTTTCCGGCCTTGACGAGTTCTTTGGCGAGCTTTCTGTAGCGTTCGAGACTGGGGCGCGGCGGGAGGGGCAGAACATCCTGCGGATTGGGCATACGAATCTCCTTTCATTGCATGCCTGGAGTCCGCACGAGTCAGGCTGAAAGAAGGTTCGCGACCTTCAGTTGTGAATTCGCTGGGTGGGCAAAGCCCTTTCCGCGGACCGGATGCGTCCCTAACGCTGTACTTCTCATATCACAGCAGCGGAAGGGGAGGCAATTTGGTGGCGATTGTCCTGTTTCATTTACGCTTAGGGCATGTCTTTTTCTCTACCACCGCTTTACCCAATTCTGGATGCTTCGTTTTTGCCCGACTTTGAGCGGGGCTCATATTTGGTGCGAGTCGTCGTTGAGTTGGAGGAGGCGGGCGTCACGTTGTTGCAGTACCGGAACAAGCAGAACGAAGACCATATCCCGCATGATGCGAAGGTCATGAAAATAGGCGCTACGAGCGCGCTCAAGCTCATTATGAATGACCATCCGCAGCTTGCCGTCGAGGCAGATTTCGGCGGCGTACATGTCGGGCAGACGGATGTTTCTCCGACTGAGGCCCGCAGGCTTGTGGGGCCGGAGAGAATTGTTGGCGTGTCGACGCACAATCGCGCACAGCTTGAGGCTGCTGACGCGATGCCGGTCGATTACATTGCTTTTGGGCCTGTGTTTGCTACGTCTTCGAAGCTGCATCCTGATCCTGTAGTGGGCCTGGAAGGCCTACGCGAGGCGCGCGCATTGACTACGAAGCCGCTGGTGGCGATTGGCGGGATCACGCTTGAGAATGCGCGCTCAGTGCTCGATGCGGGCGCTGATTCCGTCGCGATGATTTCAGCGATGTTTGGATCAGGTAAAGATTCTGCGAAAATAGCGAAAGACTTTCTCCGTAATTTCCGGTAGAACAATCAACAAGTGACCACGACTACACCACCCTCTCCAACACAGGCAGATGCTGCGAGCCTGCACGAGAATCCGCATCTGGTGCAGCGGCTTGGCCTGTTCAGCTCGACGGCGATTGTTGTCGGGTCGATGATCGGTTCGGGCATTTTTGTTGTTCCGGCGGAGATCAGTCGCGGCGTCGGGTCGCCTGCGCTGCTGATTGGTGCATGGCTGGTTACGGCGGTGATGACGATCATCGGCGCGCTCAGCTACGGTGAGCTGGCGGCGATGATGCCAAAGGCGGGCGGACAATATGTTTATCTGAGAGAAGCACTCGGCCCCATGTGGGGCTTTCTTTTTGGGTGGACGCTTTTCCTTGTCATCCAGACGGGGACGATTGCCGCGGTTGCCGTTGCATTCGGCAAGTTTCTTGGCGTCTTTTTTCCCGTGATTTCGTCCTCGCACTGGCTGTTGCACTTCGGGCACGTTCCGCCGATCAAGCTTGGACCGATGGTGCTGGGGAATATGGACATTGGCCTGAATACGGCTAATCTGACGGGCATCATTATTGTGCTGGTGCTGACGGGGATCAATATTCTCGGCGTACGGCTGGGAGCGCTGGTACAGAACGTTTTCACCACGGCGAAGACGGCGGCGCTGCTGGGGCTGGTGGTTGTGGGGTTCCTGTTTGGGCGGAATCCGGCGGCGATGGCTGCGAATTTCGGTCACAACTTCTGGCAGGGCGCTTCATGGCATGCGCTGCATCCGGTGCAGGTGGGCGTGGGCGGGCCGATCGCGATGGTTGGATTGCTTGCAGTGCTAGCCGTGGTGCAGACGGGATCGCTGTTCTCTGCCGATGCGTGGAACAACGTGACGTTCACAGCAGGCGAGATCAAGAATCCCAAGCGCAATTTGCCGCTCTCACTGGTGCTGGGCACGGTGATCGTGATTTCGCTGTTTGTTGCGGCGAATTTTGTCTATTTGATGGTACTGCCGCTGCAGGGCGATCCGCATGGCGCAACGGTGCTTGCGCGCGGGATTCAATATGCGGCGGAAGATCGCGTGGCGACGGCGGTGCTGGAGCAGATTTTTAAGAATGCGGGCGCGTTCCTGATGGCGGGCGCGATTCTCATTTCGACTTTTGGCTGCGCGAATGGATTGATTCTGGCAGGTGCTCGCGTGTATTACGCGATGAGCCGCGACGGGCTGTTCTTCAAGTCGACGAGCAAGCTGCATCCGCGCTACAAGACGCCGGTAGCGGCGCTGGTGATTCAGGCGGTTTGGACCTGCGTTCTCTGCCTGACGGGCTCTTACAGCCAACTGCTGGACTACATTATCTGCACGGAGCTGATCTTCTACATTTTGACGATTGCCTGCCTGTTTGTGCTGCGCAGGCGGCAGCCGGATGCCGAACGTCCTTATCGTGCGGTAGGATATCCGGTTCTGCCGGCGATTTATATCGGTATGGCGGCGTGGATATGTGTCGTATTATTGCGCTACAAGCCGCAATTCACGTGGCCGGGGCTGTTGATTGTGCTGCTCGGGATTCCGGTATTCGCCGTATGGTCGCGTCGTGGGCAGGCGGTGGCAGATTGATTTCAGAACCGATTTTCCCTGGAAGGAAAAAGCTCGTACATGGCTAATTTGTTGGCAGTGAAACATATCTCCACGCTGAAAGAAGAAGCCGGCGAAGAAGGAGAACACACACTCAGGCGGTCGCTTGGACCGGTGAACCTGATTACGCTGGGTGTGGGAGCCGTGATCGGCGCTGGGATCTTCGTGCTGACAGGGCAGGCGGCCGCACTGCATGCCGGGCCAGCCATTGCTCTGAGCTTTATTCTTGCAGGTATTACGTGCGCCTTTGCCGGGCTTTGCTATGCCGAGTTCGCCTCGCTGATTCCGATTGCCGGGTCGGCCTACACATATGGATATGCAACCCTGGGCGAACTGGTGGCGTGGATCATCGGCTGGTGCCTGTGCCTGGAATATGCCTTTGGCGCGGCGACGGTGGCTTCGGGCTGGTCTGGATATTTTCTCAGCCTGCTCGAACAGATAGGCCTGACGCCGTCGGCTTCGCTGGCGCGGTTTACTACGACGTACGGCAATGTGCTGTATCTCTACAACGGCCGCTGGCTGCCGTTTATGTCGCTTCCGATGGGAGTCACCGATACATCGGGCATGCAGCATGTGACGGGCGTTTTCAACCTTGTTGCCTTTGCTGCAATTGGGGTGGTGACGGTGGTGCTGGTGCGCGGCATTAAGGAATCGGCCAATCTCAATTCCGCGATTGTGTTCGTGAAGGTGGGAGTTGTCTTTATCTTTCTCTTTCTGGGCATCGGATTTCTGCTGCAGCATCCTGACATTGCGCGGATGAACTGGCATCCTTTTATTCCACCGAAGATCGGGCCGGGCCAGTTCGGCATCAGTGGCATTGCCGCGGGTGCGGCTTCTGTCTTCTTTGCTTACATCGGATTCGACGCTGTATCGACGGCGGCGCAAGAGGCGAAGAATCCACAGCGCGACATGCCGATTGGCATTCTCGGATCGCTGGTGATCTGCACGATCCTCTATATCGCTGTCTCGCTGACGCTAACGGGTCTGGTGAGCTACAAGGCGCTGAACGTAGCTGAGCCGGTTGCAATCGGCATTGATGCTACGGGCGTGAGGTGGGGCAGCCTGCTGGTGAAGATCGGCGCGGTCTTCGGTCTTGGCACGGTCATGCTGGTGATGTTGCTGGGGCAGTCGCGTGTGTTCTATTCGATGTCGCGTGATGGGCTGCTGCCGAAGTGGGCGAGCGTTATCCATCCTAAGTTTCGTACTCCGTGGATTTCGAATATTGTCGTGGGTTCGATTGTCGCGTTCCTTCCGGCGCTGCTCCCAATTGATAAGCTGAGCGCGATGGTAAATATGGGCACGCTGCTGGCGTTCGCTATCGTCTCGGCTGGCGTTTGGATTCTGCGCGTGCGGCATCCTGAGATGCATCGGCCATTCAAGACGCCGCTGGTTCCGCTGGTTCCGATCTGCGGCATTATCAGCGCGCTTTACCTGATCCTGAACCTTCCTACGCTGACGTGGATTGTGGTTGGCATCTGGCTTGTCGTTGGGCTGGTAATTTACTTCAGCTATTCGACGAAGCACAGCAAGGTGCAAAAGCTGGAAGCGCAGGCGGCTACGTCCAAGAGCTGAAACGCCCATACATCGATTGCACTCGCCAATCCGAGGGCTGGTATGATGCCTTCGGCGGCAGAGTGCTCCAAGCATGATATGAATCGGGCCTTCGGGTCCGGTTCGTTCTCTTCGGGGTTACCCCGAGGTACGGTGAAGAACTGGCATTTCGTCACGTGTGCGACACTGCGCGATTGCGCAGAACTGCACACGCAGAGTCAGACTCGTTGGAGCACTCCGCCCGCTTTTTGCCATGCTGAACCGATCGCTTCCAATTGCTCTGGCTGCGGCCTTTCTCGCTGGTGAGGCGAGCGTCGATGGAATAGCGGCGCGTGTCACTGTGACAGTCGGAAGTGACTTGCGCTGGATTCGTCCGCTGGCGCGACGATATGTCAGAGCTTTTGCCGGGAAGGTCCGTCCCCGGCACCGCGATGTAGTGCGGTTTCTGCTAAATGATGCTGTGTTTCAGCGGTATTCTCGCAAATTGCTCGTCAGACATTGGCTGACAGAGCCACAGCACATGCAGCCGGTTGCGGCAGCTGTTGGCTGGGAGCTTCCTGCAATTGAGTCGGTTGGAGATCTTTGCGACCGTCTCCAGCTTGAACTGGGAGAGCTGGAATGGTTCGCTGATCTGCGCGGACTGGGTTATAGGCAAAGCGATCTGCGCCTGCAGCATTATCACTATAAGGCGTTGGCGAAGCGCTCAGGCGATCTTCGGTTGATTGAAGCGCCTAAGCAGCGCCTGAAGGAAATGCAGCGGCGGATTCTTGCTGAGATTCTGGAAAGAATTCCGGTCCATCCGGCGGTGCATGGTTTTCGTAGAGGGCATTCGATCAAAACGTTTGTTGCGCCGCATGTTGGGCAGCCGGTTGTGCTGCGAATGGATGTGCGGGATTTTTTCCCTTCCTTTCAGGGGCCACGGATTCAGGCATTTTTCCGCACGGCGGGCTATCCGGAACGGGTTGCCGATCTGCTCGGCGGTATCTGCACAAATGCCGTGCAACGCGGCGTGTGGGGCAACTCCTATTTC
>Ga0209139_10000109_pt1 | contig 23999 bp, 13 predicted proteins | sample BogFormECP14_OM3_FD_188246 | JGI IMG/M metagenome (GOLD analysis project Ga0209139, IMG submission 188246) | Bog forest soil microbial communities from Calvert Island, British Columbia, Canada - ECP14_OM3 (SPAdes) (version 2) | ecosystem: Environmental > Aquatic > Freshwater > Wetlands > Bog ...
GGGCGAATCATTCGACACGGGTGAGGGATACGTCTGACGCGTCGTGAATGAGACGGCGGCAGCACGCGTGGGTTGGGCTAAGTTGTGGCGCGCGCCTCCGCCGCTGGATGGTGCTTGCGGTTGGAGTTTGGTGCTGGGGGGCGGTCGGAAAAGCGGCGTCAAGCCGCCGCACTCCAAATTACGCCGATGAAGCTGGGAATGAGTCGCCTTAAGTCAAAAGCACGGGTCTGAAGACCCGCCACTACAACGGCCGGACTGAAGTCCGGCGCCTACAAAAGCGAGGGCGCGCGAACGGACGCGTTCGCAGCGCCATTGCGCTGGCGCTTCTGTATTACCATCAATACCCGACGGCGCGGCGCTTACGACGAAGTCTGTTCGACGAAGCAATATTGCGCCGCGAAAACTTGGATGACTGCTCCGCTCTTTACGGTACTGATCAATACGTTTAATTACGCGCGGTATGTCGAGGAGGCGGTGCGCAGCGTCCTCGAGCAGGATTTCCCGAGCGAGCGGGTGGAAATTCTGGTGATCGACGACGGGTCGACGGACGACACCGAGCAGCGACTGAATAAATTCGGCGATGCCATTCGTTATGTGAAGAAGCCCAACGGCGGGCAAGCTTCGGCATTCAATTTCGGGGTGCCGCGCGCGCGGGGGGAATTCGTAGCGTTGCTGGATGCGGATGACGCGTGGCTTCCGACCAAGCTGAGCCGGATGCATGAAGCGTTTCTGAAGCAGCCGGAAGCCGGGATGGCGTATCACCGGATTTACGAATGGACCGAAGATGGCCAGCTATCGACGCGCGGGCACTTCATTGCGGTCTCCGGGCGAGTGACGGAGTCGCGATTCTCGCTCCTGTGCTATCCGATGATGCAGACGTCCAGCCTGGTGTTTCGGCGGCAAGCGATCGAGGATTTGCTGCCGATCCCGGAAGCATTGCGAACACAAGCAGACGCGTATTTGACAGCGCTGATTATTTTTATTTGTCCGGTGGTGGCGGTGGATGAATATCTGGCGAAGTACCGGGTGCATGGCGCGAATCTATTCCATAGCGGCGCGGTTCCTGGCGGTACGATTCATGGAGGCGCGGCGGGGCCGACGAAGGAGCGACTGGAAAACCGCGTGGCGATGCGCCGGGCGCTGCTGGAGGGGATTGAAGCGTGGTTTCGCAGGCACGAAATCGATATGGGCGCGCCGAATATCCGCGACTATTTAAAGCAGTGGAGAAAAGCGCAGGAGGCAGAGGGCTTCGCGCTGCGGGCGCCTGGCCGCTGGAGCTACTTTCAACATCTGGTGGAATTCCCGATGTTGTATCGCGAGCTGATGAGCGGACGGCAGTTGGCTTACAGCTATTTGCGAGCGCTGGCGGCGCTGGTGCTGGGTTACCGGCATGTGCATTTTTTCGATGACGCGTATGGGCGCTGGAAAGCGATACGCGCGGGGGACAAGAAACAGGTGGCGGGTGGATAAGAGAACAAAATGGAGATGAACGCGCGGCCGCTGGTCTCGGCGGTAATCGTCAACTGGAACGGTGCGGAACATTTGAGGATTTGTTTGCCGAGTTTGCTGGCGCAATCGTACGAGGCGCTGGAAATCATCGTGGTGGACAATGCGTCGACGGATGATTCGGAGAGCGTGGCGCGGGAGCACCAGGTGCGCTGGCTTAAGCTGGCCACAAATGTGGGATTGGCGCCGGCGCTGAATCGCGGAGCGGAAATCGCGGCTGGGAAGTTTTTGCTATTCGTGAACAATGACATGAGATTCGACGAGCAGTTTGTGGCGAAGCTGGTGGAGCCGCTGCTACGGGATGAGACGATCTTCGCGACGGATGCCACGCAGTTTTTCTGGGATGGCACGGGACCGGGGCACGCCGCGAGCCGGCTGGGGAAAACGCCCAGCGGAAGAGCTTTGGAAACAGAATTGATACGGGGGCTGTATTTTTCCCAGGAGAATGTGGAGCGCGAGACTTACGTATTCATGGCGTCGGCCGCATGCATGCTGGCGCGGCGATCGCAGTTCGAAAGTTTGCATGGATTTGACGATCGATTGCCGCTGGGATACGAAGACACGGAGATCTGCTGGCGGGCTTGGACGCGCGGATGGAAAGTCCTGTACGTGCCGCAGGCGATTTGCTGGCATCGCGTGGGGAGTTCGGGAAAATCGGTGGAAGGCGCGCGATATAATTTTCGCGGTGTGCTGACAGGAAGATTACTGCTGGCGACAAAGCTGCTACCATGGCGTTATGCGCTGAATACCTGGGCGATTTCGACGGCCGCGCTGGCGAAAGATGCCAGCCGGGGACAGTGGAAGTTCGCGGCGGACCGGGCGCGGATACTGCTGCATATGGCGGGGTTGATTCCGGGATTGTTGAGAGAGAAAAGAGAGTTGTTCAGGAGCGCGCGACGTTCGCCAGGTAAACAGTTGGATCTGTTGTTAGGGTTAGCGAACGACTAGAACAGGCGTAAATGGCGAAATTGTGGCTGAAGGGCGTGCGCTACATCAAGTGCTACGGGGAATTAAGGTTCGGGACGCGACCGCAAACGATCGAAAGCGCGATCGATTACTGCGTGGACCGGCCAATTTTGATGGCGCAGGCGCGATCGGAAATTCTGCAACTGGGGAAATTGCTGCAAGAATCGGCGCCGAAGCGGAGTTTGGAGATCGGCACGAATTACGGCGGGACGCTGTTTCTGCTTTGCGCGGTTTCGCCGCCCAAGGCGAGGATCATCAGTCTGGATTTGCCGTTCGGGCCGTTCGGCGGCGGGTATCCGCGGCGCAAGATTCCGCTATACCAACGATTTCCGCGAGCGGGACAGAAACTGCATTTGGTGCGGGCGAATTCGCATGCAGAAGAAACGAAGGACCAGGTGCTGCGGATTCTAGGCGGCGAGCAGCTCGATTACTTGTTTCTGGATGGAGATCATACGTACCAAGGAGTGCGTAGCGATTTTGAGATGTACGCGCCACTGGTGCGGAGCGGTGGGCTGGTGGCGTTTCACGATATCGTGACGTATGACGCGGGGTCAAAATGCGAAGTCAGCACGTTTTGGAACGAGATTAAGAACAGCTATGCGCATCGCGAGTTTATCGAGGGGATGACGAACGGAGCGCCTCCGGTGGCGATTACCGGAGCGGCAATGGAGACGGCGGGGCTGGGAGTGTTGTTCATGCCGTAGTGGCGGGCTTTAGCGGCGCGCCGGCCAAATTTGTGCAATCTAATTATGTCCAAGCCATTTGTTAGCGCGCTGATCGATACCTATAACCAGGAAGAGTTTATTGAAGAGGCGATCAAGAGCGTCCTCGAGCAGGACTTCCCGGCATCGGAAACTGAAATTGTGGTGGTGGATGACGGTTCGACAGACCGTACGGCGGAGATCGTGCGGAAATTTGCGCCGCGGGTGCGATTGCTGTCTAAAAGCAACGGGGGACAGGGCTCCGCGTTTAACGCGGGGATTCCGGAAACGCGCGGCGAGATTGTAGCTTTTCTGGATGGCGACGATTGGTGGGCGCGGGAGAAACTGACGGCGATCGCGGAAGTTTTTCGCGCGGAGCCTGGGGTCGGGCTGGTGGGGCATGGCATAAGCGACGTTTATCTTGATGGCCGAAGCTATAAGCAAGTGTTGCGGGAGGGATGCCGGTTTCGGCTCGATTCGCCCGAGGAGGCGAAGAGATTCCGTTTGCGGCGAGGATTTCTGGGCACCAGCCGCATGGCGTACCGCAGGGAGATTTTGCAGCGCATCGGAAATGTTCCCGAAGCGCTGCGATTTGAGGCCGACGAGTATTTGTTCACCCTGGCGGGATTTTTTGCGGACGTGGTGATTTTGCGCGAGGCGCTGACGTTTTACCGGATCCACGACAAAAATTTATTTCAAATGAGCGGTGGGAACGCGGAGGCGGTGCGCAGGAAGCAGCGGGTGCTGGCGGCTCTGGTGGAAGCGCTGAAAGCAGCGCTGGAGAAAAACGGAGTTTCGCGGGAGATTTCGCGCGTGCTGCTGGAGTGCGTGGAGGTGGAAGCCGAGGTTTTGCGGCTGGAGCTGGAGAACGGCTGGCCGTGGGAGACGATTGCGGCGGAGCTAAAGATCCTGAGGATTTTTCACGCGGACGCTTCGCGATGGCAACATTTATTTTCTTACGCGAGATTGCTACCGGCGGGGGCGCTGCCGTCCAAGAATTATTACCGTTTGCGGCGGGCGCTATCGCGGCTGGAGTTTTATCAGGGAATGCGGCGGAAGCTGATGCCGTTTCCAGTGCCAAATGACATCGAGCGGCGGGAGACGTAAGGCGGTGACGATCGGAATGCAGCAGATATGACGCTGACGCTGGGGCTGAACTACACGCGAATGCACGATTCGTCAGCGTGCCTGGTGCGCGATGGAGAGCTAGTGTTCGCGGTGGCGGAAGAACGCTTGAGCCGGCTGAAGCACGATGCGGGATTTCCGCGGCTGGCCATTCAGGCGTGCCTGGATTTTGCGGGAGTCCGTGCGCAGCAGCTGGATGACGTGTGCTTTGGCTGGCCGGAGCCCGGAATCGGATATCGGCATGATTTGAAATGTTATGCGGGCGGGAAGTTGCCGCTAACGTTTACGAATTTGATTACGTCGACGCAGCATTTTCTGAGCATGACGCATCAGCGGGGCGGAGCGAAACGCTTCGTTCAGCATTTTGGCGAGGTGAAGGCGCGATTTCGATTTGTGGATCATCATTTGGCGCATGCGCTGAGTGCGTTTGCATATTCGGGATTTGAGGATGCGGCCGTGGTGGTGATGGATGGGCGCGGAGCGTGGGAAGCGACATCCATTTGGCGTGGACGCGATGGGCGGCTTGAGCATGTATTGACGATTCCGTTTCCCGATTCGGTGGGAGTTTTCTACAGCGAGTTTACGGAATTTTTGGGATTTCACCGCAACAGCGATGAGTGGAAGGTGATGGGGCTGGCGCCGTATGGCTCGCCGGGCGTGGATGTGCGCGCGTTCATGGATGTGGAAACGCGGGATGGGGATAGGCCTTACCGTGCGCACTCTGGGCGATTGATTTCGCGAGATGGAGCGGAGTTTGCGGAGATGATTGCGCGGCTGGGCGCGGCGCGCGTGGCGGAGAGCGAGATCGAGCAGCGCCACAAGGATATTGCGTACGCGGTGCAGGAAGCCTGTGAAGTGGCGATGATGAATGTGGTGCGGTTGGCGATGGCCAAGACGGGATCGCGGAATTTATGCCTGGCCGGCGGCGTGGCGCTGAATTCGAAAGCGAATGGGAAAATTGTGGCGTCGGGATTGATCGATAGGATTTTTGTGCAGCCGGCGGCGTCAGACGATGGCGTGGCACTGGGCGCGGCGATGGCGCCGTATCTGGATGGCGGTGGAAAATTACCAAATCGCGCGATGCGGCACGCCTATTTGGGGCCGTGCTTCGATGACGATGCGATCGAGGCGGTGCTGCGCACTTATAAGTTGCACTACACGCGCGTGGCGGATGCGGCGGAGCCGGCTGCGGATCTGCTGGCGGAGGGAAAAATTATTGGCTGGTTTCAAGGGCGGATGGAATTTGGACCGCGAGCGCTAGGGGCGCGATCGATTCTGGCGGATCCGCGCGATCCGGAGATGAATGCCAAAGTGAATAATGCGGTGAAGTTTCGCGAATGGTGGCGGCCGTTCGCGCCTTCGTTGCAGAAAGAAATTGCCGGGGAATATTTGGAGAGCGCGACGGATTCGCCGTTTATGATTTTGACGGCGCAGGTACGGCCGGAAAAACGCGCGGTGATTCCTTCCGTGACGCACGTGGATGGGAGCGCGCGGCCGCAGACGGTGGAGAAAGAGATAAATCCGCTGTACTGGCGGCTGATTGATGGGTTCGGGCGGCGAACGGGCGTGCCGGTGATTATGAATACGTCGTTCAATTTGCGCGGGGAAGCAATCGTGAATACGCCAACGGATGCGATTCGAACATTTTTTAGTTCGGGGATGGATTATCTGGTGATGGGGAATTTTGTGGTGGAGAAATAGTTTGTGGCGGAGAGATAGATTGATGGGCGCGTTCCTGGCGGTGCCAGCGCGATGATGCAGAAATGTGTGGCGCTGCTGGGGCGGCGCGACACGCCCACCGATGCGGTGGAAGAATACTGCCGCTTTCTGGGAGCGGCGCTTACCGTTTATGGATATGAAATGGAGATTGCGCGCGTGGCGTGGGGGGAGCGCGGATGGCCGGCGGCGCTTGCGGAGCTGAAGGGTGAGGCGGCGGGCTGGCGTGGGGCACCGGTGCTGTTGCAGTACACGGCGCTGGCGTGGTCGCGGCGCGGGTTTCCTTCGCGGGTGTTGCGCGTGCTGGACATTTTGCGCGATGCGGGAGCGCGGGTTGGAGTGGTGTTTCACGATACCGAGCCGTTTGCCGGGACGCGGGTGGTGGATCGGCTGCGGAGTCGGGCGCAACTTCGCGTGATGCGCGAGGCGTTGCGGCGGGCGCGACCGGCGATTTTTACCTTGGCGCTGGATCACGTTTCGTGGCTGCCGAAACAATTTTCTGGCGCGATATTTATACCTGTCGGCGCGAATTTGCCCGAGCCGGTGATTTCGGCGCAAAGACAAGAGGAAAATAGCGGCGGCGAGAATTCTGGTCTGACGATCACGGTGTACGGGGTTACCGGTGGAGCGAGCGGGCAGACGGAGATTCAGAGCATTGTCGAGAGCGTACGTGTTGCTTCGGAACGGGTGCGGAATTTGCGACTCGTGGTGATGGGACGCAATGCTGAAGCGGCAGGGGAGGATTTTCGCAAGGCGCTGCAAGGCGCGGCTGTCGAGCTGAGCGTCTTGGGAGTGCTGCCGGCCGAGGAAATCGCGAGCGTTTTGTCGCGGACGGATGTTTTGCTTTTTGTGCGCGGGGAGATTTCTACGCGGCGCGGCAGTGCGATTGCGGGGATTGCGTGCGGGTTGCCGGTCGTGGCGTTTGCCGGCGGGGAGACTGCGCCGCCCATCACGGAAGCTGGGTTGGCGCTGTATTCGCGGGAGATACCGGGCGATCTTTCCCGTGTGTTGCTGAAGGTGTTGGCGGAGCCGGAGTATCGCGCGTTGCTGGCGGAGCGTAGCAGGGCCGCGCAACTGCGATACTTTTCGTGGAGCGCCATTGCGACGGAGTATGCGCAGGTGTTGGGTAAACAAAACTAGGCGAAGATTTCTCACGCCTGGGCAAGCTGGGGCGCAGCATGCTGCGCCCCTACAAAAGAGTGCGCGACCAGAGTGCGGGACTGGCCGGGATTACCAGTTTGTTGTGAGGGCTGCCACAATTTTGGCGAGGGCATCGACGTCGCGCGTGTCGATTACCTCGGCGGCGGAGTGGGCGTAGCGCAGCGGCCAGCTTAGCGGGATATCGACGGTGCCGTAGCGGGTGAAGACGGCGCCGTCGTTGCCGCCACCGGTGACGCCGTACTGCACCGGGATATGGTTTTCGTTGGCGAGTTGGACGACGCGATCGACGTATGCGCGCGGGGTGATGTTGGAGTTGTCGATGGCGCGGATGACGAAGCCTCTGCCGATTTCGGCGTCGGCGAAGCGCTTGGACTCGAGCGGAGAGTCCGAGCTGACGAAGGTGTCGATGGCGAAGACGAAATCTGGGGCGTGGCCTTCTTTGGCCATGCGTTCGGCGACGGCAGCGGCGCCCTTCAAGCCAACTTCCTCTTCGGTGGACCACACAAAAGTGACATCGCGGCCGGGCAGATTCAGTCCGAGTGCCTTGACCGCTTCCAGAAGCGCGGTGCAGCCAACGCGATCGTCGAAGCTGCGGGCATTGGCACGGGTACCAAGGAGCGGATGATATTGCTTCGGAATGGTTATCCAGTCACCGGGTTTGATGCCCAACTTTTGCGTTTCTTCAGCGGAATGCGTGCCAAGGTAAACGTGGACGGCGTCGTCAATAGAACGCGGGCCGTGCGGCCACTCGAAGCCCGGTCGGTCCCACCCGTTCGGTAATTCCAGAACCCCGGCGCTTCGCGAGCCATCTGTTTTGTGCACGAGTACGGCGTGGCCCATGAAATATTCCGTGTAGCCGCCGCCGAGGACGTCTACCAGCAATCGTCCGTCGGGTTCTACAGAGTGCACTTGATAGCCGATTTCATCCATGTGCGCGACGAACACGATTTTCTTGGCGACCGCGCTGCCATTCGGTGAAGCAAAGTGCAGAATTAGATTTCCTGCGGCATCGGTTTCGGTCTTGGCTTCTTTCGGCAGCCACTTGCGTACGGCCTCGCGGACGGCAATTTCGTGGCCGCTTGCTCCGTAGGTCTCAGTTAAGGTTTGCAACAGGCTCAAGTCCGGCAGGCCGCGCGAGACGCTTCCCGCGACGCCACCGATCCCTCCCTGCGGTGCGCTGCCCGAAATGTAACTATAGAGCACGCCGGTCAAAGCGTTGACATCTTCCGTGCTCAACATCTCGGCGGGCGTTGCGGAATTCAGGATTTCTACGCCGAGCTGTGCGAACTGTTTTGGCAATGGCGTAGGAGTTGCATACCCGCCGATGCGCGGCGGCGCTGCGAGCTCCGGCCGCAAGATAACGTGTTGCAGCTCCGCACTCTTAGCCAGATCGGCGGACAATCCGCTCAATGGGGCAGCTTCGTCAGGCACCCCGAGCAGAACACCGTCGCCCGGCTTGAATACCGTAGGAATGGGCTCGGTGGCCGGAGCAGCTCCGGCGGCTTTTCGCGGGGGAGATAAGCGGCCGACGTAAATCATTTCGTCCGCGGAAACTTCGTTGAGGATGCGGTCGAGACCGCGTCCGCCGGTCCATTGCTGAGCGAGGAACGCCACCGTGAGCGTGCCCGAGAATTTGGCTTTCTGGGATCGTAGGTCGTTTAGCAAATCTACCAGTGCTATGCATCCGAAATGGTCGCCGATGGCGGGGGCAGTATATTGCGAATTGGCGAGTTCGAGCACGTGGTGATCCAGCGAAACGGGGTCGAGCAGGTCGACTCCGGCTTCGCGGACTTCGGCGGCACTGGACGCGCCGATATCCACATACATTTCATCGGGGTGGGACATTTTCGGAGGGTTGAGCCGGGCAGGCTGCAAGTGTACGGAGAGGCCGGCAACCACACCCGCTACCTTTTGGCCTTTCCGAGTGAGCACGGTGATGGGTTGCGCGGCGTAGAGCAAATCGAAGACGGCGTTGGGCGCGGCTTGCGGCAGACGTTGCAGGCGCAAGTAGCCATCCGGGGTGATCGCGCTGACGACGTAGCCCGGCTCGTCCATGGGAGTGACGATCAAGCGGTGCGGCTCGCCACTGCCAATGGTCACGAGCACATTGCCCAGATTGTCCGTTTTCGGCGAGTAATATTTGAGTTGGTCGCGAATTTCCGAGGCTAGTTGCTGTTCATAGCCGCTGGTCGCCGGAGTTTCGACGAGTGAATGCCAGTCTGGCGCCTTGCTCAGGGTTTGTGCGTGACTGGTCCCCAACATCACGAACAAACCCACAAACAAACATCTCGCAACAAACGTCTGTGTCTTCATCTGCGACCCCCAGGGAATGTTAGTACGAAGAGTTCGTAGGACATCTTATCGGCAGAGCGCCTCGATCAAGGCTTCTTTTTTCTCTTCCGCGAATTGCGATAGCGCATCGAGCGAAGCTACATATCCGGCTATGGCTGCGGCCGCCAAAAACACGAAGGCTTCGGCGGGCAGCCAGGGATCCTTTGTCCAAAAGCCAACGAAAAATAACAGAGCGCTGATACCTCCCAAGATGATCTGCGCGCCAAGCGTCACAAGCACGGCCATACCGGATTGCCGCTGGCCACGCATCTGACCAAAGCTGAGCCTGCGTGGAAAACTGAGGGACGACCAGTTGGCGATGGTCATTTGCCCCACCACGGTAAACACCACGGCCACCAGCGTGGCGATGAATACCGGTCTGTGCGGCAAGCCGATGCGAACAGCAAATACGATCGTGGTGAGTATGACTTCCAAGAGGACGATCGCGGCCATCACAAGGTTTTTGCCGAGGAATACAGCGCGAAACTGCAGCGGGGCCATGAAATAGGTTTGAATGCCGCGTCCCTCATAGGCGAAAGAATTATACGCAGGCCCCATAAGCACTAAAACGAGGTAAGCCATGGCGCCTGGGAAGAATGCGCCGTGCGAGACGCCCGGAATCGAATAACCGCGACCGCGGCTGCCTCCCTGCAGGGTAAACAGCAGAATCATCATGGGCGGCAGGATGAGCAGGACAAAAGAAAATCCGTTGCGCAAAAGATAGTGAAATTCTTTTCGGAAAACCTCCGCGACCTGAGGTGGCAAGAACCGCAATGCGTCGCTGCCTGCCGGGTTTTGTAGCGCATTGCGTCGTGCCGCATTGCGGGCGGGCGCGGCGGTCTCACCCAATTCCTCTCCGCGATATTGCGCTGTAAGTCGCAACCACAACATGGAACTGAGAATCACGACATACACAACGAGGCCGCCTATTGCGGCGAACGCGTCTCCAAGCGAACCTCGCGCCGCGCTCGCGATGGCCGCGCCGGCGAGCGATCCAGGGAACGGCGCGAGGTACGGAAGCAGCTGGTCCACGAGCGGTTTCGCGGCCTTTCCGTAGCGCTCGGTGAGCGGTGCGATAAATTGCAGGCAGATCATGGCAACAACAAATACCGCAAAGAAAAGTTCGCGGCTTCGTCTGCCGGCAAGCAAACGCTCGAGCCAGGAACCGATTAGCCTCTCCAAGGTGACGTTGAGCAGAAGAAAAACGACGCACACCAAAAGCATCGCAGGGAGCAAGCGCGGCAGCGCGGCAAATGCGCCGAGGGTAACGGCCGTGAGCCAACAGACGCCTGCCAAAGCGGAAAAATCAGCCAAACCGTAGGCCAGGCCGATCAAATAAAATGCGCGGCGGCTTAGCGGGAAGCGCAAGAGGGTGCGAAATTCAAAATTTCCGCCAAAGCCCGCTGCAAAAATCGGGAACACCTGCCACCACAGAAAGATTCCCCAGAAGAGGAGCGCCATCCAACCGGCGTGGCGCTGCGCGATAAACTCCCGCGCCCCAGTGTAGAACCCGAAACTCAAGCTGAGGACCAGCGCTGCGCCGAAAATGCCGGCGAGGATCATACCAATCAGGTCCAGACGATTATTTTTCTGACGCAGTTTGTTGCGCAGAAGCCGCCAGCGCAAGCCGGCGACGAGGCGGATTTGTTCCGCCAAGCTGACGGACCGAGGCGCTTCACCGAGCATTAAGTCAGCCAAGAAAGCTCCTCAAGCTGCGGCCGGTCGCCTCCATCATGCCCCACTATGGAAAGGAAAACTTCTTCGAGCGTCTTGTGGATGCCTTCTTTACCCGGAATTCCCGCGCGCAATTCTTCCAGCGAGCCTTGAGCCACGAGCCGCCCCTGATTAATGATGGCGACGTGACTACACAGGCGTTCGACAATTTCGAGCACGTGGGATGTGAGAAAAATAGTGGCGCCGCGTTCAGTCATGCGGCCGAGAAGCGCCTTTAGTGCGCCAGCAGCAAGAGCATCGACGCCTTCAAACGGTTCATCGAGAAAGAGGATGCGAGGCCCATGAATCACCGCGGCGGCGAGCGCGAGTTTTTTCTGCATGCCGTGCGAATAATCGGCAATCATGGATTTAGGGCGATCGGCAAGATTCATGAATTCGAGCAACTCTTCGGATCTGCGCCGGGTGGTCGCCAAATCCAGGCCGTACATCCGGCCAACGAACTGCAGATACTCGGCGCCCGTCAAGCGTTCGAATAGGCCCATACCTTCGGGGACCACGCCGATCTGGCGTTTCACTTCCACAGGGTGAGCGGAAAAATCCACGCCGAGAAGCGTCACGCGGCCCGAGGAAGGCGCCAGCAAACCGGTGAGCATCTTGATGGTGGTGGATTTGCCCGCACCATTCGGCCCGAGGAAGCCGAAAAACTGGCCGGCCGCGACTCGCAAGTCCACGCCGTCCACCGCAGTTAAGCCGCCGAAGCGTCGCGTCAGGCGTTCCGTCACGATGGCGATTTCCGGCATGGCACTCCCGAGAGAATTCTAGAAGAATGACTCTAGCACGCCGTGATGAGGCTTTTCCGCAAGGACGCGCAGGCTATCGCGTGGACGGTGGAGGATCGGATGCAATCGATCTACGAGATGCTATGAAGCTACGAAGGCTTTGACGAAGTGGTCGACGCCACAACAACGGGAGCATCTTTGACCGGCAAAGCGGCCAGCACGGCCGGCAGTTCGACGCGGAAGACCGCTCCGCCTCCCTGATTGTTATAACAAAATATTTTCCCGGCGTGCTCCTGCACGATGCCGAAACAGATGCTCAAACCCAACCCGGTGCCCTTGCCAACGGGCTTGGTGGTGTAGAAGGGATCGAACACGCGATGAGGCTCCTTCAGCCCCGGGCCGTTGTCGGAGAACAGAATGACCACGTTCCCGCGGTCGCGGATGGTTTTGACGGTCAGGACGCCGCCATGGTGGGACTCCAGCGCATCAATGGCATTGCTGATGATGTTGAAAAATACTTGCATTAACTGATTGCCGTCGCCGCGCACGCCGGGCAACACGGATTCGAGTTGCAATTCGATACGCGCGGTACCGGTGCGCAAATCCATGCCGCGCAGTTGCACCGCGTTGGCGACCACGGTGTTGATGTCCAGCAGGGTGCGTTCCGAGGGTACCTGACGCGCAAAGCTTAATAGATTGCCCACCAGGGTTTTTGTGCGGCGCGCCTGCTCACGAATCTTTCCCGCAGTATTGCGGGCTTTTTCAGGCAAGGTCGGATCGTCCGCCAGCAAGTCGGAAAATCCTAGGATAGCGGTCAAGGGATTGTTGATTTCGTGCGCGGCTCCTGCGGCCAACTGGCCGAGGGAGACCAACTTTTCCGATTGCACAATCTGCGCCTGCAGGCGCCGCAGATTGTCGATGGAATGCTCGGACTGCGTGAGCAAACGCACGCGGTCCGCGTCGGCCAGATGGGTACGCAGGAATACCAACAAAGCGAGCGGCACGGCGGCGACCAGCGTGGTCATCAGACGAAAATCGCGAACGGCGGCATTTTCGTGGCCGAAGCGCAACGTGTAAATGGCGAACAAAGGCAGCGAAAGCACCGCAGCCATGGCCAAGCGCGTGGCCGAGACGCTTTCGCCCTGACCTGTTTCATTGTCCGCGTCGGAGGTGTTTTCCGTGGGGGCATCCAGTCGCTGGCGCTGTTGATACGCAATCCAACCGGTCAGTCCAAACCAGAAGAAAGAAGTAATCAGCGGCAGGTCGAGCAAGCTGCCGGTGTGATATTCCCCGGAATCGCTGGCCACGTCGATGGCTAAAGAGGAAAGCGAATACAGCGTAGTGGCAACAAATAAATTGGCGTACACGATGCGCCAGGCGCCGCTGGATTTTAGCCACAGGGCGGCAAGGCCTAAGACAATCACCAAGTCTTGAATATTTGTGACTAGATTGAATGTGTAGTTGTAGGTTTCCGCGGAAGGCGAGGCGTAGATCCACGGCATCACGATGAATACATAGAAATAGGTCCACCAGGTAAGCAGCAGGGCGAAATCGAGATATCCGAGCCGCATGCGCAGCTCCCCGCGCTTTAGGTGCGGGCGCAACGCCAGCGCGGCCATTACGGGAATGCCGCGCAGGAAAAAAACGATGTCGCCGGGATAAGGATTCGGCAGAGAACTGTGCAGGTAGACTTCGTAGTAGGTCCAGGCGAATTGCCCGGTCATCCACAGGGTGCAACTCATGGCGAGCAACATCCAAAAAACATTGCGGCGCCAGTGCGGAGTTCCGGCGTTTAGCAACAATCCAGCGTTGGCCAGAAGTGGAACTAGGCATTGCACGATGTTGCCGAAAATTAAAAGATCTCGCGGGTTGTGAGTGTGCGTCAGGGAAAGCGTGGCGTAGATCGCCAGAAAGACGATCCACGAGGACGCCAACCATACGATTTTGCGGGCCGTTGAGGACATGGAGCTCTGTCCTTACAGTGTAAAGGCTGGGCCTGCGGCGCACGTGAGGTTTACGCTAGGAATGGCCTAAGGATTAACGATGGCTCGAGAACCTGGTTAATGGCGGGGATGCAAAGGGGAGAACTTTCGACTCGGTGCTCGAACTGTCTCCAGTCTGGACCTCTGGGATGTGGCGGAGGGGGAGGGATTCGAACCCCCGAGACCCTTTCGAGCCTAACGGTTTTCAAGACCGCCGGTTTCAACCGCTCACCCACCCCTCCGTTTTTGATTCTACCGTACTCCGCGAGTTAGCGGCCAATTTGCTGCGCTTCTATGTGGCAGTTGCTACTTACCGGTCGATGCGGGTTTCGTGGCCACTTTCAGAATGACGTCAAATTGCAGATCAAATCGCTAAGGGTTCTGATATACATATTGCACGCGTTGAAGATGGACTCGATCGAGGCGGGCCCAGGAAAGTCACGGCTAACTTACCCATCGTGTGGTCGTCACGCATCGCGAAGGCACTTCGATCAACAGCGACGTTCCGGGCCGCTGCGATCCTTGCAGCGCTGTTCGTATTTTTCGCCGCTTGCGTCGGGGCGCAGTCCACGAACGCCTCGTTGACCGGCCGGTTGACCGATTCCAGCAAAGCGGTGGTCCCCAACGCGAAAGTGATCGTCATCAATACCGGCACACGCGTCCGCTACGAAACAATTACCAACGAAACAGGCAGTTATTATGTTACTCATCTGCCCCCGGGTTCCTATCGAATTGAAGTCGAGAAGCTGGGATTCAAAGTGGTGATCAAGTCCGACCTGATTTTGCACGTGCAGGATGTGCTGGAACTTAATTTCGAGATGGTGCTGGGATCGGCGTCGGAGAGCGTTACGGTGCAAGGCGGGGCACCGCTGCTGGATACCGGGTCTTCGACGATCGGCACGGTGGTGGAGCAGCGCAAGGCAAACGAACTGCCCTTGAACGGACGCAACGTATTCAATTTGATTGAGCTGGCGGCGTCGGTAGTCCCGCAAGGCGGTTCCACCGGTACGCCTGTCGGGGTGAATCCGTTTGGCTGGGGAAATTATCAGGTTAACGGCTCTTTCGGAAATGAGAGTGCGGAATATCTGGATGGTCAGCCGCTGAACATCGGCTATATTAACCTGCCCATCCTGATTCCCACGCAAGATTCCATTCAAGAATTCAAGGTGCAGACCAGCAATCTGGGACCGGAGTGGGGGAAATTTTCCGGCGGCGTCACCAATCTAAGCACCAAGAGCGGCAGCAGCGCGATTCACGGCGAAGCCTACGAATACCTACGCAATAAAATCTTCAACGCCAACGATTACTTTCTAAATGCCGCAGGACAAAACCGGCCGCCGTGGGTACAAAACCAATTCGGCGTGAACGTCGGCGGCCCGTTGAATCTCTCGCGGTCACGTGGGAGAAATAGGACGTTTTGGTTTCTCAGCGCGGAAAGCTTTCGCTTGCGGACGAGCGAGCCATTTACGGCGACGGTGCCGGAAGCGAAAGAAAGAGCGGGAAATTTCTCGGAAATATGCAAGACCGGATTTACGGCGGGAATCTGCAATGACCGAGGCGTGGATGCGAATGGTAAGCCCGTGGTGATTGACCAAATTTACGATGCTTGCGCGGGCATGGTGAATTCCGTGGGGGCTTGTCCCGGGAGCACTGCTACGCCAACCCCGTTTCTAAACGATATTATTCCTGCCAATCGCATTAACGGCACTTCGGCCAAATTACTGGATCTGTGGCCGGCAGCCACCAATCCAAACCTGACGACCAACAATTTCACGACGGCCGCCCCCACCGGAGGCGACCACACGCAAGTGGTAGCGCGTGTTGACCAGAATATTACCGACAAGCAGAGATTGTTCTTCCGCTTCAGTCATTGGGACGTGTTCGATTTGCCCATCGATCCCCTCGGTACTGGGCTGTGCGCTGACCGTTGCGCCGAGGACTACCACAGCAATGCCCTTGCTTCCGGCTACGCGTACGACATTACTCCGACGACTGTGGTTGCCTTCGACTCTAGCGTGAGTCGTTTTGACTATAACCGGAATCCCAAGAACGCTGACTTTGACTTAACCTCCATCGGCTGGCCGGCAAGTTACAACGCAGCCATTCCCGCTGAGTTGCGGACGCCGCCAACACCATGTGTCGCGAACTTCGCGGACAACATCATGTGCACGCAGGGGCAAAGCTTCATTCAGGACCGCAACACGCAATTTTACCTTTCGCCGAGCCTCTCGATGCTGCGCGGTCATCACCAGTATCACCTGGGCTTCCAATTCGAAGTTGGTCGAGATGACTACGCGCAGTCCAACGTGGCCAGCGGAGCGTTTGACTTCTGCGTCTCTGGGCAGGCGTGTTTCACCGGCCTGCCAGGAGTTCCTGGAACCGGGTTTTCGTTCGCCGATTTTCTGTTGGGATATGCCGACAACTTCAACAATCTGGAAAACCACTTTTTTGCGCAGGCGGTGGTCCCCGCGTTCACCGCAGGTCAGCAAATATACCGGGCTTTTTATTTTGACGACACCTGGCACGCGATTTCCAAACTGACCCTGAATTTGGGACTGCGCTACGACCTCCAAGGGCCATGGTCGGAACGCTTCAACCGGCTTTCCTACTTCAATCCGGCCGCCACGAGCTACTTGACGCAGTTTCTTCCCGACGGAGCAGCTCCCGTGAAAGGAGACGTGTTTCTGGTCGGCAACGGCCAAAGGAACAATGTTCCATTAGAGAAAACGGACTTCGCTCCGCGCGTCGGATTGGCCTACAGCATTGACGCAAACACTGTTGTGCGCAGCGGGTATGGTATTTTCTGGATACCGAATTACGTCGCCTTTAGCCTGAATCCGCTAAACGATCTCGTAAATGCAGCGGCAACCACTTACATCGGCACGGTAGACGGGACGCACCCCGCCAACACGATCGCCCTGCCTTTTCCCGCCGGAATTTCCTCGCCGCCCGGGAGGAGCCTGGGCCTTGAGGGCACGCAACAGTTCCTAACACAAGTGGTACAGTCCATTACCGTAGCCGATCCCTACGATCACCCTAACGGCTACGTCCAGCAATGGAATCTTGATCTGCAGCGCGATCTGTCTGGCGGATTCTTTGTCTCGGCTGCCTATGTGGGCGCCAAGGGAACGCATCTGTCCGATTACTCGCAACAAATCGACCAAATCTCAGATTCTTTACTCGCGCAAGCTGCCGCCCAAGTAGACCCCGCGCTTCCCAATCCGCGCCAAAATGTTACGCTCCTGCAGCCGGCTCCGAATCCGTTTTTTATCAACGGCCAGGCGCTGGCGCTAACTGGGCCCACGACGACTGTAGGTCAATTGCTCCGTCCGTATCCCCAGTACACCAGCGTGCAACTGGCGGGACAAGGCTCCTTCGATAGCATCTATCACTCCTTGCAGCTGACGATGCAAAAGCGCTTTGCGGGAGCGGGTTCGCTTTTGGTCGCGTACACGAACTCGAAACTGATCAGCGATACCGACACGCTTACCGCTTGGCTTGAGACCGGCGTAGGCGGAATTCAAGACAACAATAACTTGCGAGGAGAACGCTCGCTTTCTTCGCAGGACGTTCCTCAGCGCGTGGTCATCAGTTATGTCCTCGACGTGCCGCTTGGCAAAGGCAAAAGATATCTCGCGGGCATCGGCTCGACGGCGGACAAGTTCATCGGCGGATGGGGATTCGACGGCGTGACCATTTTCCAGCGTGGGTTTCCGCTGGTTTTTACGAATGGCCAGGTTAACGGAACCACGCTCTTCGGAGGGGGCTCGCGCCCAAACGTGGTGCCTGGCTGCGTGCAGATGACGCTAGGGAGCGTGACCTCCCAGCTCGGGGAGTGGTTCAATCCTGCCTGTTTTACCGCGCCGGCCGACTTTACGTTTGGCGACGAGTCGCGTGTCGATCCGCGCTTACGTGCCCAAGGAATTGACAACTTTGATTTCGCCATTTTCAAAAAAACCAGATTCTCCAGTAACGAGCGCTTTGGTTTGGAATTTCGCACGGAGTTCTTCAATATTTTCAATAGAACCCAATTCGCGCCGCCCAATACCGTTTGTTGCAGCGCGAATAATCCAAATTTTGGAGTCGTCACGGCAACGGCGCCAGGGACCAACCCACGGTTGGTGCAGTTCGCCGTGAAGTTCTTGTTCTAGGCCTGGATCGCGTAGAAAGCCCCAGAATGCGCCGCCGGTCCGAACGGGACGCGATTTTTCAGCAAGTCCTCAGAAAGCCCTTCCAGCAGTAAAAACACTCATTCACATCAAAAAATCTTCTCACCGCTCCAAAGCTGGTGTATGTTCCTGAAAGCAACGGAGCCTTGCCGAGGGTTTCTCGCCGAGGTTAGGGGTGGTTCGCTGATCGTTTCGTTCCTATGCCGGCTGCCTGGGTGTCTGCCATGAGTGCTCCTACGTCTGGACGAGCGCTCGCGTTTCCGCTTGCCTGGCCGAGAACGCAGGAGCAGGAGCGTACGCTTCCGGCCGCCGAGCGGCGCCTTCCCAGCGACGAAGAAGTAATGGCCCGCCTGCAATCCAATGATGCCAACGCACTAGAGATCCTTTTCGATCGCTATGCCCGGCTGGTCTTCAGGATTGCTCGTGGCGTAATCCGTGATAGCGGCGAGGCCGAAGACGTCGTTCAGGAAGCCTTCTTTCACCTCTACAAGAAATCGCGGCTGTTTGACGCGGCAAAAGGCCCGGCGAAGAATTGGATCCTTCAGATTGCCCTACATCGCGCGTTGGACCGTAAGGCACATTTGGCACGCCGCGGCTTTTACGTTGGTACAGATGTGGGCGCGCTGAGCGATACACTATTGGGAGGCACGGACCTGGATCGGGAGATCGGCGCCAAGCTAAACCGTTCTCAGCTGGAAAAGGCCTTCACCGAACTGCCCGAAACTCAGCGCACTACCCTTGAGCTGTTTTACTTCGAAGGGTTAGACTTACGGGAAATTAGCGAGCAGCGCAACGAGCCGCTGGGAAATACGCGGCATCACTTCTACCGGGGCTTAGAGCGGCTCCGCAAGAGTGCATTTGTTCAGAAACTCCGGGAAAGCAAACGATGTTGAGAGTTGCCGGCGGCCACGACGAACACGATAAGTTCAAGAATCTCTGTGCTTTGGCGGTCTCAGCCAGCCTCGCACCTCTGGGGTTGGCAGAACTCCGCGCGCACCTGCAGGTCTGCGCCGATTGCCGCGACGTCCTCCTCCAATACCATGTGCTGACCACGCAAGGAATGGTAACCCTGGCCGATGCCTACGCCGAACCCGAACCACTTCGTTGGGACGATGTGCCGTCGCGTGGGCGACTCCTGGCCAGTATCGCTGCGCAGGAACAAACCGTTGCCGCTGAGACTTCTCCTGCTTCTTCCCTCCGGCCTTCTGCGCCGGGCAGCCTAATCCCTGGCTCGACAATCTCTGGCGCGGCAGTCGCTCGCTCTTCATTCGCTCGCCCGGTCGTGCGAATGGCCGTCGCGGCCGGTCTCGTTTTTGCCCTGGTCTTCGGTGCCTATCAACTAGGCCTGCGCAGAATAACCAGTTCGCCCCCAAATAGCCCAACGTTGGTTTCTGGGGTTTCCACCGAAAATCCATTGCAAGTCCTGACAGATCAGAAACGCCAAGCCGATGAAACGGTCGCCAGTCAGGAAAAAAAACTGGCCGAACTGCGGGCGGAAAACTCCGAAAAAGAGCTAGCCCTTGCCAAATTGCGTTCCGAATTGCGCGGTCTTGAAGAGCATTCCAACGAACTCATAGCGTCAAACGGCCGAGCCGATGCACAAATGCGGGCGCTTTCCCAGCAACGCGACGCGCTGAACGGTCAGCTGCAAGCCGCCAGCCAGGCCTACGAAGCGCAAAAAGCTGAACTTGCGAGTCTTCGCACGGAGCACGATCAAGCCACCCTGCGCACCTCTACCCTGGAAGCCAAGATTGAGGACTTAACTGCCGCCAATCGCGACCAGGAGCGGCGGCTCAAAGACACCGAGCAGTTTCTCAGCTCCGACCGGGACATTCGGGAGCTGATGGGCGCGCGAAAGCTTTATATTGCGGATGTTTTCGATGTGGACGGCACCAGCCGCACTCAGAAGCCGTTCGGGCGAGTTTTTTACACGCAGGGGAAGTCGCTCATTTTTTATGCCTTTGATCTTGATCGCGAGCCTGGCGTCGTGAATGCCAGCACGTTTCAGGTGTGGGGCCAGCGCGAGGCGCCGCAAGGCGAACAGCCTTCTCCGATGAATCTGGGCATACTCTATCGCGACAATGAATCGAATCGCCGCTGGGTGATGCGCTTTGACGAACCCAAGCAATTGGCAGAAATTGATGCGGTTTTTGTGACCGTCGAGCCCCGCGGCGGCAGTCACAAGCCGACCAGTAAGCCGTTCTTGTACGCCCTGCTGCGCAACGAAGCCAACCATCCCTAGGGCCGCGATCAGCGTGGGAATGCCGCCCCATTCCGAAGATAACGATCCTTGTTGCCAGATTTCGCGTCTGCTGGCCGCCGTTAGGCGGTCGTGGAAGGGGTTTGGATCAGGATTCGGCGTCTATTCAAACTTTGGATGGTACACATTCGCTAGTCGTTTCGTACTAGTAGGTAAATCAGCAAATCGTCGAGGACATGGTGCGCAGGGCAAGTTCCGAAATGGAACGCTGTCTCATTTTGTGTCTTATCGATTTGGCGGCGGAGTCAAAAACAGAATTAGCGGTATTTAAAATATCGATTTTGTTCTTGACAAGGCTCCATGCGCCCTGTAACTTGCTTTCAAACTTTCGTCTGTCGAGCGGGGAATCATCACAATCAGGGCGCGGCGTGATTTGCGTTGCGTTGATTTCTCCGGAACATTTCTTGGATGTTGTTTTGCGTCTCGAAGTTTCACACGTACCGTGGAGCACGTACCGTGGAGCACCATTTCTTTTGGGGTGAGGGGAAACTTATGAAATTCAGCAAACTCGACATGTGGTTCAGAACTGCGGCGGTTGTAGCTCTCTGCTTCTGTCTGATTGGCTTGGTCAGCCCGCGGGCGGCCGCCCAGTCCACCTACGGCAGTATTTCGGGATCAGTGACGGACTCTTCCGGTGGATCGCTCGCCGATGTAAACGTTACGCTAATCAGTATTGACACTGGCGCTAAACAGAAGCAAACCACAAGCTCGGATGGCTTATATCTATTCTCGAACTTGTTTCCCGGGCACTACCGTGTGGACGCGGAGAAGAGTGGGTTCAAGCGCGTCTCGCAAGTAGATGTCGTCGTACAGATTCAGCAGACCTCTGCAATTAACCTGACTATGCAGGTCGGCGATGTCTCGCAAACCATCGAAGTGACCAGCGAAACGCCGCTCCTCCAGCCCGATACTTCGTCTCTCGGTCAAGTAGTCGACGAGCGCAAAGCTAACGAACTTCCTCTGAACGGTCGCAACGTTTTCAACCTGGCTCTCTTGTCGCCCTCCGTGGTTCCTCAAGGACACTCCGGCGGCTCGATCGTAGGCCGGAACCCCTTCGACCTCGGCAACTATCAGATCGGCGGATCGTTCGCGAACCAAGGAGCGGAATATCTCGACGGCCAGCCGCTGAATATCGGATACATTAACCTGCCGCTGATCACCCCCACGCAGGATTCCATCGGCGAATTCAAGGTGCAGTACAACAATCTGGGTCCCGAATGGGGCAAGTTCTCCGGCGGCGTCATCAATTTTAGCACCAAGTCCGGTACCGATACCTGGCACGGGACGGCGTACGAGTTTCTGCGGAACAAAGACTTTGACGCCAACGAGTTCTTTAACAAAACCCAACAACTAACCAACGGCTTGTCAAATCAGGCGCCCGCTTTCACACAGAATCAGTTTGGCGGCACGGTGGGCGGCAGAGTCATCAAGGACAAATTATTCGTGTTTGGCGGATACGATGGTTACAGAAACCGCGCCGGGACAGTGTTTAGTTCAATCCTTCCCACCCAACAGGAGGCCGCCGGGAACTTCAGCGACCTTTGCAAAACTGGTTTCAATACGCAGAACCCCAATGGCCCCGGACTGATTTGTTCGGATACCAGGACCCTCGGCAACGGACAGGTCGTGCCTGTGGATCAGCTTTATAATCCGCTCACCGTAAATGGCGCAAACAACACGCGATTGCCGATCGCAAATAACGATATCAGCGGGAACAATCCGATTACTGGCCAACCGTACATCAACACGACTTCGGCCTTCCTCTTGGGCAGACTGCTTCCCAAGACCCTGCCGACTAACGCTACGGGATGTATTCAGCTTCCCACCACCGTCTGCGGACCAGCCAATTTTACCGACGCCGCGAGCGGCGGCGGCGACACCGACCAGTACTTTACGCGCGTGGACTACAACCTCACCAACACGCAGCACCTTTTCGGCCGCTTCAGCTATTGGAAGGAGCTGAGCCTGTCGCAGGATCCATACGAGTCGGGTCTTTGTGTGGACCGCTGCACGGAAGATACCCGCAGCAAGAGCGTGGCCGTCGGCTGGACCGACGCGGTCAGCCCCACCTTCACGGCCAGCCTCAACGCCAGCATCAGCCGCTACCACTATCTGCGCTCGCCCACCAACGCGGGCTTTGACGTTACCCAGGAAGGCTTCCCCGCCCAATACAACACCGAGATTCCAAACACCGAGCGCACGCCGCTTACGCCCTGCTTTGCCAATAGCGACCCGAACATTTCTTGCACGCAAGGGCAGAGCGCCATCAACGACCTGGATACCCAGTTCAATATCTCCCCGCAATTCACCAAAATTTTGGGACGCCACACGATTGCCTTTGGCCTGCAGATCGAAGAAACCTTCGACGACTATCTGCAGACCAACAACGGCGGCGGCATCATCTCCTTCAACGGCTCGTGGACTGCGGCGCTCGCCAGCAACTCTGGCTTGGCGAACGGCAATGATTATGCGGACTTTTTGCTGGGCTACGGCCTCGGTCAGGGTGCCGCGTTCGGTAATCAGACCACGGGTAACCTGGTCATTTCCTCGCCGGTAGCTTCGAAAGAAACCTATCGCGGCTTCTATGTGGGCGACACTTGGCACGTCACCAGCAAGCTGACCGCGAATGTCGGCTTACGTTATGAACTGGCTGGGCCGTTCTCCGAGCGTTTCAATCGGGTCACCTATTTCAACCCTAATGTAACGAACGCGAGCGTTACGGGTTGCAGCGGAGTGGCCGGCAGTTCTTGCCCTGGGGATCTGTTTTATATTGGGAATGGCGTAGACGGTAACCGAAGCGGTCAGCCCCTGCCCAAGCACGAATTCTCTCCGCGGCTCGGTGTGGCATACGCCTTGGACTCCAAGACGGTCATCCGGGCGGGCTACGGCATCTTCTTCATCCCGAACGATGTAGTCTTCCAGCTCAACCCCTATACCGACTCCGTAAACAGCGCAACTTCCAGCTTCTTTGCCAGCACCACGCAGGGGTTGTATCCGGCGAGCACGCTCAACACCAGCAGCTGCACGCTCACTGGTGCAGGTGGGACCGGAACTGCCCCCTCCGGCGCCGGCAATATCTTTACTTGCGCGCAGCCTGGACCGTTTGGTCCGACGATTGCCGGATCGGTGGGTCGGAATGCCCTGCCAAATATCTCGACCTTTGGTCTGGAGCAGACGCCTCTGTCCGCGAATGGCTTTACCCAAGCGAGCGCGGGCTACGTTCAGCAATGGAACCTGGACATCCAGCGACAGTTGCCGTGGGGCGTGTTCTTGGACGTCGCGTATGCCGGTTCGCACGGTGTACACTTGGCCGAAACCTCGAATCAGAGCGTCAACGTCAATCAAATTCCCGACAGCTTCATCGCTCAGGCGGCGCAGCAGTTCGCTACCGGCGGCGCAGGTGCCGTAACAATCGCGCAGAAGGTTGCCGGTACTTACCCATTCTCCGTGGGCTTGCCCGGCAGCTTGGGGAGTGGCAGCTTGATCCAGGGGCAATTGGACCGTCCCTATCCCGAATACAGCAACGTGCAATTGGCTGGCGTTGGCTGCTGCGGAAGCGGCTACAACTCGTTCCAACTCACCGCGACCAAGCGTTTCAATGGCGGCGGCACGCTCCTTGTGGCGTACAC
>Ga0209139_10000110_pt1 | contig 23884 bp, 14 predicted proteins | sample BogFormECP14_OM3_FD_188246 | JGI IMG/M metagenome (GOLD analysis project Ga0209139, IMG submission 188246) | Bog forest soil microbial communities from Calvert Island, British Columbia, Canada - ECP14_OM3 (SPAdes) (version 2) | ecosystem: Environmental > Aquatic > Freshwater > Wetlands > Bog ...
CCGGAGACTGGACCGACACCGGCGTCACCGTGACGCTCGGCGATCAGCTGGACTTTACTGCAACCGGGACAGTTACGATTTCTGACGGCCACTCGTCCACTCCCGAGGGCAATGCGCGCGGCTGGAAGGACCTGATCCGCCAGTTTCCGTTGAACAGCGCAAATAGCGGCGCGCTCATCGGACGCGTGAGCAATGGCAATGCCTCGGTTCCTTTCCTGATCGGGGCCAGCAAACAAATAGATGTGTCCACGAGCGGCAAGCTCTATCTCAACGTAAACCTGAGCAGCGATCTTACCGGCGACGGCAGCTATTCGGTCACGATGAAGCTGTCGAAGTCGCAAGCTACGGCCTCCCCTGCGGCAGCAGTGAACCTCGCCACCTCGTTGTCTCCGGATTTGTTCGCTACTATCCCACGGAGGGTTCAGGACCAGCAGGGCAATCCCGGAGACATGGTCAACTTCGCTATCATCGGCACGCAGGATCAGGTACAGAAAGCATTCACGGCCGCAGGCTGGACCGGAGTCGATAAGACAACGCAGGATGCAGTCGTCCACGGCCTGCTGGCGACGCTCTCGCACGAGGCCTATACGGAGATGCCGATGAGTATCCTCTACCTCTTCAGCCGCCCACAGGATTTGTCGTATGCTCGCGCCGATCCTCTCGCCGTCGCAGCCATTCGGCACCATCTCCGCGTGTGGAAGTCAACGGAAACGGTAGACGGCAAACCGCTATGGGTAGGTTCGGCCACGCACGACAACGGTTTCGAGAAAGACCAGCGTAACGGCAGTGTGACGCATCACATCGATCCCAATATCGATGAAGAGCGAGACTTCATCGAGCAGGGCTTTGCTGCGGCAGGCGTGATGAGTGGGGCGGCCTATGTTACGCCTGCGAACCCGCTCAAAACCGCGGTCACCGCAACCGGTGGGAGCTTCCACTCCGACGGCCGCATTGTGGTGATCGCGCTGCGCTGATCTCTCCTATCTTCATACAGCGTCGGTCAAAACAGGGTAGGATGTTGGCTCAGCAGTGCCATTTTCATCTGTGCATCTGAACAGGCAATATGAAAACTCTTGACCTCCTGTTTGGCCGTCCTTTGGCCACGTCAGACGAACGCGCAGAGCAGATTGGCCCATCAGCCGGCATTCCTATCTTCGGACTCGATGCGCTCAGTTCTGCCGCGTATGGACCGGAAGCCGCACTCACACTGCTTATCCCTCTGGGACTTGCGGGTGTGCACTACATTGTGCCCATCAGCACGGCAATCATCATCCTGCTGGTCATCGTCTATTTTTCTTACAGGCAGACCATCGAGGCCTACCCGCACGGCGGCGGTTCGTACACGGTAGCAACGGAGAATCTGGGCAAGGGCCCGGGCCTTCTGGCAGCGGCTGCGCTGATGATCGATTACATCCTGACCGCGGCGGTCGGCATTTCAGCAGGCGTTGGCGCGCTGATATCCGCCGTTCCCAGCCTGCATCAACACACGCTGGCCATCTGTCTTGGGATTCTGATTATCCTCACGCTGATCAATATGCGGGGCGTGCGCGATACCGGCGTCGCATTTCTCGTACCGACGTATCTGTTTCTGGGAACGCTGCTCATCGTCATCATCCTCGGCTTGTTTCATGTCCTGGTGGACAAAGGCCATCCGGTTCCCATCGTCACGCCTCCAGCACTGCCACCCATAACATCTGCGCTTACCTGGTGGCTTCTGCTCAAAGTGTTTTCAAGCGGTTGTACGGCAATGACCGGAGTGGAAGCCGTCAGTAATGGCGTCATGGCATTTCGGGAGCCGACAACGAAGAATGCGAAGACGACTCTCACCATCATCATCGCACTGCTCATCGTCCTGCTGGCTGGAATCGCTCTCCTCTGCCGCGCTTATGGGATAGGCGCAACCGATCCGGGCGCGCTGGGCTACCAGAGCGTCCTTTCTCAGTTAACGGCCGCCGTGGCCGGCAAGGGCATCTTCTATTACGTCACGATTGCATCGATCCTGCTCGTCCTTTCACTCTCTGCGAATACTGCTTTCGCTGATTTCCCGCGCCTCACGCGTGCCATTGCTCTGCGGGACTACCTGCCACACGTTTTTATCCTGCGCGGACGCCGGCTGCTGTACTCGCACGGCATTATCGCGTTGGTCATATTCACTGGCGCGCTGCTGATTCTCTTTGGCGGCGTCACCGACAGGCTCATTCCGCTCTATGCGATTGGCGCCTTCCTCGCCTTCACTTTGTCTCAGGCGGGCATGGTGGTGCATTGGTATAAAGAGGGACGCGCCGTCGGCCGCATGATCGTAAACGGCATCGGCGCAGCCGCAACTGGCCTGACTCTGCTGGTTGTGCTCGTGGCCAAATTCCTTGACGGCGCCTGGGTAACGGCCATCCTGATCCCGGCGCTGATCATTATTATGAGCATGGTCCGCCGACACTACGACCACACGGCGAAAGAAACAGCGAATCCCGAGCCGCTACGCGTCGACGACCTGCAGCCTCCGCGCGTGATTATCCCCATGGACAAATGGAATCGCATCAGCGAAAAAGGTTTACGCTTTGCGCTGGCCATGTCCCCGGAGGTCGAGGCGGTCCACGTCGATTGCGGGGATGAGGACAACAGCATCTGCAACGTATGGGGAGACACCGTCCTTGCGCCGATTCGCGCCGCCGGCTTGCCCGAACCACGGCTGACTACCATCAAGTCGCCCTATCGCTTCTTCATTACGCCAATCGTGGAGCACGTTCTGGCCGAACAGAAAAAATCAGGCGACCGGCAGATTGCCGTGATTGTGCCTGAGCTGGTAGTCAAGCACTGGTACGAAAATCTGCTGCACAACCAACGCGCCAACATGTTGAAGCTCATCCTGCTGGTAAAAGGCAATGAAAATGTCGTCGTGATCAATATCCCGTGGTATCTGCACAGGTAGCCGACAAGCGCGCATGCCATAGCATTCTTCCGCGTTTCCATATATGTTTTCTACGACGTAATTTTGGGGTGGTGCACTGATGTCATGCGGCAAGTTGTTTCTGCTTTTCGGAGTTCTAGCGCAGTCCATGTACACGTATACATTCGCGCAAACAAATCGTATCCAATACGACCAGCAGTCTCGCGTATTTCGGATCGACGGTGACAGCGTGACGTACGCATTCGGCATCAATGAGGACAATGCATTGCAGCCTCTCTATTGGGGAGCACGCCTCGGCGCAAACGACAATCCGGGACCGGCGCACGTCTACAGCGGCCCTGCCTCGTTCGATCTGTCATCAGGATCTACTCCGCAGGAATTTCAAGGGTGGGGAGCGGGGCTGTTTTATGAGCCCGCGCTCAAGATCACCTTCCCCGATGGGAATCGCGACCTGGTGCTTCACTATGTTGACCACCACATCGACGGCGATACTCTCACCGTGCATCTCAAAGACATTTCGCGCGACGTCATGGTTGATCTGAAATACCAGATTGACCCTGAGACCGGGGTGCTTGGTCGCTCTGCCGTTATTACGAATAAGACGAAGGAAGCTGTGCTCATCGAGCAGGCCGCGGCAGCCGCGTGGTCGCTGCCGCAGGGCACTGACTACTGGCTCTACTATCTGACCGGGCGGTGGGCTGGAGAGATGAATGTGCAGCATGAGGCTGTTCGCCCCGGCACACGCCTGATCGAGAGCCGACGCGGATCGACGGGACACCAGAACAATCCATGGTTCGCCATCGAGCGCGGCAACAGCGGCGATCAGGACTCGGGTGAAGTGTGGTTCGGAGCGCTCGCGTGGAGCGGCTCGTGGCGCATCACCGTCGAACAGGACACGCTGCGTAATGTGAGAATTACCGGCGGCTACAATCCCTTTGATTTTGGGTATAAGCTCGCGCCGAATGAACAGCTCGAAACTCCGGTCTTCTATGGGGGCTATTCGCATCACGGTATCGGCGAGGCTTCGCGGCTCTTACATCGATTCGAAAACACCAGGATTTTGCCACAGGCTCCGAAGCCGCGCCCGCGGCCCGTCCTTTACAACTCATGGGAAGCAACGGAATTCAACGTAACCGAACAGGGGCAGGAAGAACTCGCTGAGAAAGCGGCAAAGATCGGCGTAGAACGCTTTGTCATGGACGACGGCTGGTTTGGACAGCGTAAGGACGACCACGCCGGCCTTGGCGACTGGTACGTGAACAAGGAAAAATTTCCGAATGGCTTGAAGCCGCTCATCGACAAAGTGCACGCGCTGGGGATGGATTTTGGCCTGTGGGTTGAGCCAGAGATGGTCAACCCCAACAGCGATCTTTATCGCAATCATCCCGACTGGGTTTTGAATTTCACCGGGCGCCCGCGCACCGAAGGCCGCAATCAATTGTTGCTGAATCTTGCACGGCAGGATGTGCGTGACTATGTCTTTGGGTTCCTCGACAAGTTGTTAAGCGAGAATGACATTGCGTTCCTCAAGTGGGACTACAACCGCAACTGGTCAGAACCGGGGTGGCCAGCAGTTGCTCCTGACGAACAGAAGAAAGTCTATGTAAAGTACATCGACAACCTGTACTCGATTTTGCGGGAACTGCGCGAGAAACATCCCAAGGTTGAAATCGAATCGTGCTCGGGCGGCGGCGGGCGCGTCGATCTCGGAATTATGCGATACACCGACGAAGTGTGGACCTCCGACAACACCGATCCCTTCGATCGTCTCTCGATCCAGGATGGATTCACCTATGCCTACACCCCGGGCGTGATGATGGCGTGGGTTACGGAGTCGCCGAGCGGAGCGAATCACAGCCCCAGATCTACGGAGTATCGCTTCCTTTCGTCGATGCAAGGGTCGCTTGGGGTGGGATCGAACCTGAACCACTGGACTGACGCCGACTTTGTAACTGCGAAGCATCTGATCGCCGAGTACAAAGAGATTCGCGAAACCGTGCAGCATGGGGCGCTCTATCGCCTTATTTCACCTGCGAACGGGAGCGAGCAATCCGCGACAGAATCGGTTGCCGCAGACGGCAGTCAAGCTGCGGTCTTTGCCTTCCTACACTCCAGCCAGTTTGGATATCCCTATCCACGCCTGTTCCTGCGTGGGCTCAATAGAGATGCGCACTACAAGCTTCACTGGATCACTGAAAAGCCCGGCGGCACACTGCCGGAAGTAGAAAGCGGCGCCTACTGGATGGGTCATGGCGTGGATCTGAATCTGGATGGCGATTTTCAGGCTACAGCTTTCCGACTGGAGAAAGCGCCTTAGACTTCCGTAATCGACGATTCGACGCGACGTAGACTGCTACTCCCGCGCCCACCAGAAAGAGGGTTGAGCCGATCACTTTCACTATAGCAAGCGGCTTGTTCGGCTCTTCGTCCGGCGGAATGACGGATAAAGCAATCGTCATCAATGTTGTCAGCATGCCCATGGAGGCCAGGACAATTACGACGGGCCTGCCTCCCGGAATTCGGATCGTGCCCTCAACAACCGGCTCGCGTTGCAGCCGAATCATGGAAGCAAAAAGAAAGGCAAAAGGAATGAAGTAGGTGATGATCGACATGCTCACTAGGATGTCGTATGCACCGCGTACGGTGCTTCCTGCCTGGCTGAGGAGCGCGCACAGCATTCCGACGATGCCGTAAGCGCCGATGGCGATCCACGGAGTGCGCCACCGTGGATGCACATCTCCAAAGATCGGCGGCAGATAACGATCAATGCCGGCTACGAATGGGAGCCGCGATGTCGAAGAAAGATATGCGCCTGCACTGCCGACACTGTTGAATACGACCAGTAATGCAACAGGGGCAATGAGCCATCCGAGATTTAGTTTGGTACACATCAGGGAGATCGCGCTCACAAACCCCCCAACACCACTGATGGCAGTATTGGGCAGAGCAATCAACATTGCGATCGTCCCGGCGATGTAACAGGCCACAACCAAAACTCCCGCGATCACGAGCGCGCGCGGAATCGTGCGTCGTGCGTCCTTGATCTCTTCACCCATGAACGAGCCGGTTTCAACGCCGCCGAAAGCAAAGAAGATCGTCGACCAGAAGATGGCGTTCTTCAGATCGGCATGCGGAACCAGGTGCTGCGCAGAAAAGCTGGTCGCGGAACCATAACGGCTGGCGAAGATTGCTGCCAGCGCCAGCAATACTGCGATTGGAATCCATATACCCAGCGTGCAGCAGTTGTTCAGCCACTTGGCCTGTTTCAGCCCGAGGATGTTCAGCAGCGTAATCAACCCGAGCCATCCCAGCGCAAAAAGCATGTAATAGGTCGCGTTGTTGGTCAGGTGCTCGCCACGCTTGCCCATCGCGAAGAGCGCACTGCCAGCGCCGAAATAGAGCACGGCCGGGAAATATGGCAGATTGCTCATCCAGTACGTCCATGCAGCAATAAATCCGGAGAAATCGCCGAAGGCCCGCTGCGTCCACACGTAGAGGCCGCCTTCCTGCGGATAGCGGGAAGACAACTCCAGCACACATGCGGCGAGCGGCACGAAGAAACAAAGGCAGGCGAAGATCCAGATGATGATCGTGCTTGGACCCGCAGCCGCGGCGGTCGCGATCCAGCGAAGGCTCAGCCCGCTCGCCACATAAAAGAGGACGAGGTCGAAGATGCCAAGTTCGCGTTTCAGTGCAGTGGTGGGAGTTTTCTCCGGCATGCTTTCGCGCAGCATACCTGCAGTGGCGCATGAAAACCAGAACTATTTCTCAGCCGTGTCTTTCAGGACTGCCATCGCAGCATTGCGCCCGTTGATTCCAATGACACTCCCGCCGGGATGCGTGCAGGCTCCGCACAGATACATCCCGGGCATAGGCGTTCGGGCACTGAGACGATTCGACCACATGTATTGCGGCAGGCATTCACCCTGAAAAATGTGGCCACCGGTGAGGCCAACCTTCTCTTCGATATCCGGAGGCCCGAGCACCTGAGCGTCGATCACAGCTGTATTCATGTTGGTGCAGAATCGGCCAACAGAACCGAGTGCCAGCTTTCGCACCTCGTCGCGGCGACTGTCCCAAGTGCCGTCTTCGAAACGGTACGGCACATACTGCGCAAAGACGCTCATCGTGTGCTGTCCATCGGGAACAACGCTCGCGTCGTGCGCGCTCTGGAAGTACAGCTCGCACCAGAGGTGCTCTGGCAAACGCCCGTCACGCGCCGCTGTAAAGCTCTCCTTCCATTCGGCTTTCGTGAGCGGCGCATTGATCTGGCCCAGATGATGCGCCTCCAGCGTGCCCGGACGCGAGGTGAAGTTCGGCAATTCGCTCAGCAGCACATTCAACTTCACCGTGCAGCCTTCGATCGGCACCGACTCGATCTTCGCCTTCCATACCGGATCGGCCGCCCCATCCAACAGGCTCAGCGTACGGCGGGGATCGGCATTCGAAATGACAACCGGGGCAGTGATGCGCTCACCGCCTTCGAGCAGCACGCCTTCACCGGGGAGGATGGCTGCGACGGGAACTCCAGCGGCTACGACTGCTCCGGCTTCGCGAGCGGCGTCGCAAAAGTAGAACGAGACCATTCCCATTCCGCCTTTTACGTATCCCCACATGCCGGGCATTCCGCCGAGCCGTCCGGAAGAGTGATGAAAGCGAATCGACGCCGTACCGACGTCGAACGGGCTGGCGTTGGTGCCGATCACGCCTTGTCCTAGATAGGCGATCTGCAAGCGCTCGTCCTGAAGATAGTGCTCGACGAATTCCGACATCGACCAGTCGAAGAGCACTTTCGCGGCATCAGCATCATTGCCGAGTCTGTCTTCGATCTGCTCTCGCGTGGGCGCGTCGCCAATCCATGCATCGCCTTCGCCTGCAGGACGCAGCGCGTCGCGCAGCCGCCGGATGACATCGCTCATCGCGCGCCAGCCCTCAACATCGCCGCTGCTGAAGCGACGAATCTCCTCTTCGCACTGTGCGTCATCATCCCAGAGCTGGATACTGCTGCCATCGAGAAAGGGCACAAAAAGGCCGTTCACTGCGGGCGTCCATGTAAAGCCGCGCTGCGGCAACTGCAACTCTTCTACCACAAGCGGGTGCAGCAGGCCCGCCAGATAGGCACAGGGCGACATGCGTACGCCGGGAAACGGCTCTTCAATCGTGCAAGCTCCACCAATGCGCTCGCGGCTTTCGAGCACGAGGACACGCTTGCCCGCGCGCGCCAGATATGTAGCGCAGGCAAGCCCATTGTGGCCCGCGCCGACGATGATGGCATCCCAATTGTGTTGAGCGAGGTCCTTGATCGGCGCCGGAAGGCCAATCTTTCCAAGAGAGCTTGCAGCAGCAGAAAAATGATTCGTGGTCATCAAAATAATCTGGGGGCTAAGTTGCAGCTTATATCAGCGGAAAGCGTTCGCGCACCTCGTATCGCGATCCAGTCGGATCGGTGAAGCTCTGATACAGAAGAAATTCCTTTGCCTGAAACGAAGGCAGTCTGGCGGCGCGCCCCAACTGCACGGCTTTTTGCAGCCGCGCAAAGTCTGGTGACGGCACGCGTCCCTTTCTACGCGCCAGCGTAATATGCGGCGCGAAGGGACGAGCCTCCGGCTCAAACCCGCAGGGCAGCAATGCCTGTTCGATTGCGTGATGCAGCGTCAGGAGCGACGGTGTCAGGCGCACAGAGATATGAAAGACACCGGCGCGCTCAAAAAATCCCGGCTCCTCCAGTTGGATGTCGGCGGTATCTGAGCGGATTTGCCCCAGGCGTTCTGCGACGCAGGAAAATCTTGTTTCATCTGTCTCACCGAGGAATTGCAGAGTCACATGCCATTGCTCCGGGGAAGACCAACGCAAATGAAGGAAGGCTTCGCGCAATTCGCGCGTCCACGTCGCGATTGCCTGCTGCTCTTCAGTCGGAAGACGAATGGCCACAAAAAGACGCACAGCATTACTTTACCTGCAGAGAATGATCAGCCAGAAACTGCTGCATCGCTTTGCGATCCTGAAAAGCTGCTACTCCGCCGATCGCGGTTGTGGAATATGCTCCGGCGAGATTTCCATAGTGCAGGCATTGCTCGATGGACCAGCCCCGCAGATATCCGTGGAGGAAGCCAGCGTTAAAGCTGTCGCCTGCACCGACAGCATCGGTTACCTGCATGGGGACAGCCGATGCGGCAATGCGATTCTGACGAGTGCACGCAATTGCTCCAACCGCACCGCGCTTTACAACGACCAACGGGACATATTGGAGAATCCACGCGATCGCATCATCCAGGTTTGTTGCATGAGCAAGCTTGCATGCCTCCTGCTCGTTGGGGAGCAGAACATCGGTGTGACTCAGAACTTCCGTGATCGAAGAGTCCCAACTCTCATAAGGATCGTCATTCGTATCCAGCGAGATGGTGAGACCCGCTTCTTTCAACAGCGCAAAAAGCCGCGGAACATCAATTTTCAATGATGTCTGCAGAAAATACGATGATAGGTGGAAGTGTTGCGCCGACGTTAGATAGTCGAGATCGAGATGATTGAAGCGAAGCTGCGTTGTCGTGCCCGGATAGGTGAGCATGCGGCGGCGCTGCGCATGTTGCAGAAGCACGGTTAAGCCTGAGGCTGCGCCATCTGTGGCGGTGACGGTTCGAGAGAGATCGACTCCGACCGCCTCCAATTCCTGGATGCACTGTGCCGCGAAGGCGTCTTTCGCAGCCAATGAAATGAAGCCTACCCGATTTCCGAGCGCTGCCAGATTGTGCGCGGTGATGGCGGGCGAGCCTCCAAGGACCATCGCAGCGCGCTCGGCGAGAAGTTCTCGTTCTACCGGCAGTTCTTCCGGCAGGCCATAAAGCAGCAGATCAAGATTGAACTCGCCCGCCAACGTAACATCGAACCGTTTCATGCGGTAGCATCCGGCAGATGAATCTGCCTGCGGCGCACAATCCAAAGCGTCACGCCCACCAGCGCCCACGCTGTGCCCGCGATGCGTGCGATGGGGCCGAGGTTCGTCCAGATGAAAAGGCACGTGAGAAAGCCCGCCGTTGACATCAGCATCGGAACCCAGTGCTTACCCGACCGCCAGCCCAGAGCTACGGACGCAACATTCACGCCCATAAAAGCAAGGAGTGCCCCATAGTTAAGCATCTCCGTTCCCAGCTGATAGCTGAAAAAGAGTGCGCCGACGAGACAAATGGCGCCGATGAGCAAAACGTTGTTGCGGGGAATGCGGTTTTTGGGATGTATGGCGCCGAAGAAGCGCTTCGGCAGCGCGCCGTCCTGCCCCATTGCCAGCAGCAGCCGCGCAGCGCCAAGCTGTGACGCTATGCCCGAGCCCATGTTGGCGAGGAGCAACGATGCGTTGACAATCATGAAGAGTATCGGACCACCGGCGCGTCCTGAAATGTGCACGTAAGCCGTATCGATGTCTGGAAAAGCCTGTCCGCGCGGCCAGACAAGCTGCCCGAGATAAACCTCAACCGAAGCGAGCACGCCCGTAGCCAAGCACGCCATCACAATGGCCCTAGGAATATTGCGCGCCGGGTCTTTCGCCTCATCGGTCAGCGTGGAGATACCGTCAAAACCGATGTAGGAAAGTACAGCAATCGAAGTGCCGCGTAGAAGACCGCTGCGCGAAAACGTAGCTGGGTCATAAAAAGGATGCGTATAAAACGACGATGGCTGCGACGGAAGATGCATCAGGTAGCGCACCACTGCAATGACAACCAGAATGACGACGATGCCGAGTGCGGCGGCCATGCCGGCGTTGATGCGCGCCGAGGTTTCGACGCCGTTCAGATTCAGCAGCGTAAAAAACGCGGCAAACAGAACGACAAACACGACATATGGAATTTCCGGGAGGATATTCTGCGCCGCCTTACTGCACCAGATGACGCAGATCAGCGGATTCAGAACGTAATCCATTACCAGGCACCATCCGGTGAGATAGCCGAGGCTCGGATGCAGTTCCTTGCCCACATACATAAACGCCGACCCGCCATGCGGATAGACGCGAGCCATGCGCCCATAACTGACGGAGGTAAAAAGCATGGCAACCAGCGCGCACAAAATGGCTGTAACAACGTGGCCGCGCGCGACCTGATAGATGACACCGAAGCTTGGCATCGGCGCCGTTGGCTGAATCAGGACAATGCCGTAAAGCAGTAGATCCCAGAAGCCAAGGCTTCGCCTCAGCGTTACCTGCCCATCACCCACGGTTGCGGCTTGTCCGGACATGCGTTTCTTCCTCTACTTCGTTTCAAATCCGGCGGCCGCGATCGATTTCCCCGCTGAGAGATGTACAGTCTGCTCGGAAATGTTCCATCCGGAAAGAACAACAACTGCATTCTCCGGGGCGTGCGATGGCAATGTGGCGGTCAAGACCCGCGTCTCACCCGGCATGAGCTCGATGTAATTATCAGACCATGTTGCAGGCACAATATCCTCGCCATGAGCGTCGCGGGCCGCCGCAGCTAACTGAAAGGCCAGGGCCGCGGAGTTATTATGTAACCGCAACTGTAACATTTTTCCGTTCTCAGCAGTGGTTACATGGGCGTCGACCCGGGCCTTTGGCAGCGACATCAACTCCGTCATATCTTCATGCTGAATCGCAGGCGTGTGCGTGTAATCGGTCTTGCTCCAATCGAAGGTAGTAAGAGTTGACGGCACCCAATAGAAGTTGCGGCTGATGATTTCTCCGGATTCGTTCTTCAGCGTCAAATCGACGAAATAAACCTTCGAAGACGCGGCAAACGCGTCATCAGGGATCGAGATTGCACGTTGTGAGGTGTCGGCATCCACGGTAGTCGGCGTCTCTTTGCCGAAGAGTTCTTTCAAATTGAAGTCGTAAAGCTTTGCGGACACCGTGAGACGCGGCGATCTCTGATACGTGCTGTTGACCACCACAACGCTGTGATCATCATAGGAATACTGCACATGCAGTGGCTCGCATGCCTTCTTCGTGCCGTAATACCCGCCGCCTGCGTCGAGATAGTAGTCATACAAATGCCAGATATTCGAAGGCCACGCGTTGTTCAGCATCCACTGGATCACGCCCGTCGATGTGTATTTGTTTCTTGAGTAGGCCTCGAACATGGCGCGCTCGCCGTTATAAGTCATTGCCTGCGCGATGCGAACATAGTCGCTCAAATTCTGCGGCGTGGCGTATGTCGCCTTCATCGCGTCATCGAATACGGCAAGGGTTTTGAAACCGCCTCCACCGTTGTGCAACGCCCAGGAAGCACTGGTTGCCGGCCACATTTGATCTTCCGGAATATATTTACGCAGACTGCTGATGTTTGGGATTGCCGGCCCCGGACTGGTCTCGGTGTTGAAGCCATACCCGCCCCCATGCTGGTCCTTGTCCACGTACCAATACGACGGAGCAACAAAGTCGTACGGCCCGCTCATCTTCACGCCGCTCTTTCCGCTTACGGTGGTCGGCGTCGCAGACGCGGAAGACAATGTTGGATTTGGCCAGTGAGTCTGCGCCTCTACGCTCAGATACATCTGTTCCACGTCGGCCGGGGGCGGATTATCACTGCCATTGAGCCACACGAGAAGGCTGGCGTGATGGCGGATGCGCAGCATCTGAGAGCGCAGCGATGCCTGCGCTACCTGGTAATTCTCCGGCGTCCACTTGACCCAGCGCTCCCACTGGTCGCAACAGCACCAGCCCAGCATCACGAGAATTCCCTGCTCATCGGCAAGCTGGAAAAAGTCTTCTGTCTCCAGCTTGCCTTCCAGACGAATCGTATTCAGGTGCATGTCGCGCACGAGCATGAATTGATCGCGCAGCCGCTTTGGCTCTTCGCGTAGCAGCATATCCTGCGACCAACCGGCGCCGCGAATCAGAATGGGCTTGCCGTTCACACGAAAGAGCCGGTAGCCTTTATCCGTATACTCAGACGTGATCTCGCGAATGCCAAACCGCACAGACTGCTCGTCGGAAACCTGACTGCCCTCAGAGAATCGGAGAGTCAGCGTTTCAAGGTGTGGCGTTCCCATCTGATAAGGCCACCAGACGGTGGGCTCTTTGATTTGCAGTTGTTTGTAGCTTTCCGGATCGAAAACAACTGTCTTGTCTTCATGCGCTGCAAGCTCGACGGACTGCTCGATACGAATTCCTGCAACAGTGCCGGTTACAGTTCCATGCACTCCTTTGTCGCTTGCATTATGCAATTCCGCATAGACCGTTAAGTTCGCCTGCTTCAGGGACGCATCGGTAAAGTGCGTTACTGCTAACGGGGATCGCAAAGCGACGGGACCGCTCGCGACAAGATCGACGGGGCCCCATAAGCCCGTATTCTTATCCGGTGGACACGGGTTCCAGTCCACCCAGTTGATGCCGAGATCCGTCTCTGTCGGCGCGAAGGTTTCGACGGCCACCACATTCGGCTTGCCTGGAACAACGTTGCCGGTAACATCGAACTCATAGGTGCGATACGCGCCGGCTACCTGCGACGAATCGGCAATACGCTTGCCGTTGATCCAGATGTTGGCACGATAGTTGATGCCTGTGAATCGCAGCCAGAGCGTGCGCCCCTTCTCCGATGCAGGCGCCACAAACTCCTTGCGATACCACCATGCGCAGTGGTACGGACTGTCGTCCGACATGGGGAGCCGCGCAAAGATGCCTCCAACCGGATACGTCATTCCCGGAAGGTCGCGCAGATTCGTCCCAAAGTATGGGTCTTTGAAGGTGCCCGCAGCCACCTGTACCGCCACTACGGTTGCCGGGACCGAGGTCTGATACCAGCCCTCGGGATGATAAGCCGTCGTCGAAATCGTCTCGCCAGCAGCCTGCAGCTTGCACGCTGACTGCACCGTCCAGCCTTCGTGAAGGGAGATCGCAGGAGAAGCAGCCGCATGTGCTAAGAGCGGCAGCATTGAACCGAGCACCAGAGCAGAAATAAAATGTGCCAGCTTTTGCGGCATGCAGTACGTTCCCCCCAGCAATTGTCCTGGCTAAAAGTTGAATCTCTCCCCAATAGGCGAGGTAATAAGACTCGCCGCGACCCCATTTTCTTCTCAAGAAGCCTCGACATATTGAAACGTTTGAATATTGCAGATATAGCGCATCGACCACCATTGTCAAGTGGAAAATGAAAACCAAAAGAGCATCTATATGGCCCTCGTTGAATCGCGAACGACCACCGACGGCGGCAGAAGCTTCAAAACGGGCGCGATTAGGTGACTATCTTCGTCCTTCTCGATCGACTTCAGCACCCACTCCGTTCCAATCATCCCCATCTCTTCCATTGGCTGGCAGATCGTCGTAATTGCCGGTGTGCTGAATGCAGCGGGCGGCACACCATCAAAGCCGATCACGGAGCAATCCTCCGGCACGCGTACGCCTGCCTGCGTGAGCGTGCGCAGCGCTCCGAGTGCTGTGAGATCGTCAAAGGCCATCAATGCGGTAAACTTCTGGCGCGAGCGGAGCAGTTCTGCTGTCAGCTCCACGCCTCCATCAAATCCTGAATTCGCATCCAGCATCTCAGGCAGCTCGCGTATCAGTCTCGAATCTATATCGAGGCTGTGTTCCGCGGCGAACTTCTCGATTCCCCGCCAGCGGTTCACGCTGTCGTGCAGGCTCGCCGGCCCTCGAATGAAGGCAATGTTCCTGTGCCCCAGCTGATACAGATGGTCGAGCGCGGCGTAGGCCCCGGTAGCGTTATCCACCAGAACCGAGCTGATGCGGTTCGGCGTAAGATCGCGCCCTATTACCACGGTTGGAATTTTGTGCTTCTCCATGTCGGCCAGCAGGTCCGTGTCTGCGAAAAGCCAGTTGGCGACGACGATCAGCCCTTCCACACGCCGGTCGAGAAGCATCTCGAGATACCCCTCGAATATCTTCCGCTCATTGTGTGCATCCATGATGATCGGCAGGTATGGGGTCGGATGCAGCGTCTTCTCAATGCCGCGCAGAATCAGGGTGCAGAAGGGGTCGGAGATATCGAAGATCATGACGCCGACAGTGTGGCTGCGCCGGCTCCGCAGGGAACGCGCGAACGCATCAGGCCGGTAGCCGAGTTCCTGCGCGGTCTTGCGAATATGCTCTTTCGTGCTGGCTGCAACGTATCTTGAAAGCGGCGCTTCATTCAGCACAATCGAAACCGTAGAGGCAGAGAAGCCGCTCTTGCGAGCTACATCGACAATCGTTACCCGGTTACCTGCCTGCTTGCGCCCAGCCAAAGCGATACATCCTTAGAAGAATCGTGGTGCTTGTGAATCACAAAGCATAGCACCCGCACCCAATTCCTTTCAGGACATCCCTGGAAACTAGACCATCTCAGCCTTCGCAGGCCGAATCGCGATCTCTACCGTCTGGCTTCCGAGCCTGGGATGCTTCGCCGTCAGTCGCAAAGTACCCGCTTCTTCCTTTGCTCGAACCCACACCGCGCCAGTGCCGCCAATTAGACCAAAGGGATTGTCCCCGATCAATTCCGCGGGACCTTCAAGCGTGAGCACGATGGGATCATTCGCATACGGACGAATCGCATCGAACTCGTCCGTAACCCGCAGAACGACGCGTGTTGTATCGGCCCCGTCGGCGTCCAGTTCATGATCGTCGGCAAGAATGGAAAACTTCTGATCGACGCCCAGCCCGGAGAGAGTCTTCGATGCCACCTGCTTGCCATTCAGGTAGCCATCGATGCGCAGATCGCCAAATTTCGCGTCATCATACTTCGTCAAATCCACGCTGAACGGTGCGTATTTCAAGTGCTTGAACTGATCGCGGTCCGGATCGGCTTCAGCAAACTGCTTCCACTCACCTTTGTTTTTTACGAAGAGCTTCAGATGATCGCAGTTCGAGCAGATCATTGCGATCGTGAATCGCGTTGCCTCGTCGCTCGAAGCCCAGTGAAACGCCGGCTCCAGCACAACCTCCTCGTCCGGATCGCACTGAGACTTGTAGAACCCGGCCGCAGGTTTCGGCTCGCGGAAGATGTCAATGACGCCGTGATAGCAGATGCGGTCGCCCGCGCCGAAGTCGTAATGGGTGTTGTAGTCAAAAGCACACCACGCAATACCGCCGGCATACTGCGGATCCGAAGCAAGCTGATCATGCACGCGCGCATGGCGGATCGTATGCTCGCGGTGCCGCGCATCGTCATCGATCGTCTTCGTCGGAAATGTATGACCCACGAACTCCGTGTTCAGATATCGGGGATGGTTCGGAGGCTTCAGCGGCCAGCCGAAATCGTTCATCGTGAACACATCTTCCAGAAACTCCGACTCCTGGAAATACCGGATGCCACCTGTCTGCCGCGTCGGATCGAGCTTGTGCGCCATCGCATTCGTGCGCTTGTAGAAGTCGTGATTGTCGCGCGACTCGTTGATGCGCACGCCCCACAACACAATCGATGGATGGTTCCAGTCGCGCCGGATCATGCGGGTTACATTGTCAACAGAAATATCCTGCCACCTGCCGTCGCCGATATGCTGCCAGCCCGGAATCTCCTCAAGCACCAGCAGTCCATACTCATCGCATGCATCGAGAAAGTGCCGCGACTGCGGATAATGCGACGTGCGCACGATATTACAGTGATATTGCTTGCGCAGGATGTAAGCATCGCGCTTCTGTACGCGGCCCGGCATCGCCTGGCCTACAAACGGAAAGGTCTGGTGGCGATCCAGCCCGCGCAGCTTAATGACCTTGCCGTTCAGCTCAAAGCCGTGATCTGTAAACGTCGCCTCGCGAAAACCGATGCGACGTGTATCTTCATCCACGACCTGCGAACCGCGAAGCAGACGCGCCTTCACCGTATAGAGCTTTGGATTCTTTAAATCCCACAGCGCAATGCCGTTCAGTTTCCCAAACGCAACCGTGTGGCTCACCGGCTCCTCTGCCGCTCCCGCAGCCGGGACCTTCTGCGTGGCCTTCGCGACCTGCTTATCGCCATCGAGCAGCGTAGCCTCCAGCGTCAACGCATCGCGCGATGCCTCCAGATTCTGCACATAGCAAAGCACGTCCAGCGAAGGACTCCCGCTCATCACATCCTTCGGCTGCGCAAAAATATTTTCAATAAACGTCGCAGGCACCACGCGCAACGACACCTCGCGATAGATCCCGCCGAAGGTCAGGTAGTCGATCTGGTATCCAAATGGAGGGATATCCGGCCGCTCCGTCGAATCCACATCAACGGCCAGTACGTTGTCGCCGCCGAAATTCAAGTGCGGAGTCAGCTCAAATGAAAATGGCGTATATCCGCCCTTGTACTCACCCAGCCGCTGCCCATTGATCCATACCGTTGAAGCCGTCATCACGCCTTCAAAATCAACGAAGACGCGTTTCCCTTTCGCGTCAGCAGGCAGACGAAACTTCCTGCGGTAGAGGGAAACGAACTCATAGTCCTTGTCATCGAACCCATGCCAGGGCAGCGGTATATTCGTATGCGGCACCACCACGCGATCAAACTTCGAATCATCGAATGCCGCCTCGTGCCCGCCATCCACGACCTTGGGGCTGTACCGCCAGCCCCGATTCATCGCGAGCACCATCCGCCCCTGTGTGCCCGCGTTCTGCTCCTCGGCAAATGCGTTGCCGCCAACAGCCGCTCCGGCAAGAAGCGCACTGCCCGTCTTAAGAAAATCGCGTCTATCCATATCCGCCCTTACGATGAAACCGTTTTCAATTTCCAGCCACAAAAACAATACCTGATTGAAAGCACTCTTCTCAAAGTCCCTGAGATCGGACGCTGGAAAGATGACTATTCGGCCCGCAGCGCCACCATTGGTTCCACCTGCGCGGCGCGCCATGCCGGAGCGAGTGCGGCAATTGCAGCCGTCAGCAATAGCAACACAGTAGCGATGAGCAGACTTACTGGGTCAACAGCCCGCACTCCGACAAGCATGCTCGTGATCAGGCGCGTGAGCACAAGGCTCAGCCCGAGTCCCAGCACAATTCCCCAGCAGGCCAACTTCGCCGCGTGCACCAGAATCATCCTCAGAATCAACTTCTTCTCCGCGCCAAAGGCCATGCGCACGCCTATCTCAAACGTGCGTTGCGCGACGGAATACGCCATCGTCCCATAGACTCCCAGCATCGCCAGCAGCAGACCGACTCCGGCGAACGACGAGATCAGCACTGAGCGGAAGCGCTCTTCGGCGATCGACTCGCCGACCATCGCATCCATGGTGGTGTACTTGGTGGCGATCTGCGAATTCGTGTGCATGATCTGCGCCTGGACTGCGTTCATCAGCGTCAGGGGTGCTACCTTCGTCCGCAAGGCAATATGTATTTCGGTGGCAAAGAAGGGATGCTGCGCCATGGGCATATAGAGCGTTGGCCCCGGCTTCGCTGCCGGTGAATCCTGCCGGACATCGCCCACCACGCCGACGACCGTCATCCACTTCGGAGAATCCAGTCCGCAACGGATCGGTTTGCCAATCGGATCGGCATCGCCGAAGCTCTGCTTCGCCAGCGATTCACTGATCACCGCCACGAACTGGCCGTCGTAGATGTCCTGCGAGTTGAAGTCGCGTCCCAATTTCATCGGAATCCCCATCGTCTGAAAATATCCGGGGCTCGCCACGCTGAAATCGGCATATGGCTGATGACTGGGATCGGTTGGCAAACCATCCTTGACCTCATAGTAGCCATTCGACCCGTGACTGCCCGTCGGCAGCCCCATGATGCCCCCAACGTGTTCTACACCCGGAAGTGCGGTCAACTGGGCAAACAAGCCGTCAAACTGTTGCGCCACGCGCTGCGCCTCTTCGGTCGTATGCGCCGGGGCATCCGCATCCACTACCAGCATGCGCGCCGTCTGGTACCCCATGTCGCGCGCGGTCAGCGTGATCAGAGTACGCAGCAAAAGCCCCGCTCCAACAGCCAGCACAAATGTAGCCGCCACTTCCGCAACCACCAGACCGTTCCGCATCGCCGATGCGCTATGGCCGGCCATGCCACGTGAGCTATCCTGCTTCAGCGCTTCAGCAGGATCAACCTTGGCCGCCTTGCGCGCCGGAATCAGTGACGACGCAATGGTAGTCAGCAGCGAAAGCCCTAGCGTAAATGCGAGCACCCAGCCATTCAGATGGATCTCAGCCGCACGCGGAAGCCCTTCCGGGGCCATTGCCACCAGCAGCCGCACTGCCGGCCCAGCCAGCAGAACCCCCAACACCGCGCCGCAAAGCGAAATGAGCAGGCTCTCGGCCATCACCAGTCGCCTCAACTGCCACCGTGACGAACCCAGCGCCGTCCGCACCGCCAGCTCACGCTGCCGCTCGATCGACCGTGCCAGCTCCAGATGCGTCACGTTCACGCACGCAATCAGCAGAATCATCACGACCGCCGCGAATAAAAGCAGCAACATGGGCCGTGCCTGGCCTGTCAGTTCTTCCTGGAGCGGTACGACGGTCAGCTGTTTGTTCTTGTTGTCACCTGGATAAGCTGCCTGCAGCCTGTGCGAGATCGCACCCAACTCGGCTCGGGCTGCTTCCGCTGAAACGCCGGAGCGCAGCTTGGCTACCGCTTTGTAATTGAAAGCGGTCCGGTTCCCCAATGCCTCCCCCTGCAGAATCGGATAGGCGACCCAGACCTGTGTCTTTTCTGGAAAATTGAAGGCGGAAGGCAATACGCCAATAATCTGCGATGGCTGGGCCTCGACCGTCATCGTCTGTCCCAGCGCCGCCTGCGCGCCGCCGAAGTTGTCTCTGGCAAACCGCTCGCTTACGAGGGTTTCGTGGTGTGTGTCCGAATCGGCGAATACGCGCCCGGCCACCGGCGTCAAATTGAAAACCCGAGGGAAGTTCAACTCAACCGCCATCACCTCGGTAAAAACCGCATGATCGCGCAACTGCACCCCTTCACTGCCGCCCTGATACATGCTCACTATGTCCAGGCTATGTGCCTGCGAGCGCACGTCGGCAGCGTCCGGGCCGGTAACGCGATGGCTCGTGTGTCCACTGTCGGTCCAGTTTGTATTCAGAGCCACAATCCGCCCCGCGTCTGGATAAGGCAAGGAAGCCAGCAAAATCGACTGGACCACAGTAAAAATGGCCGTGTTCGCGCCAATGCCCAGTGCAAGCGTCAAAACCGCCGTTACGGTAAACGCCGGATGCTTCCACAACTGCCGCGCCGCATAACGCAAATCCTGCAAAAGAGTGTCCATCGCAGTTTCCTCGCAGTCCTCTGATTGACCACGATGCTAAATCAATCAGCCGACACATACACGCACATCTTGGGTACGCATTCATCCGTGGCTCCGTTCCGCTGTGCGGGTAACTCCCACGTGCCCTTTTGCGATACTGGAGCTATGGAACTTCGCTTCGCCGACACGGCAGACCTGCCGGCCATTACGCAACTCATCAATCAGGCATTTTCTGTGGAGCTTTTCTTCAAGGCCGGTGACCGCATCACCATTGACGAAGTGCAGCGGCTCTTCGAGAAAGGCCGTTTTATGCTGCTTGAAGAAGACGGCAGGATTGAAGGGAGTGCTTATGTTGAATTGCGCGGAGAGCGCGCGTATCTGGGACTGCTCTCGACCAATCCAGCCCGCCAGCGCTCAGGCATCGGCTCACGTCTGACGACAGCGGCGGAAGAGTTTGCCCGCGAATCAGGGTGTCAATTTATGGACCTGCGCGTTGTTAACCTGCGCGAAGAGCTGCCGATTATCTACAAGAAATTCGGCTATCAGGTTACGGGAACAGAGGAAGTTGAGGTCGAAGTCGGACAGCACTTCACCCAGCCCGCTCACTTCATCAATATGTCCAAGGAATTAGGCCACCGCTAGTCCCCTGAGTCAGAAGCGCCAGGCATATTGCCGGTGAGTTCAAAAGGGCCAAACTCCAGGTCCCTCCGCTCCGGTCGGGATGACAAACTAGAGAAGAAATCAATGACTCAGGAGAACAGGGCGATGAAAATGGTACCCGCCCTAGTCAGGGCGGGTACCACGATTGAGAAACCAGAAAATCTACATCGAAGGCGGAGTAATCACCCCACAGGCAATCCGTGCGCCTGCGTTTCCCGTGGGATCGGTCATCATGTCGTCAGCCTTCTCATGCACCATGATCGAAGTGCCACCGTTAGCAAAGACGGAATTCGCGGCGCTGGGATCGAGCGAAATATCCGGGGCCAGAAAGCTCTTCTTCACCTTGCCGTCAGCGGCAACGGTCAGATTCAGCGGCAGGTCGCCATTATGGTGTCCATCGGGATTCTTGATGCCATGCTTCTTGCCCGCAGGATTGAAATGGCCGCCAGCCGACTTAAAATCCGGCGGATCGCACTTGGCGTTCTGGTGAATGTGAATCGCGTGATCGCCCGGCGGCAGGTTCTCGAGCGCAACCTTGATCTCAACGCCGGATTTCTTCTGTGACAGCTCCACCGTGCCCGCGTCTTTTCCGTCCGCAGTCTTCAGCTCAACCTTCACCTGCTTGGGAGCCTTCTGCGCCAGAACCGGCACAACACTCCACGTCAGAGCAGCCGCAAACAACATCATCTTTGACAGATATTTCATCCTCGCTCCTCGTCAACGGGCCGAAAAGGGCTCTACCCGCACGCAAGCAAGGATACTCCATTTGCCGCACGCAAATATGACAGGGCAAATAATGACTCTTGCACTATCGCGGCAGCTGTCCGATCGCTCGTTTTAGATCGGCTTGCGCCAGTGACAAACCTAAAGTCGCTTCGACATACGAGGCTTTTGTCGAGGATGCTTTCGCATGCGCTTCTGCGCGCGCCGACGCGAGTGCCGCATCCTGCTCGAATTGACGATCAGACAACCGGGCGGCTTCGATTCTGACCTTCAGCGCCTGATCTGCGACTTCCACCATGTTCTGTAATTGTTCGACCTTGTCGTAGGACTGTTCTACCTGCACTGCTACCTCTTCCTTTACTTTGGCGAGATTGAGTTCTGCCTGGGAAAGAAGTGTTCGCGAATCCTTGACCTCGGCTTCGCGCCGTCCGCCGTCGAACAAGTCATAACTGAAGGTGAAGCCAAACGTGCCGAAGTTATGGACCAGAAATGGAATTCCGCTTTGATAGCTATAGCGTGCAAGGCCGGTGATATCGGGAATGTATGCGTCTTTTGCCGCCGCGAGGCCGGCTCTCGCTTTCTCGACAGCCTCCTGTGCCGACCGAATCTCGGGACTATGCTCCTCGGCAATCTGAATACACTCCTCACGGCTTGGTATCGATAGAGGCGCTGCAGAAGGATCGCTGTCGAGCTGAAGCTGCGTATTCAGCGGAAGGCCAAGCAGGTCGTTGAGGGCCACCGACAAAGAATGGATCTGCAGGCTTTGTGTAAGAGCCGCCTGTTTCGCTTCGAGCAGTCCAGCGCGGCTTTCGAGAGCTGCTATCTCTAAGGAGCGTCCATTGTTGACTGCGTCTTGAGCTTCCTGATCCTTTACCTGGCTCGCATTGATCTCTTCTGTTGCCGCCTGTTGCTTGAGTTGCGCGATGAGCAGTGCGTAATAAAGCTGGCGCGTTTTGAGTGCCACTTCATTCTCGGCCCCATCGACCTGGATTTTTGCGGTATTGATATCCGCGGCAGCAGCGCGGTTAGATTCGTGAATTTTGAACATCTGGGTGAATGGCTGTGCCAGCCCCGTGCCGCTGGTATACCCAGTGAGCGCTCCCTGATCGATGAGAAGATTATTTCCGGGAATCGGTCCGGTAACCGAAGTGACGCCAAAGGCGCCCGCTGGTATTGCCACACCAGCCAACTCCGTAATGTGAAGGATGCTGCTTTCATTCTTGATATGCGGGAAATACGCTGAACGGGCCACTTCTCTCTTGTGTTCGCTGTCGACAACCGCAAGCCGTGCCAGGCCGAGACTTCGATTCTGCTTGAGCGCAAGATCGATGGCCTCGGGAAGAGTCAGATGCATCGGAGCCTGCGCCTGCCCAATTCCAGAAAAGACGAACAGCCATAACGTAAACAGCGGCCCGAGTGATAGCAGATATTTTGTTGTCTTCATCCACATATCAAGATCCTCTAGTCTTCAGCTCTCTCATGCTGGTGATCAGCGGTGGGGCCGCTTCTGCTTTGGGCGGAGTGCTCAAGACTGTGCACCATCCGACTTGCCGCTCTTGCCGGTGGCATGAATTGTCACCACTGCCGAGAACCCCGGCCGAAGCTTGTCCTGCAATGGATGTCCCGGGTCAAGCACGATCTTTACCGGGATCCGCTGAACAACTTTTGTGAAGTTGCCGGTTGCATTGTCGGGAGGCAGCAGCGCAAACTGCGATCCGCTGGCGGGAGAGATCTCGGCCACTTTTCCGTGAAGAACGACGCCGGGGAACGTATCGATCCGGATGTCGGCCGTGTCCCCTTTTCGGATATTGGTCAGCTGCGTCTCTTTGTAGTTCGCCTGAATCCATACGTCGCCCTTTACCAGGTCGACCACCTGCATGCCGGGCGCTACGAGTTGGCCTTCCTGCACATGCCGTTCGCCGATCGCACCTGCGTTCGGGGCGGTGATGCGCGTGTAGCCTAGATTGACCTCGGCGACGACAATTGCGGCTTCCTTGGCCTGAATTTCCGCCTTGTAAAGCTCATCCCGCGTATCGAGTGCGGCGCGCTGGCGCTTTTCAGCGTCGACCATGGTTCGGCTGCTTTGAAGCGCAGCTTGCGCGTGCTCCAGATCGGCCTGACGGCTGGCCAGCATTCCGGAAAACCGGTCAGCATCGGCGACAGCCTGCTCCAGTTGCTGATGCGTCGCCGCTTTTGCGGCAAGGAGTGCCTGCTGCCGCTTCAGTTCAGTCTTGGTTCGCTCGGCATCGGCACTCACCGCGTCCACGCCAGCCTTCGCTGCACTCACAGCGGCAGTCGCCTGGGCAACGCTCGCTTCCGCGCTCTGAATCTTGGCATCCTGAATTCGCTTCGCCGCCTGGTTATCGTCGAGCTGCGCCTTTGCGCCTGCCAAAGCAGCTTTCGCTTCCGCCAGTGTCGCGCGATAGTCAGCGTCATCAAGTTCAACCAATAGCTGACCTGACGTCACTGCCTCATAATCGTTGACATCAACTTTTCGCACCGTTCCCGAGAC
>Ga0209139_10000111_pt1 | contig 23841 bp, 19 predicted proteins | sample BogFormECP14_OM3_FD_188246 | JGI IMG/M metagenome (GOLD analysis project Ga0209139, IMG submission 188246) | Bog forest soil microbial communities from Calvert Island, British Columbia, Canada - ECP14_OM3 (SPAdes) (version 2) | ecosystem: Environmental > Aquatic > Freshwater > Wetlands > Bog ...
CTGGTACAACGCCGCATGGACTCTCCGAGGCCTCGACACGAAGCCATTGCAGTCTATCACTCGCGTTAGAACCCGGGCAACACACGGAAGGTTGGCTGTACTCCGTGCGATAATATAGTTTTTTTGATGCTTGTAGCGAACTTTTAACACTCCAGTTATGATGAAAGATTGTGCCGAAGCCAGCGAAAAAACCCGAGAAGGGCAGCAAATCCGGCGAGGAGATCGTCGCTCAGAACCGTGCCGCCTCCTATAATTATCACCTGCTGGACCGCTTTGAAGCCGGCCTGGTGCTGCACGGTACGGAAGTGAAGGCTTTGCGCGAAGGAAAAGCGAATATTCGCGACGCCTATGTCGACTTCAAGCCCAGCGGCGCCTGGCTCGTTAACGCCCACATCGCCCAATACATGCCCGGCGGCCCCTGGAACCACGAACCGCTCGGCTCCCGCAAGCTGCTTCTGCATAAAAACGAAATTCACAAGCTCGCGGGTCGCACCGAATCGAAGGGTTTGACCGTCATACCCACTAAGATTTATTTCAAGAACGGCATCGCGAAAGTCGAAATCGCCCTGGCGCAAGGCAAGAAGTCGTGGGACCGCCGCCAGGACGAAAAAGACAAAGAAGCTCGCCGCGAAACTGAAAAAGCCATGTACAACAACCGGAGACGATAAAAAATCATGCAAATCACACTCGATACAAAGCCATACGCCGCATTGGAAACAGACGCTGTCGTTTCCTACGTTTTCGAGGAGACCGATCCCGTTCAGGGCCGCATCTCCGAAATCGATCAGGCGGCCGGTGGTCTTCTCAAAAAACTATCCAAGAGCGGCGAGTTGACCGGCAAGCCGCTCGAGACCACCCTCATTCACGCTCCAGCCGGATTGAAAGCTGCCCGCCTTTTGCTGCTCGGAGCAGGGAAGCGCGAAAAATTTGACAGCGCCACGCTCCGCAAACTCTCCGGCGTCGCGACTCGGTACTTGAAAGCACGCAGCGTGCATAACTTCGCTTTTGTGGTGCGTGAAAACGACGCCACCGAAGAAATCGCGCAAGCCATCGCCGAAGGCGCTATCAACGCCGACTTCGAATCCGACAAATACAAGACCGACAAGAAAAACGACAAGTTCATCGACAACGTTTTGATCGCAGGCTACTCGGATGCCGATCGCGCTGCCGGAGAAAAAGGACTGAATCGTGGGCGCGTTATCGCGGAGTCGGCGAATTTTTCGCGCGACCTCATTAATGAGCCATCCAACAAGCTTACGCCGCGAATCCTCGCCGAAAAGGCGGAAGCCATGGCTAAACAGGCCGGCCTCACGGTTGAAATTCTCGACGAGAAAAAGATCGCCGACCTCAAAATGGGCGCGCTGCTCAGCGTAGCGCAAGGCGGGCCGGAACCGCCGCGCATGATCGTTGTGACCTACACACCGGCAAACCTAAAGCCTGGCGCGCCTGTCATTGGCCTGGTCGGCAAAGCCGTTACGTTTGATACTGGCGGCATTTCCATTAAGCCCGCCGACGGCATGGAAAAAATGAAGTACGACATGGCTGGCGGAGCCACAATGCTCGGCGTCATGCGCGCACTCGCTGCGCTCAAGCCCAATGTCAAAGTCATCTGCGTTGTGCCAGCCACCGAAAATATGCCTGGTGGCACTGCGCAGAAGCCCGGCGACATTCAGACTGCCATGTCGGGCAAGACCATCGAAGTTCTGAACACCGATGCCGAAGGGCGACTTATTCTTGCCGATGGCGTTCACTACGCGAAGCAACTCGGTGCTACGCACCTTGTTGACGCCGCTACGCTCACCGGCGCCATCGTGGTGGCGCTTGCCAGCATTAACGTCGGTGTGTTCAGCGGCGCCGACCAAGCTTGGACCGACAAGTTGCTCGCTTCCGCAAAAGCCGTCGGCGAGAAAATGTGGCAGTTGCCCATGGATGATGAGTATCGCGAATTCATCAAGGGCACCGTCGCCGACATTCAGAATATCGGCAGCGGCAAAGGTGGCGGCTCGATTACGGGCGCATGGTTCATCCGCGAATTTGCGGGGGATACGCCGTGGATCCACCTCGACATCGCTGGAACGGCGTGGAACGATGACGCGAAGCCCTGGCTGGCGAAGGGTCCTACGGCCGTCGCGTTGCGTACTCTGGTTCACCTTGTGATGTCCTACTAATCCTTTCCAAATAACTCCTCCAATTTTTGATTTTTTCTCAATTGGGGCGCAGCGTGCTGCGCCCCTACACGGTCTGCTTGTGGGACAGACATTCTTGTCTGTCTCTTGTTTTCAAAGCAGAAAGGGACAGGCTGGAAAGCCTGTCCTACTTACATTTTTTCTGGGGCCTCGATTCCTAAGAGGTTCAAGGTTCTTACTAATTGAGATTCCACCAGTTCCGTCAAACGCAGCAGGAAGGCGCGTTTCTGGGCGTCGGGTTCGTTGAGGATGTGGTGCTTGTGGTAGAAATTGTTGAAGGACTGGGCTAGTTGGAAGGCGTATTTCGCGACGAAGGCGGGTTCTTGCGCGCCTATGGCGGCATCAACGGCGGCGTCAAGCGAGCCTACGCTTAGCAATAATTCCCAGAGGCCGTTTCCCTCTGGGCCGGTGAATAGTGTGGCGGCGGTCTCTGGTGTGACGGCGACACTGGTTGCACCTGCTTCGATCCCTTTGCGGCGTATGCCGCGGATTCTTACTACGGCGTACTGGCAATAGGGGCCAGTCTCGCCTTCAAAACTCAGGGCGTCTTTGAAGTCGAAGGCGATGATGGCGTTGCGCGTGAATTTGAGAAGGAAAAAGCGCAAGGCGCCGATGGCGATAGCGTGCGCAGTTTGCTTTTGTTCGGCTTCCGGCATTTCTGCGTGGCGCTGCCGGACCTCCGCAAGCGTGGCGTCTTCGAGCTTGTCGAGCAGGTCGTCGGCTTTGACGCCGAAGCCTTTGCGGCCGCTCATGTCCACAAAAGGACGCTGCGCATCTTCGGGCGAAAGTTCGTAGCCCATTTCAGTGGCGCAGCGCGGAGTGAGCACGACGAACGCGTAGGAAAGATGGATGGATTTGTCGGCTGCTTCTGTGTGGCCGAGGCGGCGGAGTGCTTCCGCGACAACATCCTGGACGTAGGATTGGCGCGCGTCGATGACGTTGTAAACCGCAACCGCGGGTTCCGCGAAGTGCGGAGCGGCGGGATCGGTCTTGAAGCTGGTAGTGGCCCAGACGGTTTCGCCTTCGGGAGGGTTCGGCCACTTGCGGTAGTTAAAATCTTTGCCGAGCAGGCCAAATTTCCAGAGCTGATAGGCGATGTCTTTGCCGACGTAAGTTACGGTGCCGTTCGAGCGAACGATGATCTTGTCCTGACTGTTTTCTTCGTCCTCGCTCTTCTCGATGCTCTCTGGGTCTTCCGTGGCCTCTGTGTCAGGGCCCGCTTGCTTCCAGGCCATGATCCAGCAGCCGGCCATTTTTCCGCTGGTTGCCAATTGGATTACGCCTGACGACTTCAGCTTCTCGAATGCCGCGTCCCAGAATTTTAGGTGGAGGATCTCGCTCTCGCGTGCGAGCAGTTCGTACGCGATGCCGAGGCGGGCCATGGTTTTCAGATGCAGGGTGACAACCGCATCAGCAACAACTTGCGCGACTTCAGCTTCTTCGCCACGGTCTTCTTCGATGGCCCTTAGGGTGCGCCCGCGGAGTTCGGCGGCGCGGGCTTTATCTTCTTCAAAATAGTGCGTAGCTTTGGCGTAGAGATCCCAGCAGCGATAATCGAAACGCGGGTCCATAGCGGCCATTTTCACGCTGACCGGCGTGAGCCGCTCCATATCGAGGAAGCCGATGACTACGTCGGCGACTTGGACGCCAGTGTTGTCGATGTAGTTTTGCACCTGGACCGCGTGGCCCGCGTGACGCAGGATTCGCGCCATGGTGTCGCCGAGGACTGCGTTTCTTACGTGGCCGATATGGGCGGCTTTGTTGGGGTTGATGCTGGTGTGTTCGACGATGACTTTTCCAGTTAAAGGAAGTGGCCCCTCGGAGCTCGGGGTAAATGGGTGGCGAGTGTCCCCTCGGGGCTCGGGGTAAACGAGTGACGAGTTCCAGAAGGCGGCGCGGTCGAAATAGAAATTCAGGTAGCCGGCGCCGGCAACTTCGACGCGGGCGATGCCTTCGATCTTGCCGAGATTGTTGGCGATCTCCTGCGCGATGATGCGCGGGGCTTTTTTCAGGCGCTTGGCCAACTCGAAGGAGACGGGGGAGGCAGCTTCGCCCATTTCGATTTTGGGCGGACGATCAAGAACGATGTCGAGCGTCGTGGCGTAGTGCTGTTGGATGTGGCGCGCGAGGGCGTCGCGGAGGCGGTTGGTGAGCGTCAGGTACACGGGACCTCAGATCGGAGGAAGATAGGGGAGTATAAGTGGCGAGGGGGAGTTGGGTCAAAAGGTGGTGACGCGAGTGAGGAGGAGGGTACCCCCGGGGGGCCTACAGAAAAGTGTCCAGAAGCGCCTGAAAATAGCGGGGTTAGGTACGATTCGTGTGTGCGCGCATGTTTGCAAGTTGTTGAAAGCAGGAGGGGTGCTAGGCGCGGAGTGCGACAGGGAGCGAAATTCCAAAACGGGGAAGGAGGGAGCGATGGCGCGTGGGTTCGGAAGCAACCACGCATGCGAGACATGACAAAGATTACCATTCGTCATAGATTTTGTCAAGGATTACTTTATATGTAACATAAAAGAAAGAGTTTAAATACTTTGCATAAGCTCAGAACAATTCCTCAGCCGCTGAAGCCGCAATCCGGCGCCGGACTTAGGTCGGACCTAAAGGTCCGACCCCCAACTTCAAAACAGACGCTTTAGGTCCCCACGCCCCGTCTGGCGGTCGGACTGGGGCGGCTCGCGGAAGGGAAATAGCGGCGGTTTGTTTGACAGTGTTGCGGTGCGCCGATAGTATCAATTACTGCTCGGCGGAGAGGATTTTTTGCGGGGCGACGACGCCGTCGGGCGACACAATCCCATGAAACTGGCTTATTTTGATTGCTTTTCGGGCATTAGCGGGGACATGACGCTGGGGGCGTTGGTGGATGCGGGGTGTCCCGTGGAATTGCTGCGTACGGAATTGGGCGGGTTGGATGTGCCTGGGTGGGAATTGAGGGCGGAGAAGGTTTGGAAGAATGGGATGGCGGCGACTTATGTGACTGTGAAGACGGTTGATCAGTCGAAACACCGGTCGCTTAGCGCGATTTTGGAGATTCTGGAGAAGTCGAGGTTGGCGGCTGGGGTGCGGGAGCGGGCGGCGGCGATTTTTCGGAGGCTTGGGGAGGCCGAGGCGCGGGTTCACGACGTAGCCTTGGAAAAGATTCATTTTCATGAAGTTGGGGCGGTGGATGCGATTGTGGACATTGTCGGGGCGTGTATTGGGTTTGCGGAGTTGGGGATTGAGAAGTTTGCTTGCTCGGCTTTGAACGTCGGCGGAGGGACCGCTAAGATGGCGCATGGGGTTTTGCCGGTGCCGGCGCCGGCTACGGCTCGCTTGTTGCAGGGCGCGCCTACCTACTCGAACGGGGTGCAGAGGGAGCTTGTGACGCCTACTGGGGCGGCCATTGTTGCGACGCTTTGCGAGGCGTTTGGGCCGCAGCCTGGGATGACGGTGTCGGCGATTGGGTATGGGGCTGGGTCGGCGGATTTGGAGGGGCAACCGAATGTATTGCGGATCATGATTGGGGAGGCGGTTGGCGTGACGAAAGGCGCAGAGCCAGGATTGGCTGTGCCACCAGGAGCTGTGCCACTGGGATTTCATGAGGAGATTGCTGTTATTGAGGCAAATCTGGATGACATGAACCCGCAGATTTATGGGTACTTTTTAGAGAAGGCGTTGGGGGCGGGGGCGCTGGATGTTTACACGGCGCCGGTGCAGATGAAGAAGAATCGGCCGGGGACGCTTTTGACGGTTTTGTGTAAGCCGGCGGATAGGGATTCGCTGATGGATTTGATTTTTGCGGAGACGACCACGTTTGGGGCGCGGACTTATACGGCGCAGCGTCGAGTTTTGCCACGGGAATGGGTCAGCGTTGCGACTTTTTTGGGCGACGTGCGGATCAAAGTTTCACGCGTAAACGGGCATATCCGGCACGCCACGCCTGAGTACGAGGACTGCAAGAAATTGGCGGAGGAGAAGAAGGTGCCTTTGCAAGTGGTGATTGCGGAGGCTTTGCGGGAGTACGAGAAAAGATAAAGAGAAAACATTACACAGAGGGCACGGAGGAACACAGAGGGACACAGAGAAGAGAAAAGAAGGAAAAGGATTTTACGCAGAGGAAAGCAGAGACACAGAGGTCGCAGAGAAGAGAGAACGGAAAGACAGAAAGACGGAAAGAGAACGCAAGAGAAGAGTAGGAACGGAGAAGATGGCTTCGGGGAAACCAAAATATTATTTGACTACGCCGATCTATTACACGAACGGGTTGCCGCACATTGGGCATACGTATTCGACGATCGTGTGCGACACGATTCGGCGGTACAAGCGGATGCGCGGTTATGACGTGGTGCTGACTACCGGGACGGACGAGCACGGCGTGAACGTGGAGCGCTCGGCGAAAAAGGCGGGCGTGCCGGAGTCGGAGTTTGTGGCCAAGATGGCGGCGCAGTGGAAAGCGCTTTGGGATGAGTTGGGTGTGCAGGGTGACGAGTTCATCCGCACGACCGATTTGAAGCATGCACATACGGTGCAGTGGCTTTTTAAGTTGTGCCGGGAGAATGGGTTTGTTTATCCGGGGCATTACACGGGGCAGTACTGCATTTATGACAATGCGTACGTGGACGTGAAGCCGGGGGAGAATTGTCCGGATTGCGGGCGGCCTACGGAGACGGTGACGGAAGCGAATTTTTATTTTAAGTTGTCGGCGTTTCAGAAGCCGCTTTTGGATTTTTACGCGAAGCATCCGGAGTTTATTCAGCCAGAGGCGCGGCGGAATGAGGTTTTGAGTTTTGTGGAGGGCGGGCTGCGGGATTTGAGTATTACGCGGACGTCGATCAAGTGGGGCATTCCAGTGCCGGGCGAGGAGCCGCACGTTTTTTATGTGTGGTTTGATGCCTTGACGGCGTATTTGAGCGCGGTGGGCGGACCGAATTACGAGAAGGCGGGTTATTGGCCGGCGGATTTGCACCTGGTCGGCAAGGAAATTATCCGGTTTCATGCGGTGTACTGGCCGGCGTTTTTGATGGCGGCGGGATTGCCTGTGCCGAAGCAGATTTGGGCGCATGGGTGGTTGTTGATGGACAGCGCGAAGATGAGCAAGTCGCTGGGGAACGTGGTGCGGCCGCGGCCGATTGTGCATGTTTTGGGGATGGACGCGCTTCGGTATTACCTGCTCCGCGAGACGGTGTTTGGGCAGGACGGGAATTTTAGTTATGACTCGCTGGTGCAGCGGTATAACAGCGATTTGGCGAATGGGTTGGGGAATTTGGCTAGCCGAACCGCGGCAATGATTCAGAAGGATTGCGGCGGGAAGATTCCGCACATCGGAGAACTGGCGTCGCAGGACAGGGTGCTAGCCAGGCAAGCGCAGGAAGCCATCGGCGAAGTTCTGCGACAATACGATAGTCTCGGTTTCTCAAAAGTACTGGAAGAAATCTGGTCGGTGATCGCGGCGACTGACAAATATTTAACTACCGAGCAACCTTGGGCACTCACTAATTCCGAAGCAGACCAGGAGCGCCGCGCCACAATTTTGCGGGTCACCGCTGAAGTCCTGCGCGTCGTCACGGCTCTTACTTATCCTATTCTTCCCGTGAGCACGGCAAAGGTTTGGGCATTGCTCGGCGAACCAGATCAAATTGGGTCGGTGGATCTGGAAAGCCTTAGCTTTGGCGATTTAGAATCCGGCGCGCAGATCGGAAAATCACAAACACTTTTCCCGAGAGTTGAAAAAGCAGAAGCGATTGAGAGGATGGAAGCCATGGAAAAAGAAGCACAGAATGCACCTTCGCCGGTTACTACGCCAGCTCCCACAGCGGCCGCACCCGCTGCCGCTGGAACGGCCGCTGCCTCAGCGCCTGCTGCGGACGCAAAAATTGGCATCGAGGATTTCGCCAAAGTCGAGATGCGCGTTGGGCAGATCAAGACGGCGGAGCGCATCGTTGGTGCCGAAAAGTTGCTGAAGTTGACCGTCGATATTGGGACGGAGATTCGGCAGATTTGCGCGGGGATTGCGCAGTTTTATGAGCCGGAGAAGTTGATTGGGCGAAAGGTGGCGGTCGTGGTGAATTTGGCACCGCGGAAATTGCGTGGAGTGGAGTCGAACGGGATGATTGTGGCGGCTTCGGTGGGGCCGGAGGGGCGGCCGGTTTTGGCGGGTTTTCCGGATGAGGATGTGGAGATTGGGGCGCGGTTGAAATAGTAGTTCAGGGCGCGGGTCAGGGTGCGGAAGCAGAGAAGAGTACAGGCTGAAGCCTGTGCCACTTAAAAATGGAATTGATTGATTCGCATGCGCATATTGATGATTCGCGATTTGATGAGGATCGCGAGGCGATGCTTGTGCGTGCGCGCGACGCTGGCGTAACTACATTGCTGGCGATTGGGACTGGGCCTGGGGCGCACAAGTTGGATGCGGCGATGCCATTCGCTGACGCTTACGAGTGGATTTACACTACCGTGGGGATTCATCCGCATGAGGCGAGGGACGTTACGGCGGCGCATTTGGATGAGTTGGCGAGGCTGGCCCAGCATCCTAAGGTGATTGCCTGGGGCGAGATTGGGTTGGATTATTTTTATGATCATTCGCCGCGGGATGTGCAGGAACGGGTGTTTCGGGCGCAGATGGAACTTGCTCGCGTTGCGAAACTGCCGATTATTATTCATTGCCGGGATGCGTGGGATGATTGTTTGCGTGTGATGGAAGAGGTTTGGCGGCCTACTGGGCTTGGGGGGATTTTGCATTGTTTTACGAGTACGTTGGAAGATGCGCGGCGCGGGATGGAGATGGGGTTCCTGATTTCGTTTGCTGGGAATTCGACTTATCCGAAGACGCAGAATTTGCGGGACGTTGCGAAAGCTTTGCCGTTGGAGAACATTTTGATCGAGACGGACGCGCCGTATCTTGCGCCGCTACCGTACAGAGGGAAGCGAAATGAACCCGCGTATGTGGCGGAAGTAGCGCGTATGCTTGCTAGTGTGAGAGACTTAGCCGCGGAAGAATTCGCCGCCAGGACAGCAGGGAATTTCCGGCGATTTTTCCGTCTTTCCCAGCCATCCATGTCAGCGGCTGCGGAGTCCCAGAGATGATTGCAGGCCAGGGGAGGAAGGCTATCGCGCTGCTTACTGTCAAAGAGATTTTTGATCTCGTGCGAGATGATTTGGTTTTGGTTGAGGAAGAACTCGCGCGACAGAGCGCTGGCGCCTTCGAGCCGGTTGCGGAGATTACGAGTTATCTGTTAGGCGGCGGAGGCAAGCGTTTGCGCCCGGCGTTGCTGCTGCTATGTAACGGATCTACCGGGCGGCGGAGTGCGGGAGCGATTCGGTTGGCGGCGGTGGTGGAGCTGCTGCATAGCGCTACGTTGATTCACGACGACGTGATTGACAGCGCGGACACTCGGCGTGGGCGGCCTTCGGCGAATTCGCGCTGGGGGAATCATCGCAGTGTTTTAGCGGGAGATTGGCTTTACATGCAGTCGTTTCAGATGGCGCTGGAGGAAAGAAATTTTCGCATACTTGATGTGCTGATCGATCTCACGCAGAAAATGGTTGAGGGCGAGTTGATTCAGCTGGCGAAAATTGGGCGGATCGACGTTACGGAAGAGGATGCCCTGCGGCTCGCTACTTATAAGACCGCGTGTTTGTTTAGCGGTTGCGCGCGATTGGGAGCGGTGCTTGGCGGACTCGAAGGCGCGGAAGAAGAGGCGCTGGCGGATTATGGGCGATATGCGGGGCTGGCATTTCAGCTGGTGGATGATCTTTTGGATTTTACGGCGTCGACCGAGCAGCTTGGGAAGCCGGTGCTTAGCGATTTGAAAGAGGGAAAGGTTACCCTGCCCTTGATCTACGCTATGGATAATGGACACCGGGATGCCCGTGCGTTGGTGGCGCGGGTGCTTGAGGAAAAAGAGTTTCATTCGGTGCGAGCGGAGACGATTGTTTCGCTGGTGCAAGATTCTGGGGCGCTGGATCGGGCGAGAAGCCTAGCGCACGAATATGCGCGGCGGGCCAAGGCCTGTTTGGAGGGGCGCGTGGATTCAGAGTACGCGCGGGCGTTGATGACTTTGCCGGATTTTATTTTAGAGCGCGAGAATTAGAAGCAAGGTCTTGCGAAGACGGGCCTGGCGTGCCGTGCCCCTACGGAAATGCTTCCTTTCAAACTGGTCTACCACAAAGGCTACGACTTAAATCTGGGCGAGCACATTTTTCCTTCACAGAAATTCCGTTTGATTGCGGAAACGCTAGTGCGCGAGGGAATCGCGGGAAGCGAGGATTTCCTTACGCCAGATTTCGCACCGGACGAAGATATTTTGCGCGTGCACACGGCCGAGTGGGTGCACAAGCTAAAGACGGGAACGCTTACAGCTAGCGAGATCATGAAATTGGAGATTCCGTTTTCGCGGGAGGCAGTGGAGGCGTGCTGGCTTGCGGCGGGCGGCTCAATTTTGGCGGGACAGGCGGCTTTGCGGGATGGATTCGGCTGCAACCTTGGCGGTGGGTTTCATCACGCTTATCCGGGGCATGGCGAGGGATTTTGCGCGATTCACGATGTTGCGGTTGCGATTCGAAGTCTGCAGCATGACGGCGCGATTCGGAAGGCGATGGTCGTCGATACCGATGTGCATCAGGGGAACGGGACGGCGGCAATTTTTGCGGAGAACGAGTCCGTTTTCACGCTTTCCATCCATCAGGAAAATAACTATCCGGCTTATAAGCCGCCTTCGGATGTGGATTTGGAGATGGCGGATCGCGTGGAGGATGACGAATATCTTGGTGCGCTGATTCCGGCGGTGCAGACTGCGCTTGATGAGTTTCAGCCGGAGCTGCTTTTTTATGTTGGCGGGGCGGATCCGTTTTGCGAGGACCAGCTTGGCGGGTTGATGCTGACAAAGAGCGGGCTGAAGACGCGCGACCGTCGGGTGTTTGAAGAAGCGCGGCGGCGCGGAATTCCCGTGGCGACCGCTTTGGCTGGGGGATATGCCCGGCGCGTCGAAGACACGATTCGAATCCATGTGAACACGATTGTGGCTGCGCGTGAAGTCGCGCTCGCTTTTCCTTCAGCTTCGGCGGCTGGACAAGATTAGAATTGCGTCTGCAATCAGAGTTCACTTTATTCAACAGAATATGAGGTATTCATGATGCGTCTTAGAGTGCGCACTGTTTCTGGTATGTTTTTTCTCGGAATCATGCTGGCGCTGGTTCCCGTAGCGGTGCGCAAAGCCTCGGCCCAAACGCCCTCGGATTCAGCGAAAAAGTTGAAAGTGTATATCTCCGTGGACATGGAAGGTGTAGCAGGGACGGTCACCGCGGACCAGTTGGGCCCAAGTGGATTTGAATACGAGCGGTTTCGCCATTTTATGACTGACGAGACGATGGCGGCAGTGCGAGCAGCAAACGAGGCGGGCGCCGGCGAGATCGTTGTGAGTGATTCTCATGGAAACGGCGAGAATTTGCTGATCGAGGAGTTTCCGAAAAACGTTCGAATCGTGCGCGCCTGGCCTCGGCATGGCGGAATGATGGCTGGATTGGATTCGAGTTTCAGCGCGGCCATTTTTATCGGTTATCACGCATCCACTACAAATCCGAAGGGAGTGCGGGCGCACACGTTTTCGAGCGCACATTACGCGCGTGTGACTCTGAATGGCAATGCGGTGACCGAAGGGGAGTACAACGCCGCTTATGCTGGAGCGAAGGGAGTGCCGGTTATTTTTGTTTCCGGCGATGATGCCGCCGTGGAAGAGATCAAATCGCGCTTGGGAAACATCGAAAGCGTCGAGACGAAGAAGTCGCTTGGTTTTCATTCGGCGGAGACTCTCACACCGGCCGCTTCCTGCGACAAAATCTTTGCAGGAGTGAAATCCGCGTTGAGCCGGCTACACGATTTCAAGCCTTATGTGATCAAGACTCCAGTGACCCTGGAAATCACGTTCAAGAATTACACGCCAGCGGAACTGCTGAGCTATCTACGGTCGGTGCAGCGCGTGGATTCGCACACGATCCGATTTGTGGGCAAGGACATGGATGAGGTTGACGATTTCGAGGAATTCGTAGGGAATTACAACGCCGACTTGGCGCCATAAGATTAATTTTCTGCGTGTGCTTATTGAACGGCGAGCGCGTGGCGGACCGCATTGCTTAGTTCCGTATCCACATCATCCGGATCGAACCCTTCCGCGCGATAGGCGATCTTTCCCTTTCGATCCAGTATCACCACGGTGGGGAAAGAACGGACCGAGAGGAGCGTATCCAGCCCATCCGCAAAAACCACGGTTGTGCGCGGTTTTTCTTCCTGCAGATAGGGCGGCACGAGCGATTCGTCTTCGTCGCAATCCGCGGCGAGGAAAACGATGTCCGCGACTCCTTGGAATTGCGCTGCAACGCGCTCAAAATGGGGTTCCATTTCGCGGCACGGCCCGCACCAGGTGGCCCAAAAATTCAGGACGATAATTTTTCCCTTTTGTTCAGCGACCGAAAAAGGCGAGCCGTCTAGAGCCTTGCGCAGAGTGAAATCATAAGGCTCTTTCGCGCCGGCATTTTTTTTCGGTTTCGGCGCTTCCGAGGACGTGACGACCTCGTCATAGGAACTCAAGATGTAGTCGCCGAGGCCCTGGTCGGAGCCGTGGGCCAGGCGCCAGACGTTGCCGAGCTTTTGACGAATCTCGCGGCGGTTGGCTGCAGCGGCGGAAGTCGAGGCATCCGCTAAGGCGAAGGCTTTCGCGTATTCGCGAATGGCGCCGGGCAGATCCTTGTTTAATTCGGCGATTTCGCCAAGTTTTTCTCCGGCCGCAGCATTTGGGGAGAGCGCCATGCTCGCGCGAAAGTCTTTTTCGGCAGCGGCGTTGTCGTGGAGTTTGAACGCGAGTCTTCCGCGAAGCACGAGGATATTCTCCTTGTCGCGCTTCTGTTCCGCTTCCCATTGTTCTCTCGAAACTTTAGGAGATTTTTCGCTATCGGAACTGTTGTTGATAAAGTCCAGGACCCGCGTCGAGTAGTTGAGGGCGCGACGGAGGGCTGCCTCGTCGCCATTGCGCTCCAATAGCTGAATGGCGAGGAGCGTCATGGACATGTCTTCCGGAGAAATGGCGACTAGGCGCTCGGCATAGTCGGTGGCACGCGGAGAGTCTCGCAACTGCAGACTGGCTTCGACGAGAGCGCGGTAGATTTGTGGCCGTTGCCGCGACTCCGGATAGTCCTTGAGAAATTCTTCGAGGTTACGGACGAGCGAAGCGCGGTCATTGCCGGCGCGGTCGATCGCTTGTTGCAACTCTTCGGTTTCGGATAGTGCTTTTGTGGCAGGCTGCTTGGGAGTGGTGGGTTTTGTGCTCAGTGCAGGAGTGGCCGGACTTCCGCTTTGCTGAGCGCGGGCAGGATGGCTCGCGAGACACACGGCCAGGACCGCGAGAGGCAAGCGGACTAGCGCCAGGAGTTTTCGCATGCTAATCATCAAATAGAATTCTAGTCTGTTTGGGTGAAAATTATCGAATGGCATTCGGATCGGGAGCAGTGGGAGGGACCCGTAAAGGGTAAACAAGCCCTCCCCTACGTAGGCCCGCGATCCGCGAGTGCATGGGGCATTGGGTCTTGGGCGGAGAATGGGTTATTGCGCGCCTTGGACTTCAATAGAGCCGGAAACGGTGTGGACTTCGACGCGGCCGCCACCGTCGCCCATGTGGGCGCGCAGCGAGTGCTTGCCTTGCTCTTCAATCATTATGGGAATTTGCGCGCTAATTTGACCAGTGACGGCGCCAGCGGAAAGATGAAAGTTGGCGCTAGAAGGGACGGCGATGTCCACGCCTCCGGAGACGGTCTTCAAATCCCAGTAGCTATTGCCGCTTGGATTGCCCTGGACGGTCACCCGCCCAGCGGTGGCATGGGCCTTCACGTCGCCATTTGCGTCACGCACCTCAACGGTTCCGCTGGAAGTGTTGGCATCGACGCGCCCGCCTGGATTTTTCACTTCAACATTGCCCGAAACGGAGTGAGCCATGACGTCGCCCTTGGCGTTCAAAACGGTAACGTTGCCAGAGACGCTGGTAGCGTGCACATCATCGCCGCAATTCTCTGCCGTGACGGTACCGCTGGTGGAGGAGAACTTGATCTCGCGTCCGATGTCTTGTCCGCGGACCGTTCCAGACACTGAGGCAGCCTGCACGGGCCCGCGCAAGTTGCGAACAGACTGAGAGCCAGACACGGTGGACGAATTGACTTCCGTATCGCGTGGCACTTCGATAGCGTAGGTGATGGCGACATTACGCAAGCGCGATATTTCTTTTCCAATGCGGAGAGTGTCGCCCTTGAGTTCGACGGGCGGGCTGGCAACGATGTCGTCCAGCCGCTGCTGTGGGTTGCCCAATCCAAAGCCGGAAACTCGTACGTCCGCGTGCACGTGCACTTTGCCATCCGCACTGCCGACGATGCTTATGTCACCAGAGACATTGCTCAATTCCAGACGGATAGGGCCCGAGACATCCAGGGAGCGGTCGAAACTACCGGAGACGGAAGGGCCCATCTGGCAGCCAGCTAGCGCCACGAGGATGGTGAGCAAGATGACAGATGCGGCCAGTTTGTGACGTCGCGCCATTCTTCCTCCTGCGCCAAGGGCGGCGCCTTCTTGCCCTTCCCTGATAAAAGATACGCAAAGACTAATCAAAATGTTCCGGTAGGCCAAGGGCGGAGCTGCCTCAGCGCGCAAGGCTCTCATTCAGCGAACCCTGCCGGTAGCCTTCGAGATCCAGCGCGACAAAGGTGAAGCCCGCTGCTTTCAGTCGCGCGGAGATAGACGCAGCCATTTCTGGCGACATCGCGCGAGCCATTTCTTCGCGAGCAATTTCCACGCGCGCAAGCTTATCGTGCAGGCGTACGCGAAATTGCCGGAAGCCCAGTTCGCGGAGGGCCGCCTCGCCGCGTTCCACAAGGGAAAGCCGCTCCGGAGTCACCTCTGTTCCGTAGGGAAGGCGCGAGGCAAGGCACGCGGAAGCGGGGCGGTCCCACGTGGGTAGTCCCGCGCGCTGAGAGAGAAGACGGATTTCAGTTTTATGAAGTCCCGCGTCGAGAAGAGGCGCCAGGACGCGATGTTCCGAAGCCGCCCGGTGGCCAGGGCGGAAATCCAGCGTGTCGTCGGCGTTGACCCCATAAGCTACGACTGCGAAGTCGCGCTCTTGCGCCACCACATCGAGCACGGTGAACAACTCGTCTTTGCAGAAATAGCAGCGATCCGCCGCGTTTGCGCGGTACTTGGGATTTTCCATTTCGTGCGTTTCGATGAATTCATGGCGCACGCCCAGTTGACGGACAAAATCCTCCACTACAGCGCGGTCATGCGAGGAGTAGCTTGGGGACAGCGCGGTCACCGACAACGCGCGCTCACCGATGGCGCGATGGGCAGCCCACGCGAGGTAGGCTGAGTCGGCGCCTCCGGAGAGAGCGACGATCACGGAAGGGAATTCAGCCAATTGCTTTAGCAGCGACAGTTCTTTATGTTCCGCCGAAAGTTGCCCCGCTTCCGCGAGATGGATATGCACGAATGTGTTCATTTCCTACGAGAGTATACCCCACCGGACAGATTATTTCGTTTGCCCGGTTCGTGCGAAAGCACGCTCATTTGAAATCTAGCAAGACGTCGACCGTATGTTTGTCCGCGTCCGTACGCAGCCAGTGGCCCACGGTATCGTAGTGCACGGGCAGCTCGCCGAAGATCTCTGCAGGATGAGACTGCAACTGAGTAAGAAATTTTTCGAAGACAGATTTGTCAAAAACAGCGCCGGCGGCGATGTTCCACATTTGATGAATGCGCCCCTCGGCCGCGAGCGAAAGCCCAGTCAGAACCATCGTGCCGTAGTGATACTGCGGGCCTTCCGTTACAGAGACCGCATAGGAAACGCCGTGCGTCTGGTCATCGTACGAAGCGACGGGATCGATCTTTGCGTCGAGGTAGCCCAAGTGTCCGTATTCTTCGCGGGCGCGGTCCCAGCCGGCTTCGATTTGCATGCCGTCGGCTGCGTCATCGGTTTTTAGCCCGATTTCATTGGAGAGCGTAATCGTGGACAGAACGGAGTTTCCGGACCACTGAGCTCCCTTCCAGTGATATACAGCGCCGGTGGCTACAGGAATGAAAACCGGGATTTGGTCGGGCAGTTTCTGATTGGGATTGCCGGTCAAGCGTACTTCGGGCGGGCCGAGCTTCACGCGCAGGAAGCCTTGCTTTAGATAGAACGGCCTTAATTGCTCCGAAAGGAAGAGGTCGATAGTCATGCGCGAAAAGGGCTTGCCCTGAACGTCGCCGAGCTGTTGCTGCACGACGTGGGAGGAAGAAACAGCGGGATCGCTAAATTCCACGCTGGCGATGAAGAACGCGGCGCCCTCGACGTGAAATTCCTGGACGTTGCCTTCTGCTAGAGGATTGGCAAGCAACTGGTGTTCAACAGTTGCGTTGAGCTGGTGCGAGGCCAGCAAATCTTTCACGGCATCCGTGGCCTGATCCACGACGGCGCCAGCTTCGGGGAGAGTGCCGTCGAAGAATGGTGCCTTTTTGCGGATGGCATCGCCGAGCTCGCCGTCGGAGAACCAGGGAATGTTGTCGAAGTAAACGGGGACCCGCGGAGCTTCTTCCAGTTGGAATGTCACCGTGAGGCCGTCAGCGCGTGTTTGAAAGCTGTAGTTCACTTTGGCGAACATGCCTGTTTGCAATAAACGGTCGGCCGCTGCTTGCAATTCTGTTTTTCCGACTTGGGAGCCTTTTTCGAGTTGAGCAAGCGCGATGATTTGAGATTCGGAAAGAGTTTTCAGGCCTTGGGCGCGGATCTCGTGGAGACTAGCGGTTGCTGGTGCTGGCGTTTGGGCTTGCGCCGGTAGAAAGAGAAAAATCGAAATGAAGAGAGACATTCCCAAGAAAACCCTGAAGAAGCGACTCATGTCGTTATTTTAGCGAAAAAACGCGCGCGAGCCTATCCGGGGGGAGGTTGCGGCAAGAATTAAAGGAGCAGAGCTTGCGTGATCTTTCTGTTATTCGACCGTCACGGATTTTGCCAGGTTACGCGGTTGGTCCACGTCGCAGCCGAGGCGCACCGCGATGTGGTACGCGAGAAGTTGCAACGGAATGATCTCCAGCAGTGGCGCGAGAATTTCAGGCGCCGGGGGAAGCTCGATGATGTGGTCGGAGGCTTCGCGAGCGAGGTGGTCCTTTTCGGTAGCGATGGAGATGACGATACCGTCGCGGGCTTTTACTTCTTGGATGTTGGAGACGCTTTTCTCGTAGCGCGTGACGGATTCCGGATCGGTGTCGTCGCGAGTGGCGAGGACGACTACAGGCAGATTTTCATCGATGAGGGCGTTGGGACCGTGTTTCATCTCGCCGGCGGGATAGCCTTCGGCGTGAATGTAGGAAATTTCCTTGAGCTTCAGTGCACCTTCGAGGGCGATCGGATAATGAATGCCGCGGCCAAGATAGAGGAAATCCGTGTAGCGGAAAAACTGGCGAGCGAGATTTTCGTAAAAACCGGAAGCGTCGGCTTGCAGGATCGTCTCCATCTTGTGAGGGATGCGCGTGAATTCCTGCATCAGCTTTACGGCGGCGGCGGGGGCGAGCTTTCCGCGAATTTGGCCTAGATAAGAAGCGAGGAGCAGGAGCGCGGCCAATTGTGCGGTGAAAGCCTTTGTCGAGGCTACGCCGATTTCCGGTCCCGCGTGCGTGATAATTGTTCCGGCGGCCTCGCGCGTGATCATCGACCCCATGACATTGCAAATAGCAAGAGTCGGCGAGCCTTTGAGCTTGGCTTCGCGCTGCGCCGCCAGAGTGTCGGCGGTTTCGCCGGACTGGCTGATGCAGACGGTCAGCGTTTTCGAATCTAGTATGGGATCGCGATAGCGGAACTCGCTGCCGTAGTCGACTTCGACCTGAAGGCGAGCCAGCCGTTCAATCATGAATTTGCCGGCCAGGGCGGAGTGCCAGCTTGTGCCGCACGCAACGATGCGCACTTGTTGGAACTCGCGGAACTGTTGTTCGGAGATTTGCATTTCGTCCAGAAAAACTTTTCCCGTGTCTTGCGAGATGCGGCCGAGCAGGGTGTCACGGACGGCGCGAGGCTGCTCGAAAATCTCCTTTTGCATGAAGTGCTTGTAGCCGCCTTTTTCGGCCATGATCGGGTCCCAGGCGACGTGATGCGCGGGGCGCTCGACGGGGCGGCCATCGTGATCCATCACACGAACGCCGTTCTGCGTGAGAACGGCGATATCGCCATCCACGAGGAAGAAAATCTGACGAGTGTGCTCGAGGAGAGCGGGAATGTCGCTGGCGACAAAATATTCGCCGTCACCCAAACCGATGACAGAGGGCGGACCAATGCGCGCCGCTACGATTTTGTGCGGATCGCGGGCCGATAGGAAGACCAAGGAGTAGATGCCTCGCAGCTCTCTGAGAGACTTGCGAACGGCGTCTTCGAGCGGCGCGCCGCCTTGCGAGTTTTTTTCAACCAGATGTGCGACGACTTCCGTGTCCGTCTCAGTCACGAATTTGTGTCCTTCGCGCTGGAGCTGTTCTTTCAGCTCAAGGTAATTCTCAATGATTCCGTTGTGAACAACCACTATTTGGCCGGTGCAGTCACGATGCGGGTGCGCATTTTCTTCCGTGGGACGTCCGTGCGTGGCCCAGCGAGTGTGGCCGATGCCGTAGGTTCCCTCGATGGGCGATTTCTGAATGACTTCTTCGAGATTGCGGAGCTTGCCCGGGGCGCGGCGGATTTCAAGTTTTCCTTCTTTGGTAACGACCGCAATGCCCGCGGAATCGTAACCGCGGTACTCCAGCTTTCGCAGTCCTTCGATGATGACAGGCACTACCTTCTTCGGCCCGATGTAACCGACAATTCCGCACATGCGCGGGGTCTCCTGAGAATTCTATTTGGTTAGACTAGCACGGAGTTGCGATGGGTTAGCGGGTTCCTCTTGTTGATGTGGCGAAAGGTGTCAAATTGCATCAGGGCCGCAGGGGCGCATCGGGGGCCGACTGCAGTTCATACGAAACGAGATTGCGGTTCGAATCGAAGTGGAACGTGACACGCGCGGTGGCGGGCTGAAGAGTGTCCGTGTCGACGTGGCGCACCACGGCGACTAGAGAATTCGTGTCAGGAGAGTCCTCGACGGTGTAACCGCGCGATTTGAGGAAGTGATCCACACGCGACATGGGGGTCCCGGGCGGAAGCTGAGCGTTGAGCATCTCGTCGATCTTTTGCAAGCGCGAGTCGGAAGTATGGGAGTGGCTCTTGCATCCAGAGGCCAAGAGCAACGAGACAAGTGCAACGCAAGCTAGCAGCAGAAGGGACCGAAGATTGGGCGGCGGCGACGAGCGCTGGCGATTGTGAACCATGGCCCGCGGCACTTACTCCACGATTTCGAAGCGGGATTCTTCTATGACGGGGTTGGTGAGCACTTCTTTCGATATGTGCTCAACTTGCTTCACGGCTTCCTCGTGCGTCAATCCCTCGACATTTAGCACGAAGAATTTTCCCTGGCGAACATCCTTGACGGATGCGTAGCCCAGCCCGGTGAGAGCGTGTTGAATCGTTTGTCCTTGAGGATCGAGTACCGTGCGCTTCGGCATCACCCAAACGTGTGCTTTCATGAGCTAAGTATAACATTGCGGGCGACCGGAGAAAGCGTCCGGCGGAAATCGCACACGCATTCGCATGACCGCTTTTGGCGGCGCGGAGCAGCGCGGATCAAAGATTGTGAGATTTTTTGAATGACTGCTTTTCGGCCTTTGAGAGAAAGGCGAATTCGAAGCTCATATCCGCCAATTGGGTGAGTTCTGTCTCGCTCAAGCCCATTTGAGCGGCATTTTCGTATTCGGCGAGCAGGGTCGTATGAAACATTGCAGGGTCATCTGTGGATAGGACGATGGGAATGCCATGGCGCCAGAGTTGGGGCAAGGGATGATCTTCAATACGCGCTTCGGAGAGATGTAACTGTTTTGCAAGCGCGCCGGTGCGGAGATTGCTCTGCGGGCAAATTTCGAGCGGAATGCGGCGGTCGACGAGCAAGTCCATAAGCGCGGGATCTTGTGCGGCAGCGATGCCGTGGCCGATGCGCTCCACTTGCAACAATTCGATCGCTTCGCGGATTTTCTCTGGGCCGCCGACTTCTCCGGCATGCATCAAGAGATGAAGGCCATCCTTGGCGGCTTGTTCATAAACGGGGCGAAAGTCTTGCGTGGCGATGCTCATTTCGTCGCCGCCAATACCAAACGCCACAATCTTTTTGGATTGGCAGCGTTCGGCTGCGTTTACAACATCCATGGCCGCTTGGGTCCCGAATTGGCGCGCAGCATCGAAAACCCAGTTGATACGAAGACCCTTTTTCTCAAACGGCTCAGTAGCCCGCAAGATGGCTTCGAAGTTGGCCTCTGGCTGTTGTTTGCGGAGTAGCATCACTCCGATCGAAAGAGTGACTTCGGCGTAGATCACGTTTTGCGTCAACAGATGCTCGCATAGGTCTCGCGCGATTAGGCCGTAGTCGCGCGGCTCACGTAGAAACGATGTCACCCACTTGAAGGCGTCAATGAACCCACTGAAATCGCGATAGGTGTAACGCTGGCGAACCTCTTCTTCTGTGAGGAGGATGTTGTATCGCGCCGTTAGGGCGCACACCGTTGCCGGCTGAATCGATCCTTCAAGATGAAGATGCAACTCGGCTTTGGGTATAGAAACAATGCTTACCGGAAGGAGTGAAGATTTCATTCGATGCGCATCAATGAGGCAATTGCGGACGGCCGGCGTTGATCCACGCTGTCATCCAATACGAGCCGACATCGGTGGAAGCTTCGGAAAGTTGTCGGATCAACATGGCGGCGGCCTGGTTGTAGAAGCGATCGTAGTATTCGTCGTTGTACGCGTAGGACTTTCCGGCAATGTAGGCATTGCGATCCGCGAGGAGAATCGTCTCGAGCCAACTGTGTGAGGCGAGGCAGACTTCGAAAGCGTGATCTGTCGGATCATTGATAAAGGAAGCGTCGCTTGGCCGCATGGGAAAGAAGGAAGAATAACGATCGATAAGGACAGTCCCAAATCGTTCGTTGACACCCATCTGGGCAGTCAGTTTGCCGTCAAAATCCTCCGTGGTGCTGAAAGGATCGTGAGCCTCGGCTACATAGTTCGCGAGAACTGCGGCGTCGAGTTTGGCTTCCTCCCAGCGGCTGTTTTTCATGTCCTCTGTCAACTTTTGACTGTAAACCCCAATCTCCCACGGTAGAACACCATTGGCTTCCAGCTTTGATTTTCCGTATTTGGCTACGGCAGCTTTGTAGCTGCGTGGGAGGGCGTCGAAGGGGAAGCGGCCGTATTTGTCGAGATAGACATGGTTATTGCGCTTTTCCGCTGGAGTCTTTGCGACGGCGTCCAGGGGATCACTGACATGCAGGAGAAGAATCGCGCGGTACGATTCGAAGAACCCTCGAATATCTTGTGGCAGAGTGTCGATGGCCTGGTTTACGACCAGCTTGTGCGCATTGCGGCCCCAAGCAGCGAGGCACTGGGGGAACACCACGCAAATCCCCAGCAGAAACCCAAACAAAAGGCCTGCTCGAATTTGTGATTCTCTGGAAAATCCCCAACGCATTTTTGATTCCTCTACCGTCTGTTGGCGGCCCGGAGCGTGCTGTGCCTCCGGCCATAGAAATAGTAAATCACGAGACCGATGGCGAGCCAACCAATGAAGCGTAGCCAGTTCATGATCGGCAATCCAGCCATCAGCAAAAGGCACGTGAGGATCGTGAGTACGGGTGCGATCGGTCCACCCGGCGCGCGGAATGCCCGCGGACGTTCGGGCTCGCGGTACCGGAGGATGAGCACGCCGGCGGCGACCAATGCGAAAGCGAAGAGCGTGCCGATGTTCGCGAGATCCCCAAGCGTGCCGATATCGAGAAGTCCGGCAGGGACACCCACGGCGAAACCGGCGACCCATGTGGAAAAGTCAGGCGTGAGATAAGTACGATGAACGCGGCTGAAAATTTTGGGAAAGAGGCCGTCGCGTGACATGGCAAACCAGACGCGCGCCTGGCCGATTTGAAAAACAAGCAGCGAAGAGATCATGCCCATAAGTGCGCCAATGAGAACGACCAGGCGGAGGCTGGAGATGTGCAGTTTCTTTAGCGTGTTGACCACTGGAGCGGCGTCGTCGACCAGCGTATCCCAACGAACGAGGCCCGTGAGGACCACGACTACGCCGATGTAAAGCACCGTACAGATGATGAGAGTAGCGATGATGCCGCGCGGAAGGTCGCGCTGAGGATTCTTACATTCTTCGGCTGCGGTGGACACAGAATCGAAGCCGATATACGTGAAGAATACGATAGACCCCCCGGTCAGGATGCCGGGCCAGCCGTTCGGAGCGAAGGGGTGCCAATTCGAAGTGTGAATGAATCGCGATGCGAAGGTGATGAAGGCGAGGATGGCAATGATTTTGATAAGCACCATGATGTTGTTGGTCTCCGCGGACTCGCGAATACCGCGAACAAGAATCATGGTGAGAAGCATCACGATGATGAAGGCGGGCCAGTTGAAACCGAAATGCCAGCCTGGGCCGTAGATGTCGTTCCCTTGAAGGTCCTGAAGTCCCGAGGGCAAATATGCGGGGGAGATCCAGCGCGGGTTGGGATGTAAACCGAACCAATCGAAAAGGTCCACCAGATGCGCCGAGAAGCCGACACTTACGGCCATGTTGCTGACGGCGTATTCCAAAATGAGATCCCACCCGATAATCCAGGCGATAAGTTCGCCCATCGTGGCGTACGTGTATGTATAGGCGCTGCCGGCAATGGGAATCATCGCCGCGAGCTCAGCGTAGCAGACGGAAGCAAATCCGCACGCGATGGCGACCAGTACAAAGGAGAGCGCGATTGCGGGGCCGGCGCCCGGGCGGCCGAACGAGGACTGGCGCGTGATCAAATATTGGAGGAGCGGAGCATTGAGGATCGAGGAGACTTGGAGCTTCTGGCCCGCGATGGCCGTGCCGACGATGGTGAAAATTCCAGAGCCGATTACGGCTCCAATCCCGAGAGAGGTGAGGCTTAGCCAACCCAAAGACTTTTTAAGCCGAACTTCTGCGTTCTCACAGTCCGAAATCAGTTGGTCTATACCCTTACGATGGAAGAGTGCTGATCCCACTCATGCTCTCCGGTCGCATCGCGGCAAGAGGAAACACCTGGCCGGACACGTGTTTGAGGAATGAACGCGCCTCAATGTACCCCGAGATGCGCTGTTACGCAACAACGGTTGCGCTGGTTGCACCGGGCCGCGCCAGCGCCTCAGGCAGGTTCCAACTGGGCGTAGCGCTCGATGAATTTTTTTGTGCCGCGGCCCGGAAAGCTTACCGAGACACGCCGGTCTTCCTCGTCGCCTTCCACGCCGACGACTGTGCCTACGCCGTAACTTGGATGGCGAACCTTGCGGCCAAGCATTGGGTCTGCATTGGCGCCACGTTTCACAGACGGTCTACCGAACGAGCTTGAAGTGCGTGCTGGTTTGGGCGCCGATACTGTGGGTTCCGGTTTGCCGCGCACACGCCGCAGAAACTCGTCAGCTGAGTAGGAATACTCTGGATCTGGTTCGTAACGCCGCTTCTCGCCGATCTCCGCCAACGAGCCGCGAATGGTTTCCACCAACTCGCTGGGAATTTCGGCCAGGAAGCGCGAAGGCAGGGA
>Ga0209139_10000112_pt1 | contig 23785 bp, 25 predicted proteins | sample BogFormECP14_OM3_FD_188246 | JGI IMG/M metagenome (GOLD analysis project Ga0209139, IMG submission 188246) | Bog forest soil microbial communities from Calvert Island, British Columbia, Canada - ECP14_OM3 (SPAdes) (version 2) | ecosystem: Environmental > Aquatic > Freshwater > Wetlands > Bog ...
CGGAAGTGTGCCCATATGCGGCAAAAGGCAGGGCGCTCAAAAGGATTGCAGTACGTAGATACATTTTTGTTCTCATTGAAGTTGCTGCTAACGCTCGTGCATTCGAACTACAGGTGTTGCTTTATTGCCGCCAGGAATTTTGCGAGCGTGCCGCGCCAAGGGCATGAAGTGGCGCGCGGCCTGTTCCTGGACATTGTCCTCGAACGCCCGATAGGTTCGAATCAATTCGCGGCCTAACGGCGTAAGAATCGCGCCTCCTCCTCCCTTGCCGCCCTTGGTCGCGGTTGTGACCGGTTCCCGGAATGACTCATTTAGGCTCTCGAGCAGCATCCAGCCGCGGCGATAACTCATCCCGAGATCGCGCGCCGCCCCGGAGATGGAACCGCTGCGCTCGATTTGCTCGAGCAGCGCCACCTTGCCTGGGCCAATCGCCTCGTCGGGTCCGAAATCGATTCGAAATTTGATGTGTGGCTTTGTCATGAAGCGCCTCCGCAATCATTGTAATGCAAGTTGCGCGCCCCGCGCGTTTCTGCGACGATGTGGCGCACCACGGCCTGCAAGTCGCCGGACATTTTGCTGTAACCCGCCGCGGCAAAAATATCGTTCAGATAGTAGAGAATCGCGTTGATGCCGGAAAGCTGATTGAACATCCCGATAGTAATCGCGAGGAAAAGCGGAAACCGGTATTTCCGCGAAAAAAGCGGCTCCGAAGTTTGCAGGCGCTCGAGGTGAATCGAATCCACGATCTCGCGCAACTCACCTTCAGGATTTTCCGCTCCCATCATCTGCAGAACAACACGCGCTTCGTCCACGCGTTTCTGCGTCACCAGCCACCGCGAGCTGGGCGGAATCCCGAACAGCAACACAAGAAAGAGAAACGCCGGAAGCGCCGCAATTCCAAGCTGCCAGCGCCATTCCGCAGCCCCGAGTCCCAGCCGTCCAATGCAATAGTTCGACAAATACGCCAGCAAAATCCCAATCACAATATTGATCTGGAACGTCCCCACCAATCGCCCGCGAATCTTGGCTGGCGCCAGCTCCGCAATATAAACCGGCCCCAGCACCGACGAGCCGCCAATACCCAGCCCCCCAACAAATCGCGCCACAAGCAGAGACTCCCAATTCCACGCAAAAGCGCAACCCAAAGCCGAAATCACATAAAAGACGGCAAGCACGCGCAACGTCTCGCGCCCGCCGTATTTTTGTCCCGGAATCCCCGCGGACATCGCGCCGATGACAGTCCCGAGCAGCGCCATGGCAACCGTAATGCCCAACGCCTTTGGCGAAAGCCCGTAAGCAATCGTCAATGAATGTGTCGTGCCGGAAATGACAGCCGTGTCAAACCCAAACAACAACCCACCCAGCGCTCCGACAGCCGTAGCCTTAGCAAGATTCGCGTTCATAGGGACGTTGTAGGGTCACCCTTCTGAGGGTGACCGTCTTTGCGGTTGCTACCACATCGCTCACTGCACATAAAATACGCTCATCGTCCGATAAAAATTCCAAACATCCACCTTCGACGACATCTCAAACGGCGAATGCATCGAAAGCAACGGCACGCCAAAATCAATCACCTCCATGTCCTGATTCGACATGAACCCGCCAATCGTCCCGCCACCCCCAACATCCACCTTATACGTATGCGTCTGCCACGGAATATTGTTGCGATCCAAAAGCCCGCGTATTTTCGCGGTAAATTCCGAAGGCGGATCAAACCCCTCCCCGTAAAGCTTGATCGTCACGCCATACCCCAGCCGCGCCGCATTCGTCGCCTCCGACGTAAACGGAAAAATCGGATTGATCCCGTCATTCGCGTCCGCCGAAATCACTTCCGAATTATGCAAAGCCCGCCGCAAATCCAAATCGTTGTACGACGACCCGCGCTGCGCCCCAACCAAGCGCGCGATGCTCGTATTCAAAAACTGCGACCCCGCCCCGGTGTTATTCACCGATCCCACTTCCTCAAAATTCGATAGATAAGCAATCGCCGTAAACTTCGGCGTCCCCTTCGTATCGATGATCGCTCTCGCCGCGCAATACGACGAAAGCCGATCATCTTGTCCGTATGCTCCCACAAGCCCGCGATCAAACCCCACATCCGCCGGATGCGCAGCAGGCACCAACGAAAGCTCCGCGCTAACCAAATCCTCTTCCTTAATCTTGTAAGTCGAAGTCAAAAGCTGCGTCACCTCAACAGCCACCGAATTCTTTTCCCCAGGAATGCTGCCGATGACAGGATCAAGCTCCTCCCCCTGCAACACGTTCGTATAGGTCCGCATACGCAATTCCGCGTCCGAGTGCGGCGCGCTATCCGGAATCACAAAAATCGGCTCCCCCGGGTTCAAACCAAGCGAAACCTCCACAGTCCGTCCATCCGAAGTATCAACCCGCCCCACCAGCGCCAACGGCAAATTCGACCACTGATACTTTTTGATCCCCCCATAATATTTCGTCTTAAAAAGCGCAAATCCCCCCGCCGGATAAATCGGCCGCCCCTTCAATTCAATGTGCGGACTATCCTGATGCGTCCCCACCACGCGCAATCCATCCACAATCGCATCGGTCCCAATCACCGCAAGAATCAAACTCCGGTCGCGATTAGGAATAATCAATCGCGCCCCAGCCTTCACCTGTTCTGCCTTCGTAAACTCCGTGAACCCCGCAGCCCTCGCCCGCCGAATCACTTCACGCGTCGATCCCAGCGCCGACCTTGCGGTGTTTAGATAACTCTTAAAATCCTCCGAAAACTCCTGCACCTGCGTGCGCTCAGCAGGAGTCAGCAAAAGCCACGAAGATTTTTTCTTCCCCCAGGCATCCCCTTCATCCTGTGCGGAAATCGCGCCCGAAAACACCGACGCCAAACCAAGCAACACGCCCAACACAAGAATCCGCCGCCCAATCCTCATCGTTCTTCTCCTTATATCCCGCGTCTGCGGACAGAAATACCCCGCCCACCCCGAACGGAACTGTGGATGGTACCCTAAAATGACCGCGCCGAGTGCTTCCCGGAAGAACCACTGCGGGCCACGCGCAGGCCCTCGGACAACCGCGCAATATAACCGACCGCGCTGCAACTTCCTGGTTTTCGCCGCACGAGATTGCTAGAAGCCTAGCGCTCCCGTGCAAGGGGCACAGTGCCGTTGTAGGGGCGCAGCAGGCTGCGCCCCAGCTTGCCCGGGCGTGCTGATTAAGTAACTAAATCGGGTCTTCTTCGCGTAAGCGGAAGCAACACAAGACAAAGCAGAGACACAACGAAGAGATCGTCCGTACTTGGAAGTTAGGACTAGCCCGCACGCTCCGCCACGTCTCCTCCGCATTTGGGAACTCCTATCCCTTTCTGTATGATTTTATCCCGTGAACATCCTCCTCACCGAAGTCGAAGCCCGTGTCCTCGGCTGCCTCATCGAAAAAGAAATCACTACGCCCGAATATTATCCCCTCTCACTAAACGCCCTTCTCCACGCCTGCAACCAAAAATCCAATCGCGATCCGCTAATGAATCTCGACGAAGACGCTATCCGCAGCGCCCTCCGCTCTCTCAGCGAGCAATTCCTCGCTCGCTCCGCCAGCGGCGATAGCCGCGTGGCCAAATACGAGCATCGCCTGGCCGATACTTTCAATTTCACGCGCCCCGAAACCGCCATCCTCTGCGAACTCCTCCTCCGCGGCCCGCAAACGCCCGGCGAACTCCGCAGCCGCGCCGAACGAATGCACGCCTTCGAAGATCTGAGCCTCGTCCACTCCACCCTAAAACATCTGATGGAACGCGATCCGCCCCTCGCAAAGTTGTTGCCCCGCCAAGCAGGCAACAAAGAAGCCCGCTATACGCATCTATTATCAGGCGACGTGGAAGTCCGCGAATCTGAGCCGCCAAAGGAAGCGGATCCGTCGAGAAACGCCGCAGACATCGAGCGCATAAGTCACTTGGAAGCCGAAATCGCGACCCTGCAAAAAGAAGTCGCCGATTTGCAAAAGCAGTTCGCCGACTTCCGAAAACAGTTCGAGTAAGCAGAGAAGCTGTCCAGCAAGAATCTCGAAGGGCGTCTATTTTTTCCACGGAAGGGTTGACACAAGCCCGTCCGAGTTCATAACATGTGCTTTCGCAAGTAAATATTTGATTTTCCCTGGGGCATTTGAACGTTGTGCATCTCGCGGCAAGAAACAAAAATAAATGATCACAGTTAAAGAGCTTACGAAGAGGTACGCGCGCAACACGGCTGTCGACCACATCTCCTTCGACATCCAAAAAGGCCAGATCGTCGGCTTTCTCGGCCCCAACGGCGCCGGCAAAACCACCACGATGCGCATGCTGACGTGTTTCCTTCCACCCACCGAGGGAACCGCCACCGTCGCCGGCTTCGACGTCCTCGAAGAACCGATGGAGGTCAAAAAGCGCATCGGCTATTTGCCCGAAAACCCGCCGCTGTATCCCGAGATGATGACCGGCGAATATCTCTCTTTCGTCGGCAGCCTGAAAGGTCTCCGCGGCGCCGAACTACAAAAGCGCATCGATTACGTCAGCGACCGTTGCGCCGTAGCCGACGTCCGTAACAAGCAACTCGGCAAGCTCTCAAAAGGCTACCGCCAGCGCGTAGGTCTGGCCCAAGCCATCATCCACAATCCCGAGGTCCTCATTCTCGACGAGCCCACCGCGGGCCTCGACCCCAAACAAATCAACGAAACTCGCGACCTCATCAAGAGCCTCGCAGGCGATCACACGATTATTCTCAGCACCCACATCCTCCCCGAAGTCGAACAAATCTGCGAACGAGTCATCATCATCGCCAAAGGCAAGCTAGTCGCCACCGACACCGTCGACAACCTGCAAAATCGCTCGCGCAGCGCCGAATCCATTCTCGTTGAAGTCGCCGGCCGCAACGCCGCACTCGATCCAGCCGCCGTGCAAGCCCGCATCGCTAAAGTTTCCGGAGTCGACCGCATCGTCATCAAAGACAACCGTCCGGCGCGCTCCACATTTGAAGTCGAAGTTCAAAAAGACCACTTCGTTCGCGGCGATCTAGCCCGCGCCATCGTCGAAGCTGGCTGGGATCTCAACGAAATGCGCTCCGCCTCCGTCAGTCTCGAAGAAATCTTCCTCCGGCTCACCGGCACGCAAGAAGCGCCTCCGAAGCAGGAAGTCGTTGTCACAGGAGCGGGCGCATGAGAAATGTCTGGCTCATCTGGCGCAAAGAAATGCGCAGCTATTTCGTTTCGCCGATCGCGTACATCCTCCTTCTGATGTGCGCCCTGATCTTCGGCTTCTTCTTCTGGAGTCTCCTCCAGGCCTATCTCCAGTTCAGCATGGAAGCCCAGATGCGCGGCGAAGGGTTCCCCATGAACATGCCCGAAGAAATCACCCGCCGCCTCTTCGGCAACATCCCCGTCACCGGCCTCTTCATCATCCCTTTAATCACGATGCGGCTCTTCGCCGAAGAAAAGCGCACTGGCACCATCGAACTTCTCACCACCTCGCCCATCTACGACGGCGAAGTCATCCTCGGAAAATGGCTCGCAGCTACCACGATGTATTTCTGCCTCTTGTTCCTCAGCGTCATCAATGTCGCCTTCCTCTTTATCTATAGCCATCCCGACTGGAAGCCCATCCTCATCGCCTACCTCGGCCTTCTTTTGCAAGGCGCAGCCTTGCTGGCGATCGGCACCTTCATCTCGACACTCACGAAAAATCAAATCATCGCTGGCGCCGCCACGTTCGGTGTCTGCCTCCTGATCTTCGTCTGCGGCTGGGTCGGCGAATACAACAGCGACACCTGGGCCCGTGTGCTCTCCTACATGTCCATTTCCACCCACATGGAATCATTCACAAAAGGCACCCTGGACTTGAAAGATGCCATCTACTACTTCACAGTTATTTTCGTTGGACTATTTCTTACGGCGCGCTCGATGGAATCGCTGCGCTGGAGGTCGTAAGTGAACACCGGGCTGTTGAAAGCCAGACAAACAAAATACGTAGGCTACGTGACGCTCTACATCCTCGTCGCCCTAGCGGTTGCGACCATCGCCAACATGCTCGCGAACCGTTACGACAAATCCTACGACGCCACCGCCAACAAGCAATACAGCCTGTCCGAGCAAACCGTTAAAGTCGTCAAAGGCCTTAAGCAGGACGCCACCATCACCTACTTTGCCCAAGATTCCCAATTCGCCTCGGCCAAAGACAAGCTCGACATGTACGCGAATCTTTCCCCCAAGCTTCACGTCGTTTACATTGACCCCGACAAAAAACCTCTAGTCGCCCAGAAAGCCGGCTTCAAAAATCTCAACACCGCCATCGTCCAAGTCGGCGCAAACAAAAACGAAGCCAAGAGCCTCAGCGAAGAAGACCTCACCGGCGCGCTTATCCGCGACCTGAAGAACACCACCCGCACCGTCTGCTTCGTCACCGGCAGCGGCGAACATCAAATCGATGATTCTGCCCGCACAGGCTATTCGCGCCTCAAAGAATTGATTGGCAAGGACGATTATCAAGGCAAATCAATCGATCTCCTCCAAAAAGCCGAAGTCCCTGGCGATTGCACGGTCGTAGTAGTCGGTGGCCCTCGCGGCGATTATCAGCAACCCGAAGTCGACGCCCTGAAAAAATACGTAGAAGACGGCGGCCGCGCTCTGTTCCTCCTCGATCCCCCTCTAAAAGTCGGTCGCGACGAGATTGGCGATAACGATGCCCTGAGCACCGTCCTCACCAGTTGGGGCGTGACGCCCAATAAAGATTTGATCCTCGACTTCAACCCGATCGGCCAAGCCGTCGGGCTTGGGCCGCAAGTTCCGTTGGTGACCAGCTACGACTCGCATCCTATTGTGGACCCAATGAAAGGTACGGCTACGGGCTTTCCGCTGTCACGTTCGCTGGACACGAAAAACGGCGACAAGACCACCGTCGCGAAATTGTTCAACAGTTCGGACAGCAGCTTGTCGACAGCGAAATTGGATTCGGATCGCATCGATCCCAGCGACCCGAAAAACAAAAAAGGTCCGCTGACCATTGCCGCCGCTGGCACGTACAAAACAGGCAAAGACAATTCGCAGGGACGATTCGTCGTGGTAGGGAGCTCGCAATGGGCCGCCAACTCATTCCTCGGCTTCAATGGCAATCGCGACCTCGCCCTGAACGCTATCAACTGGCTCTCTTCAGACGAAGATCTGATTTCCATCCGCCCCAAAGAGCCCCAAGATCGCAAACTCGCGATGAACAAAGCGCAAGTGCGCTGGGTAGGAATCACCAGCTTGCTCCTGATTCCTCTCCTCGTGATCGGCACAGGATTATCGGTCTGGTGGCGGAGAAGGTAATTTGGAGTGCGGGAGCTCTGCTCCCGCTTTTGAGGATTAAAACCCGGCAAAAGCGTGCGCTCAGAAGCAACCGGCTCAGACTCGCGATTCGCCTACGCCCTCGATTGTCGAGCCGAAAGCAGCCTGAAATAGGACACGACACAATGCCGGGACAATTCCAATGAAAACGAACGGTCTGCTGATTGCCGCAATCGCGTTGGCGGCGCTCTCTGGCGTCCTCTATTGGTCGAATCACAAGAAACCGACCGTAGACGCGGTGAAAGTTTCTGCCCACACGCCACCAAAAATTCTCACCCTGAATCAAGCTGACATCACCAAAGTGGAAATCAAGAAAACCGGTGGCGATGCCGTAGAACTAACCAGGAACGACGCCGGTAAATGGCAAATCGCAGGCGCCAAACCGCTTCGCGCGGACCAAAATGAAGTTTCGACCATGACGTCCACGCTCTCCTCGCTCACCGGAGATCGCCTCATCGAAGAAAAAGCCTCCGACCTCGCCGACTACGGTTTGGCGCAACCCGCCACAGAAGTCGACATAACCGAGAAGGACAACAAAGCGCAAAAGCTCCTGATCGGCAACAACACGCCCGCGGGAAACGGAGTCTATGTCGCGGTGGCTGGCGATCCCCGCGTCTTCACGCTAGCGAACTACGCAAAGACGAGCATCGACAAAACCGCGAAAGATCTCCGCGACAAGCGTCTCCTAGTCTTCGACCAGGACAAACTAAGCCAGGTCGAACTGAACGCCAAGAAACAAGACATCCAGTTCGGCCGTAACAAAGATCAATGGCAAATCGTAAAGCCAAAGCCCTACCGCGCCGACGATTCCAAAGTCGAAGAGCTGATCCGCAAACTAGGCGACGCTAAAATGGATCTGAGCGTCTCCGAAGAAGACCAAAAGAAAGCCGCCACCGCCTACAATTCCGGCACACCAGTAGCCACAGCAAAAGTAACGGACGCGGGCGGCACCCAAGAACTGCAAGTCCGCAAAAACAAAGACGACTACTACGCCAAATCCACAGCAGTCGACGGCTTCTACAAAGTAGGCAGCGATCTGGGAACCGCGCTAGACAAAACTGTCGACGACTTCCGCAACAAAAAGCTCTTCGATCTAGGCTTCACCGATCCCGACAAAATGGAAATGCACCAAGGCGCCAAATCGTATTACCTGACAAAGGGCGGCCAAGACTGGTTTTCCGCCGACGGCAAAAAAGTAGACGCGATCGGCGCCGAAACCTTCGTCCAAAAAGTCCACGACCTAGCCGCCAGCAAATTCCTCGACTCCGGCGCCGGCACTCCCGAACTCGACCTCACCATCACCTCAAACGGGGGAAAGACCATCGAGAAAGTGTCAATCGCCAAAGAAGCCGACCACTACGTAGCCAAACGCGAAACCGAACCCGCCCTTTATCAACTCGACCCAGTAGTCGTGGTAGGCCTAGAAAAAGCCGCCGAAGACCTGAAACCCGCATCCGAGCCGAAGCCAGAAGCCACACCCAAAAAGAAGTAGTGTAGGGGCGCGCTTTCCTGGCCCGAGCTTCGAAGGCAGCGCGTCCGGAGATCCCCTTCGATGCCTGTGTAGCAGTTGGGGGTCGGACCTTTAGGTCCGACATAAGCACAGGGTTTGTACTGCGGCTTTAGCCGCTGAGGAATTGTTTCTGGAGTTGTTCCACGAGCTCTTTGGGAAGGCCGACTTCGATGTTAGGCCAAGCAATCACTGTCGCCGCATAGCCTTGTCGATCTCTACTTTTTCCGCCACCGTCAATGCCCGCACCGCACCTTTCGCCAACTCGCCCAGCCTTAACGGCCCAATCTGCACGCGAATCAACCGCAAAACCTCCACACCCAACGCCTCCAACATCCGCCGAATCTGTCGGTTCTTCCCCTCATCCAAAACAATCTCCACCCAAGAATTCTTCTCGCCCGAACGCAAAAGGGAAGCGCTCTTCACGCCAAGCGTCGCTCCGTCTTTTACGCGAACTCCCCTCCGCATCGTCTCCAGAAGCACCTCGTCAGCGATCCGATCAATCTGCACATGATAAGTCTTATCCAGATGCGTCTCCGGCGCCGTAATCAACGCCCCCCACTCCGAATCATTCGTTAGCAACAACAACCCCTCACTAGCCTTATCCAACCTCCCCACAGGCGCCACCCAAGGCAACTCCGCGCCAAGCAATGAGTAAACAGTGTCGCGCCCCTTCTCATCCGAAGCGGTAGTAACAATCCCCCGCGGCTTATTCATCACCAAATAAATCTTCTTCGCCGTCGCAACAGCCTGCCCGTCGACTTCGATCCGATCTTTGCCGACGCGCACAGGTGTCTCCGGATCGCGCCGAATCGTGCCGTTCGCGCGAACCTTTCCCGCACGGATCAATTCAACCGCCCGCGACCGGGAACAATGCCCCAGCTTCGAGAGAGCACGGGCGAGGCCCACCTTGTTTGTTTGCTGAATCAAGAGAAACTCTAGCGATCAGGTACGGCCACTTCAACGAAACTGCCTGGCGCTGCGGCGTTGATTGCAGCATCAACCTCTGCAAGCATCGGGCGGACGACACTCCACCGGCTTCTGCCAAGCACGACTATGGCAATTTTTCGCCCCGAAAGATTTTGCTGATAGCGGATTCCCTTGTCCGTCGTCAGGAAGACTTCGAACCCTGCTGCCTCAGCTGCGTCGAGCAAGTCGCCGTTCTCCAACTCGTGCCATCCAAACGTTTTGCATTCGCTTACGCTATGGCCCGGAAGAGACGAAACGAATCCATGTGGGGTGCCGTGGTCGAGCAAGACACGCATGTACTAGCGGGCGACGGGCACATCGAGACTGCGGGCCGCAAATTCCAGCACGGCCTTGATCTGGTCACGCGTAACGGGGAACTGCTCCATGAGCTCCTCGAAGGACATCCCATCTTCCAGATTTTCAAACACGGTGGCAACAGGCATGCGGGTTCCTTTGAAAACCCACGCCCCGCTTACCTTGCCCGGGACTCTTTCAATGACGGGGCATTCTGACCAGTCGATTGCCATATTCCACCTTCTCGCTTTTTGGCTTGCACCACTTCTTTTTTGTAGCACGATGTAGCTTGTGCTGTCATCGCAAAGTTTCGGACCGTCAAGGAGTTGACTATGGCCCAGGGAGAAATAATCGATTGGTCCGAATGTGTGGTGGTCGAAGTTAATCCGAGAGTGCTCAGTGGCGCTCCGGTGCTGCGTGGCACACGCATGCCAGCGAACGCGATTGTCGACAACTTCGACTACGGTCTGAGTGTAGCCGAAATCGCAGAGCAATTTGGGCTCTCCGAGGAGATCATTCAGGCGATTCTGGCGTACGCCAAGAGCTATCGGCTTGCACATCCTGTCTAACAAGAAGTCGCGGTCGGGCGCTCTCAAGTTTCAGCTAAACGTGAAGCCCTAACTTTCCGCGACTTGTAGGTCTAAACGAAATTACGTCCCTGGCGCTGTCGATGAAGTAGTCGTTGCTGGCGGCGCGGGCGGGTCGTGCTTTACCACGCCGTAGCGTTGTGCCAGCCAGGTGCGGATTTCGTCGGGGTTGTAGTTGAAGGGGCCCATGCCGCCGCGATACGCGATGTGGCCAGACTCATCAATAATGTAGAGGCGCTCGGGCCACGCGGAGTAGGCGTGGTCGGCGGCATCGTTGATGTCGTCGATGCCGAAGGCGATGGGATATTTCATGCGCTCGATGAAGTCATTGGCGATGGCCACACGCTGCGCCAGCGTTTTAGGCTGCGCGTAGCAGACGTCTTCTTTCACGTTGGACTTCATCTGCCATTCATCCGTGGGATGCGCTTCGCGCACATAAACGGTCAGAAAGTCGGCGTGCTCTTTGTAGTCGTTGTAAATCTGCACCACGTCACCGACGTGGCGGCGGAACGGCGGTCAAGTATAGCTGCCGAAGACAACCACCAGCGGTCGCGACCCAGTGCGCTCGCGGATATGAAAATGATTCGAGCCGTCGAGCGAGACGAGCCGCGCGTCAGGCGCATCATCGCCCACCTTGAGATTACCGCGGTGCATGTGCGGGAAGGCGTAACGCACCATGCCGTACGCATCCTTGGGACTGCCAGCCATCTTGCACAGAACCAAAAATGCGGCCAACAGCAGGACCAGAAAAACGGCAATCGTCCATTTCCAGAAGAGAGTCATAGCGTGGTGGCAAAACGTAGCAGCTTGCGTACCGCCGATGAATAGTATTTTTGCACTAGGCTAAGCGCTTCGCGAGTATCGAACTTCGGCATCTACTTGTGGGCGTGCATGCCTATAAGCTGCTCGCGCTGTGCTTTGTAACGTGCCAGCGATTTCTCAATTACGTTCAGCGCCGCATAAGCCGGCCGTATTTCCTCGACTTCCACCTTCTTGCCTTCGAGCTGCTTATAATCCTGGAAGAAACGCCGCAGAACCAACAGGCGGTGAGGTGGCAGATCGCGCGCCTCGAGGTAACTGCTGAATTCCGGGTCACCGGTAGCCACGGCAATGATCTTGTCGTCGCTAGCGCCGGAATCGATCATGGACATCAAGCCAATGGCGCGCGCCTTGATAAGCGCCAGCGGCTGCACCGGCTCCTGGCATAGGACCAGCACATCGAGCGGATCGTTGTCCTCGGCGTAGGTCTGCGGAATAAATCCGTAATTCGCCGGATAAAACACCGCGGAATGGATGATGCGATCGACCTTCAGCAAGCCGCTGGCCTTATCCAGCTCGTACTTCACATTGGAACCCAGCGGGATCTCAATCACCGCCTGAAAGTCGCGGGGAAGTTCGTCTCCTGGTGAGACATCATGCCAGGCGTGGAGCATCAAAGCACATCCTTCATCGTGGGCGTCATCGGTCGCTACCCATCATTATCGCCGGAAACGCGCCAGAGGCCAAAAAAGTCTCGTGCCCAGTTGTTTGGAGTGCGGGAGCTCTGCTCCCGCTTTGTAATGTTAAGGCGGCAAGAGCCTGCGTTTTTGACAGGCCGAAACTAGAACCACCACGTCGGATTGGCTTCACGTACACGACAGGTGTCATGGCTCCTCAGGATGGGTTCGCCTTGACGACTCGGCTTGTACAGATCGACGACAGGCTGGAAAGCCTGTCCTACTGTGCCGCAGGAAGTTCCTTGCGCTTGGTCCAGAAGTAGATGGCGAACGCGATGGCGACGAGCGGGAGGACGCAGCCGAACTCATCGATGAACCATTTGGTCTTGCCGGTGTCGCCGGTGATGGGCGTGAAGATGCCTTGGATGTAGAGATTGTGGCTGCCGTGGAGAATCGCGCCCGTCCAAAGGCTGCCCGATTTGAGCCGCATCCACGCGAAAATAAAGCTTATCGAGACGACCAGAACGGTGAAGTTTGTGAGGCCGTACCACGTGGGTGTGCCGGCGTTGTAGTCGGCGAAGATCAGCACGGGATAGTGCCAAAGCGACCAGATGATGCCGCTGATCAGCGAGGTCGCCGTGAACGACGTAGTCTTGGATAGTTCAGGGACCAGGAAGCCGCGCCAGCCTATCTCTTCGCCGAGGGCGCTGCAGACGCTGCGTACCACTCCATAGGTTCCAATCAGAAAGATGCCGAGGACGACGGAAATCCACGGAGGCCCACCCAAATGCATCGCCTTCGTTATCCCGTCGTAGAATTCCGGATTGCCAAACTTGCCGAGGTGAAAAATCCAGACGATGGCGTAGGCGATCGAGGCGTACAGCAACGGAATGTACCAGCTGCGAAGCTGATACTTCGTTTCGCCCCACTTCCAGCCCAGATCGGCGATGCTGCGGCCATTCAGACGGAGCGTAAGCATGCCGGCCAGCGCAGGACACCACATCAGTCCAAACGTGTACATGCCCCGGCCGTAACCGAGGCTCCCGGAATGAAGGATAAGAAAATAGAAAAACGAACTGAACGCAAGAACGAGAATGACGTACGTGATCACTTGCACGCGCGAGCGCGCTGGCTGGGCCATGGATGCCTCCGCTATGGGGGAGGACCTTATAACGGACGGACTCACGGCACAAGCGCCGTACGGTGCTAGGCTCGTGCCTTCTCAATCATTTCGTCCCAGATGCCTTTGGATTTCAGGATGAGCTCGATGGCTTCGCGAATGGCGCCGCGTCCGCCGTGCGCTTTGGTGACAAAGTGTGCGGCGAGCTTTACTTCGAGGACGGCGTCGCCGACGGCAACAGCCAAACCGACGCGCCGCATGATCGGCAAATCCGGAAGATCGTCTCCGACGTAGGCTACAGCAGATTCAGGGACACCGGTTTTCTTCAGGATTTCTTCCAGCGCCGGAATTTTCGTCGGCTGCTTCTGATATATGAACTCCATCTTCATTTCGTTGGCGCGGCGCACGAGCGCGGGACTTTCGCGGCCAGTGATGACGCCGGTGCGGATGCCTGCGGTGTGCGCCAGCGTCAGCCCTTGGCCGTCATGAGCGTCAAAGGATTTGATTTCCAGAGCTGTGCCATCGGGCTGCGAGAGGAGAATTACAGAACCCGTAGTCATGGTGCCGTCCACGTCCATGATGAGCACCTGGATTTGCGCGGCGCGCTTCTTCAGCGATGCAGGGATTTTTGCAGAAATCTTTGATTGGCGTGGCAACAGAACCTCCGGGCTTGGGCTTGCGATCCAGCAGTGTAGCAGAACGCGATTCGCGGCGATTTCCCCGCGGCGTCAGACGCGGCGCACCTAAAGGTGCGCGCCTACATAAGCTCTAGCGTCCAGAGGTCGTGGAGATGAACGACACCTAAAACCTTACGGGATTCGTCTACGACTACTACGCTTGTGATCTTGCGTTTTTCCATTTGATTTAGGGCTTCGCTGGCTAGGACGTGGGGGCCTATGGTTTGGGGGTTGCGCGTCATCGCAGCTCCGGCGTTCATCTCCAGAGTGGCGCCGTGGTGTTTTTCCATCAGGCGGCGGAGGTCGCCGTCGGTGACTATGCCTGCTAGGCGGCCGTCCTGTTCGAGCACCGTGGTCATGCCCAGGCCTTTGCTGCTCATTTCGTGGATGACGTCGGGCATCGGTGTGTCGAGTCCGACGCGTGGTAGGGCGTCGCCTGCGTGCATCTTGTTTTCTACGCGGAGGAGTTTTCTGCCGAGGCGGCCGGCGGGGTGGAGTTCGGCGAAGTCGTTGGGTTGGAAGCCGCGGCGTTCGAGCAACGAGACGGCTAGAGCGTCGCCGACCGCCATGGCGACCGTGGTGCTTGCCGTTGGGGCGAGATTCAGGGAGCAGGCTTCTTCTCGGACGCTCACGTCGAGAGTTACGTCGCTGGCTTTGGCGAGAGTGGATTGAGTCCTACCGGTCAGCGTGATTAGCGGGGCTTCCAGGCGCTTTAGCGCTTCGAGGAGTTGGATGATTTCTTCGGTTTCGCCGCTGTAGGAGACGGCTAGCAGAGAATCGCCACGGGCTAGCATGCCCAGGTCGCCGTGGAGGGCGTCGGCGGGGTGGAGGAAGAACGAGGGCGTGCCAGTGCTGCTTAGGGTGGCGGAGACTTTCCGTCCGACCAAGCCGGATTTGCCCATGCCGGTGACGACTACGCGGCCTTTGCAGGCGAAGAGGATGTCGACGGCTTGCTCGAAGGTGGCGTCTAGGCGGGCTAAGACGTCTTGGATGGCTTGGGCTTCGATTTTTAGGACGCGGCGGGCGGTGTCGAGGCTCACTTAGGCCCCCCCGCCAATTTTATAAGTGTTGCAGGTACGGGAGTTAGCCTCACTGTGAGGGTCGACCTGCGGTGGGAAGGGTTGGGAGCGCGAACTTCGATATTCGCGGTCTTCGCCCGGGTATTTGGGGCGCAGCATGCTGCGCCCCTACAACGGATCTCAATGCCCGGCGGGCGATTTCGCAGCTCATTAAGCCCCCTCGCCAATTTCGTAAGTGTTGCAGCTATAGGGGTTAACGTCACTGTGAGGGCCGCCTTGTCGCGTGGGCCTGCTGAGCGGACGGGCACGGCGTGCCGTGCCCCTACACGAGCCGGCGCGATCATTGTCGGCGACGCGAGGAGCGACGGAGCGGCGGGCTTCATTGGACGCTCCAGCGGCGGACAACCGTGGACAGTTCTTTTAGGTGCTTTAGGAGGGCGGGGAGTTGGGAGAGGGGTAGGGCGTTGGGGCCGTCGCTTAGGGCTTCGGCGGGGTTGTCGTGGGTTTCTAGGAAGATGCCGTCGATGCCTGCGGCTACGCCTGCGCGGGCTAGCGGTTCGATGAATTCCGGTTGGCCGCCGCTGGCGTGGCCTTGGCCGCCGGGGAGTTGGACGGAGTGCGTTACGTCGAAGACTACTGGATAGCCCAGTTTTTGGAGGATGGGGAAGGAACGCATATCTACAACTAAATTCTGGTAGCCGAAGGAGGCGCCGCGCTCGGTGAGGATGATGTCCTTGTTGCCGGTGGTGGCGATTTTTTCGACTACGTTGGCCATGTCCCAGGGGGAGACGAATTGGGGTTTTTTTACGTTGATGATGCGGCCGGTTTTGGCGGCGGCCAGGAGTAGATCGGTTTGGCGGGCCAGGAAGGCGGGGATTTGGAGAATGTCGCAGACTTCGGCGGCGGGTTGCGCTTGCGTTGATTCGTGAATGTCGGTGAGGATCGGGAGGTTCAGGTCGGATTTTATTTCGGCCAGGATGCGGAGGCCTTCTTTTAGGCCGGGGCCGCGAAAGGCTTTTACTGAGGAGCGGTTGGCTTTGTCGTAGGAGGCTTTGAAGATGTAGGGGACGCCGGCGTCGGCCGCGATTTTCGCGACTTTCTCCGCCATTTTTCTGGCGTGAGATTCGCTTTCGATTACGCAGGGGCCGGCGATTAGGAAGAGCGGCGTTCCGCCGCCGAGGCGCAGCGTGCCGAGGGAGATTTCACGGGTCAAAGGCATCGGGGACATTGAGAGTATTGAAGGTATCACACGGTGGTGGAAAAGCGGCTAAGTCGGAGAGCCGGGTGTGGGCGCGCACTAGCGAGGGCCGGCTAGGTCGGAAAAGCGGCGTCGAGCCGCCCTTCGCCGAGCTCAGGATAAACCGCACTCCAAATTAGGCGTTGGCGTGGGGGCCGGTTGTGGCTACGGCTTGGGCGCGCGGGACGTCGGCGACTGGGCGCTGGCGATTCTTTTTGTGTTCCAGGGCGGCGCCTATGAAGGCGGCGAAGAGTGGGTGCGGTTCTAGCGGCTTGGATTTGAATTCGGGGTGGAACTGGCAGCCCAGGAACCATGGATGTTCGGGGGCTTCGATAATTTCGACGTAATTTTCGTCGGGGGTGCGGCCGGTGATGCGGAGGCCGGCGTTCGTCAGGGTTTTCTCGTAGTCGCGATTGAATTCGTAGCGGTGGCGGTGGCGCTCGCTGATTTCGGTTTTGCCGTAGGCTTTGGCGGCGAAGGAGCCGGGTTCGAGTCTGCAGGGCCACGCGCCTAGGCGCATCGTGCCGCCCATCTCGTCGACGCCCAGGAGTTCGCGCAGCTTGTAAATGACGCGGTGCGGGGCCTGCGGATCGCATTCGGTCGTGTCCGCTTGCGGCAGGCCTGCTACATCGCGCGCGTATTCGATGGTGGCGCACTGCATGCCTAAGCAAATGCCAAAATACGGAATTTTGCTTTCGCGGGCGTATTGAATAGTGTTGATCATGCCCTGAATTCCGCGCTTGCCGAAACCGCCTGGAACGAGGATGCCATCGTAGCCGCGCAGACGTGCGTCAGCCGTTGCCGGCGAATCGATTTCTTCGGCTTCAATCCATTCGAGAATGGTTTTTTGGTTGTGAGCCAAGCCGCCGTGAAGAAGGGCTTCGCGCAGGCTTTTGTAGGCGTCTTCCAGTTGCACGTACTTGCCGACGACCGCGATGCGAATTTCGCCTGCAGGATTGTGCATGCGATAGACGAGGTCGAGCCAGGGGCGCATGTCGGACGGGCGCTCTTCGAGTTTCAGGTGGCGCAGGATTTGTGCGTCGAGACCTTCGCGGCTTAGTTCTACCGGGACGGCGTAAATCGTGTCGACGTCTTCCATCGAAATGACGCACGCGTCCGCCACGTTGCAGAAGAGCGCGATTTTCTTTTTGAGGTCGCTCGGGATGTGGCGATCGCTGCGGCAAAGGAGAATGTCCGGCTGGATACCGATGCCGAGCATTTCTTTGACGCTGTGTTGCGTTGGCTTGGTTTTCAGTTCGCCCGCGGCGGCGATGAAGGGAACGAGCGTGACGTGAACGAAAAGCGTGTTTTCCCAGCCGAGTTCCAGGCGCATCTGGCGAATGGCTTCGAGGAAGGGCAGTGATTCGATGTCGCCAACCGTGCCGCCAATTTCGACGATAACGACGTCAACGTCGTCAGAAACTTTTTTGATGGTGGCCTTAATTTCGTCGGTGACGTGCGGAATGACCTGGACGGTTTTACCGAGATAATCGCCGCGACGCTCTTTGGTTAGAATGGTTTCGTAGATGCGGCCGGTGGTCCAGTTATTGTCGCGGGAAAGTTTGGCGTGCGTGAAGCGCTCGTAGTGGCCGAGGTCGAGATCGGTTTCGGCGCCGTCCTCGGTCACGAACACTTCACCGTGCTGAAATGGGCTCATCGTACCGGGATCGACGTTCAGGTACGGATCGCATTTCTGTAAGGTGACTTTGAAGCCGCGACTTTCGAGGAGACAACCGATTGAGGAAGCTGCAACTCCCTTTCCAAGTGAGGAAACAACACCGCCGGTAACAAAGATATATTTTGGCGCCATCCATGCAGCCCGCGTTTGGGATTTCCCAAGGCGCGAGCTTATCAGCCCTCCACAGGAGTGACGTACGCATAATTATCATCGGAATGCGAGCGGGTGTCAAATCGAAGAAATAATTCGGGGAACTCAGGAAATCAAATCAGGGAACTGGAAAAAGTAACAGTAGACGCGGCAGTGCGAACGAAGGTATCGATTGTGCGGACGATTTCGCGACAGTTTTTGCGAAACTTTTTCTGGCCTCGCGGGTTTGTTGCTCCGTGGGGAGGTTTGGCTTTTTGCAGGGCCAAACCAGCGTGTTGTTCGTTTGGACAAAATGTTTGTCGGCGAAACCGTTTGACGTGTTGTCTACATCCAAGCAGTGGTACACCTGCGTAGTGCGCCAGATCTGCGCAGGAAGCTAACCTGAGGGGTCTTTCTGAGGGCTCTCGAACGTGGGGAAGGGGTAATGACACTGAAAATACGAATGTACTTGAGCGGTGGTGTATTTGCAGGCGCTCTACTGTGCTCAACAATTGCGGGCGCGCAGCAGCAACCGGCGTCGGCCGCGCAAGCCACGATTGCTTACGATTTGAAGCTCGAGACGGTGGTGCAGGGAACGGTGCTGTCCTACACGGCGTCGTCGACGGTTGCACCCATCGGACCGCACGCCATGATCGAGACTTCCTCGGGCACGGTTGATGTGCACCTCGGGAATGCGGATCGAATGAAGATCAACGACATATTTTTGGCGGTGGGAGACTCGGTAAAGATCGTGGGTGAGACCCACGACTTTGGGACTGGCGACATTTTTCTTGCGCGAGTTTTGCGAAAAGGGAATCAAGTTGTTACGCTGCGCAGTTTGAAGGGGATCCCGCTGGCCACTGGGCGTGAGGGTGCTGGGAAGACGCGTTCGATCCTGAGAGGTGCACAGTGAAGCGCCTTTTGGCGTTGTGCGCGGGAGTGGCGGCGTTGTGGGCGGGAGCCTGCAGCGGAGGGGGCACCGTGGTACCCCCTCCGCCACCGGTCAATCAGTTTTCGAATAGCGATTTACAAGGGCAATATGCGTTTTCAATGACCGGGACGGATGCTTCCACCGGAACCTTAGTGCCTTTTGTACGCGTGGGATCTTTCATCGCCGATGGAAAGGGAGGAATTTCGGGAGGCAACGAGGACATCAACATTCCCGGAGTCCTCAACAACGAACTGTCGTTTCTGCCGGGCGGAACCTACACAGTGAACGGAAATGGCCGCGGCACGATGAGCTTGATTGATACCACTGGGACTTTGACGTTCAGCATTACACTGACGTCTCCGACGGCGGGATACATCGTGGATATGCCGACGGATTTCAGTTCGGCGGGGAACGGCAGCTTCGTTAAGCAAACCATGACGGCGTTTCAATTGTCGGGCTTTTCCGGCAACTACGCGTTCGACCTGTCTGGAGTCGATCCGACCGCTGCGCCGGAATCCGTGGTTGGGCAACTTATCTCCAACGGTAGCGGGACGCTATCGGGCTCCGTGGATGACAATGATGCTGGCGTGATCAACGGTGGCGTCGCGGGCGCTGCCATAATTTCCGGAAGTTACGCAGCTCCTTCGCTGTCTCCCAACGACCTGCCTAATTTCGGGCGCGGAGTTTTCGCTATCGGCGGCATCACCGGCGTGTTCTACATCGTAGGGCCGAACCAGGTGAAGTTGATGGAGACAACGTCCGGCGGTACGCTGGCCGGCGATGCGTTTAGCCAGTCTAATATTCCTACGACGGCGGCGGGGATTAGCGGCGGCTTTGTGTATGTGATGGGCGGTTCCGGCAGCAGTGCTTCGCCTCTTACACGGGGCGGGAGGTTCAGCGCGAGCGGCGGCGCACTATCCAGCATACTCGTCGACAACAACAACGCTGGTCAGGCGATAAGCCTGAGTGCCAGCAGCGGAACTTATACGATCGATCCCAGCGGTAATGGCCGGGGCACGATTACCTACAACGTTTCGGGACAGAAGAACACCTTTAGTTACGTCTTCTACCTGATTTCGCCGACGCAAGCGTACGTTCAGGATCAGAGCATCGGCATTGTCGCGGACGGCTCGATGCTGGCGCAGGGGTCGGGGACGATCAGCAATTCGTCGCTTGGGGGAAGCTACGCGATTAACTGGAGCGGCCTTACCAGTACGGGCAGCGGTTTAGGCGAGGAAGACCTCGTCGGTGCCACAACGTTGACCACCGGCGTGCTTGCGGGGACCATCGACCTAAATGAGTTTGCTTCGGGAAAGCAGGGCACGGGCGTTCCATTGACCGGCACGTTGGCACTGACCGGCGACGGGACAGGACACAACACGCTTACCGTAAACCTGGCAAGCAACCCAGCAAACAACGGAATCACGGCGTTTGCTTACGTCGCTGCGAACAACACCGTTTTGATCATGAGCACACAGACGGTGCGCGTCGTTGCGGGGGTTTTGACGCCGCAAGCGCCGTAACCGGGAGCGAATGATCGCAGCAAACTAAACCGCCCGGCTCGCGAAAGCCGGGCGGTTTTATTTTTGGAGGAGTTTTTCAACGCGCGCCACGTCTTCGGGCACGTCAACGCTTACGGCGTCGTGTTCTACTTCGGCTACACGGATTTTCCAGCCGTTTTCGAGCCAGCGGAGTTGCTCGAGTTGCTCGATGCGTTCGAGGTCGCCTTGGGGCAGCGTGGGGTATTCGAGAAGGGCATCGCGCTGGAAGACGTAGAGACCGAGGTGCTTCAGGTGGCGGACTTGGATTTTGCTGGCGGTGTCGCGAACCCAGGGGATGGGTGCGCGCGAGAAATAGATGCCGTTGTTGTCGAAGTCCAGGACGGTTTTTACGATGTTGGGGTCCATGATGTCGGCAGGCATCTTGATCGGAGTGACAACCGTAGCAATGGCTGCGGCGGGCTCTTCGAGTAGGGCATTCACCGCGATGTCGACGGCATTCGGATCGAGCAACGGCTCATCGCCTTGCACATTTACAAAGACGTCGCCCTTTTCGTGGGCGGCGACTTCGGCGACGCGCTCGGTCCCGGTGCGGTGGTCGGGACGCGTCATGCGTGCAGTGCCGCCGAAGCTTTCGACGGCTTTTACGATCCGTTCATCGTCGGTGGCGACAATCACGCGGTCGGCGGTCGACGCCATCTTCGCGCGTTCGTAGACGCGCTGAATCATCGGCTGGCCCGCGAGCGAAACAAGCGGTTTGCCCGGCAGGCGCGTCGAACCATAACGGGCGGGTATGACGATAACGACCTCAGGTTTCGTTGAACCCATGCGATGAGTCCCCCTTCAAGGATGAGTCTCGCACATTCTGGAATATTTGGTCACGTTGCGCAGTCTTTACCCGATGGGCGGAAGGTAGGAAGGACTTGGTATGGTCTTCACGCGAACTACGGAAAAGGCGGTCGAGCATCCGACCCGCCAAGGCGCGCGTACTAACTAAGGGTGGGTACGGGATTTGCCTTGTCTTCGATTGCACGAGTGGTAGAATCACGGATAGTCCGAGCCGCGCGGCCGTTCCGGGCAACCGGAACGTTGGGGGTGCCGTGAAACGCGATAGAGATAGGTTTCGCGTTTTTTTAGCTTTTGTGTTGGCGTTGTTCCTCGTTTGTTTTCTTCTACCTCGAGTCGTCACTCTTGCTGCGCAACAACCGCAGTCGCCCCCGCCTCCTGCCACGGATGCTAAGCCCGATGACAACAAGTCGAAAGACGATCCAAAGGCTCAGGATGACGCGAAGCCAAAGGACAATGTAAAAAAGGATACGCCCGGGCAAAAGCTCAAGGCCGGCCGCAGCCTGAAGATGGACGTGGACCTTGCGCTGGTCAACGTGACCGTCACTGATCCTTATAATCGACTGGTCACCGGCCTCGAAATGGAAAATTTCCGGGTCTTCGAGGACAATGCTGAGCAGGAAGTCGTGACGTTCTCCGCCGAAGATGTGCCCATCTCGATCGGCGTGATTTTCGATTTTAGCGGCAGCATGGCGAATAAAGTTGGCAAAGCGCGCGAAGCGGCCGTGCAATTCTTCAAAACCGCGAACCCGCAGGACGAATTTTTTCTGGTGAGCTTCAACGAGCGCGCGGAGCTGACCAGCGCGTTCACCAACAGCGTCGAAGACCTGCAGAGCAGCCTGATGCTGACCTCCGCAAAAGGCCGCACGGCGCTGCTCGATGCGATTTACCTCGGTCTGAGCCAGATGAGAGGTGCACATAACGGCAAACGTGCCTTGCTCATCCTGTCGGATGGAGGGGATAATCATAGTCGCTACAACGAAAGCGATATCAAGCGCCTGGTGAAAGAAGCGGACACCCAGCTCTATGCCGTCGGCATCTTTGATGCGCTTGGCTATCGCAACCGGACGCCGGAAGAACTGAACGGGCCCTCGCTGCTTTCGGAAATTACGGAAATGACCGGGGGGCGCGTCTTTTCGGTGGAAAAATTAGAGGACCTTCCGGATATCGCTTCAAAAATTGGCATGGAGCTGCGAAATCAATATGTCCTGGGATATCGGCCGAGCAATAAAGCACATGATGCACGCTGGCGAAAAATCAAAATCAAGCTGCGGGCTCCGAGAGGATTGCCCCCGCTCAATGTTTACGCTAAAACAGGTTACTACGCGCCGAGCCACTAAGGTGTTTTGGAGCTTGCGCTCCTTTACCTGCGCATCGGTAGTTTTTTGTGTCATCGCATTCCTTCTGCCGCTGAGTTTTGCGCAGATTCCCACTCCTAACGCGCAGCCGCTTCCTCCGGGGCAGGATTCCAACGCCGGAAGGCAGGGGCCGAGCATCAAGGTCGACGTTGGGCTCGTGGTGCTGCACACTTCGGTGGTCGACGACCGCGGGAAGTTCGCGGATGGCCTGAAGGCCGAGAATTTTCGCGTTTTCGAAGACAAAGTGGAGCAGAAGCTTTCGACGTTCAAGCGCGAAGATGTGCCCGTCAGTATGGGGCTGGTGATTGACAATAGCGGCAGCATGCGCGACAAGCGGCCGCGCGTGAACGAAGCCGCGCTCACTCTTGTGGAGTCCAGCAATCCGCAGGACGAGGCTTTTGTCGTCAACTTCAACGACGATTTTTACCTCGACCTCGATAAGGATTTTAGCAACAGCGTCCCGGAGCTGAAAGAAGCTCTGGAGCGCATCGATTCGCGCGGCAGTACCGCACTATTTGATGCGCTCATCGGTTCGCTCGATCACCTGAAGAAAGCCAAGAGAGACAAGCGCGTGCTGCTGATCGTCACCGACGGCGAAGACAATTCCAGCCACAACTCGCTGGAAAAAACGCTGCGCGAAATTCAGAAGACTGACACCGTGATTTATACGATCGGTTTGCTGGGCGACGAAAAAAGAAAAGAAAAAAATCACGCCATGAAAGCCTTGAAACAGATCGCTGAAGCATCCGGCGGCTTGGCATTTTTCCCCGAAAGCGTCGATGACGTGCACAGCATTTGCGAACAGGTCGCGCACGATATCCGCAACCAGTACACGCTGGCTTATTACCCGACGAACACAAGAAAAGACGGAACCTTCCGCGGCGTCAGCGTGACGGTGATTCCGCCCCGCGGTCGCGGCAAACTGATAGCACGCACGCGCAACGGCTACTACACTCAGCCTCCAAATTGACCTTGCCTCCAATCGAAGGGACGGCCTCGCCCTCGGTCGAAGTGCTAAAGCCGTTGGACACGATATGATGGAGACTGGCGTGTGCTCGCGTGGTGCGGCGTGCGTCTTCCGGCCATTAATCATCCTTTGGAGAACACATCCGTCGTGAATCAACGCAAATCAGCGGTTATTTTGGGTGCCCAGTGGGGCGATGAGGGCAAAGGCA
>Ga0209139_10000113_pt1 | contig 23675 bp, 18 predicted proteins | sample BogFormECP14_OM3_FD_188246 | JGI IMG/M metagenome (GOLD analysis project Ga0209139, IMG submission 188246) | Bog forest soil microbial communities from Calvert Island, British Columbia, Canada - ECP14_OM3 (SPAdes) (version 2) | ecosystem: Environmental > Aquatic > Freshwater > Wetlands > Bog ...
AGATATTTGTCGGCTGACGAAATGGCCGCCGACCTCAACACGCTCGCGGTCGAGGTCAAGTCGCAGTATGTGGCTGAACTTTTTGAGCAAGCGCAGAAGCTGGTCAGCGCGCAGGAGTTCCCCCGGGCACAGGTGCTCCTGCAGGAGATCCTGAGGGCAGAAAGCCGGCACGCGGGAGCCAAGCTGCTGCTATCTCAAATCGATAAATACCTGGTTCGCCGCGAAGTTGATCGCAAAGTGCAACATCTTTGCACAGAGATAGAAGAGTGTCTGCAAATCCGTGATTGGGACCGCGCGTCACAACTCTGCGAAGAGGCAATGCGGCTCGACGACAAGAATCCGCGAGTCCTGCAGATGCGGGATGCAGTGATGGAGGTGCGATCCAAGCAACAGGAAGTCGAGAAGCTGCTCCGTGAGGTGGAAAATGCGAGGCGCGCCGGAGAGTACGAGGATGCGAGTGACCGGGCAAGAAAAGCATTCGAACTCGACCGGGAGAATTCCAAGGTCCTGCGCATTTGCAAATTGCTGGAGCAGGAAGTTGAAGAGTCCGGACGCAGGCGAAGCTCCGCGGCTCTGCAGCAAACGGCTCGAGATCACTTGCTAAAACGTCGTTATCAGGATGCGTTGAGCGTGCTTCGGGAAGCCGAAGCGCTTACTCCTTCTGAACCGGAACTGTTGCGCCTGAAGGATGAAGTGGATGCTGCGCTCGATCAGGAACGCCGTCGCGTCTTGCGCGCTGAACTGCAACAGGAATCGGCCTTGGCGATCAAGTTCGAGCAGATTCAGGCGTTGAGCGCCAGACTTGACGCAGCTCTCGAAGAATTCTCTACCGATGCCGTTTTGCTGAAGCTCAAACTACAGACTGAGCAACGACTCCGAGAACTGAACAGGCAGCAGATTGTGAAAGAAACACTCGACTTGTGCCGCCAGCTTGCGCCGGAAGAGGCCATTGTCCAGATTCGGCAGGCTCTGACACAAGTACCCGGCGACGAGAGCCTGCGTTCTTTCGAGGCGGCGCTGGTGCAGCGCCTGCAGAAACAAACGCGGGAAGAGCAGTTTCGCCAGTACCTTTTGAAAGCCCGGGAGGCGTTGAATAACGAACTCTATCTGGAAACGGCAAAGATTCTGGAGAAATGCCAGGCTGAGGGTTTCTCTTCTCCCGAGATTGTCGAATTGATGGATTACGCCAAGGCGACTGCGCAGCAGCGGGTACACCAGGAACTGGTGGAGAGAAATTTCCTGGAGGCTCAGGCTCTGCTCGATCAGAAAGACTATGAGGGTGCAGAGCGGCTGCTTGAAGCTGTACTGAGAAAGGTGGATGAGCCAGCGCTTCGCAAACAGCTCAAGCAGGCAAACGCGGGCAGGCTGGTGATCGAGGAGAACGCCGATCGATTGCTCGCGGCGGCGCGCCGGTTGTTGTCGATCGGTCAATACAATGCAGCTGTGCACATGCTGGAAGCGGAGCCAGTCTACATGCTCCGGGTGAAACGCGTCGAGGAAACACTCAATCAGAGCCGGACGATGGCTGGAAGGGAGACGGCAGCGATGGAGGCATTGGGGCGTTGCTATGCCATGTCTGAACCACCAGAGATGCTCGCCGCGCTCGACGAATTTCTTGCTAAGAGCAGCAATGCTCCAGAGGTCGTTCCTGTGCAGGAGCTGCAGCAAGGAATTAAGCAGCGGCATGAGCAATATGCCGATGAGCATCTGGCGCCGGCAATTGAAACAGCGCGGGCGGCCCTAAACGAAGATGATAGTGCGCGTGCTGAGCAAGTGCTCAAGAGCGGCGTCGAGTGGTCGAATATGGCGAGTCCTGTTGTGCGTGAACAGCTGCAACAGCTGTTTAGCGAAATATCCGCAGCTAAGAAGCTACTGCGGTTTCGCCGCTCCTCCAAAGGCTAAAAACGTTACTTTGTGAGCCAGAGCAGCTTATACTTTTGGCGAGGCAGATTTGTATGAGTTTTTTCTCCAAACAATTTATTGACGTCATTCAGTGGACCGAGAGCGGTGAGGGCACGCTCGCCTATCGTTACCCGATGGAAGACATGGAAATCCAGACTGGTGGGAAACTCACCGTGCGCGATTCGCAGATGGCCGTATTCGTGAACGAAGGCCGCATTGCAGATGTCTTTGGTCCCGGCCTGTACACGCTCAGCACGAACACGCTGCCGATCCTGACCTATCTGATGAACTGGGACAAGGCTTTCAAGTCTCCGTTCAAGTCGGATGTGTACTACGTTTCGACGCGGCTGCAGATCGACCGCAAATGGGGCACGGCTACGCCCATCACGATTCGCGACAAGGAGTTTGGAGCGGTGCGGATCCGCGCCTATGGCATCTACTCTTTCCATATTTCAGATCCGAAGGCATTTCACGAAAAAATCAGCGGCACGCGCGCGGTCTATGGTGTGAACGATCTGGACGGCCAGCTGCGCAACACGATAGTGGGCCGCATGACGACGGCATTTGCCGCCAGCACTCTGGATTTTCTGGATATGGCCGCGAACCAGTCGCGCATGGCGGAGATGATGCGCACTGAACTCGGGCCTGTTTTCAGTGCGCTGGGGCTTACGCTGGATAGTTTCGTAGTGGAGAACGTTTCGCTGCCTGACGAGCTGCAGAAGATGCTCGACCAAAAAATCAGCATGAACATGCTGGGCGATATGAATCGTTATACGCAGTTTCAGGCGGCGCAATCGTTGCCGATCGCTGCCGCCAATGAAGGCGGCGTGGCGGGCATGGGAGTCGGGCTGGGCGCGGGGCTGGCCATGGGTCAGCAGATGGCGAATGCTATGAATTCCGCAACGCAGGTGCCGTCGGGCGGTGCTGCTGCGAAGCCCGCGGCAGCTGCTGGCGATTCGAAGTTCTGCATGAACTGTGGGCACTCCATTGCCAGGGCCGCGAAGTTTTGCCCGGAATGCGGTGGGGCGCAATAGTAAAGTAACCGTTACTGTTACCAATACTGTGTGGTTGCGTAGGAAGTGTAGACGATGTTTCCGTTTTCCTGCTCCATGCGCTCGAAGACGGATTGAATCGCAACTCGTCCGGGGCCAGTTAGAGTCAGCCAGATGGCGCGGATCGAGCGGGCCTGCCACGCGCCCCAGCTGAATAAGCCGGCGTTGGGGTGTTCGAGGTGCAACTGCATCTGAACCGTTGGGTCTTTGAAAACCAGGGCGGTCGGCTTCACCAGAATGGATTCGCCTGGGGCAAGCGTTCGGACAAGAACGCTGCCACCGGCATGCAACAGCAGCAGTCCCGGAGAAGCGGGCGCAAAGAAGCGATCCATAAGCGTCCCGACCGGATAGAACGTTTCCGTCTCCTTATCGTTCTGGACCTGATACCAAACCTGGGTTGTGAACCAGTCGTACTGAATATTGGAAGTAGCTGCGAGAAACATGTGTTCGCGTACGTCGATGGCCTGCCCGGGCTGCAGTGGCAGAGCAATCAGTTCTCCCGGCTCATCTTTCGAGAATGCAATATGGCCCGGGCCCTGCGCCTGCGTCATGATGAGCGGCAGTCCCGCAAACATGCGCTTCCAGCCGCCTTTCATGGACATGGCTGAGATACGCACCTGGGGGTCCATCCACAGCAGGACGTGGTGGCTGAAGTACACACTGTCTTCGGGAGCGAGATTCATTTCAGCGGCGGGAACGTAGAGCCCTTCGATCTGGCAGGATGAGTTGCCGAATTGAAGCTTGGCCATGTCCTTGCGCGGCGGCAACTCGAGCCAGCCGGATAGGGAAGGCATTGCTGACCGGGCCTGAAGGCCCGCTCCGCATTTGGGGCAATTGGACGCCGCGCCCGAGCTGGCATCGAATTCTGCGCCGCACCATTGGCATTTCTGCGATGCGCTTGTGTGAGGAACTGGAGCGTGGGCAGGTTGAGGGGCGACCATCGACTGCGCCCGCTGCGTTGTAACTGGCGTGGCCGTCGCTGGCGGTGCAGGTGCGGCGGGAGGCACAACGATTTTGTTGCCGCAGAAAGTGCAGAAATTTACGCCTGGCGTGAGTTTCGATCCGCATCGCGTGCAGAACATAGTCGTCTCTACTCCGTTTTGTGGTGCACGTACATGGATTGAATGCCGATGCGGCCCGGGCCAGTCATTTTCGCCAGGCTCATCCCGGTGGCTCCGAAGAGTCCGCTGCCGAGCTTCTGAAACTCGACCTGCATCGTGACCGAAGCGTCTTTGTACAAGAATGCGCCGGGTTCCACCAGGATGCTTTCGCCGGCCGCAAGACGGCGCTCGAAGACGTTTCCGTAGCCATGCAGGATCACGAGGCCAGGGGTGTTGGTGGTGACGAAGCGGTCCATGTACATGCCCTGGCCGCCGAAGAGCACATTCGCCAGCCCCTTGATGCGCACGAACGAGTAGTTGACGTTGTGTGAGCAGAGCAGGAAGGCATGCTCGCGGACATCGAGCTCCATGCCTGGGTGCAGGGGGAGTACTACCAACTCTCCAGTTGCGTCGCGTGAGAAGGCGATGCGGCCGGGGCCGGTGGCGACGCTGATGAGAAAGGGCATACCGGCGAAGGCACGCTTGAGCCCTCCCGCAATGGACATCATGCTGAGTGGGACATTTACGTCCTTCCAGAGCATGACGTGGTGTTCGAAGAAAACGGAGTCGCCGGGACCGAGATTGATTTCCGCGGTGGGCACGATTTCGCCTTCGACCTGGCAGGTGCTTGCGCTGAAGTGGATTTCTGTCATGTCGCGGATGCGTGGCGCTTCGCGCCATCCGGAGTCGCTGACAACATTGCGGATGTCGAGCGGCGCGCCACATGCGGAGCAGGACGTCGCCGTCTTCTCGTTCATGCCCTGACACCACTGGCACTGGATTCGTTCAAAGGATGTGGCTGCTTGCGCGGGTGTGACGTCGTTGATCACGAGGCCTTCCTTGCCGTGAGTTTCGTAATGAGATGTGCGGATGAATTATATAGCGCTGCCTCTTCACGTCGTTGAATCGAGATCTTGGGCAGTATGTAGTAATCTATATAACCGTGGAATAGCCAACTGCACCGGCAAAAGATATCTGGTCGCTGTGGATTCGAGGTTGACATGAGGCTCAATCGCCGCTCGCTCATCGCGAGCTTTGCCTGTGCACTGGCTGTCGGCGCACAGATGACGACGTCGCAATACGACAATGCGCGTACTGGCGCGTACCTGAACGAAACAACGCTGACGCCGCGAAACGTGAATGCGCAACAGTTCGGAAAGATTTTTACTTTGAAGGTGGACGGCGATATCTATGCGCAACCGCTGTTTTTGTCGGGAGTGGAGATTCCGGGCAAAGGCAGACATGATGTGGTGTTTGTTGCAACGGAACACGACAGCGTCTACGCCTTCGATGCCTATGGGAATCCGTCGACGCCACTGTGGCAGGTCAGCTTCTTAAAGAACGGTGCTTCGACGGTTGCAGCATGGGCAACCCAGTGCCCTTTTATTGAGCCTGAGGTCGGAATCACATCGACGCCGGTGATCGATGCAAAATCAGGAACGCTCTATGTTCTGTCTCGCACCGCGCAGACACACACGATTGCTCGCACGGAATATCACCAGCATTTGCATGCCCTTGCCGTAACCACCGGTGTAGAAAAATTCGGGGGTCCGGTGGAGATACATGCCACCGTTCAAGGCCACGGCGCGGGCAGTACGGCCGGCAATCTCGCATTTGCACCACTGACTGAGAATCCGCGAGCAGCCCTGCTGCTGTCGAACGGCACAGTGTATTTGGCCTGGGCATCGTCCTGCGATGTTGGACCCTATCACGGCTGGGTGATGGCGTACGACGCGCAAAGCCTGAAGCAAAAGGCGGTGTTCAATACGTCACCAGATGCCGACGACAGCGGGATATGGGCCAGTGACACCGGCCCTGCAGCGGATAAGGATGGCAATGTTTTCATGGCAACCGGCAACGGGCTCTTCGACGCGGCGAAGGGCGACGGCCGTGACTATGGAGACGCATTTCTCAAACTGAACGGGTCGAGTCTGAAGCTCGTCGATTACTTCGCGCCCTTTAATGTGGTTCAGCTCGATGCAAGTGACGGCGATCTTGGCTCTGGCGGCCCTATGCTGCTACCAGACCAACCAGGACCACATCCGCACCTCGCTGTTGTTGGCGGCAAAGATCCTCTCATCTATGTGTTGGACCGCGATCATCTGGGCCACTATCGACCTGGAAGCAACCTGCATGCTGTGCAGACAATTCCGACGGTGGGCGGCATTTACGGGTCGATGGCGTACTGGAACCATCATGTCTACGTGTTGAGTGATAGTGATGCGCTGCGCGACTTTGAGGTTAGAGACGAAAAGCTAAATTTCAAAGCTGCAAGCAGTTTCAGGTTCGTTGATCATTCGGCTACGCCGACGGTTTCCGCAAATGGCGACAAGGACGGTATTGTCTGGGTGGTGAGTTCCAAAGGCTGGAATTCGGCGGACAGGATAGCGGTGCTGCATGCCTGCGACGCCTCGGACGTTGCTCATGAACTGTACAACAGCGCTCAGAATTCTCCTCGTGACCGCGCCGGTTATGCGCTTCGGTTTAACATCCCAACCGTGGTGAACGGACATGTATATGTCGGCGCAAAGAAAGAGCTGGATGTTTACGGGCTGCTGCCAGTGAAGCGATAAGCTGATTTAGACGATTATGGAGGCTTTGTCGCAGATGAATGAGAGCAGCCGTGCAGCGGTGGTTACCGGAGGAGCACAGGGCATCGGTCGCCGGACGAGTGAATTGCTTGCCCAGAGAGGCTTCCGGGTTGCGATCATTGACCTGCATCAGCCAGAGGAGACCCTTAAGGCCATTGAAGCGATTGGCGGCGAGGCGATGGGCTATTCCGGTGACATATCCGATGAATCTGTCGTCGAAGATTTTGCTCAGGAGGTGTTGAATCGTTACGGTGCCGCTGAAGTGCTGGTAAACAATGCCGGAATCAGCTTTATCTCGCCAGCGGAGAAAACCGCTGCCAGCGACTATCGCCGCGTGCTGGAGGTAAATCTTGTCGCGCCCTTTCTGCTGGCTAAGGCATTTGGCGAACAGATGCTAACGGCTGGGCAGGGCTCGATCGTCAACATTGCCTCGGTGGCGGGACTCTTAGGCATCGCGGATCGCGCAGCTTACAACGCTTCGAAGCATGGCCTGGTTGGTCTTACGCGCACACTTGCGGCCGAATGGGGAGGACGAGGAGTACGCGTTAACGCAGTTTGCCCCGGTTGGGTGAAGACACAGATGGATGATGCCGATCAGGCGCGAGGAACTTACAGCGATGCCGATATAACGGGACGTGTTCCCATGGCTCGTTTTGCCAGCCCTGACGACATTGCCCGCGCGATTGCCTTTCTTGCGGATAGCCGCGAGAGTGGTTTTATCAACGGCCATTGCCTGTCAGTGGACGGTGGCTGGGCGTCTGACGGTAGCTGGGAATCGCTGCGTCTGCAAAAACGCTGATGCCTTGCCTGATCTGATATACCGGGGGCGTTTCTAGGCGAGAATCACTTCGATTCCGGCGCTCTTCAGCGTTTTCATATCTTCTTCGGCGAGATGGATGTCGGTGATGACGGTGTGAATCGCGGTGACGGGAACGATCAGAGCGAGGCTGCGACGGCTGAATTTGGTCGAGTCACAGACGGCGACTACTCGTCGTGCCGCATGCACCATGGCGCGGTTCACGCGTGATTCAAGAACATTCGGCGTCGTCAGGCCCACCTTCGCGTCGAAGCCGTCCACGCCCAGGAAGAGAATGTCGGCATGCATCTCGCGCAGAACGTCTTCAGCAAGCGGGCCCACCAGAGAAAATGAATTCTTGCGCAGGCTGCCGCCTGTGAGAATCACGTCGAAGTCTGTGTGAGCGAGTTCGGCGGCAATATTGACCGCATTCGTGATGACCGTTAACCGCGAGAATTTACGCAGAGCGCGGGCGATGGCAGTGGTCGTGGTGCCGGAATCGAGCAGGACACATTGCCCCTCCTGTACGAGATCGACTGCGGCTGCCGCAATCCGTTGCTTCTCCTTAAATTGATGCTGTTCCTTTTCTTTCAGAGAGGGATCGAGCAACGCGCCGCCTTGCGGAGCCAGAGCGCCGCCGTGGGTGCGCTGCACCAGACCTTTTGATTCAAGGTAACCGAGGTCTTTGCGAATGGTGATGCGCGAGATTCCCAGGGTGTCGGAGAGTTCCGAAACCAATACGCGTCCGTCACGTTGAAGCAGTGAAAGCACGTGCTGTCTGCGCTCATCGATCAGCATGTTGCCGCTGTCGCTCATGCCCATTCTCGTTTCGCCTGTACTCAGCCTCGTTACGGTAAATGCGATCAGATGCGGAGGAAGATCTTCCTCTTGTACATCCAGAACAGGAAAAACCAGTAAGCCAGCATGACGGCGATGCCGAGCAGGAGCGGTTCAAGCCCCGGCCCGAGGATTTGAAAAATTTTGTAGCCGAGGTGAATGTGGAAGCTGCTGATGATGAAGTTCTCCCACAAATGAGCGATGAGGTAGGCCGCAATTGAATTCATGCCCACGACGATCAGCGGGAAGGCCCATCGGCGGTAGTTCTTGACATCGATGATCCACGAGAACGCGACAAGGAAGAAGAAGCAGATGCCGCCGCTGAAGAGAGTCCAGCTTGGAGTCCATACGCGCTTCACGATAGGGCAAAGTCCGGTGAAGTGAAGGAGCAGACCGGCGGCAAAAAGAGCGAGTCCGGCGATGAGGAAGCGGCGGAGCGGGATCGAGGGGGCTGAGGCGCGGAACCATTGTCCAGCAAAGAGGCCAAGCAGCATGGTGCCAAGCGTAGGAATGAAGCTCAGCGTGAGATAGCCGCCATCATTGAATGTGAAGGGAGACGTGCGTGGGAACAAGTTGAGGAACCACACGTCGAAGGCCTGGCCGAGGTTGCTGTTCTTGTTCCAGTGTGAAGCGAAGCCAGCGAAATTGTGGTGCCAGTCAGCGGGAACGCCGACTGCCGCGTAATCGAAGTTCGGGCCCGGTGCGGGATACAGGGCCCAGGCCAACCAGTATCCAAAGAGGATGACGAATAGCGCTGTCCATTGCCATTTTGGACGGCAGAATGCCAGGAGGAAAGCGATAGTGTAGCCGAGGCCGATCTGGGTCAACGTATCTTCAAAGGTGAAGTAGGTGATCGGACCTTCCGTAGAGCGAAGAAAGATCCCGAGGGCGACGAGGATCAGGCTTCTCCATATCGTATGCACGAGGAGTCGTCCGAAGCTCTCACCTTTGCGCATGCGGCTGTGGATGGAATAGGGGAGGGCTACTCCTACAAGAAAGGTGAACGACGGTTGAATCATGTCGTGCAGCCCAAGGCCGGCCCACTCGACATGTGTTTGGTTGTAGGCAAGCACGCGCCAGAAGAGACTGCCCGGATAGGCCCGGTGGACAGCGGCAAAGTTCATCACCTCGCCCATCATGAGCAGCATGACAAGGCCACGATAAGCGTCAACCGCGATGTTGCGCTTTGGCGCCTGCACGGCAACTTCCTCGGCTGCTGCGATTGTGACGATCGGGGGATACTCTGCGCTGATGGTGGACATGCTCAACTCTCCCTTGATGAACGGGCCGATGGTTTGAGATAAACGTATTTCGATTCCTTACGAAAAGCCTTGTTAGATTTCGGATGATAGTACAGAACCTGAAAGCTTGCCACAAAAGAATCATGAAGATGCTTTGCGTCTGCAGGCCAAGCAGATTATAGGATTGCACTCCTATTAGAGCGACGAATACGGGCCATAAAGGAAATTGCAGAGGCGCAGTTTTCAGTTGACACAGGGAAGGCGCGCTCCTAAACTCCGGTACTACGCGAAAGTATAAGCAACAATTCGTAATGTATGTCGCCGCGATTCAATGTGAAAGGAAATGTGATTCCGATGATTCGCCTCGCTCGATGTGTTGCCGCCATTGCACTACTGCTCCTCTTTACCCCCAACTTCGCGCATGCTCAAAAAGACACGGCCTCCATCCTGGGGCAGGTGACTGACAGTTCAGGAGCCGTCGTCGCCGGTGCGCAGGTCGACGCGGTGAATGTTGATACGAATTACACGTATCATGCGGCCAGCAACCAGACGGGGGATTGGACGATCAGTCCGGTGCGCATCGGAACCTATCGCGTTTCAGTAACGGCAACAGGTTTTAAGAAGTCCGAGATCGCTCCATTCACCCTAGACGTGCAGCAGCGCCAGCGGCTTGATGTGGCATTGCAGCCGGGTGCGGTGACGCAGACAGTTCAGATAACGGCAGCCGCTCCGCTGCTTGAGTCGGAAACTTCGGAGCGCAGCCAACTGGTTGACAGCAAAACGATGGTCACGCTTGCGCTGAATGGGCGCAATCCGGTGCAGCTTGCGCAGTTGACGGCTGGGGTAACGGTCAGCGAGCCGGGCGCGCGCGATGAGAATGGGTACGGGTTCAGCGCGAACGGAGCGCGGTCGCTGCAGAACAACTTCCTGCTCGATGGCATCGACAACAATTCGAACCTTCCGGATCTGCTGAACGAGGCGAACTATGTGGTGATGCCTTCGGTCGATGCTCTGCAGGAATTTCGCGTAGAGACAAACTCCTATGCCGCGGAGTTTGGGCGTGCTACCGGAGCGGTGGTGAATGCAACCATCAAGAGCGGCACGAATCAATTTCATGGCGTGGTGTATGAATTTGTGCGCAACCAGCTGTTCGACGCGCGCAATTATTTCGATGCGACGCTGCCGCCTTACCATCAGAATCAGTTCGGCGCAACGCTTGGCGGTCCCGTCCTGCGCAACAAGCTCTTCTTCTTTGTCGATTACGAGGGACTGCGGGTGAGCCAGGGGCAGACCTTCACATCGCTTGTGCCGACGGATGCGCAAAAGATTGGAGATTTCTCAAGCCAGCTGGATTTGACCTCCTCCACTGGCGTCAACGACTGCAACGGCATAGCAACGTATGCCGGCGAACTGTTTGACACCACAAAGACGCAGGCGAGCTCTTCGAGTCCAACCGGATACTGCGGTGTGCCGTTTGCCTATGCGAACGGTGTGCCTTCAAATGTGATTCCCGCAGCGAGGCTCGACTCCTTGGGATCGACACTTGCTGCTCTATATCCCGAGCCGAATGTGAACGGCGCTGGTTATAACTATGTGTCGAATCCGATTCTGATTCGCGACAGAGATCAGGGCGACGCGCGCGTTGATCAGGTGATTACGCCGAATGACAATGCTTTTTACCGCTTCAGCATGAGCCGTCAACCGTCTACGATTCCCGGGCCGTTTGGCGGTCTGGCCGATGGTGGCGGCTTCTTCACCGGTATTGAGCAGGACAACGGCTACAGCATTGCGGTGAGCGAAACGCACATCTTCTCGCCGAAGAAGGTGAATGAGCTGCGTCTGGGCTACAACCGTCTGCATACGAGCCGCTTTCAATTCAACTTCAACGAAGATGTATCGGGACAAGTTGGTTTCCCCGGTGTGCCGTATGAGGCGGGCACGGACAACGGCGGTTTGCCGCAGTTAGGGTTCAATGATATGTCGACGATCGGTAGCCCGACCTATCTTCCGTCGAACGAGATACAGAATACTTACAGCGTCTCCGATACCTTTACGTTGATCCTCGGAAACCACAACTGGAAATTTGGCGGCGAGTTCAAGCCGGAGGAGTTCACGATCTACCAGCCTGCGGCTCCACGCGGCGCTCTCAACTTCGGCACTCAGTTTACGGATAATGCGGCGGCGCAGGGAACCGGCGGCAGCGGTTTTGCCTCGATGCTGGCCGGGCAGACGGATGGTGGAAACATCAACAACCTGAACAACGTCGACTATTTTCGAAAGGTGTTTTCGTTCTTTCTGCAGGATGACTGGCGGATCATGCCGAAGCTTTCTATAAATGTCGGCATCCGTTACGAATTCTTTTCGCCGATTACCGAGCGACACAATGCACAAGCGAATTTCAACCCGATCACCGGCTACCTGGATATTCCTCACAACAGCGACGTGAGCCTGACGCCAATCCTGTCGCAGATTCTGCCGGTGAATCACGCCGCTTCGGACAAGTTGATCAATTCAGACTGGAATAACTTCGCTCCGCGCCTCGGGCTTGCGTATCAGATCACGCCGAAGCTCGTATTTCGCGGAGCTTACGGAGTCTTCTTTAATGGCGATGAGAATGGGCCCTACAGCAATCCGAGCCCTGGGTTTAACCCGCCATATTTTTCCAGCCAGAATTTCACGACACCTTGCGCCCAGTCGTCCTACGCTGGCAGCGCGCTCGATTGCTCCATCCCTGGTCTGCAGCAGCTTTCCAATGGATTTCCTTCGACTTCTCTGAGCGACCCGAATACGCCGAATCTGTTCTCGCTGCAGCTGAATCTGCGTACGCCGTATGCCATGCAATGGCATGGAACGCTACAGTATCAGATAGGGCAGGACAGCTTGTTTGAAGTGGCGTATGTCGGCTCCAAGGGGACGAAGCTCTACACATTCTCGAATCTGAACCAGGCCGCGCCAAGTGCCGATGCGTCCGCTCCTTATGCACCGCGGCGTCCGTTCCCATATGTCGATGCGTACATCGGTTACCTCAATTCAGAAGGTTTTTCGGTCTACGATGCACTGCAATCGAGATTTCAGTATCGCTTTCATGGCGGAGTAACGGCGCTGGTCAATTACACGTACAGTCACGGGCTGGGCGATTCTTCGAACGCGAATCTGGGAGCACAGAATAACGACAGCTTCCGCTGGAGCAAGCATCCGGAGTGGGAGTATGGAAATCTTGACTTCGACGTGCGCCACCGCTTTGTTGCTAGTTATATTTGGGACCTGCCATTCGGGCGCAACCAACGGTTCGGGTCCAACGTAAATGGCGTTACGAATTTCTTCATCGGAAACTGGGAGATGTCAGGCATTGTCATCCTTTCGTCCGGAACTTGGTTTACGGTCACTGACGCAAACGCGAACTTTGCGAACTCGGACGGCCAGCAGCGGCCGGATGCAGTGCCGGGGCAGAAGGCCAATGGCAAGCCCTGCGTGGCAGGCACCTTCTTCAATACATGTGCGTTTACAGATCCGCAGCAGGGGTCGTTCGGCAATGTCGGTTTGAACACTTTAGGCGGCCCAGGCAGTAAAAACTGGGATGCGTCTTTGTTGAAGAATTTCCCGATCAAAGAGAACCAGCGCTTTGAATTTCGCGCTGAATTCTATAACTTGCTCAATCATGCGAACTTCCTCTTTGCCGCTCCCGGGCCGCAGAACGGAAACAACGCGACGGTGTTAGGATCGTCGACGTTTGGGTATGTAACGGCAGCGCGGTCGCCAAGGCAGATACAGCTTGGATTGAAGTTCTACTACTAAATGCAAGGTGCGCGATGACAGAAGATATGCGGGACGCGCTCAGCGATGTTTCGAGGAGAGGCTTTCTCCGGCTGGGCACAATGGGTGCAGTAGGCATGGGGCTTTCGCATGCAGCCGTGGCAGAAAACAACGTGGCGGATGACGAGAAACCGTCGAAAGCTACGATGATTAATGTGCCATTTGAACGCAAGAATCCGAAGCTTGGCATCATCGGAGTCGGCGGACGCGGCACAAGCCTCCTGGGGAATCTGCTGGCTGCCGATGCGCAAGTGATAGCGATTTGCGACATCGTGCAGGAGAAAGCCGATCACGCGCAGTCTCTGATTGAAAAGGCAGGACAGAAAGCACCTACGCTCTATACGAAGGGCGATCACGCATTTGAATCACTTGTCACGCGCGACGATCTGGATCTTGTAGTGATTGCCACTCCGTGGAAATGGCATGTGGAGATGGCGGTCGCGACGATGAAGCATGGCAAGCACGCTGCCGTTGAAGTGCCTGCTGCGACGACGATCGAAGATTGCTGGAAGCTTGTCGATACATCGGAGCAGACGCGCAAGCACTGCATGATGCTTGAGAACTGCTGCTACGGCTACAACGAGACGCTGGTGCTGCGCATGATCCAGGCCGGATTGTTTGGCGACCTTCTGTATGGAGAAGGTGCATATCTCCACGATCTGCGTGAAGAGCTTTTCTCAAATAAAGGTGAGGGTCTCTGGCGACGCACCGAGCACACAGAACGCGACGGCAATTTGTACCCAACCCATGGGCTTGGTCCGGTTGCGAATTATATGGGCATCCAGCGCGGCGACAGATTTGATTACATTGTTTCGGTGAGCACGCCGCAGAGGGGACTCGATGCCTATCGCAACGCGCATCTGGATAAGTCAGATCCGAGATGGGCAGAGCACTACATCACCGGCGATATGAATGTGTCGCTCATCAAAACGGCAAAAGGACTGTCGCTCACCCTCAAACACGATGTATCAAATCCGCATCCTTATGATCGAATCAATACCATTGCCGGGACGAAGGGTGTCTTCGCCGACTATCCACCGCGGATTTATTTCGACGGGCAGGCCGGCGGCGAGGAGTGGGGGAGCATCGACGGGTACAAGCAGTATCAGCATCCGCTCTGGAAAGAAGAAGGCGCGATCGCCCAGAAACTGGGCGGCCACGGTGGCATGGATTACATCATGCTCTACCGGCTGCTGCAGTGCATGCGTGAAGGATTGGCTCCCGACATGGATGTGTACGATGCTGCGACTTGGTCAGCGCCCGGTCCGCTGAGCCGCCAGTCCGTCGAGCACGGGAGTGCGCCGATGAAGTTTCCTGATTTCACCCGAGGCCACTGGAAGGAGCGCTCTGCATCGCAGATCGCCACGCAGTCATAACCGAATCGGAATTGACTATTCGGGGTTGACTACAATCGTTGCCGCCATAACGTGTTTCTCTCCGGGCGCGAGAGACACGGCATGATTCAGAATATTGCTTGCCTCAACACATGCGAACTGCCGCCACTCGTCGTCTCCCAGGTCTGCCAAGGCTTTGGCTCCGCTTTCCCAGGGATTCCAAACGATGGTTGTGAGCGAGTTCGTCTTCGCAATCTGAACGCTGCGGTGCAGAACCGGATCGACTAGTTCGAGGGTGTTCTCAGTGTTCAGGTAGGCGTTGTCGATCGGCTTGGTCATAACGATCTCGCCTTGTTGAACACTTTCGCGGTTCGCGTCCGTGTTGTCGAGGAACGTGACTCCGTCCAAGCCCGCCACGCGAATCTTTTCCGCGTCTGCAACGCCGTGGTAGGTATGCAAGGCCTCTTCAAAACGCAGTGCGGTTGAACCAGTATTTGTTGCGATGAGTTCCAGCTTCAGCTCCGCGCTGACTGAGATCCGATGCACCAGGCGAAAATCATGCGGCCACCAATGCCGGGTTGCGTCATCGCTATCGGTGGACATCGTTACGATAACCGCGTCCTGTTCCTGCGCAATGGACTCCAATTGCCAGGCTTTTGTCCGCACAAATCCATGTGCCAGCGCCTTCGGGTTGTCAGCCTTTGCCCGAAACCAGGGGAAACAGATCGGTATGCCACCCCGAATCGCCTTTCCCTCTTCAAACCGTGAGTGTTTGCTCAGGAAGATTACCTCTTCGGCCCCTGCCGGACGCCATGAGGTTACCTGCGCGCCGTGCAGATAAATATCGGCATCAGCCGCCTGTGTATGGACGCGCACTTTCGGCAGATTGCCCTCACCAGCTACGATCTCTGCCACACCCTTGATGCCAAATCGGGCGTTTAACTCATCGATTTCCGAAATTGATTGCATCGGTTGATTGTAAGCCGGGAGCGTTACAGTTCATCGATTTCCCGTCCCAACCCTTTCCGCCATATCTCCTGAAACGTTTTATATCCGGCTGCCACTACTCTTGCAGGAACAGAAAACAGTTGTATGCGTTTTCTTCGTGTAGTAGTGTTCCGTGCATTCGATCGCCTGCCTGATTTTCCTCTCTCTTTTTACTGCCCCCTGGATGCAAGGCGGGTGAACATCACGTTTTTCACTCCATCCAACGAGGAGGATTGTTATGTCCGTAATTCAAGTAGGCCTGGTGGATACAACCGGAGCTCTCGACGTCGAACTGGTTCAATCCGTGGCCGCAGCCCTCAACATTCAGGTAACGCGCGATCTGCCGCAGTTCTGGAACGTCACGGCAACCGTCATGTACCTTCCGAATCCGCACAAAGTTCCCGCAGGCGTCTGGCCAGTACAGCTGGTGAAAACTCTACCTCCCGGCGAAGGCGGCTTTCATCTCGATAAGCACAAGCAGCCCTATGCCAAAGTCATTGCCAGCCCGAAGAACGAAGGCTGGACGATTGCGGCGAGTCACGAAACGCTGGAAATGCTGGTCGATCCCTACGGCAACCGGGTGCAGTCTTCCGTTGCAATCGAAATCAAGAACAAGAAAATCGTCGATGGCACCGGACAGTATGGCTATCTGGTGGAAGCGTGCGATCCCTGCGAGGACGACAAGTACGCCTACACGATCAACGGCGTCGTAGTCTCCGACTTCATCACGCCGCACTTTTATGACCCGCTGGTGACAGCAGGAACACGTTACAGCTTCACCGGAGCGCTCAAGGCGCCGCGACAAATTCTGCCTGGCGGCTACATCTCGTGGGTCAACAACGAGGCCGACGAATGGCAGCAGTTGGTATACCTCAGCGCAACACCCCAGATTAAGAACTTGGGCCCAGCGTCGGGGGATAAGAGCGTGCGCGAATGGATTGACGGGCTGATGGAGACGACCAACACCATCGCGGAAAAGCCGAAGAACAAAGCCCTGCACAAATATGGGAAGGAGCGCAGGGCCGCACTCAGCAAGATCGCTACTGCTAAAGCCAAACTCTACGTGTAAAGCTGGCAGCAGAAAAAAGCCCCGGGCTTTAACCGAAGCCCGGGGCTTTTGCGTTGGTTGCAAAGTCATTGCCTACTCGATGGGCCGCGCCTTTCCCTGCTGCATGGCGTTGTCAATCAGCGACTTCATCTTCTGCGACGCTACCTTTGAAAGCTCCGCCTGCCTCTCGCCGAGCGCAGCCTGTTGTTCTCCAAGCTTGGCTTGTTGCTCGCCCAGTTTCGCCTGCTGCTCGCCGAACTTGGCCTGCTTATCGCCGATGGTCCCTTGCAAATCACCGAGCCGGCTTTCCAGGTCGGCGAGCTTTTCTTGAATTCGGGCTAGGTCCTCCTGAGTCATCTCCAGTTGCTTATTTTGCTGCAGTTTTTGCAAGGCTGCCTGAATGCTGGCAATTTCTTTGGACAGATCGGGTGCGGGTGCGCTGGCCTTCGCCTGCAATTCACCGAGACGTCCCTGTTCCTCGCCTAAGCGGCCCTGCTCTTCACCCAACTCACCCTGGCGCCGGCCGAGATCTTCCACTGGCTTGAAATACTCGCGTGCCTGCGCGACCATTCCGGGATCATCGATCACATAAGACTTGCCGTCGTGCTCAAACCAGATGTAGTTCCCGTGCATCTTGCCCTTCACTTTGTTGAAGGAGCTGCCGGAATGCCATGAGCCCATCACGTTGGTCGAGTCGCCGGTCACAATTGCGTATGAATTTTCATCGTCATCCGTGATTACCGGCTCCGTTGGAACCTTCACCTGGGCGAGCGCTGGCAATGCGTCATGCATAACGGCCGCAGGCACAGCCGGGATCGAAGCGCGCACTGCGAGCGTCGGAAGAGTCGCAATCGTCTGCGCTACCGGAGTGACATGCTGGACCACAGCTACCGGCGACTGCATCGCCTCGACTGCATCCACGCGCACCAGCGCTACGGTCGCAACCAGAGCTGCCGGAACCAGAGCCGCGGCAGCGGCCAGATGCCACCTGCAGGTCGTGAAGGCGCTGTGGAATTTCTGCTCGACCAGCAGGCGGTCAATGCGCCTGCGAATATTGCTGGAACGTGCCATTGCGACTCCGGCCAGCGGCCTGCGGCGTATGGCAGCAAACTCCACCAGCACCTCGGCGTAGTTGGCGCGGCTTTGCGCCTCTTCAAGAGCAGCACGGTCGCTGATCGCCTCTCCTAAGTCGGAGATCTCTTTCTTCAGCCACCAGCTCAGTGGACTGAACCAGAAGAACGCGACATGCAGCCCCGCGATGAACTGCAGATAGAAGTCTCCCTGCCGCACATGCGAACGTTCATGCGCCAGAACGACACGCAGCTTATGCAGGCTCCAGTCCTCATGCGATTCTGGCAGCACTATCGTGGAGCCAATCGTAACCGGCGTTTGAATATCAGCGCTGATACGGACCGAAGCACGAGGCTCCAGCAGCGGCGAGGCATCTTCCGCGCCGTGCAGGATGCGTAGCGCCATCACCAGTCCGAAGATAAGACGCAGCAGCAGAGCAGCGCAGATTGCCAGATAAACTGGCGCGATCAGGCTCTCCCACTGGCTGAAGGTCCAGCGCTTCACCGGCGTCGGCGTCTCTACCGAAGAGGGAAGCACCGTGATGGTGGTGGTGCTTGCGGTCGAAGCTGGAGGCACACCCGGGTTAGACAGGCTAACGACCCTGGGCACGAATTTCCGGACAGGCACCACCACTGCGGCATGTGACTGCGGCAGCTTCCAGCCCATCAGTCCCGGCATCGCAGCCGCGGCGATCAGGACCAGCACCCACGCTGTCTTCTGCACCGCCACATTGCGTACGCGCAACAGCTTAATGCCTGCCCATACGACCGCCGCCATTAACAAGGAACGAAGAGCGGATTCGACAACCCATGCCGTCATCATTTCTTCCCTTTCTTTGCCGCCGCGATTCTTTCCGCAAGGCGTGTCAATTCCTTCTGGTCCAGAACATCCGAGTCCACCATGCCCACCAGTAGAGCTTCCACCGACCCGTCGCAGAACCAGTCGATGATGCGCTTCACCGCGCGGCCAGCCACTTTCTGCCGTGCCTCCGAGGGGCGATACAGATAGGTGCGGCCTTCCACCGAGTGCGTCAGGTAGCCTTTCTCTTCAAGCCGCCGCAGCACCGTGCGGATCGTCGAATCCTTCAACGGACGTCCCAGTTCTTCACGCACTTGTTCCGCGCTGATAGCGCCATGCCTTGCCGCATGCTGCCAGATCAACTGCATCATGCTGCGTTCTAGCTCACCGAGTTCAGCCGGATCATGGCTGTTCATAATGTTACTTTTCATAACGCTACAGAGCGTAACATTAAACGGTAAAAATCCGCAAGAGCAAATTTATTTCTCTGCGCCTTTTGATCTGCTTGTGCTAGTTGAAGCCGCGGCGAGTCCGGCGCTGGGCCCAGTCGTCGGCTTCGCGCTCCGGTTCGCGTTCGCTGCGTATGGGGCCGCGCGCCTTATCCTGCGCGGCGAAGCCGCGTTCCTCTGTCCGGCTGAGACGATGGTGCGCGTACATGCCTTCGAGCAGAAATTCGGCAGCGGCCACCAGATGTTCCGGATCGGAGCTGGACTTGATCTTCAGTGGCGAGAGCTTTTCAGTGAGTCCCTGGATTTGTTTCAATTCCGCAGCGATTGCGCTCGCAGACTGGTCATCATCGAACTTGACGGTGCCACCGAGGTTGAACCATTGCTCAATCTGCTGGGTGTTTGTCTCGCCGAAATAGGTGTCGAATATTTTGGCGACAGCAATGCGCAGGATTTCGCGCACAACGGTGTCGGCGCCGCGCATTTCGCCTTCGTATTCCAACTCCAGCTTGCCGGTAATGCCCGGCAGCGCTGCATAAAGATCGCCGACACGCGGCATTACCAGCGACTCGCCGTGCATCAAAGCTCTTCGCTCCGAATTTGAGATGACGAGGTCCATCGTTGCAATGGGCAGGCGCTGGCTCACTCCGCTGCGCTTGTCGACCTTCTTGTCTTCGCGCGCGGAAAAGGCAATCTGCTCGATGATCTCCCGCATGTATTGAGGAATTTCGAGCGTGCCGAGGCCGCGAGCGATCCACGTCTCCTGCGCGGTGATGGCGATGCCTTCTTCCAGCGTCTCCGGATAATGCGTGCGAATCTCCGAGCCAATGCGGTCTTTCAGCGGCGTTACGATTTTGCCGCGCGCAGTGTAATCTTCGGGGTTCGCGCTGAAGACAAGCGCAACATCCAGCGCGAGCCGCACCGGGTAGCCCTTAATCTGCACGTCGCCTTCCTGCATGATGTTGAAGAGCGCCACCTGGATTTTTCCGGCGAGGTCGGGAAGCTCATTGATGGCGAAAATGCCGCGATTGGCGCGGGGCAGCAGGCCATAGTGCATCGTCAACTCGCTCGACAAGTCCTGTCCGCCGCGGGCGGCCTTGATCGGGTCGAGATCCCCGATCAGATCAGCAACCGTAACGTCGGGTGTCGCCAGCTTTTCGACATAACGCTCGTCGCGGCCCATGTAAGCAATCGGCGTCGCCTCGCTCTTCTCGGCGACGAGATCGCGGCAGCGTTTGCACAGCGGATGATAAGGATTGTCGCGGATTTCACATCCTGCAATGTAGGGCGTCTGCTCGTCGAGCAACGCAGTCAGCGCGCGCAGGATGCGGCTCTTGGCCTGTCCACGCAGCCCGAGCAGGATGAAATTCTGCTTGGACAGCACAGCGTTCACAATTTGCGGAACAACCGTGTCCTCGTAGCCTACAATGCCGGGAAAGATCGTCTCGCGCGCCTTCAGCCGTGCAATCAGGTTTTCCCGCAGCTCATCTTTCACGCTGCGCGATTGGAGACGTGCTTCAGAAAATGCAGAGCTCTTGCGTAACTCGCCAAGCGTTTGCGGCAACGGTCGGTTGGTCGGCATCGTGACTCCTGCAGTCTAGTATGACCTGTTTTTTGCTCAATGAGTACAGTCCACCGTCAGAGCGCATTTTCTGCGGAAAAACTGCTTCTAAAAACGGACAACGCTGCTACATCACCTGTCCATTGCTGGCAGCCACGCGGTTGGCCACCGCGCCGATGCGCAATTTGGGAAGCATCGTCTTATAGAACTCGCACAGCATCTGTGTTCGCTCGGAGTCGGAACGAACGCCAAGCAGCTGTTGCTTGAATCCCAGATCGGCAGGCAAAGCCCACGCGAGTTGAAATGCGATCGGCTGATCGAGATTCACATGCGCAGGCTGATGGCCTACCCCTGCCAGTTCCAGCACTTCAAAGTGCAGGGCTAGACACTCCTCGCGCAATTGTCGCGTGGACTCTGTTCCGTCGTCAGAGAAGAAATCCACCTCAGCCTGCAGGAACTCGCGCGAATTGTCGAGTTGCTCAATCTCGAAGCGCTCGCCACCATCGCACAAGATGTCGAGACGGCCATCTTCATATTCATGCATGACGCGCACGATTCGTGCCATGCAGCCGATCACAGCAAGCCCTTCTCGTTGAGCGCGAACGACACCGAAGCCGCTCTTCTCGGAGAGGCATTCGCTGATCATCTCCTTGTAGCGCTCTTCGAAAATATGCAGAGGCAGAGGCGTCCCCGGAAACAACACGACATCCAGCGGAAACAGGGGGACTTTCATGACCAACACATTATGCGCGTTTTCACCAGGAAGGGAACCCGTCGGTAGTTCTTTGTTTTGATGAGCCGAGACGGTGGCGGCAATCCGTTCAGCCTGCCAAAGAGAGGCTATCCCGCCAACTCTAATTCGTCGAACATTGCCTGCATTTCGCTCAGAGCATGCTGATTGCCGGTGCGGCGCGCGCTAGCGATGCCTTCTGTCAGCTGCGTTTTGGCTTCGTCAGTTCGTCCAGCCTTGGCCAGCGTTTGCGCCGCCATGAAGTATCCGGCGGTATAGTCGGGGTGGTCGGCGAGCAGGCGCTGAAATTCCTGCAGCGATACGTCAACGTTGCCTTGGGTGGCGTGCTCCATGGCCAGGCCGTAGCGGGCGAAGGCGTTGGTTGGGTCCTGGGTGAGTATTTCGGTGAGCGCTGCAATCTTATCCATCGCTTTGATTATTTCGTGCCCGTGCTATCGATGTAAACTCCCGCGGGCTGCGGTTGCTTTAATTGCCGCGATTGCCGAAACTGATAGTTAGCCCCATCACGATCAATGATGTGAGTTGTAGCGCCAGCATTCTGCGTGTCTCTTTTTTGCAAAGGGGTTGGAAAGGCGAAGATTGATGAATTTTTCCGGGCACTCACTCCCAGTGCGTACGGTTGCCGAGTCGCAGTCCGAGATGACGGAGCTGATTCTGCCGAATGACACCAACACCCTGGGCAACCTGCTGGGCGGACGGTTGATGCATTTTATTGATCTGGTGGGGGCGATGGCCGCCTACCGTCACTCGCGCACGCATGTCGTAACGGCCTCAATGGACCACATCGACTTCATCGCGCCGGTGCATGTTGGCGATTTGCTGATTCTGAAGTCGTCACTGAACCGGGCTTTTAATACTTCGATGGAAGTGGGTGTGAAGGTCTGGGTGGAGAACACGATTGCCGGGACGCATCGGCACGTGGCGTCGGCGTATCTAACGTTTGTGGCGGTGGATTCGCAGGGAAGGCGCGTTCCGGTTGCGGTATTAGAGCCCTTGACCGAAGAAGACAAGCGGCGTTATGAGGATGCGGGCCGCAGGCGCGAGCAGCGGCAGAAGGAACTGGCGCACAAGCGCCAAATTGTGGCACAAAGCCGCTCTTAATCGATCAAATTAGCGCACAAAATCGTGGTTTAAGCGCGAAAAACGCGCCAAAAGAGGAGTTTTTATGGCACATGGACATGCACCTCAGCCCCCCACCCCCCAGCCGCTTCCAGGTGTGGCGAATATCGTGGCAGTCGGATCGGGCAAAGGCGGGGTAGGGAAGACCACGCTGGCCGTGAACATCTCGGTGGCGCTGGCCAAGCTTGGATACAAGGTCGGCCTTATCGACGCGGATATTTACGGGCCGAACGTTCCGCTCATGCTTGGTTCCAGCCAGCAGCCTCGCGTGCTTCAGAACAACAATATCGAGCCGAACTTCGCGCATGGCATTAAGGTCATCTCGGTTGGCTTCATCTCGCCCGGCGACAAGCCGTTGGTGATGCGCGGGCCGATGCTCCACCAGATCATCCGGCAGTTTTTGCAGCAGGTGGAGTGGGGGGTACTGGATTTTCTGATCGTTGACCTGCCGCCGGGGACCGGGGATGTAGTTATCTCGCTGGTGCAGACGGTTCCGTTGACCGGCGCGGTTGTCGTGTCGACTCCTTCTGATGTTTCGCTGCAGGATGCTCGCAAGGCGCTGGAGATGTTCCACCAGGTCAATGTCGAGGTGCTGGGTATTGTTGAGAATATGAGCCACTTTACCTGTCCGCATTGCCACCACGAGATCGACATCTTCTCCCGGGGCGGAGCGGAGCGGACGGCGAAGCAGTTCAATATTCCGTTTCTCGGGTCGATCGAGCTTGATCCGGAGATCCGGCAGGGCGGCGACAAGGGTTTGCCGATTGCTCTGCTTGGTGAATCGTCGGCCAAGGCCAAGGATTTCTATTCTGTGGCGCGGAAGGTGGCTGAGCTGGCTCAGGCACAGTCGGCCAAGGAAGAGAATATCTTCGAGATTTCCTGAATCCCGACCCCTCCCCCCGGTATTTTGGGCATAATTCTATGCAGGCCACCTTGACCTGTAAGTTGCTTAAAATCAATATATTACAGGCGCCTGCGAGGGCTGGGGGCTTGACAACATTTTTCCCTCAGGCATTCACGATGTCGGTCAGCCATTGTGGAGCGTTTAGCTTCACGTACACCGGGTTTCCGTCCGGGGAGCTGCTGTTCAGGCTGGTGCGCAGGGCGTTGCGTACCGAAATAAGCGTGAAACAGATGTTGGACTGCATATAGATGCCGCCGTAAGTGGAAGTCCCTACTTGAATGCGATAGGTCCAGAAGCGGGGCGCGGGTGGGTTCGAGAGCTGTT
>Ga0209139_10000114_pt1 | contig 23653 bp, 13 predicted proteins | sample BogFormECP14_OM3_FD_188246 | JGI IMG/M metagenome (GOLD analysis project Ga0209139, IMG submission 188246) | Bog forest soil microbial communities from Calvert Island, British Columbia, Canada - ECP14_OM3 (SPAdes) (version 2) | ecosystem: Environmental > Aquatic > Freshwater > Wetlands > Bog ...
AGTGTGGCTCGAAACAGCGGTCCCGTGCTCAGATCGAAAGGCTTGCTCGCTTCTTCGCCGGCAATGCGAAGCGCAGCTTCCTCACGTTGCTTGGGTGAAAGCGCGCTGATATCCGACACCGGCAGATCAAACCTGAATTCGGGCAGCACAACTTGTCTGGCTTCGTCATCTTCTGAAGTGAAGACGGTCCTGAGCGATTCGTGACGCGAGACGACTGACTGGAGTGCTTTCGTTAATGCACTCTGATCTAGCGATCCTCTCAGACGGAGTGCGCGCGCCAGGTTGTAGGCAGTTGTCCCGGGCGCAACCTGATCCAGAAACCAAAGGCGCTGCTGTCCGAACGATGTCGGAAAAATCTGCTCACTCATGCGGTCCTTGTATGGGGAAGGTTCGAAATCCGAGTTACTGAATTCAGAATTGCAACACAACGAAAATCAACTCTCGCTGCGGGAGGTGGGTCAGCGAGTGCATGTTCTTCATAATATCTTGGAATAGATGCCGATTTCCTTATTTTGGATGCTGTCAAAATCCAGCGATTCAATCGTTGCGCCTTCTCAAGTGAGGGTGATAACCTGTCACCAGTCGGCGTGGAAAGCTACGAGACAAATACCCCCTGACAACTTTGTAGTACATGCTTTCAGACCTCCCTTGGGCCCATTCGCTGAACGTGATTCCACGTTCTACCCTCCCCCAAAAGAACTCGGGATAGATCACGGAGGGTACATCCAATTTGTTGGCAGTAGATCAAAAGCAATTGCTCGTCAGCCTTCTTGCTCAAGGCCCGAAGCGTGTATTTCCCTTGTCTCTGGCCGAGCAGCGTCTGTGGTTTCTCGACCAGCTGGTTCCCGGAAATCCCGCCTATAACGTCCCTTTTGGTTTGCGTCTGCAGGGAAACCTGAACCTCGATGCGCTTGAGTTAAGTTTCTGGGAGCTGATTCGGCGACACGAGATTCTGCGGGCCAGATTTGAAGCTGACGCGGGACGCCCCGTTCAAGTCGTAGGGGACTCTATCATCGAAATGCCCGTCATTAACTTGACAGGGAAAGGGCGCGCCAAGATCCAGCAAGAGGCGTACAGAATAGCAATGGAGGAGGCACAGACTTCCTTCAACCTTGCTACGGGCCCGCTTCTGCGCTTGAAACTGATTCGGCTGGCCGAAGATGAACATATTCTCATCTGTGTTGCGCACCACATCGTCTTTGATGGTTGGTCGCTGGAAATATTGGTGCGGGATCTGGCAGCTCTCTATCATCAACACTCCGGCGGCCCGCCCGCAGCCCTGGCCTGCTTGCCAATTCAATATGGCGACTACGCCAAGTGGCAGCGGGAGTGGCTTGCAGGTGATCTTCTGGCGTCCCAGGCACAGTACTGGAAACAAAAGCTTGCCGGAGCACCTGCCCTTCTGCGGCTGCCATCAGACTACGTTCGCCCTCCGGAACAGACTTATGAGGGCGCCAGCCAGGTAATATCTGTCCCGAAAGAACTCGTTCGGGTTCTCGCAGATTTCGGCCGAAAACGGCGAGCAACGTTGTTCATGGTCATGCTTGCCATTTTCAAAACCCTTCTTCACTCCTATACCGGTTCTGACGACATCCTGGTCGGTGTTCCAGTCGCAGGCCGTAACAGCATAGAACTCGAAGATCTCGTCGGATTTTTCGTAAATACTCTAGTACTGCGCACCGATCTTTCCGGCGATCCACAGTTTAGTGACCTTCTTCTTCGAGAGCGCGAAGTTGCTCTCGACGCCTTTGCTCACGCCGACCTTCCCTTTGAGAAGCTTGTGGAATCTCTGAATCCAGTACGTTCGCTGAGTTACGGTCCAGTGGTTCAGGTGATGTTCTCAGTCGTGAGGGCCAAAAAGCTTCCGAAATTCGGCGATGTTTCAGCGAGCCCGTATATATTCAACAGCCGCACCTCTTTTTTCGACTTGTCGATGGAATTCATCGAGGATGCAGAGAACCAGTGTTGGTTGCGAGCCGAGTACACTACTTCCCTGTTTGGCCACACGCGAATGGCCAAATTGCTGGACGACTATTTGACCCTCCTGAAGGGGGTGGCAGCCCAACCTGAACTGCGAATCTCCGGCCTCACGTCACTACTCAAACAGGACGCAGCCGCCACGGCCTGCAGCATGCAGTCTCCGGGCTATCTGGAAGCAGGAAACGCCGCTCTGCCTCCTCTGGAAAGACCGGACTCTCATCTGGCGAAACACGTCGAACCGCACGACCCTTTGGAACAGATTCTGGTGCGAATCTGGGAGCAGGTACTAGGTGCTTCAGGGATTGGGGTTCGCGACAACTTCTTCGACTTGGGTGGTCATTCGCTCCTGGCCGCCCGACTGGTTTCGGAGGTCGAAAAAGCGGTCGGCCGCAATGTTCCGCTCTCAGCATTGTTTCGCGGTTCGACTATCGAGTCTTTGGCAGAGATCATACGTCAGCGCGCTAATTGGACTCCCGACCCGCTGGTGACAGAGATCAATGCCGGCAAACGCGGCTTTCCGTTATTCGCAATCGTGCAGCCCGGAATAGACGCCCTCGGTTACGCGATTATGGCGCGACATCTGGGGGCCGAACAGTCTTTCTATAAGCTGCAGGCTCACGGTCCCAGTTGCCATATTGTCCCGTACACCATCGAGGAATTTCGAACAATAGCCCGCGAGTATATAGCCGCAATGCGGGCGATTCAGCCGAAGGGTCCGTACTTCCTCCTGGGTATGTGCAATGGAGTCCATATCGCGGAACAAATGGTGCTTGAACTCGAGGCGCAGGGACAAGAAGTGGGATTCCTGGGCGTTATTGATACCTTTGTCAGGCAGCACAGTCAGATTCGATGGCTTGTGTATCTCGACTCGTTTCTCAAAGGTCGTCGAAATGTTTCCAGGTTGCCGTTCCTGGCCCAGGTCTCGCATTATAGGCGTGCACTTAAGAATCGTTTTCGTCGCGTGCTTCTACACGAAACTGAACCACTCAGTCCTTGGACCGACGTAGTGTGGCCAGGTAAGGAGTTTCAACCCAGACAATTTCGCGCTCCCGTGATCTTATTCAAGGGACCAAGGCACCCGTATTTCATGGTGAAAGACAATGAAATGTGTTGGGGCGGCAGAACCTTATCCGGAGTGGAGGTCCACATGGTGGACGCCTCGCACGAGGAAATGTTGCGCGAACCAGCCGTGCAGGTAATTGCCGAACAACTAAAGGGCGCTTTACACCGCCTTGAGAAAAGGCAGATTTTTGCGCGGGTCGGATGAGCCGAGAGTGATCAGTTGAAAATCGAAGCACTTTTGTAAAATAGAGCGACCATGCAGCCTTCATACTCAGCAGGCGCCGATGAAAGTGAGCATCCGGAGCTCGACAATCTCGAGGGTGCTGCGGAAGACCGTGTGGCAACACGAAAATCTATAATTCCACCACGCGAACCCAATCACCCGCTTCTAGGCTCAAGAGGCGGAACCACCCGCACTCTAACAGTCATTCGTCCTCCATCATTTTCTCTCGCGACGATTGTCTCTGGAATCAGAACCCTGATAGGCTATCGGGATTTGCTGTATACGCTCACGCTCTTTCGCCTTGCAGTTCGATACAAGCAGTCGATATTGGGTTGGATCTGGGCTCTATTGCAGCCCTTGGCCATGATGCTGATCTATACCCTCGTATTCTCGCGCGTAGCAAGGGTCAAAAGTGAGGGAGTGCCATATCCGTTGTTTGTGTTTTCTGCATTGCTTCCCTGGACGTTCTTCTCAGGCGCGGTCAGCAATGCCATCAGCGGTTTGGTCAACTATTCAACACTGATAACAAAGTTATATTTCCCGAAGGAGATCATTCCCCTTTCGTACGTACTCGCGGCACTCGTGGACCTCGTCATCGCCTGCTGCGTCCTGAGCGGACTGATGGCCTATTATCGCGTCTCTATCAACTGGACGATTCTTTATGCCTTACCAGTCGTCCTGATACTCGTTGCCTTCACGTCGGCAGTTGCTTTGTTCCTGTCCTCCGTTCAGGTTCGCTTCCGCGACGCCGCGGCTGCGTTGCCCGTCATTTTGCAAATCGGAGTATTTCTCACACCTGTCGTCTATCCTGTCGATTTGATTCCGGCTCGTTTTCAGCGTCTGTATTTGCTGAACCCTGTCGCCAGCCTGGTCGAATGCTTCCGCCGCGTTGTCGCTCACGGATCGGCCCCGGACATCCCGATGCTCATTACTTCGGGCACAATCACGTTCTGTTGCCTTCTGTTCGCCTACGCTTATTTCAAGGCAACAGAATCTACCATGTCCGACGTAATCTAAGCAGGATATGACTCCCCATGTTTGATATTCGGCTGGACCGTGTGTCGAAGCGATATTCCATACAGAGCAACAGCCGCGCCCGGTCCATAGGCTGGCCTCAATTTTCGCGCAAGGAGGATTTGTGGGCCTTGCGTGACGTCAGTTTCGAAGTGCAGGAAGGAGAATCCCTCGGCATCATTGGAAACAACGGAGCGGGCAAGAGTACTCTTTTAAAACTCCTGGCCAAAATCACCACTCCCACCCTGGGCGAAATCAGGATCCGAGGCCGCCTTTCTGCACTCATCGAAGTTGGTTCCGGCTTTCATCCGGAACTGACAGGACGCGAGAACATCTTTCTGAACGGATCGATGCTCGGAATGACACGTTCAGAAATTGCGCGCAAGGTGGAGAGCATTGTTGAATTCGCGGGAGTATCGGAACACATCGATGTTCCTGTTAAGCGCTACTCGTCTGGCATGTATGTCAGGCTGGGCTTTTCCATCGCCGCGCACCTCGATCCCGACATCCTGCTTCTTGACGAGGTGCTGGCAGTAGGTGACATCGTCTTCCAGGCGAAGTGTCTGGACCTTGTCTCCCAGATGCGAGAGGCCGGACGAACAATTGTCCTGATCTCTCACGACCTTGCCGCAATTCACAGAGTATGCGGCCGCGCCATCTTGCTGCATCACGGGCGGGTGGCTATGACCGGCTCGCCTACTGACGTTATTGATCATTACCAGCAAATGGCGATGGGCGGAGAGGAAACTTATCATCTGAATGAGAATTCTCTGCAAATGCCGGCAGTCTGCTCTTACATCAAATTCAGCTCTACCGAGCCAAACGAGAATCCGCGCACCGGATATCCGATGGTCACCCGCTTTGGCTTTCGAGCTCAACAAGACTTGGAGAACGTAGTCTTCAATGTCCTCATTTACTGGCCCAGCGGCTATCTTTGTGCCCAACTCACAACATCTGTATCGGACCCGCAACTGCGAATCAATGAGGGTTCGGGCGAGGTCGAGTTCTGCTGCACGGTGCTTGAAATCCAGCCCGGCTGGTACCGGGTCGATATCTCGATCGAATCAAACGGTAACTACATAGACAGGCAACAGCGTTGCGCAGTTCTGCGCGTTCATCCTGGCAAAATAGTGCTCGGCGACTTCTATATGGATACGGTCTGGCGTGTTCACACGAGGGACTAAGAAAATTACACCGAAGGATGAGAATCAAGAGAATGTCTTCGAGAAATAATCGAACGCATCCGGACGCAATGACTTAAGCAATTTGGGATCGAGGACGAAGACGGAAAAAAGCTCCGCAAAGTCCTCCAGGTCTTTCCCTCTTTCTCCATAACTGGAGATGGCCTTTCCTCTTGCTTTGGTGAATTCCTTACTTTTCGAACGACCCTGTTCGGTGGCTTTATTGAATTCGCTCTCTGCCTTGGCAAGTTCATCTTCGAGGCGCTGCATTTCATGCCGTTCGTTTTTCTCCTTGTCCGCATCTGCCTTTTCATCAGGGATAGGAGCATTGACGTCAACCTTCAGCTGCCTCGCTTGGAGCTTCGCGGCCTTCAATTGCTCCACGATCGCATCGCGTTTCATCCGGGCATTTGTATAGGATTCGTCATCCAGTGCGTGGCCGACCTCGTGTGTAACGACTGCCGTGAACCAGTCACCTCCGCCGGCGTCGTCCTGGCGATTCATGGATTCGACGATAGTCCTGCCGTAGAGATCGATCGAATGGTTGTTCGGATCATAATGTGCCGGCTCACTATCACTTCCCAAGTCCGCCATGTGCTTGTTGAACGTCAAGCCGCGCACGCGCATAAGAATCTCGTCGGGCACGCGAGCCAGCGCTGCGAACAGATGCTTCTTCATCTCGTCGCTATCGAAGCCGATGCCAAGCTTAAATCCAAAGCTTTCGAAGCGCTTTTCCTGCGATGCAAGATCGGTATTTTGCCAATCTGCGGGCGGCCTATCCGATACCTGCTCGATGATGAGCTCGCTCTTGGAACTCTTCTGATGCTGGGCCAAAGTGAATCGGTATACGCCGTTCACACCGCCGTATGGCTTCAGGTTCATCGGGAGGTTCGTTACAGTGTTGTAGGTGAATCCCTTCTGATTGAATATCCTGGCGGCGACATTCTGTAATCCGCGTTGGATCCTCTCAGCAATCTCAGGACTGAAAGTAACTGTGTCAGCCGGAGCCGAATCTGCCCCCTGATCGGTCATCAGCACTTTGATCTCATCAGGTGGTATCACCGCTATCAACTCGCTCCTGAGCACGCGAACATTCTGACGCTCGGATGCGCTGGTACTGGATTCAAGTGTGGATGGTGCACGCTGAACAACACCGGCCAGACGTGAGGCTAGTGTCCGTTGTTGAACTACATGGGTCAACTCGTGCGCCAGAAGTCGATTCCCTGCCTCCGTAGCAGGAGCGAACTCTCCCCGACCAAATACGATGTTCTGACCCACGGTGAACGCCCGTGCCCCAACTGTTCGGGCCGCATCCGCAGCCTCGCTGTAAGCGTGCACACGCACCATACTGAAATCATGGCCGAAGCGCGGCTCCATAAAGCCGCGCGTTGCAGAGTCGAGCGGTTGGCCGGGTGATTGTAAGGTTTGGTGGATTTTCGGTGGCGCCGCAGTTTGTCCGGCATCAGCGCTTTGCAGGCGCATCATTTGCAGGAAACCTCGTTGATGGCTTGACGGCTCCGGTTTGGAGACCGAACGTACCTCATTCCGGGCTTGTGCGCCTTGTGGCTTTGGTTCAGGCATACCCATTACTTCATCGGAAATGCACTCTGCCTCCTTCTCGTATTCATCCTTCGCGTTGCCGAGAGCCAAATTCGTCTGGGCCATCTGTGCTGCGGGAGCAACGATTGGAATTTGCCCAAAATCTTTAAGGACATGAAGCGAAGCCTTATCAATCGACATGCCTGAAGATTTCTCAGCGTCACTGCGAAAGATCCTCTGCACAGCGACGTTCTGAGTTTTATTAGGCCATGATTGAAGGACACAACTCTGGTGCTTGATTGCCATCGTAGAGGCGCCTCAGTAGAGATATCGAAAACGACGGGCAAAAGACGACACAACGGATAAACGAAACGGATACTGAATTTGAATCACCACTACATTTATTCCGGAATAAATATTTTTGCTAAATAGGCACTGAACAATGTGTACACTTAGATCGCCACGGAGCACGTCCGCTGTTCCGACCGATATTGATTTTCGGGCCCTCGATCAGTCTTCAGTGTAAGCACGATCAACTTTTAATTAAGGATCACGCAATGAGCGTCAGTCTTATTGGCTGGGGAAGATTTTTCGACGACGAGGGCAATCGCATCACAGTGCCCGCACCGCCCACCGATCCCGGCAAGCCGTGGTTGTGGGACTTTCTGGCATCGCAGGCCCGTGAGTTGGCAGAGATCGGCTTCGACCGCATCCAGCTTCCACCCTCTTCCAAAGCCCAGGGAGGAGCAGGCGCAGGCTGCGACGGATACGGCGTCTACCATCCCCGAGACATCGGCAACCTCGACCAGCAAGGCAGCATACCCACTCGATACGGTAGCGCCGAGCAGTTGCGGCGGTTGGTAGCCGCGGCTCATCAAAATGGACTTGAAGTCGATCTCGATATCGTTCTGCACCAACTCATCGGTGGTCAAAACAGAACGTATCGCTACAAAGCCTGGAATGGCTCCCTGACCGGACGCGGACCGATGGACCCCGGATGCTTCCGCTCCGCGAAGATCCGCGATGACGTCCCCGTTCCAGCCGACGACTTTGCCTTTGGCGACGAGAAGCTGTATCAGAGATGCAACCCTCCCGGTTACACCATCAAAGATGCTCTCGACTACGGCGAGTGGCTCTTTCATACAACCGGTGCCGACGGCTCGCGTTTTGACGATACAAAAGGGGCGTGGCCGCCATTCGTGGCTCAATTCATGAACCACGCAGCCATGGGTGGAAAGCAGTTCTACTCGGAATATTTCGACGGCAATCCCGCGAATCTCAATTGGTGGGCCACAAGCAATCCCATGAACAGCCGCTCCGGTGTCGAAGACTTCACCGTGCATTTTGCCATCGCAAATGCATGCAACAACTTCGACGCAACATCTCTGACAGGCGGCGGCTATTTCTCCTGGCGGCCTGACCTGGCCTGCGGATTCGTCGACAACCCAGACACCGACACCAGTTCCGGTGAAGGAGTGATCTCGTGCAAGCTGCTGGGCTATGCCTATCTCCTCACCATTCCCTGTCGCATGGTACTCGTGTACGGCAAGGACTACTACAGCCCGCAGGTCTGGCCCGGCGCGTACGGTCTCAAGCGCTGGATTGACAACCTGGTGTACATCAATCGCACTTTCGCTTATGGCGGCTGCACCACGCGATGGGCGGATGACAAGGTAATCGTTCTTGAGCGCGACGGCAACGGCGGTGCCGTTGGCAACAGCCCCGGACTCCTCACTTGCCTTAACTTCGACACATGGAACCGCCGCACGATCACGTGCGCCACTTCTTTTGGAGCCAACACCCATCTGCATGACTACACCGGCCATCATCCCGACATCTGGACGGACTCGAACGGCAACGCTACCTTCACCATTCCGTCGAACGCCTTTGCGAATGGCCAGAGCTATCTGTGCTTCTCGCAGGCAAACAGCGACAAGCCGATAAAAATCAAGCCACAGAAGAACACCCAGACCTTCTACGGCGCTGCCGATCTCGATATCCCACCGGTATCAGCCGCCAAAGACGCCGTTGCAGGGCGCATCTATGCCCGCGCGAACAGTAAAGTTTCATTTTCGACCAAAGATCCCGTCACGCCCCTTTTAATGAATGGGCATGGACCGGTAAAAAACAATCAGATCGAAGAGGATGGCTGGTACACCGTCACAGTCCAGACCGAGTCCGAAAAAGCTATCCCATTTGCGCTCGATGTAACGTATGAAGCGCCGGCCTTGCTTTGAAAGACTTTTTCCAGGCTATTCAATACCTGAATTTATGAGTTGAGGGGAAGTTATGAAGAAAGCTAAGTACGCTGCAGCACTTTGTCTTCTCTCCGTTCCGCTTCTTGCGCAAAGCGGAGTCATGTCACCGGTACTGACACGCGGCTACGACAACTCCCGCACCGGAGCGAATACAAAAGAGACCGTCCTCACGCAGGCGAATGTGGCCCAGCGCGGTATCAAGCGACTAACCAGCCTCACGATGGATGGAGACGCGCGCGGCGTCGAAGCGCAGCCACTGATCCTGCCGAGCGTCAAAATGGCTGATGGCAAGGTGCGCGACGTCCTTGTTCTGTGCTCCATGAGCAACAGTGTCCGCGCCTTCGATGCCAACACCTTTGACGTCCTGTGGACGATCTCACTCGGCACGCCAATCAAAGGCAGCGCTGCAATCGACATGCACACCATCAACGATCACTGGGGCATTCTCTCCACCGGCGTCATCGATCCGCAGACACAAATCTTATATGTAGTCGCATGGATTTCTTCCGACGCAACTCCGCAAAATGGCGTTCACTCGGTCTTTTCGATCAACTTGAAAGACGGTTCCTTCGCGAAACCGGCAGTCTCATTGAAAAACGTCACCTACACAACGCCATCAGGCTCGCTTCAAAAATATGGGGCTTCCATGCGCAAGCAGAGATCGTCCCTGGCGCTTGCGACAGTCGGAGGGCGGAAAACGATATTCTTTGCCAGCGGCACAGTTCTTGAAACCGTGAATGGCGCCGCCGGCTGGATCTTCGCATACGACGTCGCTACCAATACCGTCCCTGCCGCGATGGCAATGAGCGCTGGATACGGCGCCGGCATATGGATGGCGGGCTCTGGCCTGTGCCTCGACAAAGACGGCTTCATTTACGGAGTGACAGGCAACGGATCATTCGATGGGAAAAATGATTGGGGTGAGACGGTCTTCAAAGCGCAATACAATTACGCCAACAAAACCCTCGCGGTAGTCGACTGGTGGACTCCTTACACCGACAATGGCCGCATCGGGAAAGATCCCACCCAATCATTCACGCCAAATATTCAGGCAGCCGACCAGGCTAAGCTGGCAGGAGTTTCCGCGCCAAGCGAAGAAGCAAGAGCCGGAGACACGCAAACGACCGAGGCGCCACGGCCCGTCAACTCGATGGCCGAGCGCGATCTTACCCAAGCTCGCGTCGTAGGCCCGCTCATGTACATAAAACCTCGCGACGTCAATAAAGGCGCATACAGTGACGAGGACCTCGGTTCAGCTGGCGTCTCGCTGATACCGGAATACGGCGCAGTGCTCTCTGCTGGCAAAGACGGAATTGTTTATGAGGTAAATCAGCGCAACATGGGCAAGACGGTCCCAGCCGACTTTGCGAATGCGGCGACAAATTATGCGAAACTCCTGCAGCCGCCGTACTGGTATACGTATTATCCCGGCCCCGTCGACGCAGCACCTCAAGACTCCTCTACGCTCGACTTTCTTTTTCAAGGTAAGACTCGCCACATGCACTCAACGTCAGTGCAATACACGAGCCCGGTTCATGGCAAAATGTTGTTCTGCTGGGGAGAAAACTCGAACCTTCGAGCGTGGGGTATGGCTTCCAGCGGAAAACTGACGTATCTGGCGCAATCCGCCGAAGTCGCATCCGTAAACAACACAAACTCTCCCGGCGGAATGGCCGGCGGTTTTATGTCACTGTCCAGCAACGGGAACAAGGCAGGAACAGCTGTGCTGTGGGCCTTGATACCGTATGGCGATGCTAACTCGACGGTCACCAACGGGCGCTTCATCGCGTACGACCCCGACAATTTTGTAACGAACAACGACGGCAGCAAGAGCCTGCGAGTTCTCTGGGACAGCGAGAAGTTTGCGATTCCGTTCGTCTACAACAAATTCAATGTTCCAGTAGTAAGCGGCGGCAAGATCTTCGTTCCTACATATGACGGCAAAGTTGACGTCTATGGGCTTTCCTGAGGCTTCTGCAACTACGCTCGAGTAACGTGAATCCCTCGTTTCTCGTAGATGCGAGTCAAGGCAGCAGGCGCTGATCGCTCTGTGATGATGCCACTGATCTCACTCAGTGGCACAACTGCATAGGGTGAGGCTGCATTGAGCTTTTCTGACGACGCCAGAACAATTGTTTCCGCCGCAGCATGGCATAGCGCACGCTTTACTGCAGCTTCCTCGAAATCACCTGTGGTGAGCCCCGTCTTGGGGTGCACGCCTGTCACTCCCATGAAGTAGACGTCGCCATGTACGTGGGCAATAGCCTCAATAGCTGCGGCGCCCACAGCCACAACAGAGTGCTTAAACAGGCGACCGCCAATAAGAATTACTTCTACATCCGGATGATTGACCATCTCCAACGCAATCGTAGGACTGTGGGTGACAATCGTAGCCTTCAAATCCAGAGGCAGGTGACGAGCTACCTGCCGAGCAGTTGTGCCTCCATCAAGAATAACCACCTGCCCGCGTTGGACCATGCGGGCCGCCGCGCGGCCAATGGCAATCTTGCCTTCGGGGGCGAGCAGTTCGCGCCCGGCGAAGTCCGCAATGGCCGGGGATGCCGGCAGAGCGCCTCCATGCACGCGTTGCAGAAGACCTTCTTGCGCTAATTCGCGAAGGTCCCGGCGAATTGTGTCTTCCGACACACCCATCGCCTCGCTTACTTCCTTAGCGACCACCTGCCCATTCTGCTTAAGTAGCGACAGGATCTGCTGTTTTCTGTGACTCGTTAGCATATCAAGCCTTCACGATAATACTTGACATTGCACGAATATGCACGGACAATCGGAATCACGATAATGCATGAATATGCACGATCATGCCGATATTGGTTCGGCAAACTCTAATGAACAAAAGGAGTCTTTTCTTATGTCTACTACTCAGTCCCTGATGATTTTGATTGCAGGCCCCTACCGATCTGGTACCGGAGACGACCCAGAATTGATGGCCCGGAATCTGCGCACTCTTGAGTCGATTGCGCTGCCGCTTTATCGTGCCGGGCACATTCCGCTGATTGGTGAATGGATCGCGCTCCCCTTGCTGCGAGAAGCGGGCTCGAAGCAGCCTGGCGACGCAATTTACGAGGAGATTCTCTACCCTGTCGCCAATCGGCTGCTCAAACGGTGTGACGCGGTATTGAGAATTCCGGGTGCATCGAAAGGAGCGGACGAAGATGTTCGTCTGGCAAAGGCACAAGGACTTCCGGTTTTCGCAAGTCTCGCTGAAGTTCCCGGATGTGAAACCAGTGAGGAGCTTGCTGGAAGCTGATTCAGTTTCAAGCGGGAGTTACTCCGGGAAGTTTTCGTAGAACGACCAGTCTTCATCGTTAAGGAAGCGGCGAATCTCTTCGCTGGATAGCGGATGCCATCCGATCGTTTCGGTTCGCTTGGGGCTTGTATTGTGCGAATGTACGGTTCCCACATGAAAGGTGTGGTCTGGGTGAGCACGCACATTTACGTTTTGCAGGTTCCAGACAAATGTCGTGTCCGCGCCTTCATTCATGTTCGGAAAGCGATGCCGTTCCCAGAACCGCCGGTAGTAACAGAACGTCGAGCCCAGCACCCATGGCTTGCCTCCGGGGTATCGATACTCCCACGCGCGCTGCATGCGGGGATCGTAGAACATCACGCGAGAGAGCCCGCAAAGCGTGTCCATTGCCGTGTCCGTCGACTGCTCCTGCAACTCCCACACCTGATATGAAATGCGCCGCGGCGAGGACCAATCATCATCGTCCCAATGGACGATGATTTCGCCCTGGGCCATCTCACACGCCATATTGTGCTTTGCTCCCATCGAGAGCTTTTGGGGCAGGCGCAGATAGCGTATGCGTTCGTCCGGCGGAATCAAATCAGCAACACTGTCAACTCCGTCATCCAGAATAATGAGTTCGCGGTTGGGATAATCCTGGCGTAGGAAATAACGGATAGCCTGAGGAACAAGCGCACGCCTGTTGGCTGTCGGCATGATGCACGAGGCTAGCGGCGAGGGCCCATCCCACTGTCTCGCAATAGCCGGCATATCCGATGGTATCGTTTTCTCTTCCCCGGCCTCGGCCTTTCTCATAAGGCCGCCATCAGCAACACCAGCCGAAGTATCGGATAACTTGCGAACAACGATCATGCTCTTTACGCAGTAGATCAATTCAAATTGCGGGAGAGCTGCTATCTCGTCTACAAACTTTCTTACGCCGGGATAGTAGTCAGCGTAGTCATGGAATGCAATATAACCTCCGGCAACGACCCAGCGTTCAAAATGATGGAAGTCTCGTGAAACATTGCCATAGTCGTGAAGACCGTCGATGAAGAGAAATGCGATTGGCTTTTCCCAATTCACCTCATAAGAGCGCTTCACTATTGGTTCAACAACAGACGTTAGACCATTCGCCGCGATGTTCCGGCGAAAAATTCCGAACGTCGAGCCCAGCGACGTGGTCCACGACCCGGCAGCGCCGATTAGACCGTCATGACTATCAATTGCATACACCTTAGTCTGTGCGCCCAGCGACTGAACCACACTTCCCAGCACTACCGTAGAGCGCCCACAGAAACTTCCGATTTCCACTACGGCAGATTCTTCCGGAAGCGATGAAAGCGCACGGTTGCACATTGCCAGAAGCAGGTCTGCCTCCTCCTCATCCAACCAGCCCTCAATCCCCTTCATCCTGTTCAGAATTGGGATCGACAAAACAACGCCTGACCCTTGACGTGGTTTAGCGGCGCATGTCGCGAGTCTCCCACTCGGAGAAACAGAATCTTGGTAGTAACCGAGACGTTCACGGATGCGTTTGCGCAGAGGATCATTAAATTTTCGCGGAACGGGATGGATCCAGAAAACGTCCTCGCGGCTCAAAGCCTCGTCAACCTGAGCCGACGTGTAATTCATTTTGTATTGAACATAGTCGTAGGCACAGGGATTGTTCTCAATTTCATAGTCGAGTAAAGCTACAAGCGTGGGCAGTATCAATTCCTCTGTTGCCCAGATTTGAGACCGCGACATAATGGAGCGCAGTTCCCAGTCGGTTGCAAAGAGCCTTGTAAGATTGCGCGCCGCCTCTTCGGTAAACACCGTGGAAGGCCAGAAGGACCAATGCACGAACTTTTGCTCTCCCTGAGGAAATCGCCGCAAATACGGCCGCCACATTTCTATTTCGTTGAAGGCCGTCTGAGCTGGTCCATGGGATGTGGTATGGTGTTGAACTTGAGCAGTACTCGCGAGCAAGCCAAGCCGATTGCGCCCACGAACATGCTCAGCAAGATATTCAGAATAACCGGCGCGCGTTGCCAGCTGATCTGAATCCACGATCGTAATCGTGTCGAACGGCAGTTGCTTCAGCGCAAACTGCATGCAGTCAAGCGCAAAGTCATGCAGGCGTCCCCACTCCATCGGCTTGGGAGATGGATGCACGATCGATCCGTATGCTTCAAACGGAAATCCAGTGTTGAGCAAATCCAGCGACCGGCCTCCGTTGTAGAGCAGGATGACAGAATCTGGATCGAGGAAGTGCAGATTGCGAACCAGATCAACAACGCATTCCTGACTGTCATGCACCAGGCACGCGAAGACATTGCGTATCGAAGCCATTTCAATCCTTCGCCAGATACAAGTCAGACGTAAGAGCGGAGCCGGTCATAGAACATGACTCAGGAGCTGCATTTGCCAAAAGCAACGCCACAGCCTGACCAATCGGTTGACCAGTCATCTGTTGGTAGTATGTGAAAGCCGGCGACGGATTCACCTCGAAGCAAAACCATTCGTCCTGCGGCGTGCAACGCAAGTCAATGCCTGCGAGAGGCAGGTTCATTGCCGCGGCCAGCTTCCTACATTTTTCTTCAAGATCGGGCGTTAAGGAGCAGCCTCGAATCTCCGGCGTCTCATTCGCCGGATAACGATAGTCATCGGCACTGCAACATACCACACAGGCAAAGACTTTATCATCCACTACATGAACGCGATAATCGACGCCGTAGATGTATTGCTGGAACTGTGTGGGGCATGATGAAAGGTCGGAGAAGCGCTCTGTATGCTCCGCACGCAGCCGGGACACACGACTGCGCGTGCCGCTGACCGATTTATAGACGACCTCGCCGTGATCTTTCCAGAAAGCCTTCGCTTCATCGGCATCAGTAGTGATGAGCGTCTCAGGAACGCTCCAGCCGAGGCTGCGAATACGCTCAAGCTGATACGGTTTTGAACCGTTGACCGCTGAAGCTGAAAAGCGGTTCACCACCAGCGCTGAAGTAAGCTCCGACCAGGAGGCCAGGATGTCATCGAAATGTATGGCATGCTGCCATGCAGCGCTTTCAGGCCCAGCAGCTGCAATCTCAGGCAAGCGCACCGATTCATAAGGGCGCACGTACGCCGCGCTCACTTCCGCAAGATTAATGCTTTCGCCGCCCATGCGAATGCAGCCCGCAACTGTTTCGCCGATGACGATTTCAACTTCTGTCTCCAGCAAGCGGCGTTGATCTACAAACGTTGTGGGAACACCCAGCAATTCCAGTTGACCGCGCACTTCCGCAAGCGGAGAATCTGCCTCGAGCCCCCAAAGCAGTACTAGCACGCCGATCGCCCATGCAGACAACGCAAGACAGCATCGGCGATCATCGGCGACGCCAGGTTGGGCCACGGACTGGCGCTCACGAATACACTATCTGCGGCAGCACCACTAAAATGCACAGTCAGGAGGCCAGTCCCGGCAGCTTTTGCCAGCATTCGGGCATTTTCGATGAGCGGTGGAGCGGCCTCACCAAAGCATTGGTCCCCAACCACAATCACTTCGCAGGTGGTTTGGTCTTCTGCATCGTTTTTCCTGTTCGCAGCGTTCCTCCGAACTGCAGCGACAGGAATTCCTAGTCGGTTGGCGAGATGGACCCATCCTTCTCGCCTCCAGCCGGGGCCGCCCAGAGAGTCCGGAGTAGGTCGGTTCAACACTGGACATGCGAGACTGGAAAGCCATGCCAGAAGAAACGCAGTCATCTCCGAAGCGACATACTGGCGGTCCAACGGCACGATGTGGTTCAGTTCCTGCTCATGCACACATGGCATACGAGTCAGCACGCCGTCTATGTTTTGGTTAGTGACTTTGCGACCGCCGATACATGCACTTGATTTAGCGGGCGAACACAGATCCAGACTCCATCCGCTCATCGATAGATCAGCCGCCGAGACGACGACGGCCCCGTGAGGTTGCCAGCGGTTCGCAAGCCATGCTGCAGTTTCGTCCTGTCGTGTTGCAAGAATCATCAGCATGACTCTGCCTATTGAATGGGCCTGTCGCCCAGCCTTTCCGCCATGATTCCTTTCTCCGCACTCGGCGGTTTCTCCGGCGCTTTCTGAGAGATCGAAGCTTGATCCGCAATCACCTGGCTTCCGGCCATCTCCAGATTTTGCTGATCGTCTTTGACCGGTGGGCTGAGGACTGCTTCTCCCACAAGAGGCCTCTCTTCCAACCGAATAAACGCCGCACCCTTTGCACTAGAGATGGAGTCCTCGACTGAAGAGGCACGAACTGTTGTTGCAGAAGCGCTGCCGGAAAGCACCCTGTCGGACAGCTTGACCTTCGGCAGTGTTTCTATTGATATTGACTTCTCAGCGATTTTATCGGCGTGTACTTTCTCGAATTCTTTTCCTTTTCTCTGTACCACAGTAAAGAGGGCGGAAAGCGTAACTCCGGCAGTTGCAGAAATAGTAGCGCTTCCTGCTGCGGAGCCGCTAACTGTGAATGTCGCCGTAGTACCGCCGGCAGGCACCGTAATGCTGCCGCTTGAGAGTTGCGCAACATTTGGATTGCTGGTAGCGAGACTGACGACCAGGCCACTCTGGGGCGCCGGTCCGCTGATAGTAACGGTACCGGTTGAAGCACCGCCGACAAACACAGAACCCGGATTGAGCACAAGTTGTCCGGTCAAGACAGGCACTGGCTGAACGATGAGCGACAGCGCAACTGTTTGTCCCCCGAAAGAGGCGGATATGGTCGTGGAACCGACTGCTGCTCCCGTCGCAGTCACAGTCGCCGTAGTAGCACCGGCCTGCACTGGGACAGTCACCGTGAATGTCGGTGGCGAACCGACAACCTCACCAGTGATGGACACATTGGCGCTGTCAAGAGTCAATGTAATCGTGCTGTTGGCCGGAGCTTGTGAACTCAGCGTCATGGTAATCGTGGTTGTATCGCCAATATTGATGGGCCCTGGCGGATTGGCTTGAATAGCCGTGATAAACGATGGCGCCGCCACAATCCAGAACCACATGTCGAAATTGCCACCGCGTCGCCGGTCGCCGCTGGGCAGACGCAAAGAGATATTGCTATTACCACCTTGTGGCGGCTGGCCAAACGCCTCGCCATCAAGAAATAAATTTGGATCGTCCTGAGACCAGATGAAGTCGCCTTTGACTACTAAACGCATCAGTAGACCGCGCTCATTCAGAGCCGCTGAAAGCAGTTGTGTCAGCAAGGTCTGCGCCTGCGATCCGGCTGTCCAGGAGATCACACTGTCCTTACAGCTGACACTTCCCCCAAGAACAACGGGAAAATATGCGCCCGAGCCCGATGAGTCTCCAGAAACAATGGGATACTCCACTGTGACAAAGCAAGTAGGCCGCGCAACACTAGCAGGATCCACATTCGCATCGCACTGCACATTGATTCCCGCAAAGGAATTCACCTGCACGTTGCTGTCGTTGAACAACTGCGTTACGTTGTTCTGAAAATCAACCGTCGATAATCCAACGACATGGAATCCCTGATCGATCGGCGGAAAGTTGATGAGCGCCGGAAACATCGGCAGGCAGCTCGTCACATTCATCGAAACGGAACCACTGGGCGCAGGAGGACTCGTTAGAGGTGGAGGACCCCAGTTCACCAGCGCAAGCGGCGTTCGGGAACGGTTGATGCCTGCAGGCGGCGCATCGAGCAGCGGCTGTATGGAGCCATCAGCACTGCGTGCAGTGAACTGCCAGTAATCGCCCGCACGCAGATCGCTGCCTCCAAACTGAATGTGTACACCGTCACCGAGGTTCATTCCCGGAGTACCGGCATCACCGTAGACAGAGGCAGCATCACCGATGCCGTCCCATCGCCGCAAAACCATGTGCCGATCCACTGTCGGAGACGGCGGGCTGCTAACTGCGCCCGGCAGCTGGAAGCTGGCAGGAATCGGGTCGGTCAGCACAGCCGTAAACGTATCCGGGTCAGGGTCCTGTGCCAGCGTCGTAAGATGCCCGCTCGCAGGGCCGAGTTCACTGGCGTCATCCGTGATCTCAATCAGATCTCCGGCACGCAGCGTTGTAGCTACATCTCGACCCAGTCCCGACAGCGTCAGCGTTACCCCGTCTGACTGAACACTTGTAACATTCACCGCAAAGGCAGCGTTGTCGCGCGACCATTTAAAGTGGGCAACTCCCCCTGTTACGCTGGCGCTGTTCGCTGTGGTGTAAGCATTTTTAAGGCCTTGGGCAAGAGTCAAAGTCAGGCCATCAGAAGAGACACCAGCAATCGCGAGAGGCACTCTTTCCGATACCCCTGAATTGTCGGATACCGTAACATAGCCGGCGCGCTGGGCGGCATCTGCCTGCGCACTGGTAAGCGCTGTAGATACGGTTAGACTAGTTGCGCCTGCTGAGACAGACGAACCCAGCGTCGAAGTAAATGCCGCACCAAGATTGTTCCCCGGCACATCACCGCCATCGTGAACCTGCACACGATACAGGTGGTTTTCGCGCCCAGTGAAAGTGGTGGCATCTGGCAATTGGCAAAGGCTTTGCTGCTGGACATTCGTCGGCTGAAGCGTCGTCAGTGTTCCACTCCCCGACTTGGGCACAAATTGAGCGCCTTGTGCACACGTGAGCGTTCCCACATCCGCCGGAAGAAGCCGGACTTTTACCTGAACAATGTTCTTCAGCCGAGCCGATGTGTCTGGACCGCCGAGAGCAATCTCGCGAATCGAATCGTCCTCCAGATACGTGATCAGCCTCTGCCAGACTTCCAGATAGACCAGCGCGTTCAGTGTTGAACCGTCTGTAGGTATCGGAATGCGTGGAGGATCGAGAAGATCGGGCTGGCTCAGATATGTAGTATCCGCATCAAGTTGGCACAGAATGCCATTCACATAGCAGTGTCCAGCGGAGATCCCGAAATCGTCGAGAGCATTGGAATTCTTACTCGCAGTAAGCTGGAAGCTCGACCCCGGAGCCGGCACGCCACTTGGCCCGACAACGTCCTGCAATTCCTGTTGCAGGAGTGCCAGGCGCTCCATCACCTCTTCATTCCAGTCCGAGTCAAGCCATACGCGGCCCTGTTGATGCAGGACCCCGGAGTAATGCTTTCGGGGCTCGAAGGTAAACCTTGAAAAATCGCCCTTCATAAAATCTTCTCCTAACTTTCGGCGACAAGAACCGGAGACAAGCCAACCGGCATAAACTCTTGCAGCTTGATTTTCAAATTCCTTAACCGGATCGTGTTCTGGGTACCGGCAAACACTCCGATTTCACCCTGGTCCTCCCCGGCCGTAAGAATCACGTTCGGGCATGCAGCCGCCAGTTGCGCATAGTCCGGACGTCCGAAGCGCCGTGAATTAAATAAAGGAGCCACACACCGTAGTGCTCCACCGCAGGCCGCGGCCTGTGTCTCATCTGGCACGCAGCGATAGCGCCGTGGCAAAGTCGAACCGGTTTCAAAACGAGTGAAACGCATACAGCCGGATTGCTGATCGTTCACAATTGCGATGTCGTTGAGCAAACTTTCACTCGCAATAAGAACATCGCAAAGAATGGAACCGAAGACCGTAACCCGTTCCAACTGAACCGAGCGCGCAGCCGCAGAAAGTAACGGAGCTGCGCCGGCGATGGCTACTCCTCCCTGCTGATCCACAATCGAGTCAGCCAACGTAAGCTGGCCGACGCCTTGCCCCACCCAGATGCCCCCGGTTATGCAGCGAGACAATTGATATCCGGCATTACTATTCAGATCTGCGTCATTGGTCACAATCGAGGGAGTAGTGCCACCAGCAGGGTCAAGGGTGCACGCTGAAAGCTCAAATTGCGTGATCGCGTCGTTTATCACGAGCGGACCACCGCTGATGAGCAATCCGTCAAGAGTCAGCAGCGACATCGGCGAGTTGACGATTAAGCTCGCAGTGCTTGCGGTGCCCGCCGATTGATACGAAGTCAGACACGGCCGTTGCCCAATTGCCGCGCGGACGGTCAGGTTTTTCACGGAAGCAGGCGGCGCGATGCTCGCAGGCGAGTCATATGTAGCGCTGTCGACAATTTCAATTACGTCTCCATCCTGCGCAGCAGCAACTGCATCCGCGACACTCGCATGCACTGGAGCACCAGTCAGACTATCGGCTACGGCGCTCTCCGTGTCCCCAGAGCGGGACACAAAACGAGTCGCGGCGCCTGTAGGATTTTGTCGCTGATTGGAATTCAGCGCGCCTACAAAATCGGTGAAGGCTTCGACAAAATCAACGCTGAGCGTACTGCGGTCCCGCCCCAGACTTTGCGGCGGCGAAGTGACCGCCACCAGGGGGTCTCCCGGGGGAAGTGCGAAGCGGCCTAGTTCCGGATCGATTCCGAGTTCTCCCACTGCCAGCAACGAAGCTCGTTCGCTGCGGCACAGGTTGATCGCGACTGGCATGCGCTGCTGTAAAGGCCAGCGGTCAGGAATCGGTAACACTTGGCCCTGCGCCGCGCGCGCCACAACCAGACCGTTGAGAGATTGCTGCTGCAACACCGATTCCTGCACAACCGGATCAGTAGGAGCAAAGTAGGTGCTGCCATCATCGGCAACCAGCAAAGTCGTCGCCTGCGATGTTTCGGGCAGATACACCAGAAGACTTTGCCCGCTGCGATTGACCACAACGAGCTCAGCCGGCGGACTAGCCTGTCCGGAAAGCGGCCTGATCAGAATGCTTAGAAGCCCCTGCTCTGGAATCGCTCCACTGACAGAATCCTTACTGGGAGCAAAGCTGTACGCTGGCCACGGATTGGGCGCTAGCAGATCTGGATCGACACTCGGCAATTGATCGGTTGTGGCAATGCCTCCCAGAGCTTGGAAGGTCGAAGGGCCAGTGAACAAGGCGGCCTCAACCAGAACGCCTGTCGTCCCGAACCGCGTAGGATCGGTCAGAACCATAGCCCCTTGTCTGCGGTTGAGCTTCGTGAAAATCGTTGCTGGTGCAGTGCTCGGATCCGATGAGCGCGGAGGATAAACCTGACCCTCGGAAGAACTGGCCAGCGACGCCGTCGTGAGGTTCGAAGACGTGTAAGTGCTTCCATCGTCCGCGACAAAATAGGTGAGCACATCGCCCGGTGAGACCAGCGCGGGAGGCAGATACACATACAAACCATCGGTTGAACGGACGGCGCTTGTACTGGCCGTCCGCACAGCAATAACCGCTCCAGGAAAACGGCCCGTGGGAGATACAGGCAGCACAGGTCCCGGCCAACCCGTGCCATTCCGCCCCGTCTGAACTGTAAGAACAAGCTGTCCCGCGCCCGATCCTGCCGTTCCTGCCGCGAAGGCTGGGTTGTTTCCCGACGCCGCAAACAATGTGCTCAGAAAACCAAGATCAGTCGAAGTCTCTCCGCTCTTCCAGACAGCAGTGATCAGGAAATGTGTGCTCCCTAACTGAAAAGAACGGGGTTCAAGCAGCCGCATCTCCGCCAGAGTGACTGCGGATGCTCCACTGAAACTGAAGGCATTCCCACTGGAAGTTTCGCGCACAGAGGCCGGCCCTTCAGTAGCCAACAAGATACCGAACTGACGCACTCCGATGTCCGATTCAGCCCCGAAGCTCGCCCAGGGATCAGCGGCAAACGCTGCGCGCGTAATCGGTGCGGCGCTGTCTGTGTCGAACAACGGCGTGTCTCGAAACAGCGGATTGAAAGTAAAACAAGATGAGCCCGCTGGCGTCGTTCCACCCGGAACAGCGCCGGCTGGTGTCGCTTCCTTAACAGGAAAAGTCTGCAGCCGGCGTACGAATATGCCGAGATTGTTGATCTGATATCGTCCCGGAGTTCCCCACCCCTCGATGCCCATACTCAGAGAGTTGCCTGTCACTCGCGAGCCATCCAACGATGAAGAAGGCTTGAAGTCCGCCGCATGGGCAAAAGGATCGTTCGCATGCCCCAGCAATCCGAGCTGCGCCGGATCGCGAAGATCAGGAGTGAGCGGCCTATTGAGGCGCACATGATTCAGATTCTGCGACCAGCCAAGCGAGAGAAAGAATTCCGCCAGATCGGTGGGCCACCCGCTGATCGCCTGCGACAACGCCTGCAGCATTTCCGGAGTGCCTTTGCTGCGACGCCATGTGACGGTGTTCCAAACATCCAGGCGGTTGCTTTGACCCACTGGCTGCTGCAGCAGATTAGCCCCGATCAGCGCCCCAATGTAAGGCACTACCCAGTCATCGCAGGTTTCGATGAAAAAATTGTCCCAAAGCGCGTCAAGGTCCTGACGCACATTCGCCATCTGCGCTCCCACAACACGCAGGAGCGCCAGCAGCGGCTGGCCTCGCTCGGCATCGTAGACGCGATAGTGCCCCGGTATGCGCGAATACAGCCTTTGGGCAAAATCTTCAGCTTGGTTGCGGCTCATGTGTCGATGAACCCTCCGCTGCCTGTAACTATCAACTGACCCTGGCCCGCTCCGGGTGCACCAATAATGGCAATCTCTGTGGGGCCGACGATAATATCGTGAGGAGCGATGCCCGGCGGCTCAGCTAGTCCCGGACCTACCCTCCGCAGACTTGTAATCGTTGCATCAGCGATGCCGGGAACGTTCTGCACCGTCGCATAGACCGCACTGAGAAAGATCGGCTGGCCAAACTGCAAATTCTCGAAAGCAAAATAGCCGAATGTGCCGTCCGCGTTCTCATCGGGATTCAACACAGCCTGCACCTGTCCCAGAGTCGCGTTCTGCGGATGCTGGCTGTCAATCTCGATCTCCACAATCAACTCGATGTAAACCGGGCTGAAATCCTGGAACCGCAGCGGCACATTCGGGTCGCGATGATTGTCGAGGAACCTGCGCAGATTCGAAGCAAGCAACGTCCCCTGAATCGGCGTTTCGTCGACAGTGGCAACAGTTAACTGAACGTAAGGATGAGCAACTGCCCGGCCCGTGATCGGATCGCTCACCACCCACGTCGCCGTAGCTTTGGAAATTCCCGGAAAATTCAGCGCCAGCGCCGCGTAATCCGGAGCGCTGACAGCGCGGCTGAATGTACGCAGGCTGGCGGGAGCAGCCGTGCGAATCTGCGCAGGCGAATCAGCATCGCTCCCTCCACTCGATGGCACAGGATTCGTCACTTTCTTCAGATTGGGGATGCTGTCAATCAATTGCTGGATAGAGCCAGGCGCCAGATTGCCTCCGCTCCCCAGGCCTTGGCGATAA
>Ga0209139_10000115_pt1 | contig 23588 bp, 22 predicted proteins | sample BogFormECP14_OM3_FD_188246 | JGI IMG/M metagenome (GOLD analysis project Ga0209139, IMG submission 188246) | Bog forest soil microbial communities from Calvert Island, British Columbia, Canada - ECP14_OM3 (SPAdes) (version 2) | ecosystem: Environmental > Aquatic > Freshwater > Wetlands > Bog ...
CTGTTTGTAATCGTGATCATTCAATGCATTCGCGGCGGCAAGAAAGCAAGCGCCGAGGTGTGGGACGGAGCGCTGCCCACGGGATTGGAATGGACGCTGCCCTCGCCGGCGCCCTATCACAGCTTCACCACGCCGCCCGATGTGAAATGAGCAGCAGCGAATCTCAGCAGCGTCGCAGGATCCGCAACGCCGTTATCGGCCTGGCCTCGGTGGCGCTGGCGTTTTATTTTGGGTTCATCGCGCTCGCGGTATTTCGCAGCCAGCACTGATGGACAAAAAGCGCGCCAATCGCAAGCTTGTCCTCGGGCTAGTGCTCATGACCGCGGGCAGCTTCGCGTTCGGCTGGGCCCTGGTGCCCTTGTACGACGTATTTTGCAGGGCGGTCGGCATCGGTAACGCCGAAGCCAAGGCCGGCCCGGCCGTGGCGCGCGAACAGCCCGACCCGAATCGGGAAATAACCGTCGAGTTCATCGCCTCGCCCGCGTCGGTCGGCAGCTTCGAATTTCGGCCGCAGCTCGCCTCGATGCGCATACATCCCGGCAAGCTATACGGCACTGAGTTCTTCGCCAGGAATTTGACTTCGGGAGCTTCTGTGGCTCAGGCGGTTCCCAGCATTTCACCCAATGGCGCGGCGCGGTATTTCCATAAGACCGAGTGCTTTTGCTTCACGCCGCAAAAATTCCGCGTAGGTGAAGGCCGGGAAATGCCCGTGCGCTTCATCGTCGACCCGGAGTTGCCGGCCAATGTCGACAAGATCACGCTGGCGTACACCTTCTACGACACGACGCAGAGCGCGTCGCAGCCCTAAGTTGTCGTTAAACCTTTGTCGCACCTTCACCGTTAGAGACTAAAGACATGGCGCCAGCGCACGCGGAAGCAGATCACTACTACGTCCCACACAGCAGCCCGTGGCCGCTGTATGGATCGATAACGCTTTTCACACTGATGTCCGGCGCGGTTGCCACTCTCAATGGCTGGATGCCTGCGTGGTCGCTGCTTCCCGGCGTCACCATGCTCGCGCTGCTGTTCATCTTTTGGTTCCACACCGTCATCGGCGAGAACCAGCAAGGCCTATATAACCTGGCGGTGGACCGGTCGTTCCGCATGGGCATGATGTGGTTCATTTTTTCCGAGGTGATGTTCTTCGCCGCGTTCTTCGGCGCCCTGTTCTACGCGCGCAATCTGGCGGTGCCGTGGCTTGCCGGTGAGGGCGTGAAGATCTTCAACAAAATGCTCTGGCCAAATTTCGACGGCGTGTGGCCAAGCAACGGCCCTGCGATCATCAGTCCGCGCGCCAACGGCTCGTTCGAGACGGTGCCGGCGCTGGGCTTGCCGGCAGTGAATACCGCAATTCTGCTCGCGAGCAGCGTCACGGTCACGATCGCGCACGAGGCGCTGCTCAGCGGCAAGCGGCTGCGCCTGAAGATTTTTTTGGCCGCAACCTTCCTGCTGGGTTTTACCTTCGTCTATATGCAGGCAAAGGAATACCACGAGGCCTACACCGAACTGGGCCTGCAGCTCGGCACCGGAATCTACGGCTCCACATTTTTCATGCTGACCGGGTTTCACGGGCTGCATGTCACGGTGGGCGCCATCATGCTGACGGTGATCTGGTTCAGGGTGCTGCGCGGCCATTTCACGCCGCAGAGACACTTCGGATTCGAGGCGGTCGCGTGGTATTGGCACTTCGTCGACGTGGTATGGCTGGGACTGTTTATCTTCGTCTATTGGCTATAGCTTCGGCGCATCCTGCGCGGGGTGGATCCAGCCGTTGTAGTAGGCGACCAGCAGCAGCACGAACAGCGCCACCGACAGGCCGATGCGCCAGGCCAGCGAGGAGACCATTTTTTTGCCATCCTGCTGGCTGGATCTCGACAAATGAAACAGCGCTTTGCCCAGGCTGATCAGAATCAGCGCGAGCATCGCGACAATGAGATATTTGAATGCCAACTGATGATCGGCGATAACCCTTGAGGACCAACAGTATATCGTGCCAATCAAACTGGGGTCCCGCACATTCTTACCAAGACCGTTCACGACGCTGCTCGCCGTTGTCTTGATTGCCATGCTGATTGCGCTCGGGCGCTGGCAATTGCACCGCGCCGAGGAGAAACGCGCGCTGTTTGACGCATTCGCGGCGGGTGCGGATGCGACCCAGCTGATTGATGTTCACACACCCAAAGTCAGACGTTATCAGCATGTCGAGGCGAGCGGCCGCTACGATGAATCGCGCCAGCTTTTGATCGACAACATGGTCAGTGACGGGCGCGCCGGCTATTTCGTCGTTACCCCGTTCGCGCTGCAGGGCGGCGGTTGGCTGCTGGTCAACCGCGGTTGGCTACCCGTCGGCGCGAGCCGCGCTGTGCGGCCGGCGATCGCGGTCGCAGGCGCTGAACGGCGCATCCGCGGCCGCGCCGACAATATGCCGAGCCCTGGGATTCGACTCGGCGATAACACAGCTTTGAGCGGGCCCTATCCCGTGGTCGCAAGCTTTCCGACCCATGCGGACGTGGCGCAGCTCCTCAGGGAATCCGCCTGGACCAAGGCGGCCGACTTGGTGCTGCTCGACCCCGGCGAGCCCGACGGCTATGTCCGCAGCTGGGCGCCGCCGGGATTTCCGCCCATGCGCCACGTCGGCTACGCACTGCAATGGTTCGCGCTGGCGCTGGCGCTATTCGTCATTTACGTGGTTGTTAATTTTCGGCGCGGTGAGGAATCCTTGGTATGACTTCGAATGTTGCGCAGGATCGCCGTCAAGGGCGGCTGCTGGTCGTTTTGGCGGTGTTGTTCTTCGCGCCCTTGGGACTGTCCTTCTATTTGTACTACGGACGCGCGTGGCGTCCGGACAGCCGCGTCAATGCCGGAACCTTGATCGATCCGGCGAGACCCTTGCCCTCATTGGCGCTGCCGCTTGAGCAAGGAGGCATGACTGATCCGCAATTCCTCAAGGGTAAGTGGACCTTTTTGCATGTTCAGCAAGGCAGGTGCGGTGACGACTGCCAGCGGCGTCTGTACGACACGCGGCAAGTTCGCACCGCCCTCGATCGCGATATGGATCGCGTGCAGCGGGTGTTCATCGACGACGCCGATTGCTGCGACACGCGGGCGCTGCATGCGGTGCATCCGGACTTGATTGTGATTCGCGCGAATCCCACCGACGAGGAGTTGCTTAAGCTGCTGCCGCGCGCTGCGGCGGACCAATCGGCGCGTATCTATTTGATCGACCCCTTGGGCAATCTTATGATGTTCTACGAGGCCGGCGCCAAACCTAAAGGCATGCTCGAAGACATGAAGCGCTTACTCGGCCTTTCTCACATTGGCTGATTCCGTACTCACATAGGCTGATCAATGAATTCGCAAACACGTTTGATGTGGTTTCGCCGGCTGGCCTTGGCCGGCGCACTATTGGCAGCGGCAGTAGTGGTGTTGGGCGCATGGGTGCGCCTCACCGATGCCGGCTTGGGGTGTCCGGATTGGCCGGGCTGCTACGGCCACATCTATCCACAGACCAACCATGATTTCAGCAAGGCGCTGCACGAGATGATTCATCGCTATTTCGCGAGCACCTTGGGATTGATCATCATCAGCCTGCTGATTTGGGCGGTGTGGAACCGCAAGGAGCGCCAGCAGCCGCTCACTGCCGTGGCGCTGTTGTTCATCATCGTATGCCTGCAAGGCGCGCTCGGCGCCTTCACGGTCACCAAGTTGCTCACGCCGCTGATCGTCACGGCGCATTTATTGGGCGGCCTGACCACGCTGGGAATTTTGTGGTGGCTGTCGCTGACACCCGAAGTACGCGAGTTGTCGGCGCGCGAGACCGGCTTGCGAAAGTACGCGCTGCTGGGCCTGGCAGCGCTGCTGCTGCAGATCTCGCTCGGCGGCTGGACCAGCTCCAACTATGCGGCCGCGGCCTGCCCTGATTTGCCCACCTGCCAATCGTCATGGTGGCCGCACATGGACTTCCGCGACGCTTTCGTGCTGTGGCGCGGTCTCGGCATCGACTACGAAGGCGGAGTGCTGGCCAATCCCGCGCGTGTTGCCATTCACGTCACGCACCGCATCGGCGCCGTCGTTTTAGGTTCGATTCTGATCACCGTTGGGTACCTGTGCGCCACCGCCGCCCGCAGCCGGCGGCTGACTACGGCCGGAAGCCTGTTGGCGCTGGCGGTAGTGCTGCAGATAGGCATCGGGGTGGCGATGGTGCATTTCGGCTTCCCGCTGCCGCTGGCGACGCTGCACAATGCGGGCGCCGCTCTGCTCGTCATCTCAATCGTCAGCCTGCTGCGCGCACTGTGGCCGCGATCCGATCAGTGTCCGAAGGCCCCATAGCGGGTGATGAAGGTATGCGCGCCCTCGATCGCCATCAGGCTGATCAGAATCAGGAGCGCCAGCGGCGGGATCAGGATGGCGAACTTCAGCGCCAGCCGCTCCCACCTCATGTGCATGAAAATTGCGACGATGAAACCCGCTTTCGCCAGCATGAAGATGATGATCAGGGACCATCGCAGCATGCCGTGCAGATTGAAATAATCGACCAGGTAGGAAAAGGTGCTGAAAACGAACAGCAGCGCCCAGATCAACAGGTAGATTTTTAAGGGATGCTGCTGACCTTCGGCAGCAGGCCCGTGATCGGCAGTCCCAGACCCATGTTGCGGGTGGACGGTTGCGGAGGCGGCGGCGGCGTCGTTCATACTTCCCCTTACCACAAATAAAAGAACGCGAAAATGAACACCCAGACCAGATCGACGAAGTGCCAGTAAAGCCCGGTGACTTCCACGGTCGCGTAGCTGCCCTTGCGATCATAAAATCCGGTCCAGACCCTGCGGGCCACGACCGTCAGATACACCACGCCGCATGACACGTGCAGGCCGTGAAAGCCCGTGATCATGAAAAACGCCGAACCGAACTGCGCGGCGCCCATGGGATTGCCCCAGGGTCGCACGCCTTCATTGACGATGAGATTGGTCCACTCGAAGGCCTGCATGCCGACGAAACTCAGGCCCAGGGCCGCCGTGGCCATCATCAAGCCGGCGGTCTTGGCGCGGTCGCGCCGGTAGCCATAGTTCACCGCCAATGCCATGGTGCCGCTGCTCGTGATCAGCGTCATGGTCATGATGGCAATGAGCAGCAGCGGGACTTCGACACCACCGATGTGCAGGGAGAACACCTTACTGACGTTCGGCCAGTTCGCGGTGGTGGACATCCGCACATTCATATAAGCGGTGAGAAAACACGAGAAGATGAACGTGTCGCTGAGCAGGAAGATCCACATCATGGCCTTGCCCCAGTGCACTGGGAACGCCTGCTTGTCGCCGGACCAATCCGCGACCACGCCGTCCAGGCCTTCAGCCTGCGGCGGTTGTCCCGCGATCGTTGCCTCTTGTGTCATTCGAGAGATCCTTGAATTCAGGTGAACAATAACAGCGTGAACATCACCAGCCAGACTAGCAGGAGATAATGCCAATAAAGCGTGCACAGTTCGATGCTCAAGCGCACGTCGATCAGCTCCACTTCGCGCTTGCGCATGCGGATGACGGTCTTCAGCCATACGATCAGTCCGCCGAGCAAATGCAGGCCATGCACGCCGGTCAGCACATAAAAGAATGCGCCGGCGGGCCCTTGGGTCATGCCGTACCCGGAAGCGTGCAGCTGCCGCCAACCGATGAGCTGGCCCGCGATGAACAATATGGCAAAGACACCGCCCGCGATCAGGTAGCCATTGACGCGAGCGCGCTTGTTGGACTTCAAGGCGTTGCGCGCGAGCTGCATGGCGACGCTGGAGAGCACCAGCATCGCCGTGTTGAACCACAGGATCGGAGGCTTGCTCACCGAATGCCAGTCCGTGATCATTCCGTGATCGGCGCCATGCCCATGGCCCATGCGAATGAAGTACGCCGAGATGAACAAACCGAACAGCGAGGTGATGACCGCGAGAAATACCCACAGGGCGATGCGAGCGGGCGGCACGTGCACTTCGCCGAGATCGCCCCGCGCGGATCGCACATGCACGCTCGAGCCGTGCCGCTCCCACGATTTCGTGTTCAGCTTTCTGATAAGCATGAACCAGATGATGACGCCGACGGTGAGCACGCCGAATGCGACCCAGATGTTCATGCGCGCGCTGTTACCTGCCTAGAAGTGCTCAGGCTTGACTCCTAGTGCGCGTGCCCGACGGGCGTCAGCTTGTCGGGCGGGACGTTTTGCGGGATGAAATCCTCTCTGGCGCCGGGCACACTGTAATCGTAGGCCCAGCGGTAAACGACGGGGAGTCTCTCGCCCCAATTGCCGTGCCGGGGCGGCGTATCCGGCGTCTGCCATTCGAGCGTCGTCGACCGCCAGGGGTTGCCGCCTGCGGGCTTGCCCTTGAAGAACGACCAAACCAGGTTGAACAAAAACACCAATTGCACGGCGGCCACGAACATTGCGGATACGCTGATCCACTCGTTCATGGTATGAACCGATGGCGGGATGAACTGTATGGCTGAATCCAACGCGTAGTAGCGGCGCGGCACACCCAGGATACCGAGGTAGTACATCGGCAGGTAGATCATGTACGTGCCGATGAACGTAACCCAGAAATGGATCCTGCCGAGGGTGTCGTTGAGCATTCGTCCCGTCATTTTCGGGTACCAATTGTAGAGCGCGCCGAACACCACCAGGATCGGCGACACACCCATGACGAGATGGAAGTGCGCCACCACGAAATACGTCGCGGACAGCGGCACATCCACCGGCACGTTGCCGAGAAACAGGCCGGTCAAGCCGCCGTTGATGAAGGTGAAGATGAACGCGATTGCAAACAACATCGGCACGGTGAGGTGAATGTCGCCGCGCCACAGCGTCAGCACCCAGTTGTAGACCTTGAGCGCGGTGGGCACGGCGATGATGAGCGTGGTGGTGGCGAAGAAGAAGCCGAAGTATGGATTCATGCCGCTGACATACATATGGTGCGCCCACACCACGAAGCTCAAGCAGCCGATCGCCAGAATCGCCCACACCATCATGCGATAGCCGAATATATGCCGCCTTGCATGGGTGCTGAGCAGATCGGAGACGATGCCGAATGCCGGCAGTGCGACGATATAGACTTCCGGATGTCCAAAGAACCAGAACAAGTGCTGAAACAGCAGCGGGCTGCCGCCGTTGTATCCTAACGGCTGACCCATCGAAGAGACCGCCGGCATGAAAAAGCTGGTGCCCAGCAGGCAGTCCAGAGTCATCATGATGGCCGATACGAACAACGCCGGAAAGGCCAGCAGGCCGAGCACCGTCGCCATGAAAATGCCCCACACCGACAGCGGCATGCGCATCATGGTCATGCCGCGGCAACGGGCCTGCAGCACGGTGGTCACGTAATTCAGGCCGCCCATCGTGAACGCCACTATGAAGATGGCGAGCGATGCCAGCATGCAGACTATTCCCCACTTGGCGCCGGGCGAGCCGGAGAGAATGGCTTGCGGCGGATACAGGGTCCAACCAGCGCCGGTGGCCCCGCCTGGCACGAAGAAGCCGGCCACCAGAACCAGCACGGCAAGCAGGTACACCCAGTAGCTGATCATGTTCAGGTACGGGAACACCATGTCGCGCGCACCGCACATCAAGGGAATGAGGTAGTTGCCGAAGCCGCCGAGAAACAACGCCGTGAGCAGGTAGATCACCATGATCATGCCGTGCAGGGTGATGTATTGGTAATAGTTTTGCGGCGCGATCAGATGGAAGCTTTGCGGAAATCCGAGCTGCAATCGCATCAGCACCGACAGGGTGAGTGCGACCAAGCCGATGGCAATCGCCGTGATCGTGTATTGAATCGCGATGACCTTGTGGTCCTGAGACCAGATGTACTTGGTGATAAAGCTCTGCGGATCGTGCAGTGCATGTGCGTTATCCCGATCGGCAATTGCAGCGTAGGCCATCGAAAGCTCCGAATGTTCAGTGAGTAATCATGCGTGCGGAAAGATCCCGCAGTTCACATCGAATCGATATGCTTGAGTACATCATCGATTGCCTTCTCGTCCGCCAGCGTCTTCGCCATGGCGGCCATTTGCGCACCGCTGAAGTCCTGCGGATGACTGCCGCGCAAGCCCTGCCGGAAATTTTCCAGCTGGCGCTTCATGTACCAATCGTCCATGTGCGCGAGGCGCGGCGCGTTTGTCGACCAAACCCCTTCGCCGGAGCCGCCGTGACAATATGCGCAGGTTTCGTAGCGTTCCTTGCCTTTGGCGGGATTCCCCGACACCGTCGCCGGCGGCGCCGTGTCGGGCAATGAGCCGATGTAGGCGACCACGTTCTTCATAGCGGCATCGTCCAGCGTCGTCGCGAACGCGTCCATTTGCTGCGCGAATTGCTCCTTGTCGCGTACGCCCAGCTTGAAGTTTTGCAATTGCCGCGCCAGGTACCAGCCCGCCTGGCCGGCGAGCTTGGGTGCGTTCAACTGCGGATTGCCCTCGCCATGCTGGCCGTGGCAGGCGCTGCACACCGCATAGGTCGCCTGGCCTGCCGCCGCATCGCCGGGGGCAGCGGCGCGGGTTTGCGCATAAGTCGGTTGCGTGGCAAGCCAGGCTTCAAAATCCTTCTCGCTGTCGACGACCACCCGTCCGCGCATGGTGAAATGCGCCGTTCCGCACAGCTGTTCGCACAGCGCATCGAAGCTACCGGTGCGGGTAGGGGTCAGCCAGAAGTAGGTCACCATGCCGGGCACCATGTCCATCTTGACCCGAAACGGCGGCACCGCGAATTGGTGCAGCACGTCCTTGGCGCGCAATATGATCTTCACCGGTTTTCCCACCGGCAAGTGCAATTCCGGACTCGTCACCACGACATCGTCCTGGCCATTGGGATCATTCGGCTCGATGGCGAGCGGATTCTCCGGGCTCGCGAGACGTACATTCGTGGTGCCGAACACGCCGTCCTTGCCGGGAAACCGATAGCTGAAATTCCATTGCTGCCCGACGACCTCGACCACCGATGCGCCGTCCGGCACGGTGACGAACTTGGCCCACACCGCCAAGCCCGGAGCGAGCATGGCGGCGATGCCCACCGAGGTCACGATGGTGAGCCACCATTCGAGTTTCTTGTTCTCCGGTTCGTAATGCGCCTTGATGTCTTTGCGATGCCGGTAGCGCCAGATGCAATACGCCATGAAAAGATTGGTCGCGAGGAACACGATGCCCGTGACCCAGAAGGTGAGGTTGACCGTCTGGTCCATCATGGTCCAATTGGACGCAATGGGCGTGAACCACCACGGACTCAGGAAGTGAAACACGATGGTGCCGACGGTCAAAACGATCACTGCATATGCAAGTAGCATTCGCGCCCTCTGCCAGAACTTAAATCAAACCCCCGGTGTCGGGGTACCAGAAACTCTCGTCACACTACTAAACGGATTGACGTAGTGCGAATCAATCGCCACCAATTCGGCGTCCGGATGCTTTTCCCGCATCATGTTGAGCACCACCTGTTCCCGGTGCTTGCGCACGTAGACCAATATCAGATACTTGCCGGCCACCAGGTCGTCGTGGAACTTCTCGAGCTTCTTGTGCTCGCTGTCGATTCCCACCAGGCCACCTTCCCAAGCACCGAACAGCGTGGCCGCGCCGACCAAGATGGCGTAAACGAACGCCGGCACCACGTGTTCGCCGAAGGGCTTCGCGTACATGAGCAGTCCGATCCCCGCCAGTCCGATCAGAAACCCAAGCGCGGCGCCGATGAATCCGTCGCGCAGCACATCCAGGGTTTCGAAGTAGTTGCTGGAGTGAATCTGATGGCGCTTGAGGCCGGCGTGGTCGCGCGATATTACGTGTAGGTAGAAATCCTTGACCCCGACGGAATGCAGATCGGCCGACACCTGATCGGTCGATGCTATGCTGGGCGTCAGAAAATAAATGCACTTCACGGCTTCCCCCGCGTCGTATTTTACGGCGGCCTATGCCAGCGGCGTATTTTACGGCGGCCTATGAATAAATTCTCAAACACTCGTCGGGCTCAGCTGTAATTTGCTGCAGAGCCACAGTCGCTCCGAGTGTCGCATAAGCATTGGCGCGTTGGAAGATGCTGATATGCAGCAAGCGGCCATGTAGGCGCGCCAATTGAAATTCCCGGCATGCGGCCTTCGAAACCAGGCGTGTTAACATTGGACGCTGCGCTGGCAAAAAGGTTTCGGGGAGTCGAACAATGGACCTATTCACCGTTGTCATCATCGTGGCGATGCTGCTTACGGTGGGCACGGTGCTGTTGGGCGTGTTGTCGATGTCCGCGGGCGGTTCGACGGACGACCACTTCAGCACACGTCTCATGTGGGCGCGCGTTGGATTTTCAGTACTCACGCTGTTGTTGCTTTTTATTGCGGCACGCTTGCGCTGACCTCGCAAGCGGCCCTCCGTCTTTGAGAATCGCGCCTGCTCTGGTGCGCACACCTTAAACGACAATCGTCGTAAGCCTGGTCCAATATGCTATTCCGCGATGCTTAAGCGGGCGCTATACTAGCTTCTGCCTCTTTGAGGATTTTTCGTCTAATTTCAGTGAGTTAACGTGGCCAACCCCGAATCTTCAGATAGGCATTTCTTCAATGCATTCAGCTTGGTGCTGGGTTTCCTCATTGTGTTCGCAATCATCCTGTTCGCGGTTGCCCGCGTTATCGGCGTGGATACTCAGAATCGCTACGAGCAGCTCGATCCGATCCGCCTCAAAGAGATCGACCAAAACATCGTGCCGTTCGCCCACGTCGCGATTGCGGGTCACGATAATTCCGCGCTGGCGGCACTCACCCAACCTAAGAGCACGGCGGCGGCGAACGTTCCGACCACCGGCGAACAGGCGTTTACGCAAGTTTGTTCTGCCTGCCATGCCACGGGTATCAATGGCGCGCCAAAAATAGGCGATCGTGCGGCGTGGGGACCGCGAATCGCCCAGGGCAAGGAAGCGTTGTATTCGCATGCCATCAATGGCAAAGGCAACATGCCGCCTCGCGGCGGTACGACCTGGCCCGACGCGGCGATTCGCATGAGTGTCGATTACATGGTTTCGCTCAACAAGTAACGACGCTGCCGAAACTGCTGGTACCCTTGGGACATGTCCAGCGTTCCCGATAACCCGGCCAACAGCGCCCACTCTTCGCGGTGGCGGGATTACTTGGAGCTCACCAAGCCCAAGGTGACGCTGCTCATCGTATTCACGGCGATCGTCGGAATGGTACTGGCGGCGCCCGGTTGGGTGCCGTTGACGCCATTGGTTTTCGGCAGCATCGGCATCGCAATGGCGTCCGGATCCGCGGCAGCCTTCAATCACATTCTGGATCGGCGCATCGACGGGCAAATGCGCCGCACGCGCGGCAGACCCCTGCCCACCGGTCACATGCAGGAACGCCACGCGGTTGCGTTCGCAGTGCTGCTCGGGGTCATGTCGATGCTGGTTCTGTGGACGGCGGTCAATGGCCTTACCGCAGCGCTGACTTTCTGCTCGTTGATCGGTTACGCGATTGTTTACACGCTGTGGCTGAAGCGCGCGACCCCGCAGAATATCGTGATCGGCGGTGCCGCGGGCGCCGCGCCGCCGGTGCTGGGTTGGGCCGCTGTCACAGGCACGATTGATCCGCAGGCGCTGCTGCTGTTTCTGATCGTGTTCACTTGGACTCCGCCGCATTTTTGGGCGCTGGCAATTGCGCGGCGCGACGATTACGCCAAGGTGGGGATTCCGATGTTGCCGGTGACTCACGGCATCCCCTACACCCGCCACCAGATCTTGCTGTACACGATTCTTTTGATTTTGACGACATTGCTGCCGTTTCTCGCCGGCATGAGCGGCTTGATTTACCTTGCGGCAGCCCTTGTCTTGAACGGACGATTTCTCTATTTCGTGCTGGCGCTCAACAAGGGGCAGAGGGCGGATCTCCCCATGCGCACCTTCAGGTTTTCCATCAACTACCTGATGCTGCTGTTCGCGGCCCTGATAGTCGACCACTATCTGCATATCGCAGGCTGAGTTCTTCCGCGCTCGCCTTAAGTTGCGAGCAAAGCCCGCAGCAGGCCCACGAGTTCCTCCGCCTTGATGGGTTTGCTGGTAAAGCGCAGATGCGGGTCGCGCGGCAGCTGCTTGATCGCGGACGAGGTGTCTCCGCTCGTGAGGAGCGCCGGCAATGAATCGCCCAGAATCGCGCGCAGCGCGGCAACGACTTGCGTGCCGGTTTCACCGCCGCTCAAATGATAATCGCAGATCAGCAAATCGACGCCGACGCCTTGGTGGACATGCTGCAGCGCTTCTGACAGCGACGCCACCTGCGTGACGCTGTACCCCTCCAATGCCAGCAGCCTCGACATCGCGCGCCGCACCGATGCGTTGTCTTCGACCAGCAGAATGCGCGCGGCGCCGCTCTGGCGCTGGCCAACCGCGGGCGCCGCCGTGACCGCGGGCTGCGCCGCCGCGACATGGCCATTGCTTGCGGGCAGCAGCAGCGAGAAGGTCGAGCCCTGGCCCACCCGCGAGCTCACTTCGAGCGTGCCGAATAGCAGCTTGACCAAGCGCTTCACGATGCTGAGGCCGAGACCATAGCCTTCGCGTGTGCTGTTGGCCGCGACGCCGACTTGATAAAACGCGTCGTAGATGTGCGGCAGGTGTTCGGCGGCGATGCCGACACCGCTATCCATCACGGTGATGCGAATGAATCCCGACTCGTGCAGACAGCGCACGCGCACCCAGCCTTCATGCGTGTACTTGATGGCATTCGACAGCAGATTTCTCAGGATCTGTTCCACCAGCGCGGGATCGCTGTACAAGTCGCCGTCGCACATTTCGAATTCGAGGCGCAGACCCTTATCCGCCGCCAGGCGCACAAACTCCATGCGCAGCTCATGGAAAATGGCCTGCAGGTTGAAATGGCATGGTTCGGGTTTGATCACTCCGGATTCCAGCTTGCTGACGTCGAGCAAGGCATTTAGCAGTCTCGACATCGAGTCGATTGCTTGGTCTTGCTGTGCAAGGATTTCCGCAGCGTCGCGATCGGTTACCAGCCGCCGCAAGCTGGCGTTCAGCAATTCGATGGTCTGCAGCGGCTGGCGCAGATCGTGGCTGGCGGCAGCGAGAAATCGCGAACTCCGTTCCTTGGCCAGCAAGGCAGAATCGCGGGCTCTTTCCAGCGCTGCGGCGGCGCGCACGGCATCCTCCGCCTGCTTGCGTTCGGTGATGTCGCGGGCGCTCACCACCGCCCCGACGATCTTGCCGGCATCGTCGCGGATGGGAGCGTAGCTGTAGCTGGCGACCCAGGTTTCGCCCGTGTCCTTGCGCCGCAGGGTCCGCTCGACGTTTGTGCCTATTTCACCGCGCATAGCCAGCGGCGTTGACCACATGTCGGCGGGCACCAGCGAGCCGTCGGGCGCGAAAGACTCCAAGAATTCCGGAGACCCCGCAAACGCCCTTGCGCATTCAAATTTGTTCTTGAATCGGTGGAAGGTTGCGAATGCGTCGTTGAACTCGACGTAGCGTCCCTCGGTGTCGCAGATGTAGACCGCGTCGGTCATGCTGGCGAGAGCCGCGTCGAACTTCAGGCGGCTGGCGCGCAACGCCTGCTCGGCGCGAACGCGCTCCGTGATATCGCGCGCCACGGATACCGAGCCGACGATGTTGCCGTTGTCATCGCGCACCGGCGAAGCGCTTGCTCGGCGATGCCGGAACTCGCCAGCGCGCGGCGACAGGACGATTTGATCCTCGTTGCGCACGAATTCGCCGGCCAGTGCCCGCATGATCGGAGCTTCCGCGAGCGGCCGCGGACTGCCGTCCGCGCGCAAGATCACCAAACTCCCCACGACTTCTTCAACCGTGAGTCCCTCCACGGAAGCGAGTTGGAATTCGCGCAGCGCCGCAGGATTGGCCAATTTGTAGCGCTTCTGCGCATCGGTGAACCAGACTTCGTCGGTAATGCTGTTGAGCACCAGGGACAGCCATTCCTTTTCGGTTCGCGCCGCCTCCAGCAATTGCTGGTTGGCCTCTTGCGCACGCCTGCGCTCGGTCACGTCTTGGAAGGAGACGAAAAGCCCCTCCTCTGACGGATAGCAATGGCACTCGAACCAGCGGTCCGGCACCGGGCAATACTCTTCGAAGTGAACCGCTTCACCGGTCTTAACGGCCTGGTGAAAACACTCGTGATATTTTGGTCCCGTGGCGCCGGGGAACAGTTCCCAGACACAGGCGCCCAGAAGTTTCTCCGGCCGCATGCCGAGCATGCGTGCGCCTTGCTCGTTGCAGTAGATGTAGCGCCAGTTCCGATCCAGCACCACAATGCCATCCGTAATGCTGCGCAGCACCGTCACCAGACGGTGCTCGGCGCGGCGCTCAGCCGCGTCGATTTGCTTGACCGCGATCAGGTCTTGAATCTGGGTATTCAATTGATTTATAGCCGTTTGCTGCACGAGTGCAACGGTCCGTTTGAGCCAAATTGTTAACATGTGCCAGCGATTTAGGCAAGGCTTAACCTCCAAGCGCCGCAGCATTATGTTTCGCGGCACGAGTATCATTCGCGCAGGATGGAAGCACTGCACTATCAAACCGTGTCAGCCAATGGCATGAATTTCAATGTCGCGATGGCCGGATCCGGAGACCATCTGGCGTTGTGTTTGCACGGATTTCCAGAATCCTCCTTTTCGTGGCGTTTTCAGATCCCGCTGTTGGCGCGCCTTGGGTTTCGGGTGTGGGCGCCGGATTTGCGCGGCTATGGGCGGAGTTCCAGACCCATCGGCGTACAGGCGTACTCGCTGGAGAACCTCGAGGCGGATGTCGCCGCCCTCATCGAAGCGTCGGGTGCGAAACAAGTGCTGCTCGTGGGCCACGATTGGGGCGCGCTCATCGCGTGGCAGTACGCCATGTTTGGACGGCTGCCGATCTCCAGGCTCATCATCATGAATGTTCCGCATCCCAAGCTTGCGGAGAAAGGCCTCCGGACTCGCCGGCAATTGGCGAAGTCCTGGTACATTTTTTTCTTCCAGCTGCCATGGATTCCGGAATGGCTGCTTTCCCGCAATCATTGTGCGGCGATTGCGCAAGCTTTTCGCGGCATGGCGATCGACAAGACGAGATTTCCCGACGAAGTCTTGCGCGTCTATCAAGATGCGGCCGCCGAGCCCGGTGCTCTCACCGCAATGGTGAATTACTACCGCGCGCTGCTGCGAAACCTGCGCCGCACCCAGCATCGCGGCACGCCGCGAATCGAAACGCCGACGCTCATGATCTGGGGCGAGGAGGATACCGCCCTCGGTAAGGAGCTGAGCTTCGGCACGGAAGAATATGTGCGTGACCTGACGCTGCGCTACCTGCCCAAGGTATCGCATTGGGTGCAGCAGGAGGCGCCGGAGACGGTGAATGAGATGATCGAGGCGTGGCTTCTCGGCAAAAGCGTGCCGTTTGCGCAAGGTACCCCAGCGCCCGGCCCGCAACCGCCCGGCGCCGCCTAAACCAGGCGCAGCAGGTTTTGCGCCCCTATGGGCAGGCTGCGAATCCTCTTGCCGGTAGCCGCAAATATCGCATTGCAGATCGCGGGGGCCACCAATGCAACGGCAGGCTCCCCGATGCCGCCGGGGGGTTCGCTGCTGTCCACGAGATGCACGTCGATCTCGGGCATCTCGTTGCCGCGAACCAGCCGGTAGTTGTTGAAATTGGTCTGCTGAACTCTGCCGGCGGCAATCGTCACTTCGCCCCACAAGGCCGCCGCTAGGCCGAAGACGATTCCGCTCTCGATTTGCGATTCCACGATTCGCGGATTGATCATTTGACCGCAGTCCACGACGCAAACGATCCTGTGCACCTTGAGCGCTCCCTGCTCGAGCGAAATTTCGGCGACCTGAGCCAGGTGAGTGGTGTAGCCCTCCATCAACGCAATGCCCTGGTAGCGGCCGGCAGGCGCCCTGCCGAAGGCCGCGCGCTCTGCGGCCAGTTGCAGCACTCGCATATGCCGCGGCTTCTTGTGCAGCAGCTCCATGCGGAAGTCGTACGGGTTTTTCGCGGCAGCCGCCGCCATTTCATCCATGAAACTCTCGATCACGAAACAATTCGGCGCATGACTCACGGAACGCATGTAGCCCACATCAATGCCGATCTCCTGGCGCGAATAAGTCACCGCCACATTCGGCACATCGTAAGGGTAGTTGATGGCGTACTCGATCACGGAATCATCGACGCCTTTGACCGGCGGAAACATTCTGGCTGTGATGGAGGGGCTGATGATGTGCAGGTTAAAAGCGCTCAATCTTCCAGCCGCGTCGAATCCGCCGCTCACCTGTTCCAATGCGGGCGGGCGATAGGTGTCATGGGTCATGTCATCTTCGCGGGTCCAGATCAACTTCACCGGCGCGCCGACCGCCTTCGATGCCTCGACAGCCGCCGGAATGAAATCAATGTCCAGCCGTCGGCCGAAACCGCCGCCCAAGAGCGTGGTATGGACGCGCACCTGCTCAGGCGAGAAGCCCGCCGCCGCGGCAGCCGTGATCTGCGCCACTTGCTGAACCTGCGTGCCGACGTACAAGTCGCAGCCGCTTGCCTTGACGTCCGCCGTGCAGTTCATCGGCTCCATGGTGGCGTGTGCCAACAGCGGCAATTCGTAAGTGGAATTGAAGCGCCGCTGCGCAGACTTGAGTGCCTGCGCCACATCGCCCTCGGCGCGCGCCGTGAGGCCGGCTCCCGCCGCCGCGGTTTTCTTCAGCATCGCGCTGATGGCCTGGTTATCGAGGAGCGCATTGCCGCCGGGATCCCAGGTTACTTCCAAGGCCTTGCGGGCCTGCAAGGCCTGCCAGAAATGATCCGCAACCACGACCACGCCGCTGTCCGTGCGGACCACCCCGCGAACGCCCGGCATCTTCTCGGCGGCGCCCGAATCGAGCGTCCTGAGCTTGCCGCCAAGTACCGGGCTTTGCGCGATCGCGGCATACAGCATCCCGGGCAATTTGACGTCCAAGCCGAACTCGGCGCTGCCGTCGACCTTGCCGGGCGAGTCGATGCGCGCCGTCGACTTGCCGATGATTCGAAACTCGGACTTAGGTTTGAGCTTGACGTCCTTAGGTGTGGGTTCCCGGGCGGCCGCGGCAGCAAGCTGGCCGTAGGTCAGCACCTTGCCGCGCGCGGCGATGGTGCCGTTGATTGCGCGGCACTCGGCGATATCGACCTGCCAATGCTTGGCCGCCGCCATGGTGAGCATCATGCGCGCTTGCGCGCCGGCAATGCGCAGCTTGTCCCAGGCGTCCTGCACGCTGTTGCTGGTCCCGGTTATCTGTCCGCCGTTTCCGGGATTGACGTACGCGTCGCCCACCGGGGCCGCCACCACTTGAATCGCATCGAGACCCACATGCAATTCCTCGGCAATGAGCATCGGCAGCGCGGTATACACACCCTGACCCATCTCCGAGCGGTCGACGATAACGGTGATGGAATTATCCGCCGCGATCTGCAGCCAGGCATTCATTTGCGGTCCCAGGGCGGCGGGCTTCGCGCCGCCGGCAGCGGCGCTCGCGTGTTTGCCTAAGCCCGGCAGCGTCAGGCCCAGCAGCAAACCGCCGCCGACGGCAACGCCGGCGGTGACGAAATCCCGGCGGCCGCGATTGGGAATGTAGGTCATTTCGCCGACGCCGCGAGCAACTCCGCGGCCAAATGAATTGCTTTGCGAATTCGCGGATATGTTCCGCAGCGGCAGAGGTTGCCGGACATCGCCGCATCGATCTGCCCGTCCGTGGGGTGCGGATTGGTTTTGAGAAGCGCCGCCGCGGACATGATTTGCCCGGACTGACAGTAACCGCATTGCGGTACATCGATCTTGAGCCACGCCTTTTGTACCGGATGACTGCGGTCTTTCGAGAGCCCCTCGATGGTGGTGATCGACCTAGCCTGAACGGCGCGCAGCGGCAACACGCAGGAGCGCGCCGCGACTCCGTCGACGTGCACGGTGCACGCGCCGCACAAAGCCATACCGCAGCCATACTTGGTGCCGGTCATCGAGAGGTGGTCGCGCAGCACCCATAGCAAAGGCGTATCGGCGGCCGCGTCGACGCTAAGCACTTGATTGTTGACGGTAATTGATGTCACTGCAAAGCCCCATGAGCTGTTGATCGTGCTGGCAGGCGATGGTACGCGTTACGTGATTTCGAGGAAACGTTTCGCGCCGCGATTCGCGGCCGGCCGGTGGTACGATGACCGCATGCTCAGCCGTTCCGGATTCTATCCGCGCGTTTTCGCGCTCGTCGTGGCGGCAGTCTTGGGCTATGCGCTATTCCTGATATTCGCGCCCATTGCACTGTCCACGGCCTGGGCGGCCTTTCTCGCATTCATTTTGTATCCGCTCAATCTAAGAATGCGGCGGCACCTGAAGGGCAAATCCCTTGCGGCAGGCGTGTTGACGCTGTTGGCTCCGATCATCATCCTGTTGCCCTTGAGCGCGGTATCGGTGGAATTCGTGGCGCAAATTTCAGTGTTGCTGCGCCGGGTTCAGCAGTATGCAGCGGAGCTCGATATCAAGAGTTTTTCCGATCTGCAGCAATTTCCGTTGATTGCCCGCGCCAACGCCTGGCTGCTGGCGCACGCCGGAATCTCGGCCGAGCAGGTGCAGACCTGGCTGGTATCCGGCACGCGCGAGGTGATGCAGCGCGCCGCCAGCGTGAGCGGCTCGTTTTTTCTCGGCGCCCTGGGCTCGCTGCTCTCTTTTGTGGTCATGTTGTCGCTGCTGTTTTTCTTCCTGCGCGATGGGGAAGTGCTCGCGGCGCGTGCGCGCGGCTTGATCCCTCTCGCCGAAGAGCGCAAGGAGCGGCTGTTCAGCCGCCTGAGCGGCGTGACACGCGCCATCGTTTTCGGCACAGCCGTTACTGCCATCATGCAAGGCGTGTTGATCGCCATCGGTTTTGCGATAGTCGGCCTACCGTCGCCGATCGTGTTCGGCGTTCTGGCGGCGCTGTGCTCGCTGCTGCCGGTGGGCGGCTCGGCATTCGTGTGGATACCCGCGGTGCTGTGGCTGTTTTTTTCCAAGCACTGGGGTTCCGGCACCTTCATGCTGGTGTGGGGACTCATCTTGGGCGGCCTCGATAACGTATTGCGGCCGATGCTCATTTCCGGTCGGGCAAGAATCTCTGCCTTTGTCGTGTTCCTCGGGGTTCTCGGCGGCATTCCGGCGTTCGGCGCCATCGGCGTCATTGCCGGCCCGGTAGTGCTTTCATTGGTGCTCGCATTGATCGAATTTGCCGAGGAAAGCGCCCCGACCTTGCCGAAAAGCTAGCCGGTAGCTAACCGCTAAGCTGCAGTACAATCCGCGCCCTGATGGACGTATCTCATCTTCTCGACGGGCTGAATGACGCTCAACGGCAGGCGGTTGCCTCGCCGCTGGGAGCCGCGCTGGTACTGGCCGGCGCCGGCAGCGGCAAAACCCGGGTATTGGTGCATCGGGTCGCATGGCTGATCCAGGTAGAGGGCGCTTCGCCGAACAGCATCCTCGCTGTGACCTTCACCAACAAAGCGGCGGCGGAAATGCGCAGCCGCATCGAAACCTTGTTGGGGTTGCCGAGCGGCGCCATGTGGTTGGGGACTTTTCATGGCCTGGCGCACCGGCTGCTGCGCATCCATTGGCGCGAAGCAGGTTTGCCGCAAAGCTTTCAGATCCTGGATTCCGAGGATCAGGCGCGCGTCCTGCGCAAGGTATTGAAGGCGCTCGATTTGGACGAGACGCGCTGGATTCCGCGCGAGATTCTCTGGTTCATCAACGCGCAAAAGGACGAGGGTCACCGCGCCAAACACATCAAGGACGATGGTGATCCAACCCGGCGCCAGTTGATCAAGATCTACCAGGCGTACGAAGAAGCTTGCCAGCGCGCGGGCGTCGTGGACTTCGCGGAGCTGTTGCTGCGCGCCTACGAGCTGTGGCGCGACAATCCCGCGCTGCTGCAGCACTATCGCACGCGCTTCCGCCACGTATTGGTGGACGAGTTTCAGGATACCAATGCGATTCAGTATAAGTGGCTGATTCTGTTGGCCGGCCCTGAGGGCATGCCGTTTGCTGTCGGTGATGACGATCAGTGTCTCGCGGCCGGAACTCAGGTGACGATGGGCGACGGCGCGAAGTGTGCCATCGAATCGATCGTCGCCGGCGATTCCGTATTGTCGAACTACGGCAGCGGTGATCTGCGCCCGGCCCGCGTAACCGAGTGCTTCGTGAAGCGACGCCAGGGACAACTCGTGTGCGTGCATTTGCGCTCCGGGGCGGTTGTCAAAAGCACGCCCGAGCACGTGCACTTCGCCGGTTACGTACTCGGCGAGACACCCCAGACCCACTTCTTGTACCTCATGCACAAGGAGGGCGTGGGCTACCGGCTCGGCACCTCGCAGGTATACACCTCAGGGCAGGCAAGGCCCATGGTGGGCTTCAAGCAGCGCGCCCTCCAGGAGCATGCCGATGCGCTGTGGATCGTCCGCACCCACACCGGCGAGAACGAAGCGCGCATCGACGAGGTGCTGACGTCGCTGCGCTTCGGCTTGCCGACCTGCCCGTTCGTTCCACGCAAAGGCAAAGCTCGCAACGGTTTCGTACACGATGCCGCCCATCTTAAGCGGATATTCAACTCGCTCGACACGTTAGTATCCGCCGAACGGCTGCTGGAAGAAGTGGGTCTGGACATTGACCGGCCGCACCACCAGCCACAGGGCCGCAATTCCAACCGTCGCAACATCGTCATCACGCTTTGCGGCGATAAGCGCGGCGGCACACCGATGCATCGCATTTCCGTGGTGGGCGTTTCGCCCAAGGATCGCGCCCTGCTTGAAGCCATGGGTCTTAAGGTCCGTGCCGCCAAAAAGCATGGCCCTAGTTGGCGCTTCGAGACCATGCGCGCCGACTTCGGCGAATTGATGTCGATTGCACGCGCCATCCGCGAGCGGCTCGACGGCCGCTACGTCCTTCAGGGGCACATGCTTGAGAAATCATTGCCCTTCACTGCGGCGGCCAGCATCCGCAGCGGCATGGTCATGGTGGTTGATTCCGGCCTGTTCGAAGTGGTGGAACGCATCGAGTACGAGACCTACGATGCCGAGGTCTACGACATCAACGTCGAGCGCACCCATAACTTCATCGCGGGCGGCGTCGTCACGCACAATTCGATTTATCGCTGGCGAGGCGCCCGCGTCGAAAACTTGAATCAGTTCCGGCGCGATTTTCCAAAGGCGGTGCTTTACAAGCTGGAGCAGAACTACCGCTCCACCGGCACGATACTGAAAGCCGCCAATGCGCTGATTTCCCATAATGCAGGCCGTCTCGGCAAGACGCTGTGGACCAGCGGTGAAGACGGCGAGCGCGTCAAGCTGTATGCCGCATTCAACGAACGCGATGAAGCGGATTTCGTCGTCAACCGGATCCGCGAGTGGGTCGCGCGCGGCGGCGCGCGGCGCGAGGTTGCGGTGCTGTACCGTTCCAACGCGCAGTCGCGGGTATTCGAAGAGGCCTTCCTGAATGCGCGCATGCCCTACCGGGTGTATGGCGGACTGCGCTTCTTCGAGCGCGCGGAAATCAAGGATGCGCTGGGCTACCTGCGCCTCATTGCCAGCCGCGCGGACGACTCCTCCTTTGAACGCGTGGTGAATTTGCCGGTGCGCGGCATCGGCGCCAAAACCATGGACCTGGTGCGCGATGCGGCGCGCTTGAATTCCACATCTTTGTGGAACGCCGCAGCCGCCTGCGTGCAAGCAGCGCAAAAATCGGCGCCGGCACTGCAAGCCTTCATGGCGCTGATCGATAAACTGGGGCGCGAAGTGCAGGGCCTCGAGCTGCATGAGCAGGTGGATCACGTCATTCAATCGAGCGGCCTGATCGAGCACTTCAAGAAGGAGAAGGGTGAACGCGGCGAGGGGCGCATCGAAAACCTGCTGGAGCTGGTCAGCGCGGCGCGCGGCTTTTCCCCGGAATCGGAGGCTGAGTCCGAGCTGTCGCCGCTCGAATCCTTTCTCGCGCATGCGGTGCTCGAATCCGGCGAGGGTCAAGCGGATCCCTATGACGATTGCGTGCAGATGATGACCTTGCACTCGGCGAAAGGCCTGGAGTTTCCCGTGGTGTTCCTGGCCGGGATGGAAGACGGCTTGTTTCCGCATCAGCGTTCGGTGGCCGATCTCGCCGGTTTGGAGGAAGAGCGCCGCCTTTGCTATGTCGGCGCGACCCGCGCAATGCGCCAGCTTTACATCACGTATGCGGAACAGCGCCGTCTCTATGGCATCGACACCTATGGCCAGCCGTCGCGCTTCATCAGCGAGCTGCCGCCCGAGCTGATCGAGGAAATCCGGCCGCGCTTGCAGGTATCGCGACCGCTGTTCGTCAAACGCAGCTCAACTCTCGATGAGACGCCCTCTTCCATGCGAATGGGCAGCCGGGTAAGGCACACGAAATTCGGCGATGGCGTGGTTTTGAATTTCGAAGGCAATGGGCCGCACGCCCGCATTCAAGTCAATTTCGAGGGACAGGGCACCAAATGGTTGATGCTCTCCTATGCCAATCTCGAGGTCGTGTAGAGTTCGCTCGTGAAAATCATCATTTTGGGTGCCGGACAAGTGGGCCGAACCGCGGCTTATCATCTTTCGCGCGAAGAGGCGAACGATGTGACCGTCGTCGAGCAGAACGAGGAGATCTTGCGGGATTTGCAGGATCGCCTCGACATTCGCACGGTGAACGGCAATGCGTCCAGCCCGCGCATTCTGGAGGCCGCAGGAATCGCCGACACCGATATTCTGGTCGCGCTCACGAACAGCGACGAAGTCAACATGCTGGCGTGCCAGGTGGCGTGGACCCTGTATCGAACACCGAAGAAAATCGCTCGCGTACGCTCCGCCGACTACACCGAGCGGGAAACCCTGTTCGGCGAAAATGCGGTTGCGGTAGATGTGTGGATCAGTCCCGAACAGCTGGTCACCGAGTACGTGGCGCGTCTGATCCGCTATCCCGGCGCGCTGCAGGTGCTGGATTTTGCCGACGGCCGAGTGCGCTTGGTGGGTATACGCGCGCTGCAAGGCGGCCCGCTGGTGGGGCAGGAATTGAGTGCGCTGCGCAAACATATCCCGACCGCCGACGCCAGGGTCGCGGCCATATACCGCGCGGGCAAGAGCGTGAAGCCCGAGGGCACCACGGTCATCGAGGACGGCGATGAAGTGTTTTTTCTGGCCGCGCGCGAGAATATCCGCGTGGTCATGAAGGAAATGCGCCGCGAGGAAGCGCCGGCGCGCCGCGTGGTCATCGCCGGCGGCGGCAACATCGGACTCAGGCTCGCCAACGCATTGGAAGGCCAGAATCAGGTCAAACTCATCGAGCGCGACGCTAAGCGCGCGCGGCGCGTATCCGAGCTGCTGAAAAGCACCACCGTGCTGCACGGCGATGCGGCCGATGAGGAATTGCTGCTCGAGGAAAACATCGACAGCGCGGATGTGTTTGCCGCGCTGACGAACTCCGAGGAAGCGAATATTCTGTCGGCGATGCTCGCCAAGCGCCTGGGTGCGCACAAGGTCATGGCGTTGATCAACAAGCCGTCGTACGCCGAACTCATCGAAAGCGGTTCCATCGATGTCGCGATCTCGCCGCAAACCGTCACCATAGGTTCATTGCTCGC
>Ga0209139_10000117_pt1 | contig 23374 bp, 27 predicted proteins | sample BogFormECP14_OM3_FD_188246 | JGI IMG/M metagenome (GOLD analysis project Ga0209139, IMG submission 188246) | Bog forest soil microbial communities from Calvert Island, British Columbia, Canada - ECP14_OM3 (SPAdes) (version 2) | ecosystem: Environmental > Aquatic > Freshwater > Wetlands > Bog ...
CGCGGTGGCGCGAGATCCAAGCACTTGCGTCTTTCCCGGGCACATCAGCGCCGAAGGCGGTCGTCGTCGCTGTGAATTCCATCGTCGACAGCTCGGTTAGCGCAGCGGCCTGGTCGTCGATGGACACCACGGAGTCGACAACGGCGTGGAGCTGCTGGGTTGTCACCGAGCGCTCTGTCGGCCATGTCCTAATCAAGTACAAGAAGGCTGCATATGACGAACGTGAGGAGCGCCAGAAGGAGCTCACCCCGTCAAGCTGGTCCGTATGGGTCCGGCCGCTTGCTGACATCGTCGGGCTTCGATACGGGGCCTTCTACGCGGCCGAAGGCAAACCGACTGTGTTTGATCCGGCCGAACACATCAAGGTCATCTTCAGTAATGGCGCAGTTAACATTCCAGCCGGTCCCATTCCGATCGACCAACGCGCGGAAGTAGGCCGCATCATTACCGCACTCCGCGAGGGCGTGAAATTCTGAGGCTGATCTACACCGTCATCGGGGCCATGTGGCTGGTCATGTTCGCCGCGCGGGCTTCGGCGCGCTGCGGGGGCGCGACGCCCCATCTACCGACTTGGCATGTATGGGGTCGTCCTTCGCCCTGGCAAAGATACCGCTGATACCGTTCTAAAGCCTGGGCGGGTTCTTCCCGTGAAAGGCGCACTTTGTCTCCTGTCGGAGTGAATAGTGTTGCGCTGTGAACGAGGACGTTTTCCCAGATGTGCGGTGGGGTCATGAGCCAGGCATCCAGCTTCACGCCGGCCAAGGCCAGGGTTCAGCAGGTGGGCGGATGACCGCGCAATCCTATATTTCTCTAAATGGATTATTGATCCGCGTTATCTGCACGATGACTCAGGTGAGTCGATTACCATGCACCCCGCAAATTAATCCGAAATGTATTTTCGGTACATGACGACCGGACGCCCAACCAACTGGGGAATCAAATACCTGTGGGCGACAAGGGGAAGGGCCGGAAATCCAAGGGGACATGATTTTACCTGAGATCATCAACCCTGACGGAAGGCCCGGCCCTTCCGAGTGTCGAGTCTACACCACCCAGGGCGGCCTCCTCCGCACCAACTACCCCTACCCTGGCCCCGTTTAGGGCCGTACAGAGCCAATGAAGGGGCAAAAATGAGCGACCCGATAGCACGCGCCCATATTCTGGGAACAACGGTGTGGGATTTCCGGCTGATACCCATCCCGATAAAGCTGAGGTATACAGCGAATCGCTGCGCGTCGCCGCAAATAGCCTTTTGTTCGATGAAGACGCTTCGAGGCGTCTACGATCTGCTGCGTGGCAATGGACCACTCACCGTCAGTGGAAGCGATACTTCGCCCGCCGCGCCCTTCATGGCAATATTCCAGCGACCATTCACATTCAAGGTCAGTTGGAACTGGAAGCATGCAAAGCCCACTTCCCCGTTCATTAGACTCATAGGCAGCTCGCGGTGCATATGCAGCGGTTCTCCACCCTCGGGCGGCGAGACCTCGATGACAACCAGGCGATCTGCACCGCCGGTGTCTCCTTGTGTCAACACCACGATGTCAAACTTCGCTACTCGGTCGCGGTCGACTTTGTACTTGGATACGACACCCCCTTGTACCTCCAGCTTGTTAGCGACCGCTGCGGTCTTCTCGGCCAGGAACGCCCCGCTTATTCTCATGCTCCCCAGTATGCGGGAACACTGGTGCGCGGTAGTGGGATTGGACCAGCTCATTGGGACGCGGCGCTACGTCCATCCACGAGATCGCACCACTAGCGGCGGGTTTGCGTCACGCGGCACGTGTCGCGCCCGGTGCCACGCCTTTTCGAGAAATTGGATGAATCTTTGCTATTCGCCCAAAACTGGTCGATGGGCCGGAGAATAATCCAACGCGGGAGGTCAGAGCCATTTCTGGCTCCGACGCTGTTCTTGGGGGCTGGCGGAGGTGCCCAGTCAAACCAGCAGAAGTTGCCCGCCGCAATAAATCTCGCCGGCGTCGCCGGTGCCATGTAGGCCATGCCCTACCAAAGGACAACTGTCCCAACAGAATGCGAGCAATGCCATGAAACTGACAGCGATTCAGGCGGTGTCGATGGTGTCGGCCGCCACGGTGATTGCATTTCCGGCGACCGCGTATGCGGGTGGGCCACCAAACCCCGCGCCATCTCCGTCGCCCTCGCCCACTCCCTCGGGGTTTTACAACTTCCAGAATGCGGCAGGAAACGTCTCATGCAACCTGGGCAGTAGCGGCGCCGCCTGCGAGATCGGCAACCGCTCCTACACGATCCCCACGCCGCCACCACCGTGCGCCCAGCACTCCGCGTGGGGTGATCGGTTCGGGCTCGCCAGCAGCGGCGTCACGATGGACTGTCATAACGACACGCTGCACCTGCAGGGCGAGCAGGTCCTCGGCGACGGGCAGACGTTGTCTTCCGGCACCTTCAGCTGCACCGCCGAGCCATCGGCGATGAGGTGCACCGACTCGGGCAGCGGCCACTTCTTCTACATGTCGCCTGGTTCCTACCAGATCGGGTGACGGAACCGCTCGGGTCGCACTAGGCGAAAATTCGGCTGCGACGGCAACGCCGCTGTCGTAGCTTGGCCGAATGTCGGCCAACCGCATCCTTGTCTCGTCTGAATCCGATTTCGAATCGACCGTCGGCTATTCCCGGGCGGTCCGGATCGGCCCTCACATCGCCGTAGCCGGGACGACCGGCCGGGTACCGGCCACTGACATCGGCGACATCGGCGCCCAGACCCGAGAAGCCTTGCGCCGCATCGAGGTCGCTCTCCATCAGGCGGGAGCGGTGCTCAGCGACGTGGTACGCACGCGCATCTACGTGACCGACATTTCCCGATGGCGTGAGATCGCGGCAGTCCATTCCGAGGTTTTCGGTGGCATCCGCCCCGCGGCCACCATGGTCGAGGTAGCCGCACTCATCGCGCCCGAGCTGTTAGTGGAGATCGAAGCCGACGCCTACTCGGAGGCCAAGCCACCGACGGGCGGGAACGAGCCGTCAGCGCCCGGCCGATAGCTGGTGACGTTGATCACAGCAGAGACCGGCAGCGCCCCATACAAATGCGGGAACAGCATCGACTCCGGATCCGTTGCAACTCCTGATTCCCAATGAATGGGTGCGTCCAAACGGGCCGGATCAATGTGCAGCAAGAGCAGGTCGTCACGACCGCGGTACAGGCGGTTGGCGGGCAGGTGTACCTGCTCCGGCGTGGACAGGTGGATGAACCCGGCGCTGCTCAGCGACTCGGGCCGCAGCGGGCCCTCGGTCTTGGCGGACGACCACTCGTCGGAGGAAATCAGGTGCAGCAGCACCGCCGGAAGGTGGCTCATACCGCCATCCTGCCCGGAGCGCCAAACGTACAGGCGTGAGAAACGACACAGCGGGTAAACGCGCGGTGAAGACGGCCAAACGCGTTGTTGTCTGAGACAGTGGATTACGGCCAGAAGGAGTAGCCATGAACGCGACTTTGACCACTCCCCAGTTAACCAGGGCTGATCGGTGCGATCGGTGTGGCGCTGCCGCCCGTGTGCGCGCCAAGCTGCCTTCTGGCGCGGAACTCCTCTTCTGCCAGCACCACGCCAACGAGCACGAGGCGAAGCTGATCGAGCAGTCGGCCATCTTGGAAGCCAGCGCGGTCCCGCTGGATTCTTAACAGACGACTCGCCACCTGCAATCCTCGCGGCGGCGCGACTGTTCAGGAATCCTGAACGGGTCATGAGCGACCAAGTAGTCAAGCCGTCGCGCCATCACATCTGGCGCATCACGCGGCGGGCACTGTCAAAGAGTTGGGACGACTCGATCTTCTCGGAGTCGGCGCAGGCGGCGTTCTGGTCGGCGCTGTCGTTGCCGCCACTGTTATTGGGGATGCTGGGCAGCCTCGCCTACGTGGCGCCACTCTTCGGCCCGGACACCATGGCGGTGATCGAACAGCGCCTGGTGTCGATGTCGAACAAGGTTTTCTCCCCGAGCGTGGTCCACGAGATCATCGAGCCGACCATCGCCGACATCGATCGGGGCGCCCGCGGCGAAGTGGTGTCCCTGGGCTTCGTGATTTCGCTGTGGGCGGGATCGTCGGCAATTTCCGCGTTCGTCGATTCGGTGGTCGAAGCCCACGACCAGACTCCGCTGCGCCATCCGGTGCGCCAGCGGTTGTTCGCGCTGCTGTTGTACGTGGTGATGCTGCTGTTCTTGATTGTCACCGCTCCGCTGATGGTGCGCGGACCGCGCAAGCTCGCCGAATTCATCCCCGACGGTCTGCAGGACGTGCTGGCCTACGGCTACTACCCGGCATTGCTCACCGGCCTGATCGTCACCGTGGTGATCCTGTATCGCGTGGCGTTGCCCGAACCGCTGCCGTCGCATCGGCTGATCTTCGGTGCGGCACTGGCCAGCGTGGCCTTCGTGATCGCGACACTGGGACTGCGCATCTACCTGAGGTACATCACCGGCACCGGCTACACCTACGGAGCGCTGGCCACGCCGATCGCGTTTCTCTTGTTCGCTTTTTTTGCGGGCTTTGCCGTCATGCTGGGCGCGGAGTTCAACGCCGCCATCCAGGAAGAGTGGCCGGCCCCACGAACCCATGCCCACCGACTGCGGCACTGGTTGGTGTCACGCGCCAAGGCCAACGGCGCCAACGACGCCGACGGCTTGGCGGACGAACCGCCTGATGTCAGCGCCGATCGGGTCAGCTCTTGAGCTTCTCGTAGATCCGCTTGCAGTCCGGACAGACCGGTGAGCCCGGCTTGGCCGCCTTCGTCACCGGGAACACCTCGCCGCACAACGCCACGACGTGCGAGCCCATCACGGCGCTCTCGGCGATCTTGTCCTTCTTGACGTAGTGGAAGTATTTGGGAGTGTCGCTGTCGGTCCCGTCGTCGACGCGTTCGTCGGTGTCGGTCCGCTCGATCGTCCGGGTGTCCATGCTCGTATTGTGCCGGAATCGGCTTCGACGGGGCTGCCGAACTGTGGAACAGTGGAGAAATGAAGCGCGGCACTGAGCTGGGTTTCGATGACGACGGCAGGCCGGTACTCATCACGGCCGCCGCGCCTTCATACGAGGTGCAGCACCGTCAGCGAGTCCGGAAATACCTGACGCTGATGGCCTTCCGGATTCCGGCGCTGATACTGGCCGCCGTCGCATATGGCATGTGGCACAACGGTTTGATCTCACTTCTGATCCTCGCCGCGTCCATCCCGTTGCCGTGGATGGCGGTGCTGATCGCCAACGACCGGCCGCCGCTCCGCCCTGATGAACCGCGGCGATTCGACGGCGTCACCCGGCGCACCCCGCTGTTCCCCACGGCTGAACGGCCGGCACTTGAGGAGCACACTCGCCCAGCGCCGCAACCGGAATCGCCGCACACCGAAGTTGACGGTTCCGAATAACCCGCTGCTGCACCGGGTTCTCAGCACATTCTCAGAACGTGGGGACATTCGCGCACGTCAACCGGTGTGAAGTGGCCGCCCCGTGGGAACTACTACGCCACGTTGGTCGTTGTAGCTCATGAAAGCTCACGCCTATCAGGAGGCAGCCATGGCGAATGCCACCACAAGCCGGTTCGACGGCGATCTCGATGCTCAGAGCCCCGCCGCGGACCTGGTGCGCGTGTATCTGAACGGTATCGGCAAAACGGCATTGCTCAATGCAGCCGATGAAGTCGAGCTTGCCAAGCGCATCGAGGCCGGCCTGTACGCGGCGCATCTGCTTGAGACCCGCAAGCGCCTCGGCGAGAACCGCAAACGCCATCTTGCGATCGTGGTCCGCGACGGGCAAGCAGCACGCAGCCATCTGCTGGAAGCCAACCTGCGGTTGGTCGTGTCGTTGGCGAAGCGCTACACGGGCCGCGGAATGCCGCTGCTGGACCTCATCCAGGAAGGCAATCTGGGTCTGATCCGCGCGATGGAAAAGTTCGACTACACAAAGGGATTCAAGTTTTCGACCTACGCGACCTGGTGGATCCGGCAGGCGATCACCAGGGGCATGGCCGACCAGAGTCGCACCATCCGTCTGCCGGTGCACTTGGTCGAGCAGGTGAACAAGCTGGCGCGGATCAAGCGCGAACTGCACCAGCACCTCGGCCGGGAAGCCAGCGACGAGGAGCTCGCTGCCGAGTCGGGCATTCCGGTCGAGAAGATCAACGACTTGCTCGAGCACAGCCGCGACCCGGTCAGCCTCGACATGCCGGTCGGCTCTGAGGAAGAGGCACCGCTGGGTGACTTCATCGAGGACGCCGAAGCGATGTCCGCGGAGAACGCGGTGATCGCCGAACTGTTGCACACCGACATCCGCACGGTTCTGGCCACGCTCGACGAGCGTGAGCATCAGGTGATCCGGTTGCGCTTCGGGCTCGACGATGGTCAGCCCCGCACGCTTGATCAGATCGGCAAGCTGTTCGGTCTGTCCCGCGAACGGGTTCGCCAGATCGAGCGCGAGGTTATGGTCAAGCTTCGCAACGGTGACCGTGCCGACCGCCTGCGGTCCTACGCGAGCTGACACAGCCCAGATCAGCACGGATCAGTAAGCCCGTCGCGCCAGCGGCGGGCTTACTGCTGTGCTGGAGTGTTAGCGGACCATTCACGCAGCTGGACAAGTAGACTCAGCGGCAATGGAGGGTGCGGAATGAACGACCTGGTTGATACCACCGAGATGTACCTGCGGACCATTTACGACCTCGAGGAAGAGGGCGTGACTCCACTGCGTGCCCGGATCGCCGAACGGCTTGACCAGAGCGGACCCACGGTCAGCCAGACCGTGTCGCGGATGGAGCGCGACGGCCTGCTGCACGTGGCCGGCGACCGCCATCTCGAGCTGACCGACAAGGGCCGCGCACTGGCCGTGTCCGTGATGCGCAAGCACCGGCTCGCTGAGCGGTTACTGGTCGATGTCATCGGATTGCCGTGGGAAGAGGTGCACGCCGAGGCTTGCCGGTGGGAGCACGTGATGAGCGAAGACGTCGAGCGTCGGCTTGTGCAAGTGCTCGACAACCCGACGACATCGCCATTCGGCAACCCGATTCCGGGGCTGTTGGATTTGGGTGTCGGACCCGGATTCGGCGACGAGGAGCCGAATCTGGTGCGGTTGACGGAGTTGCCGGCCGGATCACCCGTCGCGGTCGTGGTGCGTCAGCTCACCGAACACGTGCAGGGCGATATCGACTTGATCACCCGTCTGAAGGACGCCGGCGTCGTTCCCAACGCCCGGGTGACCGTCGAAAGCAACCCGGCCGGCGGCGTGACGATCGTGATACCGGGTCACGAGAACGTGAGCCTGCCGCACGAGATGGCACACGCCGTCAAGGTCGAAAAGGTTTAGGCGCCCGGCGACGATGCGGGCCGGACCGGCCCGAGGTGGGGGCACCCCAGCCGCGCAGCGCCGAGGGGGAGAACCGGGCCATCGAGCTCAGACGGCGCGTCGGCGGAACACCCGTCGTGGCGGCAGGCGCACGCCGATCCGCTCGGCCAGCCGGTATCCGGTGACAGCCAGTTCGCGAATGTGCTCGGGGCGTAGACCCGATTGCAGGGCCGTGTCCAGCATGCCCGCCATCCGGTGCTCGGGCTGGCAGCGCAGCGCAGCCTCCAGCGCCACCCCGGCCAGCGGGCCGTCCCCGCGGACATAGGCACTGAACGCGACCAGCACCAGCGCCTCCACCCGCCACGGCGTGGGCAGGTTGCGCGACAACAGCGCCCACAACGACTCGGCCTCCCCCGCGCTCTGGCCGACCGCCAGGGCATACAGCGTGTCGCGTACCTCCACGTCGCCCAGCGCGCAGGCCAGGTGGGCCAGTTCCGCATCGGAGAGCCGTTGTCCGTCGCCAACACGGCCGGCCGCTGCGATGGCGTCCTCGACATCGCAGCGGACGCAGGCAGAGGGGTCAGCACGGTGTGCGGCGTCGCGGGACGCGGCGTGTTCGCCGATCAATGCGGCCAGCGCCGCGCTGCCGGCCCGCTCGTCGACCGCGACGACCGCCTGCAAGTCAGCGCGGCGCGCATAGAGGCGACGGCCGTCGAGCACCGCCGCCACCGCCAGCGGCGACGCGGACGGGTCATCGATGACGCCGCCAGCGCCGCAGCCGTCCACGCAGTGCCAGCGTCCCCCGGCCGCCACCCGGTCCACTACATGTGCGGCCCAGACCACGATGTCACGCTGCGCCAACTCTTCGGTGAGCGTCGCGCACAGGTCGCGGTACTCCTCGTTGCACATCGGGCAGCCGGCGCCGTCAGCGTCCACGATGACCGCGATGGCCGCCTCGGGGCCGGCGGCCGAGGCCACCTCGGCGAGCGGCCCGATCCGGTCAGGCAGCGCCTCGGACAGGTCGACCCGCATCACCGACCCCAGTTCGCCGTCGTCGATCGATATCACCACCAGCGATTTCTCCGGCACGAAGCCCAGCACGGCCGGGAGCGCGGCGATCACCGCGCCGGGGCGATTCAGTTCAAAGTCAGGTCGCTGCTTGGTCATGGCCCACACGCTGGCAATCGACCCTGTCAGCCCGCCCCCGGCGCGCACGGCGCCACGGGTGCGCTGTGGACTAACCCACAACTGGGGACAACAGGCGAAGCAAATTATTCATATGCATGTCGCCTGCTCAGCGTGCGCGCCGTCGAGAACCGGCGTAGATGTGTTCCTCATGGGTTCGTTGCTGGAATACGACATGGTCGTCATCGGGTCGGGTCCCGGCGGGCAGAAGGCCGCCATCGCCGCGGCCAAGCTGGGCAAATCTGTCGCGGTCGTCGAGCAGCGGGAGATGCTGGGCGGTGTGTGCGTCAACACCGGCACCATCCCCTCGAAGACGTTGCGCGAAGCGGTTGTGTACCTGACCGGGATGAACCAACGCGAGCTGTACGGGGCCAGCTATCGGGTCAAGGACAAGATCACACCGGCCGACCTGCTGTCGCGGACTCAGCATGTCATCGGCAAACAAGCCGACGTGGTGCGCAACCAACTGATGCGCAACCGAGTCGATTTGATCTCGGGCCGTGGCCAGTTCGTCGATGAGCACACGGTGCTGGTCGACGACGTGTCGCACGGTGAACGCACCACGGTCAGCGGCAACTACATCGTCATCGCCACCGGCACCAAACCGGCCCGGCCCGAGGGCGTGCAGTTCGACGAGCAACGGGTGCTCGACTCCGACGGCATCCTCGACCTCAAGGCGATCCCGACGTCGATGGTCGTGGTCGGCGCCGGCGTGATCGGCGTCGAGTACGCGTCGATGTTCGCCGCGGTGGGCACCAAGGTCACCATCGTCGAAAAGCGCGACGCCATGCTGGAATTCTGCGATCCCGAGATCATCGAGGCGTTGCGATTCCATCTGCGTGACCTCGCGGTGACGTTCAGATTCGGCGAAGAGGTCACCAGCGTCCAGGTCGGCACCCAAGGCACCATCACCAGCCTGGCCAGCGGCAAGAAGATCCCAGCCGAAACGGTGATGTATTCGGCTGGGCGGCAAGGCCAAACCGAACACCTCGACCTCGAGAACGCGGGCTTGGAGGCCGACAACCGGGGCCGCATCTACGTCGACGAAGACTTCCGCACCAAGGTCGACCACATCTACGCCGTCGGCGACGTCATCGGCTTTCCGGCGCTCGCCTCAACGTCGATGGACCAGGGCCGGGTCGCCGCCTGCCACGCTTTCGGCGAGCCGGTACACGGCCTCACCGCGCTGCAGCCGATCGGCATCTACTCCATCCCGGAGGTCTCCTACGTCGGGGCCACCGAGGTCGAACTGACCAAGGGGTCGATCCCCTACGAGGTGGGCGTGGCCCGCTACCGCGAACTGGCCCGCGGCCAGATCGCCGGCGATTCCTACGGCATGCTCAAGCTGCTGGTCTCCACCGACGACCTGAAGTTGCTCGGGGTGCACATTTTCGGCAGCAACGCCACCGAGATGGTGCACATAGGGCAGGCGGTGATGGGCTGTCAGGGCACCGTGGAATACCTGGTCGACGCGGTGTTCAACTATCCGACGTTCTCCGAGGCCTACAAGGTGGCAGCGCTGGACGTGATGAACAAGGTGCGCGCACTCAGCCACTTCGACTGCTGAATCTCAGTACCCGCTCAACACTCGTCGCCGAAGGCGACCGGCGGCACGTCACCAGGGCCACCGGCCTCGGCCCGTGCCAAAAGGTCGGTGATGTGCTGGTCGAACGGCGGCGAGTAGGACAGATTCTCCGCGCAGCCGCCATTCTGCAGACCGCCGATCACGCCGGTGACGGTCGAGCCGCTGATCCAGGGCGCGCCACTGGTGCCGTCGACCAAACCCGAGCACGGCAGCTCGGGATAGCCGCTGTCGCTGATCCCCGTGCCGGCCTGGCAGCCGATGGGCATGCCGCCGACGCCGGCAGCGTAGCCGACCACGTTGACCTGGCTGCCTTTCGCCGGTGCTGAACCCAGCGACAGCGCCGAACCGACCTGCGCCTCGATCGATCCGCCGTCGGCGCGGCTGACCCGGGCGATCACATAGTCGGCCTGCGGATCTTTATTGGCTACCCACCGCGGATCCAGGTAGAGCACGTCGAGCGTCCACACATCGGAGGGCGCGGCGCTGCCGGCGAAATCGGGAATGAAGGTCGCCAGCCGGCCACCGGCCAGGCAATGCGCGGCGGTCAGCACCAGATTGCCTGACGCCGAGTGCAATACCGAGCCGGTGCACGCGTGCAGGTCGCCGCCGCCGAGGAAAATCGCGCCCACCCGCGGATCGGGATGCACCGGTGCGGCGACGACCTGGTTCGCGGCAGTGACGACGGGTTGGTGGGGCTTGCTGGTAGGCGGTGCAGGCGGTGGCCGGTGCCCGCAGGCCACCAGTAACGAAGCCAGGGCGACGATTGAGCCCCCCGCTGCCGCCAGTTTGCGCATCGGTGTCGATCATGCCTGATCGGGTGACGCCGGGCAGCGCCTCTCGCGGCAATTCGGCGCCGCGCGAAACGGGTAACCGCGTGGAATGCGGTCCGAAGCGCCCGCGTTCACCGAATAAACGGGGAGGCGGTCCGCAGCGGGTCCGGTATCCGCGCGCAGCCGAATTGAGAGACACTATCTGACACGGGGCGGCACACCGCGCCGTGCGAGGAGGCAACAGCGATGGGCGACAACCAGCCCCCCGACAGGGAGCAGCGTTACCAGCCCGAGCAGAACGGCATGTACGAGCTCGAGTTCCCCGCGCCGCAACTGTCATCGTCGGATGGCCGTGGCCCGGTCTTGGTGCATGCTTTGGAAGGCTTTTCCGACGCCGGTCATGCGATCCGCCTGGCTGCGGGCCACCTCAGGGGCACGCTGGACACCGAACTGGTGGCCTCGTTCGCGATCGACGAGCTGCTCGACTATCGGTCGCGGCGGCCACTGATGACGTTCAAGACCGATCACTTCACCCACTACGACGACCCCGAGCTCAGCCTGTACGCCATGCACGACAGTGTCGGGACGCCGTTTTTGCTGCTGGCCGGCATGGAGCCGGATTTGAAGTGGGAGCGGTTCATCACCGCGGTGCGGTTGTTGGCCGAACGTCTGGGCGTCCGGCAGACCATCGGCCTGGGGACCATCCCGATGGCCGTTCCGCACACCCGGCCGGTGACGATGACGGCGCACTCCAACAACCGTGAGCTGATCGCCGACTTCACGCCGTGGATCGCCGAGGTCCAGGTGCCCGGCAGCGCGTCGAACCTGCTGGAATACCGGATGGCCCAGCACGGCCACGAGGTGGTCGGCTTCACCGTGCACGTCCCGCACTATCTGGCGCAGACGGACTATCCGGCCGCCGCGAGCGCATTGCTGGAGCAACTCGGCAAGACCGGATCGCTGCAGCTGCCGCTGAAGGCGCTGGAAGAAGCGGCGGTCGAGATCGCGGCCAAGGTCGACGAGCAGGTTGAGGCGAGCTCAGAGGTCGCTCAAGTGGTGGCTGCGCTGGAGCGACAGTACGATGCCTTCATTGCCGCTCAGGAGAACAGGTCGCTGCTGACGCGGGATGAGGATCTGCCGAGCGGCGACGAACTCGGGGCAGAGTTCGAGCGATTCCTCGCTCAGCAGGCCGAGAAAAAGTTCGACGACGACGATTCGACGTGAGCGCCCCTCCAGGGCCCGACAGCGAAGTTGGCGACATGACTCAGCGGAAGCCCAATCTGCGCTCGGTGCGGGAAGTCGTCCCTTCGCTGCAGTTTCGGACGGTGCACGGCTACCGGCGTGCGTTCCGGATCGCCGGCTCGGGTCCGGTCATCCTGCTGATTCACGGGATCGGTGACAACTCCACCACCTGGGAGACCGTTCAGGCCAAGCTGGCGCAGCGGTGCACGGTGATCGCCGTCGACTTGTTGGGCCACGGGCAGTCGGACAAGCCACGCGCGGACTACTCGATCGCGGCCTACGCCAACGGGATGCGCGATCTGCTGTCCGTGCTCGACATCGAGCGGGTCACCGTAGTCGGCCATTCGCTGGGTGGCGGGGTGGCGATGCAGTTCGCTTACCAGTTCCCGCACCTGGTCGAGCGGCTGGTCCTGGTCGGCGCCGGCGGCGTCACCAAGGACGTCAATATCGTGCTGAGGCTGGCGTCGTTACCGATGGGCAGCGAGGCGCTGGCGCTGCTGCGGCTGCCGTTGGTGCTGCCGGCTCTGCAGTTCTTCGGGCGCGCGGCCGGCATGGTGTTGGGATCTACCGGAGTGGGCCATGACCTGCCGGATGTGTTGCGGGTGCTGGCCGACCTACCGGAGCCGATGGCCTCTGCGGCGTTCACCCGGACACTACGGGCGGTGGTGGACTGGCGTGGTCAGATGGTCACCATGCTCGACCGATGTTATTTGACCCAGTCCGTTCCGGTGCAAATCATCTGGGGCACAGACGATGTCGTTGTTCCCGTCAGTCATGCCCGGATGGCGCACGCCGCGATGCCGGGTTCCCGTTTGGAGATTTTCGAGCGCTCCGGGCATTTCCCGTTCCACGACGATCCCGACCGTTTCATCGAGGTCGTCGAGCGCTTCATCGATAGCACCGAGCCCGCCGAGTACGACCAGGCCGCCCTGCGTGAGCTGCTCCGCAGCGGTGGCGGCGCACAAACGGTCTCCGGGCCGGTCGACACGCGCGCTGCCGTGTTGGAGGCCATGGGCTCCGACGAACGCAGCGCCACCTGACCAACCTTTAAAGGCGACCCCGTATGGTCGGCCTATGGGCTTCGACGTCACGGTGTTGCGGGTATTCACCGACGCGGCGGGAAATTTTGGCAATCCGCTGGGCGTCGTCGATGCAAGCACCGTCGATGCCGCGTGGCACCAGCGAATTGCGACCCAATTAGGCTACGGCGAAACGACTTTTGTCGATCTACCGCAAGCCGGCTCTACGACTGCGCACGCTCGCATCTACACCCCGCTCGTCGAATTGCCGTTCGCCGGACACCCAACGATCGGAGCCTCATGGTGGCTGCGTGCGAGGGGTACACCGATCCGGACCCTGCAGGTGCCGACCGGGATTGTGCAGGTGACCTACGACGACGAGATCACGGCCATCAGCGCCCGCTCGGAATGGGCCCCCGAGTTCGCCATTCACGATCTCGAATCACTCGATGAACTCGCAGCCGCCGACCCCGCCGACTTCCCCGACGATGTGTCGCACTACCTGTGGGCATGGATCGACGAGTCCGCCGGAGCAGTGCGCTCCCGGCTGTTCGCCGCCAATCTCGGTGTGGCCGAGGACGAAGCGACGGGGTCGGCCGCCGTCCGGATGACCGACTATCTCAGCCGCGACTTGACGATCACGCAGGGCAAGGGATCGGTGATTCGCACCACCTGGAGCCCGGAGGGCTGGGTTCAGGTCGCCGGTCGTGTCGTCGACGACGGTGTCACGCACTTCGTCTGAACCGCGTCGCGCCGGTTTCAGAGCGGAAGCTTTGCCACGCGGATCAGCAACTGCCCCTCGAGTCCGGCGGCGCGGTGAACGCCGATCTCCGCGACTTCCGGAGACGTCACTATCGCGGCAAATGCGGCGGCCGAAGGGTATTCGACCAGTATGCAGGTGTCCCAGATATCCGCGACATCGCCGATCACCAATGATGCGATGTCGCCGCCGAACAGCACCTTTCCGCCGCCCTCTGTGATGACGTTTTGCATCGGTGTGGCGTAGAGGTCGTAGGCTTGGCGGCCGGTCAGGCCAGTGGGACGCCCGTCGGGATAGACGGCCTTCGCCCGGAACTTGAGCAGGTTGAGCATCACAACGGGATCGCCGGAATCGTCCGCCATCAATGCTTTGACGCGGGAAGCCGTTGGGTAGACCGCATTTTCGATGTTTATGTCGTCATCTCCTCACTTTCGCGCTGTGGCGCTCAGTCCTTGCGGTGCAACACCGCGGCGAGGTGATGCTGCAGCGGTTGTCCGACCGCGCCCATCTGCAGCGAATACGCGAGCTCGTCGCCGTCGACCCGGAAGCGCCGGCCAAGGGCGGTCACTTCTTTGGCGGTTGGTGTCAGACCGATCTGCGTGGTGGACATGTCCAGCTCGATCGTCGTGCCGTCGGATGTGTATGTGCCCACTTCGATTTCGGTGATGCCGTTTGGGTGTGCAAGCACCATTTCGACGTGACCGGGCCGCGGTACGCGAAGGTATCCCGTCTCGGCGTGCAACGGCCTGCCGTCCGTTGCGGCCCTGGTTTTTTGCCCGTACACCAAAAACGGCTTGCCCACGTGGGAGAACGCGACTTCCTCGAGATAGTCGAACGGCTCGATTGTCGGGTACTTTCCGGACCCACGACCGTGCCAGGTACCGAGCAGCGGAGCGAGCGCCTGCAAGTCGGGGTGCAGGTCAGGCGGCATCATGTCAGCCTAATTCGTGTGTACGTCCGGCGTGCGCACATGCTCCGGACGGAAGCCCCGACCGACAAAAATCGGCGGGATGAACTGCAACGGACCTCGGCCCACGATCTTCGGGACATGGATCGGCGACAGGTCACCGGTCAAATAGGGCTCGATCAAGTTGTTCTGGACCAATACCTGGCCGGCCTGGATGATCCGGGTGGGTAGCTCACGGCGGCGCTGCACCTTGGCGAGGTCGGCATCGGTCAATCGACCTTCGCGCAGCGGCGCGCAGAGGATGTTGGCTGCGGCCACCGCATCCGCGACAGCGAGGTTGATACCGACCCCACCGGCCGGCGACATGGCGTGCGCCGCATCGCCGATACACAGCAGGCCGGTGCGCCACCACGTCTTGAGTCGATCCACCCGCACATCGAGTTCGCTGGTGTCGTCCCAGGAGCCGATGTCGTTGACGTGTTCACGCAACTTCGGCTGTGCGGACACCAGACGCTCTTTGAACGCGTCCAGTGAGCCCTCTCGCGGGTTCTGCCCCTTCGGCACAACATGCGCGACCTGCCAATAGTCGCCTCGGTAGATCATGGCCATCATCAGGCCCTTACGGACTATGCCGACGAGCTCTTGAGGATCGCCCGGGCGCCATTTCAGCCGGAACCACAAGACATCGATCGGGGAGGTCGTGCTACCGATCTCCAGCCCCGCGGCGGCGCGCACCGCCGATGCGCGTCCGTCGGCACCGACCACCAGCTCCGCATGCACTTCCACCTCGGGGGTGCGCACCCCGACGACGCGACCGCCCTCAAGGATCACATCCTTGAACTCGGCGTTGCGGATCAAGGTGAATTCCGGATAGGCACTGGCCTTTTCGGCCAGAAAGTCCAGGAAGTCCCACTGCGGCATCAGCGCGATGTAAGGCTGCTTGAAGCCAAGCCATTTGAGCGCGCTGAAGTTGCCGAAGGTGCGGAGGTAGCCCTCGGTGTCGAAGGCGATTCGGGTGACCTTGGTGTGCGGTATACGCAGAAACTCATCGATGAAGCCCAATTCATCCATGATCCGTAACGTCGTCGGATGCACGGTGTCGCCGCGAAAGTCGCGCAGGAAGTCATTGTGTTTTTCCAAAACAACGACGTCGACTCCGGCGCGAGCCAGCAACAGCGCATGAATCAGGCCCGCCGGACCGCCACCGGCAACACAGACCTGGGTTCGCAGAACTCGGGTCACGCCCCGACCCTACCCGGGGTCGACTGACTCACTGGCGGCCTCCCGACGGACCGGTCAACCGGAAGCGGGCACCTTGCGCTGAGCGCGCAATGCCTGGATCTCGCGCTCGAAATCGTCTGCAGACGAAAAGGACCGGTACACCGAGGCGAATCGCAGATAGGCCACCTCATCGAGTTCTCGCAACGGTCCGAGGATCGCAAGCCCGACCTCGTGACTGGGAATTTCCGGTGACCCGTTGGCCCGCACCGCGTCTTCGACCTGCTGGGCCAGCAGGTTGAGCGCATCGTCGTCGACCCGGCGGCCCTGGCAGGCCCGCCGCACACCGCTGATCACTTTCTCGCGGCTGAAGGGTTCGGTGACACCGCTGCGCTTGACGACCGCTAGCACCGCGGTCTCCACGGTGGTGAATCGCCGCCCACACTCCGGACATGACCTTCGGCGGCGAATGGCCTGACCCTCGTCGGCCTCCCGGGAGTCGACCACCCGGGAATCGGGATTGCGACAGAACGGACAATGCATGACCGCTCCTTCGCCGCGCCGACAACGGGATGTCTGAGACCACCCCGAGCGTACCTGCGGACTCCCCGCAGGCCTAGCGTCACCAGAGGTCGCGCGCGGTATCCGCGCCCGTCACCGCGGTTGTCGACGAGCATTGAGCCATCCCGGTTTCGGCGGCGCACGGCGGGGCCGTCAGCCCACCGGCGCGATCAGCGTCTGACCGGCGGTCACCGTCGCGGAGTCGAGTTCGTTCAGTTCGCGGATGCGCGCGGCGACTTGACCGGTCGGTGCATCGGGTGCGACGCGGGCCGCCAAATGCTGCAGAGTCTCCCCCGGCTCGACCCGCACCACCGCAAGCCGGTCGGGCATCTGGGCCGCCGCCTGCTCGGTGCCGCCATGCAGCATGCCACCGAAGTGCGCGACCAGCCCGAGCCACGCGGTGATCAGCGCCGCGAGCAGGGCCAGCGCCACCGTGGTCGCCGGCGTAATCGGACGTGGCCGATGCGGCGCCGTCGACATCAACACTCCGGTGCCCCGGTAGCGCGGGCGCGCAGCGACGGGTCGGGACGGCTGTGGACCCCGGGCGCCGGGCCGGCCACGGTCCGCCGGGCGCACCTGGACCGGCCGGCAACGGATCGGGGCGCTCGGCGCGATCATCTCGATGGGCATCATGTGCGTTCCTCCACTCGGCTCGTGTCGATCACTTGTTCGAAGCGTAATCGATAGTGTGTTCGAATTCCGAACATGTGATCGAACTGTTGCACACGCCTCAGACGATAAGACACCCCACCGACAACTTTTCCCAGCCGCAACAGGGGCAACATCAAGACACGCCTCGAACACATGTTTGATATCGCGGCTGGATGCCGCTACATTCGTCCGTATGAGCGACATCGATAGGCCGGACGGCGACCCTGACCGCACTGCGCGACCTGCAGATTCTGGGCTCACCGAGCGGCAGCGCACGATTCTGGACGTCATCCGCGCTTCGGTCACCAGTCGCGGATATCCGCCAAGCATTCGGGAAATCGGGGATGCGGTGGGTCTGACGTCGACGTCCTCGGTGGCTCACCAGTTGCGCACGCTCGAGCGCAAGGGCTATCTCCGTCGCGACCCGAACCGCCCACGCGCTGTCGACATTCGCGGCGCCGACGACACCGCGCGGCCGCCCGTTCTCACCGACGTCTCGGGCTCGGACGCGCTGCCCGAACCCACCTACGTTCCCGTTTTGGGACGCATCGCGGCGGGCGGGCCGATCCTGGCCGAGGAGGCCGTCGAAGACGTCTTTCCGCTGCCGCGCGAACTCGTCGGCGAGGGTGCGCTGTTCTTGCTCAAGGTGGTCGGTGACTCGATGGTCGACGCCGCGATTTGCGACGGCGACTGGGTCGTGGTCCGCCAGCAGAACGTCGCCGACAACGGCGACATCGTGGCGGCGATGATCGACGGCGAGGCCACCGTCAAGACGTTCAAGCGGACCGGTGGTCAGGTTTGGCTGATGCCGCACAACCCGGCCTTCGACCCCATCCCGGGCAACGACGCCGCCGTGCTCGGCAAAGTCGTCACGGTGATCCGCAAGATCTAGCTGCTGCGGAGTCGGCTACTCAGCCCGGGTGAAACCGTTCGCCTGCGCGATTTCTTCGGTGGCGAACCAGATTTCGGCGAGCGTGTCCTCATATAGTGCGCTGTCGGGCATGTAATAGACGCCGAAACTGGCGTTGGCCTTGACGGGGTACCCGTCCGGCACCTCGTACGGGTCATCCATCGGAAGGTGAATCGCCAACTGGCCGTGCGCAATTGGCGCAGCCGCAGCGAAATGAGTGGTGTCGGCGTCTTCGGCGTCAGCGGCCGCATGTCGCCCGCCTCGGATTTCGCTCGCTGTGGGAATCCGCGTCGGAGCCGTGTCGACCGAGTCGGGATCTTCGTCGAGGTGGTCTTCCAGGTGCTCGTCGAGGTGGTCTTCCAAGTGCTCGTCGAAATGTTCGTCCACGTGCACGTCCAAGTCGTCGTCCAACTCGGAAAACTCGGCAGGATCTTCGAGGTCGTCGGACCGCGGCTCGTCGACCAAGTCGGCACGCCCGGGTTGCATCCAGTCGTTGGCCGATTGGCTGGGCAGACGCACGGTCCGCGGACGCAGCGCCGCCCGATAGTCGTCGTCGGACAAGCTTGACGACACGAGATCGCTATCGGCATCCTGTGACCACCGGGACACCGACTCGGTCACGGCTTCGTAGCCGGCCTCGTCACCGCCGTCAAGTGCGGCGGCCTTGGTGTCACGTCCGGCAGCGCGGCGTAGACGCCGCCTCAACCCGACCAGCACAGCAGCCCCGACCAGCAATAACAGCGCCAGGCCGCCGACCGGTAACAACCAACGACGCCAGTTCAGCCCGCTGAGTCCGCCACCCGTCGACGAACCGGCCGGCGTCTTCTGCCCCGGCACCTGCAGACCGGACAGTGAAGATGCCAAGTTCGCCGGCTGGGTGCTGAACGTGTTCTTCGCCTGATTCCAGGCGATCTGGCCACCGGTGAACTTCTGCGTGAGCACGTCTTTGTTGGCCGTCTGCTTGCCCACCGGTGCGCCCAGTTTGCCGGTCGCTCCATCGAGTTTGTCCCACGCGGCCTTGATGGCGCCGCGGACCACAAACGCGCCGTGGTCGGACGTCCAGAAGATCACCGGCTTGTCGGCGGCGGCAAACGGGCTCACCCGGCTGGCCGGCTTGAGACCGCCGTCGGCCTCATTGGCGATCGGGAAGCCAAGGCTGCCGCCCGGGCCGCCCAGCGACTCGTACTTCGCCAAAACATCGCTCTCGATGGCGTTGGCGCCGGTGGCAGGGCTGAAGAAGATCTTGCCGCCGTCGAAGTTCTGGGCCAGCCCGTCGCCACCCACCGGGTATTGATCGCCTTGTTTGGCGCCTAACGTGCCAGAAGGACCGCCCGCCGCACGCCACGCCATGTTGATCGCCGCGGTCGGATCGATGGGTACTTGCAAGTCGGTGAGCTTGGTTGCCAGATCGGGCGGGACGGTGGTGAAGGCTTTAGCCAGCCGGTCCCATGACACCCGGCCGGAGCTGAAGGCCTGGGTGGCCAGTTCCCCGTCGTAGGTTTCGTCGCCGACCGGGACACCGAGCGCGCCACCGGAGCTACCGAGTTTGTCCCACGCGGCGTTGATCGCCCCGCGCACGACGAACGCGCCGTGTTCGGGGGTCCAGAAGATCAGCGGCTTGTCGCTGGCCGAGAAGGTGCTGACTCGGCTGTCGGGTCCTGCCAGCCCCGGCACCTCGTTGATGGTCGGGAAACCCAGATCGCTGGCGGCCGGGCCGCCGAGGGCTTCGTACTTGTCCAGGACGGCGCCCGACATCGCTTTGGCGCCGGTGGCAGGGGTAAAGAACATCTTGCCGTGGACGAAGTCCTGCGCGAATCCCTGTCCGGCGACGTAGCACTCGCCCTGCTTGGCGCCGAGATCCGAAGTGTCGCCGCCGGCAGCCTTCCATGCTGCGGTGATCGCATCGTCGGCTTCGCCCAGCGGGGATGCGACCGCGACCGGCTCCAACAGCGCCGTAGACAGGCCGATGGCCAGCGCCACCAGACCAAGCGCCGCCCGCCCCACGATGGTGCCCCGTCCTTGCTGCCCTGCCATCACACCTCCCGGTGTCCGCCCCACGCGCAGTTTGTGGACAGTTTCAACCGCGCGGCAGGCCGGCACAACTGTGGTCCGGCCGAAGGCAATTGCGATGTCATATCGAAGACCCTACGGAACCGTAGCCTGTCAAGGTCGAAATGATATCCACAACATTGCTGGGTGTCGCATTTTGCTCCTGCGATTTTGCGTTACGGTGCCCGATACCCGGGTGGGTCGCGGTCGAAACTGGCACACGGAAACGGGGCGGACATGGGCGCTTCCGCTCCGGTGTGGTCCGTCGCGATAGCTGTGATCGCCGCGCTCGTCGTGAGCGACTATGTATTCAGCGTCCGCCGCACCCACCCGTCGACGTTGCGCGAAGCACCGGCGTGGTCGCCAATTTATCTGGCAATTGCGATTGCATTCGGTGCTGGGTCTGGGCCTTCGGCGGGATATCCATGAGCGTCGAATATTTCGCTTGCTATGTCAGCAACGAAGCCCTTTCAATCGACAATTTGTTCGTCTTTTTGTTTACCGTGTCGCCGTTCCGCGGATCGCCCAGCAGAAAGTGCTGTTACTCGGCATCGTCTTGGCGCTGGCGACGCGCAATGTTGCTGGTGGTGATCGCCATCGGCGGATCGAGCTACTCGGGCAAGCGCACCAGGCGCACGACGCAGTCGGCCCGACTAGACGCCGAGGCTACGACCGATGATCTCCTTCATGATTTCGGTGGTGCCGCCGTAGATCGTCTGCACCCGTGCATCGAGATATGCACGCGCGATTGGGTATTCACGCATGTAACCGTAGCCACCGTGTAATTGCAGGCAGCGATCGATCAGGTGCACCTGCTTCTCGGTCGAATACCACTTGGCCATGGCGGCCTGCTCGGCGGACAGCTTCTCGTCGAGGTGCAGGCGGATGTACTCGTCGACCATGATGCGGACCACGGTGGCCTCGGTCGCCAGTTCGGCGAGCAGGAAACGGCTGTTCTGGAAGCTGCCGATCGATCTGCCGAAAGCCTTGCGCTCCTTGGTGTATTGCAGGGTCTGTTCGAGCACCGTCTCCATTGCGGTGGCGGCCATGATGGCGATCGAAATTCGTTCCTGCGGCAGGTTTTGCATCAAGTAGATGAAGCCCAGGCCTTCTTCGCCGAGTAGATTCTCGACGGGAACTTTGACGTCGGTGAATGACAGCTCGGCGGTGTCCTGGGCGTCCAGGCCGATCTTGTCCAGGTGGCGGCCGCGCTCGAAGCCCTCCATGCCGCGTTCGACGGCCAGCAGCGAAAAGCCTTGCGCGCCTTTATCCGGACCGGTCTGGGCCACGACGATCACCAGGTCGGAGTTGATGCCGTTGGTGATGAACGTCTTCGACCCGTTAAGCACATAGTGGTCGCCCTGCTTGACCGCGCGGGTTTTGATGCCCTGCAAGTCGCTGCCGGTGCCCGGCTCTGTCATGGCGATCGCGGTGATCAGCTCGCCGGTGCAGAACTTGGGCAGCCATCGCTCCCTTTGTTCCTCGTTCGCCAAGCGCAGGAGATAGGGCGCTACCACATCGTTGTGCAGCCCGAATCCGATGCCGCTGTAGCGGCCCGCGGTGGTCTCCTCGGTGATGATCGTGTTGTAACGGAAGTCAGGGTCGCCGCCGCCGCCGTATTGCTCGGGCACCGCCATGCCCAGGAAGCCCTGTTTGCCGGCCTCCAACCACACCCCGCGGTCGACGATCTTCGCCTTCTCCCATTCGTCGTGGTGGGGGGCGACGTGGCGGTCCAGGAAGCCCCGGTACGACTCGCGGAACAATTCGTGCTCGGGTTCGAACAGCGTGCGCTGGTACTTGACGGCGCTACCCATTGGATGACCTCCGGCGGGATAGGGACTGTGCCGCCCAAGATATACCAACTACCAACCGGATGGTTGGGCGCCCCGAGGTGTTCGCCGGGCTTACAGTCAGCGACGTGGACGAAACGCTCCTGGTGCAGGAATGCGGGCAGCTGCTCGAGTTCTCCTACAACGACATGCTCTGCTACGCCGGGCCGTACTCGCCGGCCGGTGTAGCGAATGCCTTCAAAGTGATGCAACGGGCATTTGCCGCGTTATCCCCCAATCATCCGCCGCAGCGGCGATCTATCGTCATCCGCACCGCCTTTCAAGGGCCGGGAGCGCGCGACGGCTTCGAAGCCGTCACCCGGGCGGTGACCGACGGCCATTACACGGTCGACCCGGCCCTGGCGCGGCCCGATCGCGGGCGGCTGCTGCAGAGTTTCGTTTTCCAGATCACTATCGCCGGTCGCACGGCGACCCTGTTGCTGTGCAAGGGGTTCGTCACCGCTGAATTCATCGACCTCGCAGGCAAATCCCACCGCGATCAGGCCGAAGAGGCGCGCCTCGATCAGCTCAAGGCCGACCTGGCGCAACGGGTGCTAGCCGCGCCCGCCGAAGACGTCTACGACGTGGCCGACTGAGATTCGCCCCAACGGAACGTTAAGTTCCTGAACGCATGCTGAAAACTGATGTGAGTGTTTTCGTTAAAGTTGAAATGGCGAAAACGACTTCTGAGCCAAGCATGAATACGGTCTTCCGGACGAATCGTAAGTTGATTCAACTCGTCTTCCGAGACCAGCGTGTTGATAAACAGCCCTTCGAAAGCCCTGCTTTCCGCGCCGTCGAAGACGCCGCTTGTTGGGCGTCACTCAAGACAACTCGGAGACGGCGATTCTCGCCGACCTCCTTAGCAACCCTGGGCCGCCAATCCCCGGCAGCACCGACCTAACTGTCGGCGACCTCAGTAGTGCCGTGGGTACCTCAAGCTTCGACTCGGACCTGACGACGATCGCCAACGCGGACTACAGCCTCGCGTTGGGGGACTTCGAGGGTTACCTGGGTTCGTTCGCCGGCGACCTCGGCAGTCTGGGCAGCCTCGGCGACCTGGGCAGCCTCGGCGATCTGGGCAGCCTCGGCGACTTAGGCAGCCTCGGCACCGACCTGACCGCGATCCTCGACGGACTGACCGGTCTCCGCTGAGACCGTCAAGGCAGAAGCGCCGGAACCTCTGGGTTCCGGCGTTTCCGCTTTCTACGGCCCTTGTTAGGTCGCTGAGAACTCGCGCAGGCTCGCGGCCAGCGCGATCGGGACCCGCGCGCGGATCCGGGTGCCGTCGTTGGTGTGCTCGGTCTGCTGAACCCGGCCATCGGCATGCACACGCGACACCAAATCGCCACGGTCATAAGGGATTACGACGTCGATCGCGGTGTCGGTCG